>JAESFN010000059.1_pt1 | contig 315154 bp, 303 predicted proteins | sample 9269411 | NCBI WGS metagenome assembly JAESFN01 (sample SAMN14505399, study PRJNA617100) | algae metagenome | isolation source: Iphinoe sp. HA4291-MV1 and co-occurring heterotrophs from trail next to... | place: USA: Maunawili Falls, Hawaii | collected 2009-07-25
AGCGCTTCCATCTCGCCCTGCGGCATCGAGAAGGGGTTGTGGCTGAAATCGACCTTCTTCGCGTCCTCGTCATACTCGAACATCGGGAAATCGACGATCCAGCAGAATTCGAACCGGTTCTGGTCGATCAGCTCCAGCTGCTCGCCGACGCGGGTGCGCGCGGCGCCGGCGAGCTTCGCCGCCTGCCCCTCCTTGCCCGCCGCGAAGAAGATGCCGTCGTCGGGGCCGAGGCCCAGCTCGGCGATCAGCTTGCGGGTCGCCTCCTCGCCGTGATTCTTGGCGATCGGGCCGCCCAGCTCGCCGCCCTTCTGGGTGATGTAGCCGAGGCCGGCATGGCCTTCGCCGCGCGCCCATTCGTTCATGTCGTCGAAGAATTTGCGGCTCTTGTCGGCTGTCTTCGGCGCCGGGATCGCGCGGACCACGTTGCCGCTTTCGATCATCCGGGCGAAGAGGCCGAAGCCCGAGCCTTCGAAATGCTTCGAAACGTCGGTGATTATGATCGGATTGCGCAAGTCCGGCTTGTCGGAACCATATTTCAGCATTGCCTCGCGGTAGGGAATGCGGGGAAACGGCGCGGCGCTTACCGAGCGGCCGTTCGCGAATTCCTCGAACACGCCGTGAAGCACCGGTTCGATCGCCGCGAAAACGTCGTCCTGGGTGACGTAACTCATTTCGAAATCGAGCTGGTAGAACTCGCCCGGCGAGCGGTCGGCGCGGGCGTCCTCGTCGCGGAAGCAGGGCGCGATCTGGAAGTATTTGTCGAACCCCGCGACCATGATCAGCTGCTTGAACATCTGCGGCGCCTGCGGGAGCGCGTAGAATTTGCCAGGGTGGACGCGGCTCGGCACCAGATAGTCGCGGGCGCCTTCCGGGCTGGACGCGGTCAGAATCGGGGTCTGGAATTCGGTGAAATCCTGGTCGATCATCCGCCGCCGAATTGAACTGATCACCTTCGAACGCAGCACGATGTTCGCGTGCAGACGCTCACGGCGCAGATCGAGGAAGCGGTAGCGCAGGCGGATGTCCTCGGGATATTCGGCTTCGCCCGCCACTGGCATCGGCAGCTCCTGCGCAGCCGACTGGACGGTCGCGGATTTGGCGAAGACCTCGATATCGCCCGTCGGCAGGTTCGCGTTGGTCGTGCCTGCCGCGCGCGCCTTCACCACGCCGTCGATCGTCACGACCGATTCGGCGCGCAATGCCTCCAGGATCGGCAGCGCGACGGAATCGACGTCCGCGACCACCTGGGTGATGCCGTAATGATCGCGCAGATCGATGAAGAGGACGCCGCCATGATCGCGTTTGCGATGCACCCAGCCCGACAGGCGAACGGTCTCGCCAATATGGGAGGCGCGGAGCGCGCCGCAGGTATGAGTGCGGTAGGCGTGCATGTTGATCCGTCCTTCTTCGTCATCCCGGCGGGGGCCGGGATCCAGCTGGCTTCCGCGCGGAAAAGGAAGAAGAGGCTGGATTCCGGCCTTCGCTGGAATGACGGCTAAGTGTTTGCGGGGCGCTTCCCCGCCCCGGCCGGGATTGTCAAGGCGCGAGACAAGGCTATGGCGCTAACATGAACATACTCCCGCTGATTACCGACAGCGCCGCTCTTGCCGATCTCTGTTCGCGTCTCGCCAAATCCCGCTTCGTCGGGGTCGATACCGAGTTCATGCGCGAGAACACCTATTGGCCCGATCTCTGCCTGATCCAGATCGCCGACGAGAACGAAGCGGCCGCGATCGATCCCAAGGCGGACGGCATCGATCTGAAGCCGCTGCTGGACCTGCTCGTGAACAATGAGGAAGTGCTGAAGGTCTTTCACGCCGGCGGGCAGGATGTGGAGATCATCTACAATCTCACCGGCCGCACGCCGCACCCGATCTTCGACACCCAGATCGCGGCGATGGCGCTCGGCCAGGGCGAGCAGATCGGCTATGGCAATCTCGTCGACAGCTGGCTCGGCATTCAGCTCGACAAGGGTGCGCGCTTCACCGACTGGGCACGGCGGCCGCTCGACAAGCGCCAGATCGACTATGCGATCGGCGACGTCACCTATCTCGTCCGTATCTTCCCGATGATCGTGAATCGGCTGGTGAAGCAGGGCCGCGGCCATTGGCTGGATGAAGAGATGGAGCGGCTGGCCGATCCGGCCAACTACATGAACGATCCGGAACTCGCCTGGCAGCGCGTCAAGATTCCCGGACGCAAGGCGGACGTGCTCGGCCGGCTGAAGGCGCTGGCCGGATGGCGCGAGCGCGAAGCGCGGGGCAAGAATCTGCCGCGCGGCCGCATCGTCAAGGATGAGACGCTGGCCGATATAGCCGCGCACCCGCCCAGGGAGCAGACCGACCTAGCCCGCGTCCGGGGGCTCTCGGCCGGCTGGGGCGGCAACGATATTGGCGGGCGGATGCTGAAGGCTCTCGCGGAGGCCAAACCGCTCTCCGCCGAAGAAATGCCGCGCGACGAAAAGCGCCCGGGCCTCGGCAAGGAAGGATCGCTGGTCGCCGACCTGCTGAAGCTGCTGCTGAAGATCCGCGCACGCGAGATCGACGTCGCCCCTCGCCTGCTCGCCCGCACCGACGATCTCGAGCTGCTGGCGGCGGGGCGGCGCGATGGCCTTTCGATCCTTAACGGCTGGCGCTCCGAGCAATTCGGCAAGGATGCGCTGGATTTGGTCGAGGGCCGACTCGCCTTCGCGGTTCTGAACGGCAAGCTGAAGATGACTCGGACGGAAGACAGCTGATGCGGAGCCCGTTTGCATCGATCCTGCTGCTGGTCGCCGGTTGCGCTGCCAAGACCGATTCAGTCCCGCCGGTCGCTGGTAATGCGGGCAAGTGCGAGATGGAACCGCTGAAGGCGATGATCGGCCAGACCCCAGGCGACGGCACCGCCGCCGAGGCGCTGCGGCTGAGCGGCGCTAGAACGGTACGCTGGAAACCGCCTGGCGCGATGGTGACGATGAATTATCGCCCCGACCGGCTGAACATTTCACTGGACGCTCGGAACCGCATCACCGCCTTCGATTGCGGCTGATCAGCCGAGCTTGGCTTCCAATCCCATCTCGCCGGCGAGATGGCGAAAGCGCTTTTCGACCGCATCGCCATAAAGCTCGCGATCTTCATCGGCGACTTTCAGCTGCAATGCCTTGCCCTCGACGCTTAGCGATGACCGCTTGAGCGGCGCGGCGGCACCGCCGCTGAAGCGCTGGCCCAGGCGGATGGCGAGGCCCCAATGCACGGCGCGCTGGAGATCCGCCTCGCTGGCGAGCGCAGCCAGGCCGTTCAGTGCATTCGATCCCCCGCCGAATGCCGTGAACAGGGCCTGGCCAAGCAGCACGCGGCCGCGCGCATCGATGCCGACCCAGTTGCCGTGCGTGCCGGTTTCGAAGGCGCGCTCAGCCCGGAATTCGGGATTGGCACGCCACCCCGTGTCGCCGAGCAGGCAGGCGGCGAGACGCAGGCGCGCGTCGGTGTTTTTTGGAAACAGCGGCGCGATCCATTGATCGAGCAGATCGCCATGCTCCGGGAAGCGCCCCTGCACATCGGCTTCCTCGCGGCAGCCGGCGATCAGTGGGTCCTCGTCGCGTACATCCTCGGGCAGCGCACTGAAGATCAGCCCTTCGCGAAGGCCATAGGCGGAAACGATCAGCTTGCTGCTTTTCAACTCGCGGACCAGGACCGACAGTAATGCCGATGCCTCGCCCAGCGTCGCGACACGCGAGCCGGACAGCGACGGCACCAACCGCAATTGCTCGCGCGTGCTCTGCGCGATGACGCGGGACAGCCGGGCGGCGCTGTCGGGTAGCATTTCATACTGGTGGACGATCGCGAGCGGATAGGCGGAAAGCGCCATGTCCACGCGCGCCAGCGCACGCCACGAACCGCCGACGAGATAGAGCGGCAGGTTCTTCGCCTGCTTCAGCCAGGGTGCCTTGGCGAACTGGCCGGCGACGAGCTTGTCGAGCGCGCCCTTGGTTTCACGCAGGCTGGCGATGCGAAGAACGCCCAGCGGGAACGACACGCGATCCAGCGCTTCGCCGCGCGCGACACGGATCAACTCCAGGCTGCCGCCGCCAAGATCGCCCACGATGCCATCGGCATCCGGGATGGCGGAGAGCACGCCGAGCGCGGCTGCTTCCGCCTCCTGCTCGCCGGACAGCAGTTCGACATGGAGGCCGAGATCAGCGGCGCGCGCCAGAAGCTCGTTGCCATTGCTCGCCTCCCGGACGGCGGCGGTGGCGACTGTGCGAAGGTTGGCGACCCCCATCACACTTGCCAGCCGCTTGAAGCGGGCGAGCGCCTTCAGCGCATTGTCGATCGAGGCGTCGGGTATGGCCCCGGTCTCGTCGAGGCTGCGGCCGAGTCCTGCCATGATCTTTTCGTTGAACAGCGTCGCCGGAATGCGCGGCGGCCCGCCATAGACGACCAGGCGGATCGAGTTGGAGCCAATATCGATGATGCCCTGACGCAAGGCGGGATCGTTCACCGGCGCCTCAGGCTCAGCTTCGGGACCGCATCGCTGGCGGCGAGCGACTTGCCGCGGCCGCTCAATGACGGGTTGGTCATGAAATAACGATGCAGGTTGAACGGCCGGTCGCCGGGCATCTCCCGGACATAGCTGCCGTCCGCCTGCAATTCCCAGCTCTGCTCATTGTCGATCAGATTGGCGACCATCACCTGATCCAGGATCTGGTCATGCACGGTCGGGTTCACGATCGGCAGCATATATTCGACGCGCCGATCGAAATTGCGGGGCATCCAGTCCGCCGAGGAAATGAAGACCTTCGCCTTGTCGTTGGGAAGCGCACGGCCATTGCCGAACGCGAAGATGCGGCTGTGCTCCAGGAAGCGGCCAATGATCGACTTGACGCGGATATTCTCTGAAAGGCCCGGCACGCCCGGCCGAAGGCAGCAGATGCCGCGTATGATCAGATCGACATGCACGCCGGCGGCACTGGCTTCGTAAAGCTTCTCGATCATCGCCGGATCAACCAGCGAGTTCATCTTCGCCCATATCGAGGCATGGTGTCCGGCCTGCGCGTGGCCGATCTCCGCGTCGATCAGGCGGGACAGATGATCCCGCATGTCGAGCGGCGACATGGTGATCATCTCAAGCGCGGTCGGCTCGACATAGCCGGTGATGTAGTTGAACAGCTGCGCCGCATCGCGGCCGACACGAGGATCGGCGGTGAAGAAGCTGATGTCGGTATAAACACGCGCGGTGATCGGATGATAATTGCCAGTGCCGAAATGGCAGTAGGTGCGGTAACCGCCCTCTTCCCGCCGCACGACCATCGAGACTTTGGCGTGGGTCTTCCACTCGATGAACCCGTAAACGACCTGCACGCCGGCGCGCTCCAGCGCCGAGGCCCAGAGCAGGTTCTGCTCCTCGTCGAACCGCGCTTTCAGCTCGACCACGGCAGTCACCGACTTGCCGGCTTCAGCGGCGTCGATCAGCGCGCGGATGACCGCGGACTGCTTACCGGCGCGGTAGAGCGTCTGCTTGATCGCGACGACGTCAGGGTCAGCCGCCGCCTGATTGAGGAAGGCGAGCACCACGTCGAAAGTCTCGTACGGGTGGTGGATGACGATATCTTTCGCCTTGATCGCCGCGAAGCAGTCACCGCCATATTCGCGGATGCGCTCGGGGAAACGGGGGCTGAAGGGATCCCATTTCAGGTCGGGCCGGTCTTCCTCGACCAGCGCTTCCAGGTCGCCAAGGCCGAGCAGGCCGTCGGCGACGCTGACGATCGTGTCGGCTGCCCCCAGCTCGCCGCGCACCTGCCGCTCAAGGGCTTCCGGTATACCTTCCTCCAGCTCCAGCCGGATCACCCGGCCGCGCCGGCGGCGCTTGATCGCGCTTCGGAAATAGCGGACCAGGTCTTCCGCCTCTTCCTCAAGTTCGATGTCGCTGTCGCGGATGATCCGGAACACGCCGGAGCCGTTCACCGCATAACCGGGGAACAGCAGCGATGTGAAGCAGCGCAGCACCGATTCCATCGCGACATAGCGCGCGGTCTCGCCCGGCAGCCGGACGAACGGCGGCAGCGTCTGCGGCAGCATGACAAGCTCACGGATCGGCTCCTTGTCTGACAGGCGGACAAGGTCGAAGATCAGGCTCAGCCCCTTGTTGGGGATGAACGGAAACGGATGCGCGGGGTCGAGCGCCTGGGGCGTGATGATCGGAAAGATGTGAGCGCGGAAATGCGCCTCCAGCCACTCGCGCTCTTCCGCCGTCACGTCGCTGTCGGAAACCACCGAAAGGCCCTCGATCGCGAGCGCCTGGCGAAGATCGTTCCAGACCCGCTGCTGGCTCTGCAGCAGCCGCTCCGCCTCTTCGGTCACGGCGGCGAGCTGCTGGCTGACGGTCAAGCCGTCGGGCGAGCGCTCTTCGACATTCTGGATTTGCTGCCCCTTCAGGCCAGCCACGCGGACCATGAAGAACTCGTCGAGATTGTTGCCGGAGATCGACAGAAAGCGCAGCCGCTCCAGCAGCGGATGGCTCGGATTGCACGCTTCCTCGAGGACGCGCCGATTGAAGGCGAGCCAGCTGAGTTCGCGGTTGAAATAGCGCTGCTGGCCGCCGCTGGAGGCGCTCAAGCGCTCGTCATCGCGAACGACCGGTTCGGGCCGCGTCATCAGAACAAATCCTCCTGCTTGGCGCCGAACGTATCGCGGGCAAGCTTCACGGACAACCGCGTACGCCGCGCCAGGGCGGCTTCGTCGAGTGCATCGACCGCGCGGATAATGCCGATATGTGACCGTTCGACGCGCGGCATCAGCCATTGCACCAACCCCGGAGGCACCTGCAGGTTTCGCTGCAGCAGCAATTTCTCGATCAACGAGGCAGCGACCTGATCGTCGGGATCGCCCAAGCCGACAATAGGCGTCGCGGACAGGCGGGTGCGCAGGTCGGGCAGCCTGACTTTCCAGGCGGGCGGCGCCTGATCAGCGACGATCAGAAGGGGCTTGTGCGTTTCCTGGGCGGCGTTCCAGGCGTGGAACAGCTCCTCCTCCGGCCGCCGGTCGGCATCGTCTATCATCCGCCCGCCCGATTTACGCACGAACAGGCGGCCGAGCAGGCTGCGGCCAGACTTGCGCGGCCCGGTCAGGACGGTCGCCATCACCGGCCACGTCCCCCAATGCTCAAGGTGGCGGACGGCACGTGCATTGCTCTCGCCGACAATGAAGTCTTCCTGACGCTCGTCGGCGGGCCAGCCGAGCGGCAGTGCGATCTGGCTCATTTGGGCGCGGCGGCCCCGCTGGGCGCTGGAGCGGGCGCCGTACCGCGCCGGATACGAAGGGTGGCTTGCCCCTGCTGAACTTGCCACCCGCGCGCCTGCAATGCTCCTGCAAGGCTCGCGAGATCGCCGCCATAGGTCACGCGCATGACCGAGACGCCGCCCAGCGCCAGGCTGCCGGTCTGCGTGGCGCTGACGCCGGGAATGGCTCGTAACGCTCCCTCTCCCGCATTGACCGCCGCGACATCCGGCGTGTCGAACTGGACATTGAACACAGACGCTCCAGCAAGCGTCGGCGATTCGATCGTCGCGGCTTCCTCCGGCAGCGCCTCTAGATCGTCGAGCTCGTCCTCCGGCACAGCCGGCTCGACGATCAGCGACGGGTCGGGCGTCAGCAGTCCGCCCTGCAGCGCGCGCGTGAACAGGGCATCCATCCGCTTCACGCCTTCGTCCATCAGCTTGGGCAGGCCGTCGGCCGAATCGACGCGAAGCACGAAGCCGCCAATCGGCTGACGATCGGGGCCGTGAAAGGCAGTGAAACGGCCGATCACCGGGCCGCCCGGCCATTGCCGCTCGATTTCGACCTGCGGAACCAGCACGTCGGCGGCGCCATAGCCGTCGATCAGCAACCGCCACCAGGTCCGGCCCGGCCGCCAGGCCTGCGACGGCGTGAGGATCAGCGAATCGGGGCCAGTGCCGGTTGGTCGGACATAGTCGATCGGGCTGTTGCCGGTACGGAAGCGCGCCCAGGCCTTTTGCCACTCGGTGCGCGTCTCGAAAGCCTGCGACACGCCGCCCGACCACTCAATGGGAATCAGCAGCATCGGTGCGGAGCGGAGCAAGCTGCCCGATGTTCCGAGAATAGCGCCCGCGCGTGCGCGGTCGAACAGCACGCCCAGTCGCGCGATATAACGATGCGGCCCGATTTGCTCGTCCTCGACGACGACGCCCGCGACGATGCCGTCCAGCGCCGAATCGGACAGCGATGGCCCTTTCGCGCCGCCGTGCAGCCGGCCCCAGAGCGCGTCCCAGCCCCTGCGCTGCGCCTCGCGCCAGCCGGCGAGCCGCGCCGCGTCGGCACTGCCCGCATAGGTATCGACGTCGATGCCGGATACCTCGAAGCTCGACGAGCTGTCGATCGGCGGCACGCCCCGTTCGCCACCTTCGATCTGCGCGCGCAATATGGCGGCAAGGCCAAGCGCCAGCGCAGCGATCAGGACGAGCGGAAGCGGGATGGGCAAACGACGGAGCGCGATCACGCCGCCCTTCTGGCGCGTCGGCGGTGGAAATCCAAGCACCTTGTCGCTAGGGCCAAGAACATGAGCGACGGCGAGAGCTATACCTATGCCCAGGCGGGCGTTTCGATCGCGGCGGGCAACGCGCTTGTAAAAGCGATCGGGCCGCTCGCGAAAAGCACGCGCCGGCCGGGCGCCGATGCAGAGCTGGGCGGGTTCGGCGGGTTCTTCGACCTGAAGGCGGCGGGCTACAAGGACCCGCTGCTGGTCGCCGCCAATGACGGGGTCGGGACCAAGTTGAAGCTCGCGATCGAGCATGACCGGCATGGCGGCGTCGGCATTGACTTGGTCGCGATGTGCGCCAACGACCTGATCGTGCAGGGCGCCGAGCCGCTCTTCTTCCTCGACTATTTCGCGACGGGGAAGCTCGAACCCGCGGTCGCGGAGCGCGTGATTGCCTCGATCGCGAAAGGCTGCCTGCAAGCAGGCTGCGCACTGATAGGCGGCGAGACGGCGGAGATGCCGGGCATGTATGCCGAAGGCGACTATGATCTGGCCGGCTTCTGCGTCGGCGCTGTCGAGCGTGATCAAGCGCTGACCGGCAATCGGGTCAAGGCCGGCGACTTGATTCTGGGCCTCGCCTCGTCAGGCGTTCATTCAAACGGCTATTCGCTGGTGCGGCGGCTGGCGGCGGACAAGGGGTGGAAGTTGAACCGCCCTGCCCTGTTCGATCAGGACGTGATCCTGATCGACGCACTGATGGCGCCGACGAGGATCTACGTGACGTCGCTGCTGCCGCTGGTGCGCGGCGGCAAGATCGCCGCCCTCGCCCATATTACCGGTGGCGGCTTGCTCGAGAATGTGCCGCGCGTGTTGCCGGACCACCTCCATGCCTGGATCGACGCCGATGCCTGGCCGCAACCGCGCCTGATGGCGTTCCTGCAAGCACAGGGCGCGATCGAGCCGGGCGAAATGGCGCGGACGTTCAACTGCGGCATCGGCATGATCGCGGTCGTGGCTGAAGACGATGCGGACGGAGTGAAGGCTGCGCTCGAGGATGCCGACGAAACCGTGTTCGTGATCGGCCGCATAGAAGAAGGCGCGCGCGGTTGCACGGTCGCGGGCTCGGCCGATGCCTGGTCGGCGCGCGAAGCCTGGCAGGCGGTGCATCTTGGCTGACCAGGCTCGGGTCGCGGTCCTGCTTTCGGGACGCGGATCGAACATGGCTGCCCTGCTCTACGCCTCGCGCCAACCAGACTGTCCATATCGGATCGTCTTGGTGACGGGCGACAAGCCCGAGGCGGAAGGCCTCGCGCTGGCCGAGGCGGAAGGCGTTACCGTCGCCCCCTTGCCGGCCTACAAGCCCAAGGCCGATTTCTACGCCGCGCTGGACAAGACGCTGGCCAAGGCCGGCGTCGAGCAGATCGCGCTTGCCGGCTTCATGCGCATCCTGCCGGCGGACTTCATCGACCGCTGGGCTGGCCGGATCGTCAATATCCATCCGTCGCTGCTGCCCAAATATAAGGGCCTCGACACGCACGCGCGCGCGCTGGAGGCGGGCGATGTGACGGTTGGCTGCTCCGTGCACGAAGTGACCGCCGAATTGGATGACGGCCCGGTGCTCGGCCAGATCGAGGTCGCGGTCTTGCCGGGAGATACGGCCGAGACGCTGGCCGGGCGCGTCCTCATCGCCGAGCATCAGCTTTATCCCGCCACCCTCGCCCGTTTCGTCATGCGCGACCGCACGCCTGAGGCGCGACTGGCGCGGTTGCGGTTGATCGCGATGGCGTTGCCTGGCGCGGAGGAAACGGTCTCCCACGGCATGCCCTGCTTCCGGATCACCGGCGGCAAAATGTTCGCCTATTTCACGCACGATCATCACGGTGACGGCATCATGGCGATGATCGTGAAGACCAGCGGACCCGATGAGCAGGCGCAGCTGATCGATCAGGACCCGGACATCTATTACCGCCCTGCCTATTTCGGGCCGAGCGGCTGGATCGGCATGCGGCTGGACGGCGAGGTCGATTGGGACCATGTCGCCGATCGGATCGAGCTTAGCTGGAAGCTGATCGCGCCGCGTAAATTGCTTGGGATCAGAGAGTTTTGAACCAGACGCCTGAGGAAAAGCGCGAAGCCGCTGCGATCCGCCGCCGCTGGATCACGCTTGGCGAAGTGCTGGCGGTGGTGGCCGTGCTAATCTCTGCCGCGACCTTGTGGAACAGCTATTCGGAACGGAAATCCGCCGAGGCCGAACGCAGTGCCGCCGCGCAAAAGGAGGAGCGGACGGAAACCGCGCTCGTGCTTCGTGCGCGAGCCGAGGACGAAGGCCGCAAGCTGGCGCTGGAGCCGGTCGCGTCGGATCAGGTGATGCAGAGCCAGCGCCTCGTCTTTCCGTCGAAGCTGGGCTTGAAGCCGATCGAGACAGCTGGAGACGCGCGGGTCGAGGCGCGCTGGATCGCCGATGCGTTGAAGAAGGTCGAGGCCGAGCGCAGCACCGCCGGCGACCTGCGCGTGCCGGTGGCGATCGTCAGCCGCTTCACCGGCAAGAGCGAGGTGCGGCAAGCGGCGGCGCTGTATCAGCTCGCCTATGCTCGAGAGGGACATTTGCTCGGCGGCAGCAGCGTAAGGCTGCGCGGTCTGTCGCTGGTCGAGCGTATCAGGACGAACGAAGCCCAGGCTGCGGCGGATAAAGCTTTCAAATAAGTCCGTTTGAACGAGCGGGCTTCAATCGGCCACAACCGGCAACCATACCGCGCTGGCCCTGCCCGCCTCGTGGTAGATCGTCTGCGTCGCCTTGCGGTAGTCGCCGGGCTTGGCGTTGAAGATGTTCGCGACATAGCTTTGCGGGTTGCGATCGTAGAGCGGGAACAGGCTGGACTGCACCTGCACCATCAGCTTGTGGCCCGGCAGGAAGACGTGATTCACGTTCGGCAGCGACCAGCTGAAATTCTCTGCCTTGCCCGGCTTAAGCGCCTCGGGTTTCGCGAAGCTGTGAACGTAGCGGCCGCGGAAAATCTCGATTCCGACCGGCAGCTCGAAGCCGTCTGGGTAGACGTCGATGAGCTTCACCACCCAGTCGCTGTCACTGCCACTGGTCGCGGCCCACAGATCCACCTTGGGCGCACCCATGATATGCACCGCCTTGTCGAGCGTCTCCGAACTGTAGCTGAGCACGTCCGGACGCCCTGCCACGAAGCTCTGATCGTGCACGAGCCACGGCTTCCACACATCGGCGTCGCGCATATGCACCGGACGCGGCACGAACGGAACCGGATTGCCCGGATCGGACAAATAGGAATCACTGCCGCCGTTCGGCTTGGACCAGGAGAGACCAAAGCTCTTCTGCAGATAGACGGGCTTCATCGTCCCCATCGGCCAGGCCGGCGCGACCTGCCATTTATCGGCACCCGTCGCATAGGTCAGCACCGGCGGTGTCGGCGTCTGCGGCGCCCCATCCTTCAAATATCGGTCTAGGAACGGCTTCATATATTGGGTGCGGAATTGCAGTCCGGTGTCGCCCGCGAACTTCAGCTGGCCAAGGTCGCGCGCCTCATAGTTCACGCCGCTGTGCCGCCACGGCCCGATCACCAGCGAGACCATATCGTTGTTCTTATCCTGCGGCTCCAGCGCCCGATACACAGCGGGCGCACCATAGCTGTCTTCCTGATCCCATTGGCCGACCACCAGCATCGTCGGGACGGTCAGCTTGCGCGCGCCCAGCAATTTGTCGACCGCTTGCTCCTGCCAATATTTGTCATAGGCCGGATGCTCGATGAATTTGCGGGTGACGGCGAAGGCGTCGAGGCCATAGGCCCGCGCATAGTCCCCGGCCGATCCCGCCTCCAGATAGGTCTCGTAATCGTCGCCATTGCCGTCCGGGATGGCGCCGTCATTCTCCTTCGCCATCTGGCCGGTGAAATAGTCGAAGCTGTTCAGCCGGAAGGCGCCGTTGTGGAACCAGTCATCGCCCATCCAGCCATCGACCATCGGACTCTGCGGCACCGCTGCCTTGAGCGCCGGATGCGGATCGACCAGCGCCATCAGCGAGGTGAAGCCGGGATAGGACGAGCCAGTGATGCCGACCTTGCCGTTCGCTTCCGGCACGTTCTTCACCAGCCAGTCGATCGTGTCATAGGCGTCGGTCGCGTGATCGACCTGGCTGTCGTTGAGCGGGCCGCGCAACGGCCGGTTCATCACATAATCGCCCTCGGACTTATGCAGCCCGCGCACGTCCTGATAGACGCGGATATAGCCGTCGTTGACGAATTCCTTGTCCATGACCGGCAGGATATCCTCGATGCGCTGGCTCGGGACACGCCAGGTCGCGCCCGCCGCGTCATAGGGCGTGCGGCTGAGCAGCATCGGGCCGTTCCTCGTGCCTTTGCGCATGACGATGACGGTGTAGAGCTTCACCCCGTCGCGCATCGGGATCATGACCTCGCGGCGGATATAGTCGGCCTGCGGGCGCACGCGCTGATATTCGGCGACTGTATCAGGCGCCATCGGATTGGTCTGGGCGGAGGCGGCGATCGGGGCGAGCGCGAGAGTCGCGAGCAGCAGGGCTTTGGTCATGCGCGCGGTGATGCACCGATCGGCAGCTACCCTCAACTGTCATCACCCCTTTTCGTCATTTCGGCGAAGGCCGGAATCCAGTCAAAACAAGGATCAAGCACGGCAGCGCTCCGCACTGCCAGCATTGTTTAGCGGGCTGGACCCCGACTTTCGCAGGGATGACGAGAGCGATAAGGTATCATTTTACCCGCCATGAATACCCCGCTTTTGCTTGACTTTCGTGACCCGCCAACGCAAATGCCCCTCACCAACGCCGCTCGTCATCGGGCGGCGTCATTCGTTTCAACGTCGGAGGGCAGCCATGAAGGCGCTCATGAAGACGACCAAGTCGGCGACGCCGGCGACGGTCGAGAAGAAATGGCATCTGATCGATGCCGACGGCCTGGTCGTCGGGCGTCTCGCCTCGATCATCGCCAACATCCTGCGCGGCAAGCACAAGCCTAGCTTCACGCCTCATATCGATTGCGGCGACAATGTCATCGTGATTAATGCCGAGAAGGTGCGGTTCACGGGGAACAAGCTCAAGGACAAGATCTACTACAAGCATACCGGCTATCCGGGCGGCTTGAAGGAGACTCCGGCCGGCAAGATCCTCGAAGGCCGCTTTCCGGAGCGCATCCTGGAAAAGGCCGTCGAGCGCATGATCCCGCGCGGTCCGCTGGGCCGCCAGCAGATGCGGAACCTTCGCATCTTCGCCGGCAGCGAGCATGATCATGTCGCGCAGAACCCCGAGGTGCTCGATGTCGCCTCGATGAACCGCAAGAACAAGGTGGGCGCATAATGTCCGATACGCGTCAGTCTCTCGCCGATCTCGGCAATCTCACTCAGGGCGTCGAACCGGCCGCTGCCGGGGATGCCGCCGCCGCTGCCCCGGTCGCGCCGCAGCAGAACCAGATCCAGGCTGTCCTGCGCGAACAGCAGCTCGACAAGCAGGGCCGCGCCTATGCGACCGGCCGCCGCAAGGATGCCGTCGCCCGCGTCTGGCTGAAGCCGGGTACCGGCAAGATCGTGGTCAACGGCCGCGATCAGGAAGTCTATTTCGCACGGCCGACGCTGCGCCTGATCATCAATCAGGTGTTCGACATCACCGATCGTCGCGAGCAATTCGACGTGATCGCCACCGTCAAGGGCGGCGGCTTGTCCGGCCAGGCCGGCGCGGTCCGGCACGGCATCTCGACCGCGCTCACCCGTTACGAGCCGGGGCTGCGCACCACCGTGAAGCAGGCCGGCTTCCTGACGCGCGATCCGCGCGTCGTGGAGCGCAAGAAATACGGTCGCGCCAAGGCACGCCGCAGCTTCCAGTTCTCGAAGCGCTAAGCGTCGAGTCCAGCCGCAAACACGAAGGGCGGTCCCATTGGGGCCGCCCTTTTCGTTTGCTCTTCCAATCCATTTGTATCGAGCGAAGTCGAGATACGTTTCTCGACATGCTCGAAACGAACGGACGTTATTTCTTCTTGTCTTTCGGCTTGTCGCGATTGGCATAGAGCATCGCCGCGACCAGCGCCGCCGACCCGATCCCGACGCCAACGCCCGCCGCGATCCAGGCCGAGCGTTTGTCCGCCCGCTCCTCACGCTCCTTGGCTTCCTTGGCGGTCTGCACGATCTCGTTCACCGACGTCTCCGTATCGCCGCCCGCGACGTCATTGGCGGGGACTTTCGGCAGCGACGTTTCGGGACCGGCACGGCTTTCGTCAAGACTGGACACGCACACTCTCCTTGTATCCCGAACGAACAGAGACGGGAGCGTTTCCATCAATCGATAGAAAAGCAGGCAGCTGATGCAGTGCTGTCCTTTCAGCTGCGCCGCGACCGGTTCGGCGGCGGCAGCGCGACACGACCCCAAGGCAAGCAAAACCCGCGAGCATCGCCGCCCAGGTTTCCGGTTCGGGTACCGAAGCTGAAGGCGCAGCGGTGAGGCCGGTCAGCTGCAAAGCCAGGCGGCCGTTATCGAGATGCCGGCCACACATTCCTATTTGCACTGCGACCGGCAAACATTACAGGCGTTGCGTCGGAAAAGGCAGACTTGGTTTGGTAAGCCCAAGTCCTCCCGGTAACGGGAGCTCTGGTCTTTGGCTTCGTGCTCGAGACCCCCGCGACGAATGACGGGCGCTTTGTGCACCCAGCGTTCGTCCGTGTGGGTCTCAGGTTCGAGAAACGCTCCGGTCGAACGTCGACAGCGGAGCCGAACCATGAACGCGTTTACGCCCGATTATTATGATGTCCTGATTGCCGGTGCTGGCCCGGTCGGTCTCTTCCTGGCTTGCGAGCTGCGGCTGGCCGGCTGCTCGGTTCTGGTGATCGAACAGGCGAGTGACTTGCCTACTCCCCTGAAGCGCGCGCCTTTCGGACTGCGCGGTCTTTCGGTACCGACCGTCGACAGTTTCGACAGGCGAGGTTTGTTGGCACCGCTGAAAGCGCGGATCCCCGAACAGGATATCGCGGCTGCAGCGCCCTGGATGAAGGAGGAGCGCAGGCCTGGCGGACATTTCGCCGGCATCGACTTCTTCCTTGATCGGATCGACCAGACGCGTTGGCTCTGTCGATTGCCACATTCGAGCACTCCCATGCCAGCCGATCTGGAGAGCATCGGCGTCGTTCTGACGAACCGTGCGAAGGAACTGGGGGTTGCAATCAGATATGGCCTGAAAGTGTCGGGCGTGGACGCGACGAATCGCGATGTGACCGTTCGCGCCGATAAGGAAATGTTCCGGGGCGGCTGGCTCGTCGGCTGCGATGGCGGTCGCAGTGCGGTGCGCAAGGCGGCGGGTTTCGGTTTCACCGGCACCGATCCCGAATTTACCGGCTACTTTGCCCAGGTCGAGTTTGCCGACCCATCCATGGTGGAGCCCGGCGACCACCATACGCCCTACGGCACCTACATCTTCGACCTGCCCGACATGATCAGAATGGTCGAGTTCGACGGCGGGGCACATCACCGGGTAGAACCGATCACGAGCGATCATCTGCAGGCGGTGCTGCGCCGCGTCTCCGGCTCCGATGTTGCGCTAACGGCGATCGGTCTTGCCACGACCTGGACGGATCGAGCCCATCTGGCGACCGAATATCGGCGAGGACGCGTGCTGCTTGCGGGAGACGCCGCGCACATCCACTCGCCCCTCGGCGGCCAAGGCCTCAATCTCGGTATTGGCGATGCGATGAACCTTGGCTGGAAGCTCGCCGCGACGATCCGCGGCAATGCCGCCGCCGGACTTCTCGACAGCTACCAGCGGGAGCGGCGGCCGCTGGCCGAACAGACCCTCGACTGGTCGCGCGCGCAGGTTGCGTTGATGCGGCCAAGCCAAAGCGCGCGCGCGCTCCGCGCCATCGTCGGCGATCTGATCGCGACGCCGGATGGCGCGACGTATTTCGCCGAGCGCATCTGGGGCGTGTCTGTGCGCTATGATCTGGTCGGCAACCATCCTCTGGTGGGACGCAGCGCCCCCGATTTCGACCTGGACGACGGAACGCGCTTTAATGAGCACTTGCGACAAGGACGGGCGCTCCTGGTCGATTTTGGCGGAAGCGATCATTTGCAGGCGCTTGCTGAGCGGTATGGCGATCAAGTCACTTATCTGGCGTGCAACATGCGCGTCCCGTCAGCCTTGCACGCCCTGTTCGTTCGCCCCGATGGTTTTATCGCTTGGGCAAGCGATCGATCGTCGGATGGCGCTGAGGTCGCTCAAAAATTATCGCGTTGGCTCGCCCCGGCAGACAGCGGTGATGGGCCGTCGGCGCGATGAGCCGATCAACAGTCGGCTCTAGGGATTTGGCGGCGCGGACGCGGCGGCTTAGATTTAGGACGCGGCGGCGTGTGGCGGCGTATGGCGAAATGGCGGAGCGGGAGTCCGCCTATTTCACCAAATTCCACGAGAATTCCTCCAATTTCTTGTTAGTGAGTTGGCCTATTCCCAATTCTGTCCCCAATCTTGGAAACGGATAACTGCGAACTCCAGCGAACCGCTCTCCTGTTGCTTTGGGCCTCTGGCCTTTGATGATTTTTACTACCATAACCCCGGGAATTTCGCAACGAAAAGCCCTTGGAAAGGCCCGAATAATCAGGAACACAGGGGCGCAATTCCGCCTCCGATATCCCTTCCTACGCGCAACCCGAGCATATATAGCCGTTACCGCGAGCGCCCTCTTCGGAGCCTTGTCCACGCAGCGGCGCAGCCACACTATGGCTGCATGGATGCTCTTTCGTCATCGTCTTCGGCGCAAGGCCCGCGCCCGCTTGCTGTCAGGGTGGCAGATGCCACGCGTTTGACGGGTATTGGGAAGACAAAGCTCTTCGAATTGATCGTCAATGGGACGCTTGAAACGACCAGCGTCGGCCGACGTCGGCTTATTCTGTACCGCAGTCTGCAGCGGCTCATAGAGGGACCGGAAAACCCATAACGTCGAGGCAACCGGAATGAGGCAGTCTGCTCTGCTGACTAAGCCCGCCCGCACCCGGCGTGCCACCATTTGGCTGGTCCGCATGGCCTGAACTCCGCAAACCACGATCGTACCGTCTGGCCCTTGCGCGGCCAGATAGGTTCTATCCAAATCGGACCAATCGCAGGCACCGTTTGCCCGTTATCTGCCCCGACCTGTTCTACTTGACCACGGAGGTATGCTCGCGGACAATTAGAGAACATGACCCATGACTTCTCGTCGCTCTCACCCGCCGATTTCGAAGATCTGACCCGGGATTTGCTCGGTCAGGAATTGGGGATTCGCTTCGAGGCTTTCCCTGACGGACCTGATGACGGAATGGACGGGCGCCACGCTGCGGCCGACGGCGACGTCATCCTGCAGGCGAAGCACTATTATCGGTCTGGCTACGCCAAGCTGAAGGCCAAGATGAAACGCGAGCGCGCCGCAATCGTTGCTCTGCAACCCAAGCGCTATGTTCTCGCAACATCAACCGCGCTCACGCCCGCCAACAAGACGCAGCTGGCCGCGGAGATCGGGCCGGCCCTCCAGAGTCCTGGCGACATATTCGGCCCGCAGGATTTGATCGCGCTCCTGCGTAAATATCCTGACATTGAAACGGCCCACCCGAATCTTTGGCAGCAGAGCAGCGCGGTCCTCAAATCGCTGATCACCGGCGCTGTTGCTGAAGCGCTACCGAAACCCGCACCGATCCCGCTGGTGCTGGCCTCGTTGCTGCCGACAGCCGCCGACGAAACCGCCGTCGCGCCGCCCGAGCGGGACACGGTATTCATTCTTAAATCGTCGCCGGGTGACGACGAGTTCGCGCTCTGGCTCGCTCCAAAACTGGAGGCCGAGGGCTATCGCGTCTTTGCCGACGTGCTTACCCTTGAACCGGGGGATCGTTGGCGGCGCGAGATCAACCTGGCGCTTGAGCATCGCGCCGCCAAGGTCCTGCTCGTCAGCCGCAATGCGACCCTCGACGATCCATCGGTTCAGGACGACATCGACATCGCGATCGACATCGCTCAGCGGCGCGACGACAAGCGGTTCATCCTGCCCCTGCGCCTCGAAGCGGGACGCAAGGTGAAAGGCATTGGCGATACCGTTGCCGTCGATTTTGTCCGTGGTTGGGGCGAAGGGCTGATGTCGCTCCTCGACACGCTGCGTCGCCAGAAAGTCCCGCGGCGACCTGATGCGGTGTCCATCAATCCCAATTGGGAGTTGTTCCGCCGGCGGGGCGCAGTGCCGCTTATCGACCAGCCCGAGCGGCTCACGTCCAACTGGCTGAGGGTCGCCGAGGCACCCGATACCATGAACTATTATGAGGCTAGTGGCGCCTCGGATCCCGATCAGCTGAAGCGCACACTCGCCCGCTATCCCTATCCAACCGCGATCCAGGGTCGTGGCTTCCTGAGCTTCGCGGGCCAAGCCGAAATAGACGAAGCGTTCGAGGAGATCGGACGTTTTCGTCTGAAGCGCAGCGTTCCGCTCCCGACGTTTCTCGATGAGGGCATTCCCAAGCTGGGGATCGAGCGGCAGGTGGCATCGAACCTCCTCATGGTTATGATAAAAGAGGCCTGGTTCCAGTTCTGCAAGATCCGAGGCCTGATCGAATATTCCTACTCGAACAGCGTCGGTTTTCACGCGTCGCCAGCGCTCGCGCCGACTGGCACACGCATCCCATGGGGTAAGCAGGGAGACCGCCGTTCCTCCATGCTTCGCAACGTCGCCAAGGGCCATATCTGGCAATATGGCGTGACTGCGCTGCCAGCGACCTGGCCGTTCTGGCATCTCAAGCTGAAGGCACGAGTGCTCTTCGCTGCCGACAACAGCACAGCTGATGGACTCGCGATCGACGACCCGAAGAAGATGCACAAGCTCAGGCGGTCGATCTGCAAGGGCTGGCGCAACAAGCAGTGGCACGGCCGCATGCTCGCGTTCCTCGAGATACTTTCGGGCGACAGCGCCTATATCAGGCTGCGGCTTTCCGCCGAGCATGACCTCGTGGTCGACGCCGCCCCGATCCTGCTCACCTCGCCCGTCAGCACGATGCTCCCGAACATTACGGACGCCGATGACGAGGAAACGGATGTGAGCACGCTTGGACGGCCCGAGAGTGACGATGAGGAGGTCGAGGCGTGAAGTTCCCCGAACCAACGCTTGTAGTCGATCATCTTCACGAGCCAGCGCTTGAGTTCGCTCACGGCGAGCGCAGTCCGCATCCCAAGGACGGCCTGTTCCTCTACGGCCCCCATTCCAAGGGAAAGAAAACCCGCGAAATTCGTGTCGGCGTGATCGGCACGCCTGATGGCATCGCGCATTTCAGAAACTGGGCGCGCAGCATCATGCAGGTCGTCGCTGTCCCACCGCCGGGAAAGGGCGAGAAGAAGGACCGCCTGCATCTCGCGAACTTTCCCGGGCTTGAAGAGACCTTCGGGATCAGCTTCGATCCCGACGAGATCAGTACCTTGTCGCTGCAACTCGCCGACATCGATCGCGCGACACGTATCGAAAACCTCGACGAAGCCGTCGATAAGGTTGCGCGCCTCTATTTCGACCGCGTCCGGAAGCACCTCAAGAATGAGGAAGGGGCGGTCGACATATGGGTATTGGTGTTGCCCGAGATCGTTTACGAACGGTGTCGGCCCGGTTCGAAGCGGACCGGCCTTGCCATGGAAGCGGGTGACTTCGGGCGACGACAGAAGGCGAAGGCGAGCCTGCCGCTCCTCGCGGGCGTCATCGACCAGAGCAATGAGGATATCTTCAATGATGTCCCGGACTTTCATCGGCGCATCAAAGCCGAATTCCTCACGATCGCGCCGACCCAGCTTGTCCGTGAAACGACGCTCGCGCCGAACGCCTTCCTCAACAAGGCAGGCTATCCGCTCCGCAAGACGCAAGATGCCGCGACGCTCGTCTGGAACCTCGCGACCGGGCTCTACTACAAGACGCAACCCAAGCCGCCCTGGCGGCTAGGATCGGTGCGGCCGGGCGTCTGCTACATCGGGATGGTCTATAAGAGCCTGCCCGATGATCCCAATGGCCATGCCTGCTGCGCCGCGCAGATGTTTCTCAACGAGGGCGACGGCGTCGTATTTCGCGGCGCGAACGGACCCTGGAAAACGGGTGATCACGATTTCCATCTCAAGAAGGACGCGGCCAAGAATCTGCTGAAGCTGGTGCTTGCGACCTACAAGGAGATGCACGGCGAGCCGCCCAAGGAACTCTTCATCCACGGCCAGACCTATTTCAACGATGAGGAATGGCGGGCTTTCTGCGAAGCGGCGCCGAAGGGAACGAATATCGTCGGCGTGCGAATCCGCACGACAGGTGGGGAGACCAAGCTGTTTCGGGATGGCGACTATCCCGTGCTCCGCGGCACCGCGCTAGTTCTCGACGACCACGTCGCCTATCTGTGGACGACTGGTTACGTGCCGCAGCTGGACACCTATATCGGCCCGGAAACACCAAACCCGCTGCACATCACGGTCATGCGGAGCAAATATGAGCGCCCCGCCATACGCGTCGTGCTCGAGGACATCATGGGCCTCACAAAAATCAATTATAATAGCTGTAACTTCAACGACGGTCTGCCCGTCACAGTGCGGTTCGCCCGCATGGTAGGCGACGTGCTGACCATGGGTTCGGCGAAGGGCGAGGAGAAGCAGCCGTTCAAATACTATGTTTGATACAACGCCAAAGCCAGCATCCGTGGAGTCGCGCCGTGAATGAGTTGATCCTGACCACATACGACTGGGTGCCCGAGCCGCCGCGCGGGCTCGTTCGCGACCTGCGGGTGCGCTGGGCGCTGGAAGAGGCGGCGCTGCCCTACCGCGTGGAGAGCACACCGTTTCGAGAGCGCGGCGCCGAGCATTTCGCGGCTCAGCCCTTCGGCCAGGTGCCGTGGCTGACCGATGGCGACCTCACGATCTTCGAAAGCGGCGCGATCCTGCTGCATCTCGGCGAAAAGAGTCCGGCGCTGATGCCCACCGATCCGCGCGGCCGGGCCGAGGTGATGGAATGGGTCATCGCCGCGCTCAACTCGGTCGATCTGCCGAGCCAGCCTTGGGCGCTGTTCCGCTTCATGGGCTATCCCGGCGAATCGCCCGAGGCCAAGTTCGTGGAGGACTTCCTGAAGGCCAGGCTGGAGCGAATGGAGGCGGTGTTGGCCGACCGCGAGTGGCTGGTGGCCGATCGATTTACCGTTGCCGACCTGCTGATGGCGGACGTGTTGCGGCAAGTGGATAAGTTCGATGGCCTTGCGGCGTACTCGGCTTGCCACGCTTATGTTGCGCGCATGACGGCACGACCAGCCTTCGTGAAGGCGTGCGACGACCAGATGGCTCACTTTGCCGCAGGAGATGGAGCTTAATGCGTGCGTCACCGAATACCTCACCTCCACCAGACCAAAACATGCCTCACGACATTACAGAATTATCCAAATCGCTTAAAAACAATCCGTTGACCACGGATTGGAGGCGAGCCGCTTTGTCGACGGCGATACCTGAGATCAGATTAACCTGCTGCCTCCACGCCAGCCCGAACCCCCGGAGAGTAGGAGGAAGCCCGAATTTCCGTGACGGGTTATGGCCGAGAGAGAGGCTCTCAGCGCCCGTCGCGGAGACTTCCCATGGCGACGACCCTCACTCGATCTGACGCCTCACGGCCCTCGCCGGGCGGCTACAAGGTCGATATCTCACGCGGCGAGCGGATCGGCCGTGTGTCATCCGAATGGTTCTCACGCCCCGACGACGAACGCTATCTGTCGCTTTCGGCGCTTCATGCTGCGGTCAAGGCCAGAGCCGAGCGAGCGACCGCCCGCACCGTCGAGACCAAGGCCTTGCGCGTCGAGGCCAGTCGCGACGATGCCGAGCGTCTGGCGCTGATCGTTCCCGGCCAGGACACGCCGGTCGCGCCGACCCATTGGTCCTATGGCCAATTGTGCGGCCTAGTGGGGGCGCCCGCCAGCTACATGCGTCAGTTGCCGGCGCCGCTCGCCGGCATCAACCTTCAGCACGGTCTGCTCTCGCACCGCGCTGAACTCGTGAAGACGTTGGAGGCCGACGACGGTCGGATCGAACTGCGCGCGGTTACCGGCCCGGACTATGGCCGTATCTGGGATCACGAGCTGGTCGAAGCGGTGATGCGCATCGCAGGCGACGGCACCGGCGACACGCGCTGGAAGGTGCCGGGCCTGCTCGACTGGTCGACCATGACCCACAATCCGTTCGTCGAAGCGACCAAGGACACGACGACCCTCTATGCCTCGGATCGCGACGTTTTTCTATTCCTGGTCGACGATGCCCACCCGATCGAGGCCGGGCGCCTGCCGAACGGCGACCCTGACCTTTATTTCCGCGGCTTCTACTGCTGGAACAGTGAAGTCGGCTCGAAAACGCTCGGCATGGCGTCCTTCTATCTCCGCGCGGTCTGCATGAACCGCAACATTTGGGGCGCCGAGGGTTTCGAGGAGATCAGCATCCGGCACTCGAAATTCGCGGGCCATCGCTTCGCGCACCAAGCGGCACCCGCACTGGAACGGTTCGCTACCTCATCGCCCGCCCCGTTCATGGCGGGCATCAAGGCGGCGCGCGAGGCGATCGTCGCGCGCAAGGACGAGGACCGCACGACCTTCCTGCGCAATCGCGGCTTCTCGCGTCCGGAGACCGAAAAGATCATTGCCACCGTGCTCGACGAGGAGGGTCGGCCACCGGCATCGGTGTTCGACTTCGTCCAGGGAATCACTGCGCTAGCGCGCGCCAAACCGTACCAGGACGCCCGGCTCGATATGGAGGGCAAGGCGGCGAAATTGCTCGCCAGCGTTCGCTGACACCCATGGAGCCGCCTTGGCGGCCCTATGGCTTTTCCGATTCTGAGGTTCTGCGGCCCTTCGCTCCTGGGAGGGAGAAGAGGGCCGCAGGCTCCGTGACGGTTCGAGGTGTCGAGAGAGAGGCTTTCGGCGAACCGTCGCGGAGATGCGGCATGTCAGATGAATCTCAAACCCCAGCGCAGCCGAGCGTGGACGACTTCCTGGGACGCTATCGCGCCCATGAAACGCGCGCGGCGGAACTACACCTTTTGAACAAGGCGGTCCTGTTCGCGGCCCTGCGCGATGCCGGGATCGCCTCGGTGCTGGTCCATTTTGACGGCTATGGCGACAGCGGCCAGATCGAAGACATAGACGCCGTTGCGGAAGATCGCTCCCCACGCGCGATCCCGGAGACGGTCATCGAACTGCGCCGGCTCGACTTCGGCATGACCGAGCCGGTCGAACTCTCGCTGCCGCTCGCCGAGGCAATCGAAACGCTCGCCTACGCGCTACTCGAATCGGTCCACGGTGGCTGGGAGAACAACGAGGGCGCCTTTGGCGACTTCATATTCGACGTCGCGGCCGGAACGATCAGTCTCGACTATAACGAGCGCTACGAGACCACCGAAAACTACACTCACGCGTTTTGAGGAGGCGACGATGGGACACTGTTATCACCACGCGCTGTCCTCGGTCCGCAAATGGGGTGGGGTCGCCGACGACTATATCGCGCTCCATAGCTGGTTCGACGAGAGCAAAAGCATCACCGCCGACTTTCGGCGTCGTGCGCTGCGCCATCATGCCGAGGGCATCTTTATGCTCGAACGGTTCTTCGGGGTTACGATCACCATCGGCACCGGGCGCGTCGTGCCGGTGCGGCTGATCGGGGAGCAGCACGTCATCGAGGATCTCGGATTCGTGCCGAGCTTCGCCGACTGGGTGCGCACGATCCGCCCTGAGCCGTGGATGGGCCGGGCGCAGCCGATCCACAAGCTGGTCGATCCGTTTGCCGTATCGGCGAACGGGTCGGACGAGATGCCGCCGCTACGCGTGGCGGGAGGTGGATCATGAGCGTCAGCTATCCTTTGCGGCTATTCCTCGACTGCTCGACCGCGCATCTTTCGCCGGCTGCTCGCGCCTATTTCGAGACCGACGACGGCATCGTCTCGCCAACCGCTTACGGCTGGTTCGTCCATGCCAATGAGGAGCCGGGCGACCTCGTGCCCTACGATCTTTGCGCGGTCATGGCGTATGCGCGATCGTTGGGAGCCGAATACATCAACTTCGACTGCGACGCTTCGGAAATCGCCTACCTGCCGATCTTCGACTGGACCGACTGAACACCGACCTGCCCACCGTATCGAACCTGACAAGCCCGGCCACCGTGCCGGGCTTCGTCATTTATGGAGCAATAACATGGCCGACAATTTCACTCAATTTTCATGCAAGATCGACCTCGGCACGGCCGACAAGGCCCGCGCCGCCATTGCGCTGCTCGAAACGATGCGCTGCGAACCAGACGATGACGAGGATCCGCCGTACGGCTTCGAAGCGGCGGTATTCGCCGCCAGCCCGACGATCGTTTATATCACCGATGGCGACGCTTACGGTGACCCCGAGCACGTCATCAAATTCGTGCTGGCCTGCGCCGAAGCCTTCGACCTCACCGGCCGATGGGGTTTCGTCTGGGCGCTCACCTGCTCACGGCAGCGCCTTGATGGGTTCGGCGGCGGTGCGCAACTCCTCGATCTCGGCGAACGCCGCAGCCTCGCGTGGCTGGACTGCTCGCACTGGCTGTTGGCATCGCTCGATCCCGCGACACCGGTCGTAGTCGAAGGCTGCGGCTGAAGGACACTCCGTCCGGTGTCGAACTCGCGCGCAGCCCTCTCCTCCTTCGAGGGAGAGGGCTGCGCCTTGCTTCGTGACGGGTTGAGGGTCGGGAGAGTGGCTCCCGGCCGCCCGTCATGGAGAAGACCCATGACCAAATCGGTCCAGAAGATCACGCTGTCGTCATCGCGGGACGTGCCCTTCGACAGGCTGGTGCTGAGCCAGTCCAACGTGCGCCATATCAAGGCGGGCGTTTCGATCGAGGAACTGGCGGAGGACATCGCCCGCCGCACGCTGCTCCAGAGCCTGATGGTGCGGCCGGTCCGCGATGCCGAGGGCGTCGAGACCGGCATGTACGAGATCCCGGCCGGCGGTCGCCGCTACCGGGCGCTTGCGCTGCTGGTGAAGCAGCGCCGTCTTGCCAAGACCGCGCCGGTGCCATGCGTCGTGCGCGAGGCCGGCACCCCGGAGGAAGACAGTCTGGCGGAGAACGTCCAGCGCGCGCCGCTCCACCCGCTCGACCAGTTCCGCGCGTTCTTGGCGCTGCGCGAGAAGGGCCAGTCGGAAGAGGAGATCGCGGCGGCCCAGTTCGTACCCGTCGCGGTGGTCAAGCAGCGGCTGCGGCTCGCGTCGGTCAGCCCGAAGCTGCTCGACGTCTATGCCGAGGACGCCATGACGCTCGACCAGCTGATGGCGTTCACCGTCAATGCCGACCATGCGCGCCAGGAGCAGGTGTTCGAGCGGATCGCCCAGTCCCACGACAAGCAGCCCTACGCCATCAGGCGCATGCTGACCGAGGGCGCGGTGAAGGCAACCGACAAGCGCGCCCTGTTCGTCGGGCTCGACGCTTTTGCCGAGGCGGGCGGCACGATCCTGCGCGATCTGTTCGAGCAGGATCACGGCGGCTGGCTCCAGGATGCGGGGCTGCTCGACATGCTCGTTGCCGAGAAGCTGCGCGACGAAGCGGAAGCGATCGCTGCCGAGGGGTGGAAGTGGACCGAGGTCGCACCCGACTTCGCTTATGGCCATACCTACGGCCTCCGCCGACTGTTCGGGGAGCAAGTTGCGCTGACGGACGAGGAGCAGGTGACGCGCGATGCGTTGCAGGCCGAACTCGACGGACTTGAGGAGAAATATGCCGACAGCGACGAGGATTTGCCCGAAGACGTCGATGCGCGGCTCGGCGAGATCGAAACGGCGATCGCCGCGATCGATCAGCGGCCGTTCGTGTTCGATCCTGCCGAAGTAGCGCGCGCCGGTGCATTCGTCAGCATCGACAGTGCTGGCAGTCTACGCATCGATCGCGGCTATGTGCGCGCCGAGGATGAGGTGCCACCCGAGCCCGAGGCCGTCGATGAAAACGGTGCAGTCGCCTCTGACATCGCGGACGCGTCCGACCGCAAGGATTCGGGCATCGGTGACGGCGAATCTGCCGCGGTCGAATCGGAGGAGGATGAAGGGTTGAAGCCCATCCCCGACCGCCTGGTCAGCGAACTGACCGCGCATCGCACGCTGGCATTGCGCCATGCGCTCGGGCAGCATCCCGAGATCGCGTTCCTCGCTTCGCTGCATGCTCTCTGCCTGCGGGTGTTCTACCGCTACGCGCAGGACAGCTGCCTCGAACTCGACATGAAAAGTATCGGGTTCACGGCGCAAGCACCGGGTCTCGCCGACAGCGCGCTGGCGACGGCGTATGATGCCCGTCACGAAGAATGGGCGCAGACGTTGCCGAAGGAGCCGGTCGATCTGTGGGATGCGTTGGCGGCGTTCGACGGTGATACGCAGCACGCCTTGTTTGCCCACTGCGTGTCGCTGTCGGTCAACGCGATCTTCGAGCCATACAATCGCAGGCCCAAGGCGCTGGCCCATGCCGACCGGCTCGCCGACGCGCTCGACCTCGACATGGTATCGGCGGGCTGGGAGCCGACGGTCGACGCCTATCTCGGCCGGGTGACCAAGGCGCGCATCGTCGGCGCGGTGCGCGAGGCCAAGGGCGATCAGGCGGCGGACCGCATCGTGCATCTGAAGAAGCCGGAGATGGCCGCGGAGGCGGAAGGGCTGCTGGCGGGCTCGGGTTGGCTGCCCGAGCCGCTGCGTACGCCCTGCCGTACGCTGTTCGCGGTCGTGCCGGTGGCCGATCCGGAGACGCCGATCGCGAGCGACGAACCGGCGGCGATCGACGGCGAACGGGTCGTGGACGATGCGGCCGACCGCGCCGAAGATGCGCCGGTCGACGACTACCACGCCATCGCCGCCGAATAACGGCTGTCCCCACCTGTCGGCCCGCCGTCGCATTGCCGACGGCGGGCCTTTTTTGTCTGGGAGTATTCCCACCATGCACGACCGTGCCGCCGACATCGCTCGCAAACTCGCCGAACAGGCCGAAGCGGTGTGCCGCCACTATCTCGCCAGCGGACGCCGCGAGGGTCGCTACTGGCTCGTCGGCGACGCCGACAACACGCCAGGACGCAGCCTGTTCGTCCGCCTCACATCCAACGAAGCGGCAAAGCCCGCCGGCAAGTGGACCGACGCCGCCACCGGCGAGCATGGCGACCTGCTCGATATCATCGCTCGGCGCGAGCGGATGACGACCCTGCGCGAGACACTCGACGCGGCCCGACGCTTCCTGGCCCTACCTCACCCCGAGCCGACCGACACTGACCGGCATCGCCTTCCGGCACCCACCGGATCGCCCGAAGCGGCGCGCCGCCTGTTCGCCATGTCCAAGCCGATCGTGGGAACGCTCGCCGAAACCTATCTGCGCGCGCGAGACATCGGTGCCGGCCGGGATTGCACGGCGCTGCGCTACCATCCCCGGTGCTGGTATCGCGGTGACGACGATGATCCCGCCGACCAAGTCCGCGACAGTTGGCCAGCACTGATCGCCGCCGTGACCGACGAAGCCGGCATCATCGCCGGCGCGCACCGGACCTGGCTCGATCCATCCGGCATGGCGAAAGCACCCGTTTCGACGCCGCGACGCGCGATGGGGTGGCTGCTTGGCAACGGCGTCCGATTCGGGAAGGCGCACGACGTGCTCGCGGCCGGCGAGGGCATCGAGACGATGCTGTCGCTTCGTAGCATCTTACCCGCCATGCCGATGGTCGCGGCGCTCTCCGCCAACCACCTCGCCGCGCTGCATCTCCCGAAGGATCTGCGTCGGCTCTATATCGCCCAAGACAACGACCCGGCCGGACGCCATGCGACGGCGACGCTGGCAGAACGCGCGCACGCGATCGGAATCGAGACGCTGCCGTTGATACCGGCACTCGGCGACTTCAACGACGATCTGCGCCAGCTGGGGCCAGCCGCTTTGGCCGAGGAGCTCAGGGTCCAACTCGCCGCGGCGGATATCAACGCCCGTGTCACCGACACGCTGACGATCTATGGCGGATATGGTCTGGCGGACAGCAAGATCACCGACATCGACAGCCTGCTGCCCGCAGACCGGGCGGCGATCATCGGCAATCGCATTCCCTTTGCCGCCGACTACAACGTCACCGCAGGGGCGCAGCTCCTTCAACCGCTGACGGGCGCACTTAAACTCCTCGCGCGCGCCGACTATACCCGATCGGGTTCGATCTGGTACGATCAGCGCAACGCGCCCAACACCCGGCGTGATCCGATCGATCTGGTCAACGCCCGGCTCGGCTTGCAGACAGACCGCTGGGAACTGGTCGTCTGGACCAAGAATCTCTTGGACAAAAGCTACAACAGCGATGCCGTTGTCATCCTGCCGGTGGCGCACGCGGTGTTCCGCGCTCCGGGCCGCAGCTACGGCCTCGAAGCCAAGGTCAAATTCTAGGGAGAAGCTTCGTCATGCCGATCGGTCTTGCGCCTACACCTCGCTCGACCTTTGCAGTCCACACCATCGACGGCGCCGCGCTCGACGCGGCGCCGCTTATGGAATTGCCTTTCAACCCCGGCGTCAAGATCCGCGGCTACAACGCGATCAATCAGCCCAATTGCCAGGTAATCGTCGAGGATTTCATGCCCGGCGACGAATTCCAGTGGACCTTCGCGCACGACGAATTCCAATACTGCTTGTCGGGCGAAATGGAGGTCGAGGTCTTCCTGCCGCCGCTCTACACCGACATCGTGACGGCCAGGATCATTCCCGGCACGGTCTACACCTATCCGGTCGGCGCGCGGAAGCACGTGAAGGTCACCGGCAGCGAGCCCTTTCGCCACATTTGCTTTTGCCCGCCAAGCCCGGGCTATCCGTTTCCGAGTCTTCAGGACCTGAGAGGGCCGATGAACGACAAAACGATGGACGCTGACGATTGTACAGGGGCGCCGTCCGTTTGTTGAAAAAGGAAGACCAGTGGCGTGGCACGTTCGCGCCCCAGATTCGTTTCAAGGAGAAGAACCATGCAGGCTGAAATCAATCTCAAGTCTCAATTCGTGCACGCCGTCCTGCCGCAAACTACGTCGGACGAGTTTGCGCGTCAGGAATTCGTGAAGAGCTTCAAATTCCACCTCGCGAGCAAAGTATCGCTCGGCAACAGGGATGCCTTTGAGGCGCGTGCTAAACCTGCCTTCGCAAAGGCGAAGGGGCGTGATGCCGCAACCTATCACGACGTCCGCGACGCGATGGCTGACGAACCTTATTTCAACTTCTGGAGCGCCCTGCAGCGCAATAGCCAGGAGATGATGTGGAAATCGGTGCAAATGCCGGTCGAGCGCCAGCTTCCCGAACTCATCGCGAACGGCCAAAGCGGCAGCGCCGGCGGGACGCTTCGCCTCGACGCCGACCTCGAAATTCCACGTTATCACCGCTCGGTCGATATCCACTGCATGCCGGGCGGCTATCACACAGAGTTCGCCGAAAACGATCTCGCCAACGGCGCGGTCTACGACCGGGCTGTCTACATCTATGCCATGGGGCGGATGGGGCCGTTCAATTCCGACATCGGCGATACGACCATTGCCTATGTCAAGGCCAATCACCCCGATCTGAAGCCTAGGCGGATCCTCGACATGGGCTGTACCGTCGGTCATTCGACGCTGGCCTATGTGGATGCGTTCCCCGACGCTGCGGTATATGCGATCGACGTCGGTGCGCCAGTGCTGCGCTATGCCCATGCTCGCGCGGAATCGCTCGGCAAGGCGGTGCATTTCAGTCAGCAGAACGCCGAGCACACCGATTTCGAAGACGGCCATTTCGACCAGATCGTGAGCCACATCCTCGTCCACGAAACGAGCCATGTCGCGATGCGTCGGATCATGAAGGAGTGCAACCGGCTGCTCGCGCCTGGAGGACTCGTTGTCCACGCGGAAACACCACCCTATCGCGACCTGTCGGCTTATGATGCCTTCATGCTCGATTGGGATACGCGCAACAATAACGAGCCTTATTGGGGCGCGAGCCACGAAATCGCTGCCAAAGACATGGCCGCCGAAACCGGGTTCGATCCGGAAAAGGCGTTCGAGGCCTATCAGCCGAGCGCCTTCGACGCGGCGGAGGCCAAGCGCACCAAGGTGTTCCAGGGTGGAGATTTTGGCGGCGGCGGTACCTGGTGGGTCTGGGGTGCGCGCAAATGACCGTGGAGGCCGGCAAGATCGAGCTTCAGAAAAAAGCGCGTGGGCAACGCCCTGAATATTTTGCCGACCCGTCGATCGACAAGGTCTTGTCGATTACCATGGCGCTTGCCGGCGAGACTGCGGTCATGCGCGACCGCCTGGACACGATCGAGCGGCTGCTGGCTTCGGGAAAACCCATCAGCAAGGAGGCGATCGATTCATACCAACCCGATGAGACGATACGAGGGGAGCGCGACGCCTGGCGCGACGAGTTCCTCGATGTCGTCCTTCGGATCGTTCATCAGGAACGCGAGGAGTTGAGCAAACGCGCGGCAGAGATGCGACCTTATCAGGACGCGATCGATCTGGTCGAGAATCTTTCCTAGGCTCTCGACCTGCTAGGGCGAGTTCAAGCTGGGCAAAGGTGTCGTGACTGAGCCGATTTGGCGCTGAGCGAGGAGACTGGAGACGCTGACGCATCGCAGGCGATGATCGACACCGCTCGGCGCCAGAGGCGCGCGCCCCTTCGAAGCCCGCTGCGCGTGTCGATCCGCCGCCGTCTTGCGGGCGCTCGCGCGCTCGCGGACTTAAAAGCGCCGATTACAACTGCTGATGTTGAAGCGCTAGCTGCGAGTCTACTTCCGTCGCCCGAGGCGGCTCGCTTGACAACGTGTGTTCGGGCAGTGAAAGTAATCAGTGCATGCATGCCGCAGGTATCCCCCGCTGACACAGGACATGCGCGCAGGTATCCTCGGCGCCAACTTCGCGCGACATCACGGATGGGACATCGAGGCGCTTATGGCGATGGCGCGAGCGGACACGTTCGGACTCGAGGGAAAGACACTTGCAGAACCCTGGGCCATGGTTCGCAACCGTTAGGTCGCATATGCCTGAAGTGGTATCCGTGGCGGCGGTCCGCGCTGTATTGAATGAGATCCTCGATCCATGCAGCGTGGCCGCGCGCGCCCCTGCGGGCCTTGATGACATGGGGCTCGTCGAAGCCGTCGCTATTTCCTCAGGCCATGAGGGCGCGGTCGTCACGGTCACGCTATGCACGACTCATCCGATGTGCCTCGTGGCGGCCGTTTTCATGACCGACGCCCATCGCAGGGTCTCCGCCGTGCCAGGCGTGTCCGAAGTCGAGGTTAGGCTCGGCGACAGCGTCAATTGGACCAGCGATCGCATGGCACCCGCGTATCGCGAGCAGCTCGCCATCGCCGGAACGACGATGGAAGGTGACCGATCCGGCACATTCGCGTTGACTCCTCCAGCGCGTCGTCGAGATCATCGCGAATGGCGATCTGGAGGAGCTCGATAAGATCGCGGCGACCGACTACATCCAGCATCAGCCGGGCGTCCCGCCGGGGCTTTCAGGACTGAAGGAATTTTTCGCAGCGACGCGCGACGCATTCGCCGAACGGCGAGGCTGGGTCGAGCATTGCGTGGTCGAGCGGGACCAGATTGCCGCGCTGCTCGGTTTCGAGGGAATCCATGTCGCCTCCTTCCTTGGCCAGCCGCCTACGGGCAAACGTGTAACGATCATCACGGCCGACTTTTTCAGGACCGAAAACGGGCAACTGGCAAAACTTCGCGCGGTATGGGACCGTGCCGCTCACACCGAGCGGGCGCCGACTGCGATCGGTTGACCCGCCTTCGTAATTTCTCATATGCCCTTGCCTGATGGCGATGCGCATGTCGCGCCTTCGCGCAAGACGATCGGGATGACGCTGTCGCCACTAGAAGATCAGCCGAAATCCTCCACCGTCGATCAGGTGGTGGATAGGCTTCGACGTGCGATCAGCACCGGCGAACTTCATGGAGGCCAACGTCTCGTCGAAGCCAACCTGACTACCGTCTATCAAGTTAGTCGCGGACCAGTGCGTGAGGCGATGCGGCGCCTTGCTGCGGAAGGCCTGATCGACATGCAGCATCATCGTGGCGCGCGTGTCCGGCAATTAAGCCGCGCGGAGGTGCATGCTCTATTCGAAGTGCGCGAGGTGCTCGAAGGGCTGTCCGCACGCCTCGCCGCTCTCAACACGACAGCGGTTCATGAGCGCCAAGATCTCGCTGACTTGGCACAGACGATGAACGACGCAGCCGTGAACGGCGCAGTGGAAGACTATGTTGCTTTGAACAACTCGTTCCACAATTTGCTGGTTAGCCTTAGCGGAAATCCGATCTTGCCGCAAATGCTCGGTCGTCTCCACACTCAGGCGATGCGCTACCAGTTTCGGCAGCTTGCCGATCCTGCCTCGACCCTGGCGTCCAACCGGGAGCACCAGCGCATCGTTCGCGCGGTGCTCGACGACGATGCCGAATACGCCGAGCGAGCGATGCGGCAACATGTGCAACGTTCGCGCGACATGATGACGAGCATGCCGGACACGATGTTCGCAGTCGTCAATCAGGACTGAGCGACCAAGCGATACTGATCGTCCTACGATCTAACTGTCTTTCCCTATCAATGAGGCAGTCTCGCGCTGAATCTGCTATAGTCACTAGACAAACGAAGGAACGCCGCATATCTACATTGTAGGACAATAAGTCCGGACGGGGAGGATGGGATGCGTGCTTCGTTTCTGATGGCAACCTCGATCGTGGCGGTCCTCGCTGGATTGAACCCGGGCCACGCCGCGGCTCAGCAGGCTAACGAACCCGCGAGCGCAGACGAGACGCCGGACATCATCGTAACAGCGCGGAAGCGTTCTGAGTCGTTGACCGATGTGCCGGTCGCAATAACCGCCGTGACGTCGCAAGCGATCGAGGCCAAGGGCATCGCTTCAGTCGCGGACCTGTCCAACACGGTTCCGAACATCTCGTTCACGCAGGGCGGGGGTGACAGCGGCATCGGAGCCGCCGTCAACGTCGGCAACGGGCTCCTCCGTTTCGCCGCCGCGGCTTTCTACTACGACTACCGCGACCTCCAGATCACCGCGACCGGAACAAACTCCGCCGGCGTCTCAGCCGCGTTTGTCGGTAACATCGGCGCAAAAGCCCAAGGCGCGAGTTTGAGCGGAGTCTGCGCCCGGTGCGCAACCTAGTGCTGGACGGCTCGATTGGCTACACCCACGACGAGATCTCCATGATTCCATCCGCTCTGGCGAGCTTCTTCACCAACAGCTCCCCGCCGCTCAGGCCGGTGACGACGAGCGGCAAGATTCCGAAGACACCGGAGTTGACCTTCAACATCGGTGCCGAACTACGAACTCCTCTGCGCACTCTCGGCACGATCACCTGGCGCGCCGACTTCGCACATGTCTCGTCGCAGTTCAGCGATATACAAAACTTCGCCGAGACGAGGTCGCCAGCACACTCGGACCTGAATGCCCGCATAGCATTCGCGCCCGAGAGCGGTCGACGGACGATTGCAGTGTATGGGAAGAACCTGACCGACGAGACCTATCTGGAGAATGGCTTCTACCCAAACGGCGGCCTGGGCGCGCAAGTGCTAGTGGTTCCCAGTCGCCCTCGCGAGATCGGCCTGAGCTTCAAGCTCGCGTTTGGACGCTGAGCCGACACGTGCGTGATCAATCGCAACCGCCCGTCAGAGCTTTGCGAAACATGTTTCTAACGCCCAGCATGGGCTGGTCGTCATCCATCCGGCGGATCTTCGACCAGAAGGGTCGGGGTCGGCCTCGATGAGTGCAGTCGACACGGTCGCCAAGCACGGCCTGCGTGGGCGAGGCAGCGCGATCGCGCGTTTGCAAAGGACAAGCAGCTCTGTCGCGTCGGTTGCCGCGTCATGGCGGGACTGCCTCTTGGCGGGAAACCAACTCTAACTTCCTAAGGAGAGACAATGAATCGTGTCTTGGACAAAGTCGCCTTGGTCACCGGTGCCGGGACGTTGGACGGCATCGGTGCCGCCTGTGCGCGAGCCTTGGCCGATGAAGGAGCCAAGGTTGCGGTTTCCGACATAGATCTTGCGGGCGCAGAGCGCGTCGCCGCCACGCTCCGCGCAGATGGTCTGACGGCGATCGCCGTGCAGCAGGACGTTTCAGACGAGCGTCGTTGGACTGCGGTCGTCGAAGAGATCCGGAGCAAGCTCGGCTTACTCACGGTGCTCGTCGCCAATGCTGGGATCGGCGTCAACGCAGCGGTCGAGGACCTGTCCGTCGATCAATATCGCGCGACGTTCGCGGTCAACATGGATGGGGTCTTTTTCGGAACGCGCGCCGTGCTACCAGGGATGCGAGAGGCGAATTCAGGATCGATCATCAACATCTCCTCCGCCGGCGGGATCGTAGGCGACATGACCTCGGCCGTTTACGGCGCCTCGAAGGCGGCGATCCGGCTCTTCACTAAGGGTGTGGCTCTGGAAGCGGCACGAAAGGGGTGGAACGTTCGTGTAAACTCGATCCACCCAGGACTGATTGGGACCGCTACTGCCTTCCGCCACATGCAGGTAGCATTGGGTGGCTCGGAGGAGCAGGCATTGGCCTTGCTCAAGATGCGCATCCCTATGGCACGCCCCGGGCGGGTGGAGGAGGTGGCCAGCGCGGCGGTATATCTCGCTTCCGACGAGGCAAGCTACACAACCGGCACCGAAATAGTGATCGATGGAGGGATGACGGCCGAGTAAGGCATCGGGAAGAACAGGTAAGCCTGATCGCCCCGTCAAACGGGGGTCGGCCAGAGCGTCAAACTCGCGTGGAAGTTAAAGATGCCTAAGCGACTTCAGATCGCCGCCTTGCCCGGGTCGCCGCCAACTGGGCCGGGAAGTTTTTGAACGTCGGGATGGAGTCATCATTATGTGCTTGATGGCGCGGTCGCGCCGACAGCTTGCGGTACCCTCCGCAGCCATTCCAACGATGCTTCGCGTCGCCGGAACCTTGGGCTGCTCCGCCCATGGCGCGCAGCTCCCGGCTCAATGCCTGCTTGCTGATCGCGATCTCGAACTCGTCCCACACCCACTGCGCCAGATCGATCAATCGCCAGCGCACCGCACCGTGCGATGCCGGGATCGGGCCGCTCTCGACGATCTGCGCCAAAGCTCGACGCTGCGTGTCATCGAGCAGTGGCACGCCAGGCGGCGGCGCATCGATCAGCCCGTCAGGGCCGGCAGCATTGAGCCGCAGCACCCAACCGCGAACCGTCTGCAGACCAACCCCGCCAAGCTGCGCCGCATCGCTGCGAGCCCCACCCTCGTAAATAGCCGCTAGCGCCAGCAACCGGCGCACCTGGTTGGCGTCACGGCTCGAACGCGCCAGCGCCCGCAGCCCCGCCCCTGTGAAATCAGCTCGAAAGGCAACCGCCGACGCCATCGCAAACCTCCTTCGGTTCGCGACCATTGAATCGAACTTGGCCCGCTTGGGAAGTCCCTATGAGTCAGCGCTCACGGGACTTGGTATAAGACCCGGGTCTTTGTCGAACGAAATAAACGAGCAGAGCGCTTCCTCATCCAGATGATCACACCGGTCACTGACAGCATCGTGATTGTGAGACCCAGCAAAGCCTCGGAGATGCGGTAAGGCAGCCCCCAAACCTTCCCGCGATGGAGCGCGATGAACCATTGGTCCGCGCCGCCGTCGTCCAGGCCGCCGTCGGCGATGATGGTGCGCGCCAACCGACCGTTCGGGAAAAAATGGATCGACGACCAGCCATCTTCGTCTGTGAAGTCGCGGTCGGTCGCGAAAAAATAGGCATAGATGCCGCTGCCTTCGTAGTCGAAATAGAGCTTTGCCTCATGCACGACATGGAGCCCCTGCGTCCGCGCGAGCGAGCGCGCCTTGGCATAGGCGTCCGGCCAGTCCGGCTTGAAACCCGGCGGCACGGGTCGATGCGGCACCGGCTGATACATGCTCTCGGCTCCAAACGTGCGCATGACGGGATCATAGACGTCGCGCATGTTCATGCCAACGCACGACCAGGCGAAGACCAGCAGCACCGGCCATACCCACAATCCGCCGGCGCGGTGGAGATCGAACTTCAGCCGGTAGCCGCCGCGCCGCCAGCGCAGCTGCCAGCTCTTGCCCCACAATCGCCACCAGTTCTGGCGTGCGATCGGCAGCGTGAGGTAGAAGCCGACGAAACAGTCAAGCGTCCAGATCACCGCCGCGATCCCGAACGCCCAGATGCCATAGTCCTGGATCGCGAGCTTGTAGTGGAGCCGATAGACGAACGGCATGATGTTGCGCCAGCTGTCGAATATGGAATCGGACCACGAGATGTGCGCGACCTTACCGCGATAGGGATCGACCGCGACTTCGATCCAGTTGCCGGTAGCGCCCTCGGGCGGCCCCAGCCCAACCATCAGCGCGCGGCCCGGCCGGATTTCGAGTGGCAGGGATTCCGAGCGATAGCCGGCCGGTGCGGCCCGCTGTGCGATCGCGTTGAGCGTGATCGGATCAAGCGTCTTCGCACCGGGGCTCGGCGGCGACACAAGCCGCCACGGTTGGGTGACATCGAGCAGTTCTTGGTTGAACGTCAGCAGCGCGCCGGTGCTGCCCGCGACGATCAAGAAGAACGCGATGGTTAGCCCGGCCCAACGGTGGACGACGACCCAGAACTGCCGCGCGCTCGACACAATCAGAGCCGGAACTTGGCGCCCAGCGTGAAGCGTCGCCGCTGCGAGATGTTAAATCCAATGTTCGCCGGCTCATATACTTTCACGTCAAACGCATTGGTAAGGTTCGCCTGCAACTCGACGACCGGACTGATCTCCCAATACGCACCGAGGTCGATCCGCGTGCTGGCCGGTAGGTTCGTCAGCGGTCGAGCGAACGGACCGCCGGTGAAGCTGCCGAAAAAGTCGCGGCCGGGCCGGCGCGAAACGTAGTAGACGCCCACCGACAGCGACACGTCGCTCGCGCCGAGCGGGTCGAGTCCGACCTTGGTGAACAGACTGGTGCTATACGGCGCGGCTTCGGGCAGCCGGCTGCCCACCGGAATGCCGTTGAGCGACGGATCGTTTTTAGTCACCTTGCCGTCGAGGTAGGTAAACGTACCGATTACGTCGATCCACGGGGTCGGCTTGCCGGACAATTCGGCCTCGGCCCCGCGCACTCGTTGCTCTCCGATCGCGACCCCGCGCGAGCAGTCCGGGAAGAGCGGGTCGCAGTCCGCGATGTTCCGCCGGGTCAGGTCGAACGCCGCCAGCGACAGCAGCAGCTTGCCCGGATCGAGCAGCTCCTGGCGGATGCCCGCTTCATACTGGATGCCGCGCTCCGGGGGCAGTAGCTGGTTGTTGCGATCGAGGATCGGGGTCGGGTTGAACGACTTCGCGTAGGAGACATAGAGCGTCGTCCGGTCGCTAGGCTGCCACACCACGCCCAGCCGGGGCGATAATGCCGTTTCCTTGGATGAACCGAGGTTGGTGGCGACGGGATCGCCGGCCGCGCACAGCGGGTCGGTCAGGTCGCAGAACGCGCTGGACTGGGTCGTGGAGTCGTGGCGGACGCCCGCGAGGATCTTGAACTTTCCGATCTCGATGAAATCCTGCGCGTAAAAGGCGTCGGTTCGTGTCCGGTTCTCGAAGAACTGGGTCAGGCCCAGCATCGGCTCCGGATCGCCATAGACCGGGTTGTTGAGGTCGAGCGGCCCGACCGGCGCGCTGTCGCAGCAGATGCCGCCGAACCGACCGCGGCTGCGCTCATAGCCGGCCAGGAACTTGTTGCGCGCCGCGCCCAGGTTGAAGTTCCAGCGGATTTCGCTCTGGCTCACGAATGTATGCGCCTTTTCGTCGCCCCGGCTGGCGGAGCGGGAAATCTGGTTCGGCCCGATCAGCGCCTCGACCCGCACGTCAACGTGCGCGTCGCGATATTGCTGGTAGTTCAGCCCCTGCCGAAGCGTCAGGCCCGGCAGGATCTCCCAAGTGGCTTCTCCGTGAGCGCCAAAGCCGGTGTTCGCGTCACGGTCATAGGGTTCGCCGGTCTTGAAGCGCCGGGGGAGTTCGGCGAGCCGCACGTCCGGCAGATAGTTGACGACCCCGCGGCTCGGCTGGACTGCGTTGAAGTAATTGCCTTCCACCAGCAGTGACACGGTGCTGGTCGGACGCCATCGGATCGATGCGCTCGCGAACTGTTCGTTGACGTCCCGAAATGCGTTCAACTGCTTCTCGTTGGTCAACGCTCCGTTGATCCGCAGCTCGACCTTGTCGGTCAGCCGAGTGTTGGCATCGATCGCCGCGCGGCCGTAGCCGGGGATGCCGCCGGTCATGTCGATGTCGAGGAAGTCGTCGCGCTTCGGCGTCTTGGTGACGATGTTGACCAGGCCAGACAGCGCGCCCGATGCGCCATAAAGCACCGAGGCCGGTCCCTTGAGGAACTCCACCCGGTCGACGACCTGCGGATCGAAGCCGGCGCTGAAATTCTCGACGCGGAAACCGTTCACCGCGACCGAGCCGCCCTGAAGCCCTCGTACAGTGAAGTCGGCGGCGAACGCGCCGGTGCCACTGCCCCGGCTGCGCACTCCGGCGACGTTCTCCGCCAGATCGCGGATGTTACGCACTTCGCGATCGTCGATCAGCGCTTTGGTGACGACACTGATCGACAATGGCAGGTCTTTCACGTCCACGCCGATCCGGGCACCGCCGGTGGCGACGTCGCTGCGGTAGCGTGTCCCTGTAACGACGACGTCACCCTCGTCAGACTGCGTGCGGGCAGTTGCTTCCTGATCTGGCGTAGCTGGTGCTGTCGCACTAGGAGTTTCCGCAGACCAGACCGGTGCGCTCAAGGTCAACAGCGCCGTCATGGCTAACTTGCGAATCATTCTCACATCCCCTTCCGCATGGGCTGCTAATGAGAATCGATCGCATTGTCGAGTAAGGAACTGACGCGAGATAACCGAATCGGGATTGGCGTGATTTGATGTACTGAGGCCGTTTGGCCGCGCGTTATCATGATTGTAATGCGGAAGGGCTGGACGAGTTGGCGTTGATCTGATTCGGAGGTCCGATGATTTCGGACAAATCTGCATGATCGACACGGCTGCCATCAAGGCCGGCTTTGAGAGGCTTGCGCCGTATCTCGACGAGCGAGCGCGGCGGCTGTTCGCGGCGAACGAGGCACTGACAGCGAGATGGGGTGGTATAACTGCGGTATCTGAGGCTCCCGGTGTCGCACGCAGCACGATCGTGCGCGGTCTGGCTGAGTTGCAGAGCGAAAGCGGCCCACAGAGCCATCGCATTCGCCGGCCCGGCGGCGGCGGCAAGTCGAAAACCCAGACCGAGCCGGGTCTCCTTGCCGCGCTGGAAGGGCTGGTGCAATCGGCGATCCGGGGCGATCCCGAAGCAGCCTTGTTATGGGTCAGCCGGAGCCAGCGCCATCTCGTCCGCGCGCTGGCCGAGCGCGGTTTCACCGCCGATCAGAAGTTGGTCGGCCGATTGTTGCGACAGCTTGGCTTCAGCCTTCAGGCCAACCGGAAAACGCGCGAGGGTGCGTCGCACCCTGACCGCGATGCGCAATTCGAGCACATCAACAAGAAAATCAAATAGTTCCAGGCAGCGGGGCAGCCTGACATCTCTGTCGGCACAAAGAAGAAGGAGCTGGTCGGCGACTTCAAGAATGGCGGACGCGAACTGCGCCCCCAAGGCGATCCCGAACCCGTGCGCGTTCACGATTTCAAGCTACCCGAACTTGGCAAGGTTGCGCCCTACGGCGTCTACGACATCACCGCCAACGTGGGGCTGGGTTAATGTAGGTATCGACCACGATACCGCAGCCTTCGCCGTCGAGAGCATCAAGCGCTGGTGGCACGCTTTGGGCAAGACCCGCTATCTCAGTTCGACCGGCCTGCTGATCACCGCCGACTGCGGCGGCAGCAACGGCGTACGCGTTCGGTTGTGGAAGCGCGAGCTACAGATCTTCGCCAACGAAACCGAGCTTTCCATTACGGTGGCTCATCACCAACCCGGCACCAGCAAATGGAACCGCATCGAGCATCGGCTCTTCGCTTTCATCACGCAGAACTGGCGCGGAAAGCCGCTGATCAGCCATGAGGTCATCATCCAGCTGATCGGAGCGACCAGCACGAGCACCGGGCTCAATGTCCAGTGTTGCCTCGACGAGAATGACTACCCAAAGGCCATCAAGGTCTCCGACGCGGAAATGAACGCGATCAATATCGACCGTGATGGCTTCCACGGTGAATGGAACTACACGATCTCACCTACGCTTGCCGTGTCCGATGGCGCCGCTACCAATCTCGGGGTGGATTGATGATCGATGATCCTGAGAAAACGGATCGCCTTGTTGCGGAACTGAAGGCGTCGCTTCCTGTCGAAACCGGGCTATCTCAAATCCTCATCCGAGCAATCGCACAGCAAACTCCGGATCTGGCGGTCCCTGATAGCTGTAACGTGGTGAGCATTTTCTACATGGGTGAAGAAGGCGGCATCGTGTGCGGACTCGACCTCGGCGGACCGGACACCAAAACCCCGTACATCGTCTCTATCACGCATCTGGGCTTTGACAGACGCGTGCCGCTGTTCCGGCAAATCGACGCTTATCGGCACCACCGTATCAAAAAGCTCAAACAGCAGAGTGCTCGCAACTACTGATACCCATCCCCGACGACGAAGCTCGATGCCCCCTCTTCAAAGCCTTGGATCGATTATAACGCGTCAGGCCCTAAGGCGCGCTGCCCAACCGGCCTCGGCCGCGACCAACCCGCAGCGTCGCGCCCGGGTGATGTTCCGCTTCAAGGAACTTGTCGAAGCGAACATGGACGCGCTGGCGCACCTGCTGTCGTCCGAATACGGCAAGGTCGTTGCCGATGCGAAGGGCGACATCCAGCGCGGGCTCGACGTCATCGAATTCGCCTGCGGCGTGCCGCACCCGCTAAAGGGCGAATATAAGCCGGGTGCGGGACCGGGCATCGATGTCTATTCAATGCGCATGCCGCTCGGCATCGGCGCAGGCATTACGCAGTTCAACTTCCCCGCGATGATCCCGATGTGGATGTTCGGCGTCGCGATCGCCTGTGGCAACGCCTTCATCCTGAAGCCCAACGAGCGCGACCCGAGCGTGCCGGTGCGTCTCGCCGAACTGATGATCGAGGCGGGCGCGCCCGAAGGCGTTCTTCAGGTCGTGCATGGCGACAAGGAAATGGTCGACGCGATTCTCGACCATCCGCTGATCGGCGCGGTCAGCTTCGTCGGTTGGTCCGACATTGCGCATTACATCTACCAGCGCGGCGTCGCGGCCGGAAAGCGCGTGCAGGCGATGGGCGGGGCGAAGAACCATGGCATCGTCATGCCCGACGCCGACATGGATCAAGTCGTTGCCGATCTGACGGGGGCCGCATTCGGCAGCGCGGGCGAACGCTGCATGGCTCTGCCGGTGGTGGTCCCCGTCACCGACAGGACCGCCGACGAATTGCGCGAGGCACTTGTCCCCGAAATCGCCAAGCTGCGCATCGGCGTATCGAACGATCCCGATGCGTACTACGACCCGGTGGTCAACGCCGCGCACAAAGCGCGCGTCGAGGGCTGGATCCAGAAGGGCGTCGACCAAAGCGCCGAACTCGTCGTCGACGGGCGCGGGTTCAGGCTGCAAGGACACGAGGACGGTTTCCTCATCGGCCTCAGCCTGTTCGACAACGTCACGCCAGAAATGGGATCGTACAAGGAAGAAATCTTCGGCCCTGTGCTCCAGATGGTTCGGGCCGAAAATTTCGAAGAGGCGCTCGCCCTCCCCTCGCGCCACCGAAATGGGAATGGCGTCGCGATCTTCACGCGCAACGGCCATGCCGCCCGCGAATTCGCCGCGCGCGTCGAAGTCGGCATGGTCGGCATCAACGTGCCGATCCCGGTGCCTGTCGCCTATCGCAGCTTCGGCGGATGGAAGCGCAGCGCGTTCGCCGACACCAACCAGCACGGCATGGAGGGCGTCAAGTTCTGGACCAAGGTCAAGACCGTAGCGCAGCGCTGGCCCGACGCCAATGTCTCCGGGCGCGCGGGCGACAGCGTTCATCATCCCGACGATGGGCTGACGGCCCCGCATGTAAGGGAACCTCCTTATTCCGCGCCGCCACAAACCCGCGCACGTTTCTGCTTTGCAATGGGAGACGGTGTGATGGCGACGCAATCGACGAGACGTGCGGATGGCAACGAGGAAGCGCCCGAATCGGAGCGCAAACTGAACGAGACGCGGATGCGCGGGCCGATGTTCCCGACCGCACCGATTGCCTATCCGACCTATTCGGACGAAGTGAAACGCCGTCCGATGGACGACAAGAGCCGCGCGATCCTGCAGCAGTGCCGCGATCTCGTTCCCGAACTGCGCACCCGTTCGCGCGAGATCGAGGATGCGGGCCACATGCCCGAGGACCTGATCCAGAAGATTGCCGACATCGGCGTGTTCCGCTTTCCCGCGCCCGCCGAAGTGGGTGGCGGCGGGCTGCCGCATTACCCGACGCACTTCCGCATCATGGAGGAACTCGGGCGCGGCACCGCGACGGCGGGCTGGTCATCGCTCGTCCATATGGCAGCGGCGACGCTTGCCATGTACCTGCCGCTCAGCGGCGCGCAAAAATTGTTCGCGACTAACCGCACTGTCATCGCCGGAACGCCAGGGCCGCTCGGCCGCGCGGTACGTGTCGAGGGCGGCTATCGGATCCTCGGCGGCGAATGGGCCTGGGCATCGAACAGCAAGCATGCGACGCACTTCATCGCGGGGTTCTTCCTGATGCCCGACATGCCGCCGCCGGGCGATGCGCAAGAGTCGGTCGTGCCCTTCGCCGCCCCGGCCGGGCCGCCGCCCATGTACGTTGCCTATATACCGGCAAACGAAGGCCAGGTCGTCGAGGGCAGCTGGGACACGATCGGACTGAAAGGCACTCATTCGGGCCGGTTCAAACTCGACGGCGTCTTCATTCCCGACGACATGTGCTTCACGCGCATGCCGGGCAGCATGGGCGGTAACGACAAGCTGACCGCCGACGCCCCGCACGGCATTGGCGGCCATTCGGCGGTGCTGCTGGGGGCGGCGCGCCATGCGCTCGAATATTTCTATCGTCTCGCCAAGGAAAAGGCACCGATGGCGGTCGGCATGCAGAGCGGCCCCTTGAGCGAACGCGCCGTGATCCAGTACAAGATCGGCGAGGTCGAGGGGAAGCTGCGCGCGACCCGGGCGCTGTTCTACGAACAGATCGATGACTGCTGGACGCGCTATTCGGCGGGCGAGGAGCTGACGCGCAGCGACCACCTCGTCATGCAGCTCGCCAATGCCCACACCGCGCGCGTGTGCAAGGACGTGGTCGAAACGATCTTCGAACTAGCGGGCACCAGCGGCGTGTTCCGTGATTCGCCGCTCGAACAGATCATGCGCGATATTCTGACCGGCCAGGCGCACATGAGCGTGCAGGCGAAGAACTATGAGGCTTACGGCCGCGCGTTCCTCGGCGAGCCGGCGACGATCTTCGAAGTGTTTTGAGCGCCGGGGTGCCGCTACGGCGCGCCCCGTCGCCGCTTCCCGAGCGTGAATTCGTCGGCCTCATCGCCGCGCTGATGGCGATGCTGGCACTTTCGATCGACGTGATGCTGTCGGCCTTGTCGGCGATCCGCGACACTTATGCGGTATCGCCGGCAAGCCGCGTTTCGCTCGGCGTCGGGCTGTTCACCCTGGCCAGCGGCGGCGCTCAGCTCTTGTTCGGTCCGCTCGCCGACTGTTTCGGACGGCGGCCAGTGCTGCTCGCGGGCCTCGCGGCGGGTGCGTTCGCCGATGCGCTTGCAGCGCTCTCACCCAGCTTCGCGGTCCTGCTTGCCGGACGCGTGGCGGGCGGCATCGCGGTCGCATCGTACCGGGTGTGTGTGCGGCGTTGATGGTGCGCGACCGGTTTTCGGGCGCAGCGATGGCGCGGATCAACAGCCTGTCGATGTCGGTGATGATGATCGTGCCGATGCTGGCACCGTCGCTCGGCCAGCTTGTGCTGCTGGACGGATCGTGGCGCGCCGTCTTTGTCGTGCTGGCAGGAGCGAAGCTGACGCTGCTGCTGTGGACGTGGCTGCGCGCGCCGGAAACGCTCGCGCCGGATCGCTGGCGCGGGCTTTCGCTCGCCAGCGTCCGCCAGGGGCTCGGCATCGTCTTCGGCAACGCCACCGCGTCGCGCTACGTCGCGGCGATCGCCATCCTGCAAGGCGCGATGTTCGGTTATCTCAATTCGGTCGAGCCGATCTATGTCGGCCTGTTCGGCGTGGGAACGTGGTTTCCCGTCCTGTTCGGCACGACCGCGATCTTCATGGCGGCGGCAAGCTATGCCAATTCGCGGATCGTCGTGCGCCACGGCGCCCGCCGCATTTCGCGCCTCGCCCTGGCGGCGTTTACCGGTCTGTCGCTGGTTCATGCCGCCATCGCGTTTTCGGGAACCGAAACGGTAGTGTCGTTCGCACTGCTTCAAGCCTTGGCGACGGCAAGCTCATCGCTAGTCGGCGCGAACTTCTCGGCGCTGGCGATGGAACGGATGGGGGCCGTTGCGGGGACCGCCGCCGGGGTTCAGGGCGCGATCCAGTCGGCGGGCGGGGCCGCGATCGGAATCGCCGTCGGCCAGATGTTCGACGGCGGCACGGTCCCGCTGGCGTCGGCTTATCTGTAATGCGGCACGGTGGCCTGGCTTCTGACGCAAGGTGCCGGAGCGAAGCGCCTCACCCAATCCGATGCGTCACCCGCAGCGGCGCTCGAAACCACGAAGGCCGCTTGACGCGCACGTCACGCAGCGGGTCGCGCGAGCATCGCCCGCAGCTCATGCGCGCGCGCGTTCAGCGCCTGCACCAGATAGGCCAGCTCGGTCCGGTTGTTGAGTTCAAGCTTGCGCAGCACTGCAGACACATGGATCTCGACGGTCTTGCGGCTGATCCCCGCCTGATGCGCGATCTGCGGATTGGTCTGCCCTTCGCTCACCATATGCGCGATTTCGCGCTCGCGCTTGCTCAGCGTCGCGAGCCGGGTGTCGACGCGGTCGAGTTCGCCTTCGAGCACCGAAGCGCGCGAGAACACGGGCACTTGACGCGACAACCCCGGATCGATGCCGAGTTGGTCCAGCTCGCCTTCGTCAATACGCTGCCGCAAGGTCAGATCGGCGTCGATCGGTTGCGCGCCGAGCCGCCCGACCAGCGCATCGGTTAGCGCGATCCGCCGGATCGTTTCACCCAACATCGGCATCACGCTTTCGACCAGCGCCAAGTCGCTCGGCGCGAAACGCCGCGCGACATCGGTGCGATAGAGCGCCATGACCGCGATCGTGCCCGCGACCGGTGCCACCGCTGCGCAGATCGCCTGGCGCAGCCCGTGCTGTTCGTAGATCGACCGATAGGTCTCCGATCCGCGAAACTGCGCGATATCGGGAAGATCGGCCATGTCGACGGCAGCGAATTTCCGCGCCGCCATGCGTTCGCTGAGCGCCGCGAAGACGGGGTCGTGCCGGAAGAGCTCGAGCCGGAACGGCCGCACAGTATCTTCAATCGCGGCGACATCGGCGAAATGATGGCTGATCCGCGCTACGCCGCGATCGGTCGTCGAATAAACCAAGATGCTGCCGTCGGCGTCGATCGCGCGCACCAGCCGATCGACGCCATCGGCCTTCACGCGCGCCAGGTTGTCGGCACCGAACAGTCCTTCTGCGACCGCGCACACATCGTCGACCGAGGCGGCCGTGTGCGCGATTTTTCTGCCGTTCCGTTCGCGCTCCATGTCCGGTCCAGGATCACCGCCATTGGCTCCGACGGGCATAAGGGGGTTCCCCTATTCACTGGAAGCCGTCAAGTCCACAGTTCGAAACCGTACGATCGGTGCCGCGCAGCGCCGACGGCATATGGAGAGGTTCGATGCGTCTCGCCGCGATCTACATTAGCTTGCTGTGCGAGTTTGCCGCCATGGGCATGATGCTGCCCCTTGCGCCGTTTCTCGCAACCAAGCTGGGCGCCGGCCCGTTCGCCCTGTCTACCATGGTTGCAGCGATGGGCGTCGCGGTGATGGTGGGCACCTTAGTGTTCGGGCGGCTGAGCGACCGGTATGGCCGCAAGCCGATGCTGCTGGCGACAGTCGCCGGATCGGCGCTTGGCAGCGTGCTGGCGGCGGTCGCTGCAATCACGGGGAGCCTGCCCGGCCTTTTCATCTCGCGCATCGTCACGGGCGTTGCGGGCGGTAATCTGCCGATCGCGGTGTCGATGATCGCCGACCTGACCGACGACTGCGATCGCGCTAAATACATCGCTTATCTGATGGCTCTGGTCGCCGTTGGAATGGTCGCGGGCACGGGTATCGCGGCGGTTATCGGCGGCCCGCACGAATCGTTCAACTTCGCCGCCGTCGGCTGGACATCGGCGGGGCTGTCGGCGGTGTCGGCGGCGATCGTGGTGCTTTTCGTCGGCGAGACGCGTCGCGCCCGCAGCGACGCGGAGCCGACGATGCGCGTCGCGCCGTCGCGCGCGACGATCTACCGCATGATGATCCTAGGCGGCGGGCTGATCCTTGCCGCGCGAATCACCCTGCAGACGGCGATGCAGACCTCGCTCGACGTCATCCTGCCACTGTATCTGAAGGACCACCTCGATTTCGGTGCGCGCGAATTCGGCTTTTTCCTGGCGTCGGTCGGCATTATCCTGATCGTCACGCAGGTCGTGGCGACCGGCCCGATCACCCGGCGGATCGGCGATGGCGGGATGCTCAGGCTAACCCTGGGCGCGATCGTCTTGGGCGGCTTATTGGCGATCGCGGGAACGGGCCATCAATGGGCGGGTGCTGCCGGGCTCGCGCTCATGATGATGGGCCTCGGCATGGGGCAGCCGCTGTTTCACAGCATCGCTAGCAAGAGTGTCGATCCCACCGAGCGCGGCACGTTCGTCGGCGCGGTCGAGGCCGTTTCCGGGTTTGGCCGGATTGCGGGTCCGCTCGTCGCGGGCGGGCTCTATCCGATCGGCACGGGCTGGGTTGCAATCGCCTTTGTGGTCGCGCTCGCGCTAGGGCTGTTGTTTTGGCGCGGTCTTTCGGGCGGCCAACGCGGCCGCGAGCAACGGAAGGCCGAAGCACCGGCGTGAGCGCCGCGAACAATTCTAACGATAAAATGAAGGAGGAGATGGGGATGCGTGGATCGATCGTTGCAGCGCCGGTGGTGACCGGCCTGGTTTTCGCCGCCGTGCCTGCGTTGGCGCAAAACGCGACACCGGCTCCTGCGGCCGAAAACAGTGAATCCGCCGACATCATCGTGACCGCAAACAAGCGCGAAGAGCGGCTGGTCGACGTGTCGCAGTCGATCACGGCGGTGTCGGCCGACGCCTATCAAGCGCTCAACCCGCGCCAGTTTCAGGACATTCAGAAACTGGTCCCCAACCTCAGCATCGTGCAGGGTCAAGGCGTTCAGAGCACGCGCTATACCATTCGCGGCATCGGCAGCGTGTCGACGCGGGCCGCGCTGCAGAGCGCGGTCGCGATCTTTATCGACGACGTCTATCAAGTCAGCCCGGTCCAATCGAATGTTGACCTGATCGATATTGCGCGCGTCGAAGTGCTGCGCGGCCCGCAAGGCACCTTGTTCGGGCGCAATGCGCAGGCCGGCGCGATTCGGATCGTGACACAGCAGCCGGGACAGGACTTTCACGCCAATATCGAAGCGCAATACGGGATCGACGATTATTTCACGGTCAAGGGCGGCCTGAGCGGGCCGATTGCGTCCGGCGTACTCTATGGCGGGATCGCCGCGTCGCATGTCGAAGGTGGCGGCTATGTCTATAACCCCACGACCAAGTCGAAAGCCCCGACCTCGCGGCGCGACGCGGGGCGGCTGACCATGCGGCTCGCGCCGGAAGGAAGCCGGGGGAGCCTGACCATTACCGGCAGCTACGCCAAAAGTTTCGACATCACCGTCATCCCGACGACGACGCCCTACACCTATCGGCAAAACGGCTCGACCGATCAGACGGTCGATTCCGAATCCTATGGCGCGTCGGCGCGCGGCGAACTCGACCTCGGGACGGCAACGCTGACCTCGATCAGTGCGTTCGACTACAGCAAGTTCGTGACGGCGGGCGATGGCGACGGGGCACCGCAATTCTTCTTCACCAATTCCGAACTTCGCACCCAATCGACGCTGTCGCAGGAAATCCGGCTCGCTTCCAACGGCGGCGGCCAGTTCAGATGGATCGTCGGCGGCTATTATTATTACGAGCGTTATTACAGGCGCGCGGGCGAGATGCTCAACTTGGCCGCGATCGCGCCGCCGTCGATCACGGTGCCGGGCCTCGGCACCTTGACGCCCACGTTCTTTCCCTCGGCCTCGCTGACCATCAGCGACACGTTGCGCGTCCAGACCAATAGCTACGCCATTTTCGGCGAGGCGTCTTACCGTCTCGGCCGATTCGAGCTGACACTCGGCGGGCGCTACACATGGGACAATCAGGATGGCGACATCAATCAACCCGACAACATCGGCTTCCGCTATGGGCCGCTTCCGCCGACGTTGATCGACAGTCAGTTGCAGGCGACGCGCGCTTTACGGTCGAAGAGCTTCACGCCGCGCGGCATCATCAGCTTCAAGCCCAATGACGACACAAATCTCTATGTGTCCGTCTCACGCGGGTTCAAGGGCGGCGGCTTCAACACCAGTCTCGACCCGAATTCCGTACAATTCCTGACCGTCAATCCCGAAACGGTCACCAATTACGAGGCGGGTGCAAAGCTGTTGCTCGGACAGAAGCGCTTCAGCCTCAACCTCGCCGGCTTCTACATGAAGTATGACAATCAGCAGGTCGTCCAACAAGTCAATTCGACGCTGAACCTGACTGCTACGGTGAATGCCGCACAGTCGCGCATTTATGGCTTCGAGGCGGAGGGCAGCGCGCGGATCGGCCAAGTGCTGACGCTTGGTGGCGGCGTGGGCTATACCAACGCCAGATTCGAACGCTACCCGAATTGCGTGGCGGCCACGAGCACGACACCCGCCGTCGATTGCGCGGGCAAGACGCTGCCGTTCACGCCCGAATGGACGATCACCGGCACCGCCAATCTGCATCAGCCGCTATCCGATACGCTCGCACTGACCGGCAACGCGACAGTACGTTACACGTCCAGCAGCTATGTTCAGGTCGAAAACAGCGCCGTGTCGCTGCTTCCTGCGTACACCACGGTCGATGCCGGTCTGGGCTTGGAATTCGGCAAGTTCTCGATCGGCGTGTGGGGACGTAACATCTCCGACGCGAAAAATCTGACCATTTACCAGAACTCGCCGTTCTTCGGGGCAGTCTATTCGCCCGGACCGCGCCGCGCCTATGGCGTTCGTGCAGCCGCGCGTTTCTGACGGGACCGATTGTGCATCACGCCGTCCACAGCGCGCCGACGCTGCGACGCTTGAACTTCCAGGCACCGTCCACCTGGATGACCAGATCGTCGAACCGCGAGTTCTGGATGATCACCGACGGATCGGTTGGCCCCGACCCGCTTTTGACGAACAACAGATAGCCTTTCACGCGCACCGTACCGTCACCAACGTCGTCGAACGTCAGATTGGTCAAATGGTGCAGTCCCTTACCTTCCATCATCGCATTGGCCTGCACCACCATGCCGCTCAGCATTTCGCGCGAGTTGAGCGTCATTTCGGGGCGGCCCGATGCCGGATCGGCGGGAAAATAGAACTCAGGGGCGTCGGTCCGGCAATCGACCCACGCTTGATCGGCCTTGTCGAAAAGCTGGATCGCGCGTGCATAAAGCTCGCGGATCGCGAGGTCGGTTTCGATCGTGACGGCCATCCTATCCTCTCCCGGATCATAGTTGAGCATGGTCACTAGGCCGTCGGCGCGACCGGCGGTGTAGGTGAAGTCACCTAGGGTCCGCGCGCCACGCGGTCGGCGCGCAGCCGAACCGGCGGCGGAAGGCGGTCGCGAAATAGCCCGGGTCGGCGAATCCGCACGCTTCCGCAACATCGGCGACAGGCTCGCCACGTGCGAGCAAATCGAGAGAGCGCGCGAAGCGAAGGCGGCGAACCGTTTCGCCGAAGCTCTCACCGGTATCGGCGAAGGCGCGGTGCAATTGACGCAGCGACAGCCCACAAGCTTGCGCGACAGCCGCCGCGCTCAGGCTCGGGTCGTCGAAATGCAGTTCGAGATGATCGGCAATGCGATCGCCCGGAGCGGTGCGGTGCGAACCCATCGCGGCCGTATCACGCGCCGCCAGCGCTGCACCGATCAGGCCGGTCAGCGCAGCGAGCGTCGGTTGTATGGCATGGGGATGGATCGACGTCGCTTCCCGCTCGACAGCGCGCACCACCGCGGCAAGAATTGCGCCGGGTCCGCGCTCGCTTTCGAACGGCGTCCCATCGGCCAGGACGGCGGGAATGGCCGAAGCCGGAACGTGGACGATCAGGTGGCGCGCCGTGCCCGACAGGCTCATTGACCGCGCCAGCAACGGCCCCGCGATCAGCGCGGCGTTGCGCGTGCCGCCGAAGGGCTGCGGCTGACCACGCGACCCGCCCGAACTGCTGAGGATCAGCCAGTGGTAGGCCGCGATGTCTTCCGCCGTTCCGCGCCAGCCGAGCGCGATATGGCCGGACGTCTCGGTGCGGCTGAACCCCCAGTCGCTCAGTGCCGAGAACCGGGTCTTGAACCGGCCGCGCACCCGGTCGGGCACGCTGACCGCATCGAGCAAGGCGCGTAGGCGCGGCGGCGCCGCGCCAAGCGCATCCGCATCGACCAGATCGGCTAGGACTGCCATTGGCACGGAGTCGCACATTTGCGGCACTTTTTCAAATACGGCGCAAGGTCTGCTTTGCTATTCTCGCGCCGCATCATCGAGAGGATACTATGGCGCTCACCCTTGCTCACGCCCAGTCGCTCGTCCAAAAAGCGGTCGAGGCCGGCACGGCACAGAACTGCCCGATCGTGGCAGTCGCAGTCGATACCGGCGGCAATATCGTCGCGGCCGCCCGCATGGACGGCGTCAGTTTCATCAATACCGACGTCGCGCGGAAAAAGGCGCTGTGCGCGGCCGCATTCGGCATGGCCACGCACGACCTCGCGGAGGCCGTCTCGCGCGATCCGCTCGCCAAGACCGTCGTCATGAACGACCAGACGATCAATGTGCTGCCGGGCGGCATGCCGCTGCGAGACGGCGATGCCGTCGTCGGCGGGCTAGGCATCGCCGGCGGCTATTACATGCAGGACCGCGCGATCGCCGAATTCGTCGCCGCGCCGGCGGGAGACGCATGATGGGCGACGAAGAGCCCTCGCAAGCCCAGCTGTTCTCGCGCGGCGCGCAATTTGTGCCGCAGGGCATCGGCGGCTATGACGAGAACTGGTACCCGGTGTGCCTGTCGTCCGAAATCGGCACCGGCGAGGTCAAAGGCTATGATTTCCTCGACGGGCGCGTCGTCGTGTTTCGCGGCGCGTCCGGTACAGCGCAGGTGCTCAGCCCGTTCTGCCGCCACCTCGGCGTCGACCTGTCGGTCGGCGCGGTCGTCGGCGACGAGCTGCGCTGCGCCTATCACCATTGGCGCTACGACACCGCCGGTGTCTGCGTGGCGACTGGCGTCGGCGACCCGCCTCCGGCCCGGGCACGGCTGTTCCGCTTTCCCACTCACGAATCGCTGGGCCTGATCTGGGCGTATAATGGCGAGGAACCCGCCTATGACGTGCCCCATTTCGGCGTCGACGCAGACCGGCTGAGCTGGAGCACGATCCGGTCGGTCGAAGTGCCGATGGACCCGTTCATGCTCTATTCGAACGCACTGGATTTCCAGCACCTGATTTCGGTGCATGGCGCGCGCTTCAACAGCATCCCCGAAAGCTTGCCGGTCGACGGGCGAACCATTGCCTATGAGCAGGACATGTTCATGCCGGGCATCGGCGAGGCGCGGCAATCGGTGCGGCTGTGGGGCACGAACGGCATCGTACTGTCTTCGACGGTCATGGGCCGCGACACCTTCATGATGTCGGTCGGGCTGGCGGTTGCAGGTCCGCTGACGCGCACCTTCAACGTCACCGCGACCTGGAAGGACAGCGGGGCGCCGGGCGATGCGCAGATGGTCGTCCACCATCTGAAGATGGTCGAACAATTCGGTTTGCAACTCAACCGGGAGGACGATCCCGTCATGCGCACGGTCAGTCCGCGCATCGACAATCTGACGCGGTCGGATCGCGGGATCGCCGCCTATTTCGCGTTCGCGCGCGATTATCCGCGCAACACGGCCGCTGCCGACATGATCCGCAATGACTATCGCATCGCCGCGACGCCCAAGGGGCAACCGCCCGCCGTGCTGACCGATGTCATCTTCGCGGAGGACGAAACGGGGCACCGCTGACGCCCCGTTTCGGGCCTCACGCGGTCAGAACCGGATGATCCCCTGCGCGCTCCACTCGCGCGGCCGACCCGGATTGCCGATCACCGTGCCATTGGCATTACGAGTCCCGCTGAACACGTTCACGTAATATTGCTTGTCGGTGAAGTTGGAGACCAGCCCCGCTATCGTGAAGCGGCCGTTTGTGTCGGTCCAGCCGATCCGGGCATTGCCGATGCCATAGCCGTCCTGTTCCGACGACGCGAAGTTCAGCGGCTCGAAATAGACATGGCTGCGATAGCTGTAATCGGCGTGCAGCGAGAGCGAACCATATTGCTCCCCGAGCGGCACATCGTAGGTCGCGCCGACCGAATAGGTCCAGCGCGGCGTGCGCGGCAGCTGCTGCCCGAAGGCGACGTCGCGCTGCGCTTGGGTGCCGGTGTAGCTGTCGTTCGTGCCGCACAGATTGACGCCGCCGTTGAAATAGCCGATGACGTTGCAGCTCAGTTCCTTGTAGCTGGCGTCGGTGTAGGCGGCCGATCCGTTGAGCGTCAGGCCCGATGTCGGCTTCAGGAACAGCTCCGCCTCGACGCCGGTGATCCGCGCCCGCCCGCCGTTCAACGTGAACGTCTGCAGCGATCCCGTCGACGAAACGCGCGACCCGTCGAGCTGGATGTCGCGATAGTCGTTGTAATAGGCTGAAATATTGAGTCGCGCGCGCCGATCCCAGAAGTCGGCCTTCAGCCCGACCTCATAAGCCCATAGCTGTTCCGGATTATAGGGCGTCAGCAGATCGGGGGATTGCGCGCGGCCGTTGAAACCACCGCTCTTGAAGCCCTTTGAGACGGACGCATAGAGCAGAACGCCCTGCGCCGGCTTGAACGTGATGTCGCCGCGCGGCGACCAGTCGGTCCAGCGCTGTTTGACCGTATAGACGCACTGCGCAGCCGTCCGGCTGGCGTCGAGGACGCAAGTGTTGGTCAAGGCCTCAGTCTGGCTGAAGGTCAGCGTCTTGTCTTCGTTCGTGTATCGCAGCCCGGCCGTGACCGACAGCTTGTCGGTCAGGTCGTATGTCGCCTGCGCGTAGGCCGCGTAGCTGTTGACCTCGGTGCGTCCGCTCAGATTGTAATTGACCGCGAAGACCGAAGGCGCGGGGATCCCGAAAGTCTGTTGAAACTGCGCCTGTCCCAGCGCGGCGAAGGCACCCTGAAGGGCTTGGTAAAGGCCCGGAAAGTTGACCGTGTTGTTCTGATAATTCGGCGTTTCGCGGAAATAATAAAGGCCGCCAGTCCAGTGCAGCTTGTTGCCGAACGAATTTCCCGTCAGCTGCAATTCCTGGCTGAACTGGTTCTGGCTGTCGACGTCGGTTTCGGTATTCAGCCCGACCGACGAGGCGCTGTTGTCCTTGTCGGTCAGCGTGTTGAGGTGCCGGTACGCCGTGATCGACTTGAGCGTCGCGCCGGAAAATTTGTACGCCGCCGTCAGTGAGCCGCCGTAATTGTCGAGGTTGGCACGGGTGCCGCCATTCGAATTGCTGGTGTAGATACTGTTGGTCAGCTCGCGCGTCCCAAAGGGTGTACCGCGCGCATTGCCGACAAGCTGATTCCACAAAAACGTCGGATAATTCGCGCTGCCGTCGGGAAAGGTGCCGCTCACCAACCGGACGATATGCTGCGTCGCCGGCGTTTCGCGCCGCGTCTGGCCATCGGCGGCCAGCGTCACTTCGAAACTGTCAGTCAGCTTGAACAGCAGCGCTCCGCGCCCGATCCACGTGTCCTCGCTGTTCGTGCGCACGCCGCCGAACTGCGTGCCAAAGCCGTTATAGCTGCGATGGGTCACCGCCAGCTTGCCGTTGATCCGGTCGGCGACCAGCGCCCCCGTTATCGAAACCGACGTATCGCCGCGTCCCCGCGAGCCGGCCAGACCCTGTATGACGGCGCTGAACTTATCCGCCGGTGCGGCCGTGTTGACGTTGAGCGCGCCGCCGATCGCATTCTTGCCGAACAGCGTCCCTTGGGGTCCGCGCAGGATTTCGAGCGAACTGATGTCGGTCAAGTCGAAAACCGAGCCCACCTGACGCGCGTAATAGACGCCGTCGACATACAGCGCCACACCCGGATCGGACGTGCTCAGATACTCGTTCTGCCCGACGCCGCGAATGTAGATCGAAGACGTAAAGGCGTTGCCGGATATGCCGCCGCCGACGTCGAACTGGATGCCCGGCACGCCGCGAATCACATCGGGCGCGGATCCGGATCCGGACCGCTCGATATCCGCTTGGGTGACGGCGGAAATCGCGATCGGGGTCGATTGGATCGTCTCCGGGCGGCGGCGCGCGGTGACGATGATGTCGGCGATCTGATCGTCGTTCTTGGCGCTTTGCGAAGACGTTTGCGCCATGGCGGGGCTAGCGCAAGCGAGCGCCGACAACGAGCAACCGATGGCGATGCACTGGCAGCGCAGGTGGATGCCTATCAGCATACTATCCCTCCCAAAAATTTTATTTTGTCCTACATTCTGTAAGGCGACGTAATGCGCTAGTCCAGCCGCATTTTACCGCTTTCGGACAGGTGTTCGCGCGACCACGTGCTTGAAATTCACAAAGCCTTGCGGCAATAGCGAATTTTCGTAGGACAAATGAGCGCACGTTGACGAGACTATCCTCCCAAGTCGCGATCGTCGGCGCAGGTCCGGCCGGACTGATGCTTGGCCACGCGCTCGTTCGCGCCGGTATCAACTGTATCGTTGTCGAACGTCAATCGTCCGCACATGTTCTTGCCCGAGTCCGGGCCGGTGTCCTCGAGCGCGGTACCATCCAATTGATGCGCACGCTGGGCCTTTCCGAGCGCCTCGAGCGCGAAGGCATGATCCATGACGGGCTGACGATCGTGCACGACGGCGCGGTCACGCGGATCGATCTTGCCGCCCGCACCGGTTCCCCTGTGACCGTCTATGGACAGACCGAAATCACGCGCGACCTGATCGACGCGGGGCCTGCGCGCGGGCTTGACGTCCATTGGGGTGCCGCCGAGGTCGCGCTGCACGATATCGAGAGCGACACGCCGTTCGTGACATGCATCGTCGACGGCGCACCCTTGACGATTTCCGCCCGCTTCGTTGTCGGCTGCGACGGCTTTCACGGCGTCGCGCGAACATCGATCCCCCCGGCGATCGCACGCGAATATGAGCGCGCCTATCCGTTCGGCTGGCTGGGCATCCTGGCCGACGTGCCGCCGTGCCATCATGAGGTCGTCTACGCGAGCCATGCGCGCGGGTTCGCGCTTTCCAGCATGCGATCAGCGACGCGCAGCCGCTGCTATGTCCAGGTACCGATGGACACGCGGATCGAGGACTGGTCCGACGACCGCTTCTGGGACGAATTCGCGTTGCGGCTGGGGCCGGAACTGGCGGCGTCGATCACGCGGGGACCGTCGTTCGAAAAATCGATCGCACCGCTGCGCTCCTATGTGTTCGAACCGATGCGGTACGGCAGCCTGTTCCTCGCCGGCGACGCCGCGCATATCGTGCCGCCGACGGGTGCGAAGGGTCTGAACCTGGCGATGTCAGACGTCACCTATCTTGCGGAGGCACTGACGGCCTATTTCCAGGCCGGTGAGACGACAGGGATCGACGGCTATTCGGCGCGCGCGCTCGCGCGGGTATGGAAGTCGGAGCGGTTCAGCTGGTATCTGACCAAGCTGCTCCACCGCTTTCCCGACGACGGCGATTTCGACCGGCGGATGCAGGCGGCCGAACTCGATTACATCGCAGCGTCGGATGCGGCCCAGACGATGATCGCCGAAAATTACATCGGCCTGCCGCTGTGAGCGGCACACTGCCGATCCTTTACCACAACGACATGTCCGCCTGTGCGCAAAAGGCACGGCTGGCATTCGCGGCCAAGGGCGTGGCCTATGAAAGCCGGCATCTGAGCCTAGTCAAAGGAGAAACCCGCTCGCCCGAATATCTCGCGATCAACCCGGCAGGGCAGGTGCCTGCGTTGGTGGTCGATGGCGGCCGCATGCTCGTCGAGTCGACCGTGATCATGGAGTATGTGGACGACGCGTTCGAAGGGCCCCCGCTCAAGCCCGATGGCGCATTCGAGCGCGCGCGGGCACGCCTGTGGATGCGGCAGCTTGGCGACGACGTGCACCGCGCGACCGCCATGCTGTCTGGCGCGATCGCGTTCCGCCACCGGATGCGCCCGCAAGCTGCCGACGCCGAACTGCGCGCCCGCGCCGCATGGGCCCCGACACAAGCCCTACGCGACCGGATGCTCACGCTTATCGACATCAACGCGAACGGGGTCGAGGCCCCGGCGGCGATCGAAGCGCTTCGCCGCTTCGTCCGGCTTCTCGCCGACATCGACGCGGCGTTGCACGATACGGGCTGGCTGGCGGGAAGCCGCATGTCGCTCGCCGACCTGTCGTTGCTGCCGTACATCCTGCGACTCGATCAGCTCGCGCTGTCGGAGCTGTGGCGCGGCCATGCCGCCGTTGCCCCGTGGTACGACGCGATGCGCGCGACGGCCGCCTTTGCCGGTGCAATCGACCCGTAGCTGAACGCCGACTATCTGACACTGATGCAAGCCGAGGGCAGCAAGGCATGGCCGCGCGTTCGCGATGTGCTCGGTACCAACGGCGCGCCGCTCGGCTAGTCTCCCGCAGCGAACATGTCCTCCGGCAGGATCACGGTCATGTCGCGCGACCGCTGAATATGCTGGCGCATCGTGCGTTCGGCATAATCGGCATCGCCGTCGAGGATCGCGGTGATGATGCGCTGATGCTCGCGGTTCGAATCGAGCGTCGAATCGAGCCCGATCAGCTGGCGAAACTGATAGCGCATGGCCTGGGTGTGCAGATGCCCGAGCATTTGCGGTAACAGCGGGTTGTCGCTCATGCCGACGACCAGATTGTGAAACCGGTTGTTGAGCGGAATGTACGTACCGACCTCTCCCGCCTCGGCGGCTGCATTCATCGCCACGCCGAGCTCGGCCAGCTCCTTGCGGCTTTCGGCAGCGGCGGTGTTCATGGCTGCCAGCCGGGCCGACAGCCCTTCGAGCATTTCGCGAACCTGAAACAGCGCGTAGACTTCATGCCGCGACAATTGCCGCACGCGCGCACCGCGATGGTGGTGCATCTCAATCAGCCCCTCGGCCGCGAGCCGTCGCATCGCTTCGCGCACCGGACCCCGGCTGACCTTGTAACTTTCGGTCAGATCCGCCTCGATCAATCGCTGTCCGCCACGCAGTTCGCCATTGCTAATTGCCTGTCGCAGCCGGTCGACGACCATATCGACCGTCGAAACCCGCCCGGGCCTGCTGTCATCCACCCGCGGTAGGTCGTCCATGATCGGCGTCATAACCGATCGGCCGGTTTTGCAAAATTCGGGCGTTCAGGCTGCGTGCGCACCCGCCATCCGTTCGCGGAATTCGGGCTTCATCCGTGCGGGCGTCCAGACCTCGGCGGTATCGAAGCGCACATCGACGGCGGCAACGCCGGGCATGGCCGAAACGCGGGTGTTCGCTTCGTTCATGAAGACCGCTGCCATCATGCAGAAGGGATGCGTCACGCTGACCGACAGCGAGACGCGCGCGCCATCCTCGCCCGGAATGATCGTCACATCACCGATCAGGCCCATGTCGTCGAGGCCCATCGGCGTACGCGCGGCGATGCTGCATGGATCGGTGATGGTGTTGAGCACAGCGCGGATAGCGCTTTCGTCAGGCGGCGACACGTTCGGCCTCGCGTACCAGGCTCCAAGGCGCGCCAAGCGGCTTGTCCTCAAGTCCGTATTCGTCCGCGCGGCATTTGGCCTTCAGGTCCTCGACGTCCCAACCATGCTGGCGCGCGAAATTGGCGCCGAGGATGCCCGCCCTCATGTCTTCGGTCAGCTTGGGATAGCCGCGTGGCATTTCGAAACGCCAAAAGGCTTCGAGGAACGGCTCGGGGTGCATCCCGGTCGCGCCGGTCGCGTAGAACATCCGCTCATCCGCGCCGGTCGCGAGCAGCGGCGCCATCATGTCGGCAAACTTGTCGGCCATGTTGAGTGCCATCACCGGGTTGGTTTCCAGATTGATCGTGACGTTGGGATAGCGCTCGAGCAGCCGCGCGGTCGCTTCGGCGAAGGCAAAGCCGCCATGGACGATCTCGAAGGTCAGACCGGGAAACGCTTCGATCGCGGGAACCATGTCGGCAACGTCGTAGAGATGGCGCGGGAACGGGCCGATCGGTACCGCCTTGTGCATCGCGATGTTGAGCAGCCCCTTGGCCTGCGCGCGCTCGAGCAGCGGGAAGATCAGCTTCTCGTCGGCAAAATCGAGAACCTTGATGCCGCCTTCCAGATAATCGAGCGGGTAGAATTTGAGGCCGACGACCTTATGCTCATCAACGAGCGCGTCAATGTGCTCAAGCTGGTCGGGTGCCCAGGGATTGACGTCGCCATAGACGAACATGCGGTGCGGCAGCACATCGCGGATGCGCTCCGCCACCCAGATCGGCGACGATCCGTCCTCGAACAGGCCATAGAGCGGCACGCCGTGATAACATGCGATGTCGGTACGGCTTTCGGCGAACAGCACCTGCTGCATCAGTTGCGGCTGGAGCTTGAACAGGCCGTGGAACTGTTCGAGGCTCATCCAGTAACGCGGATCGCCCTGCGGCTGGATCTGGGTGAAGCCCATCCAGTGCAGCCCGTGGATCATTTCCTTCATGAACGGCTGCTTGAAATTCTCGAAGCCGAAATTGAAGGCGTGGACGGTCGCATCGACGACCAGGATTTCGTTGTCGATCACGCCACCGTCTCCGCATGGGGGCCGACGACCGCGCGGATCGCCGCCTCGCCGATCCAGTTGTCGTCGCGATAATGGCCGCCCGCGATGCCGAGGCCGCCGACGCAGACATTGTCGAGGAAGATTGGAAAGCCGCCGGGCACCGCGAGCAGATCGGGCGAGGCCGCCATCGCGGTCGCCGCGAGCGGATCGTGGCCGAGCAGATCGGCCATCATCGCGCTGGGCGCCTTCATCGAAAAGGCCGTGATTGCCTTGCGCCGCGCCGCCTCCATCGGTGCATAGGGGGACAGGTCGGTGCGCAGCAGCGCGATCGGGTGGCCGCCGGGATCGATGGCGATTACGCAGATATCGAAGCCCAGCCGCTGCGCCTCGGCGACCGTCGCCTCGCACAGCGCCTTGGCGAGCGCGAGCCGCCGGTCGGTGCTTTGGGTCACGCGCTTGTCTCTCCCATCAGAAAACCGGCAGGCCGAACGTGTAAAGCCGGGCGTCCTCCGTTGCGAGGACATCCGCCGTGTCGCCGCGATCGATGCGGATCGCGTCATCGCGGCTGAACGCGGTGCCACCGATTGTCCCCGCGCCCGCCTCGACGAACACCAGCACCGTCTGTTCGCTGGCGTCGATCGTGGTGCGCGCGCCGGTCGCCAGCGTAACCTGGCCAACCGCCGTGCCGCGTTCGTTAAAGCGGCCGAACGACCGATGCTGCGCGCCCTCCCCTTCATGGCGCCAGCCGAAAGCGTCGGGAAACGCGATGACGGGCGTTTGAAAGCGCGGCGCGGGATAATCGAGCTTGCGACCGTGAACATGTTCCCACACCGCCTGATAGCCGTCGAGATTTTCGCGCTTTCCGTCGGGCAAGGTGTGCGAATAGACGCCGTCGTGGAAATCGCCGCTTTCCTTGAGTTCGGCGATTCCCGCCTGCAATTGGCGGTTGCTGGTATAGCCGTGACCCGTTGCGCCGCCCGATTGGAGCACCAACGTCCGGCTCGGCCCCACACCTTTCTGGGTGTAATAGGTACCCTCCGCGAAATAGCCGACCGTCCCCTCCGGCTGCGGTGTGCCGGGGGCCCATTCGAAATAGCCCTGCAGCATGATGCGGACCTGGTCGAAATTATGCCGGTGGCGCGGCGTGGTATAATCGTTCTGCATCTCGACGATCATCAGATCGAAATTGTCGGGTGCGCCCTCTTCGCCCTTCAGCAGTGAAACGAACCCTACCCCGCCGCCGCGATGGGCAGAAGCGCCGCGACGCTCGGCCGTATCAAAGTCCTGAACAAGCATGACCATCCCCTCGATGCCGTTTTTTGTAGGACAATCTGAACAGGCGGTCAATTAGTGAAATTCCCTAGAACCGAGAGCGCGAGTGCGGACACGTCGGCGTCGCCCTCGCCTTGCGCCACTGCTTCCGCAGCACGCCGGGCAACGGCATCTACGACAGGCAGCGTCAGGCCGTGTGCCAGCGCGAATTCGCGGATGACTGCCATTTCCTTGGCCATTCCGCGCAAATTGAATGCCGCCGCGGCGCCTTCGCCGAGCAACAGCGGACGTTTCAGCGCGAGCAGGCCATTGGCCGCCGGGCTGTCGATCAGGACGTCGAGCAGCGCGGCACGGTCGATGCCTGCCGTTTCCGCAAGTGCCATCGCTTCGCCGAGAATCAGGAAATAGTCGCTCAACATCAAATTGTGGGCGAACTTCATCGCCGTGGCCGTGCCGATTGCGCCGGTATGAACGACCTTGCGGGCAAGCACGGTGAAAACCGGCCGCAGCGCGTCGATATCGCGCCCGTCTCCGCCTGCCAGCACCACGAGTGTGCCGGCGACGGCCGGTCCGGTCGTGCCAAGTACCGGTGCTTCGACCGGCCGTCCGCCAAGCGCGGCAATGCGCCCCGCCAGCCGATCCAGCACCGGCGGCGCGTGTGTCCCCATCAGCGCGACGACGCGCCCTTCGAGCGGCACCGTCAACGCACCGACGACAGCTTCGCTGCCAGTCTCATCGGTCATCAGGATCACGGTTTCCGCGCAGGTTACGGCATCGGCGAGGCTGTCCGTGCGGCGCAAGTCCCTCGGAATGCGCTCGGCCGTGCGGTTCCAGGCTATGACGTCGTGACCGCCCTGCGCCAGGCGCGGTGCCATCGCCGCACCCATCCGCCCGAACCCGATGAAAGCGATGGTCATGCGGCGCGGCTCAGCATCGGGGTCTCTCCTGTGAAATAGCGATCAAGCGCGCCGCGCGCGGTTGCGGCTGCGCCCGGCGCGAACGCCGCCGCGATATAGCGATCCGGCCGCACCAGCAGGACTTGCCCGGCATGTACACTCACCACCGCATCGAACCGGTGATCCTGAACCATCGCGCCGCTCGGCCGACCGATCGAAACCGATACCGGATCGAGCGCACGCCATGGCACGGGATCGGGAATTACGCCGATGCCGACCAAGGCAAAGCCATGGCCGAGATCGGCATCGAGCTTGCGGCGGGGGCCATCGCCGCCGGCGATCCATGGACACGGCAGCATCCGCCCCACGAACGATCCGCCGCGATCGTCGGACAGCACGAAGCCATCGGCATAGCGCTGGCGCGGTACATAGCGCTGTTGCGCGAAATAGCGGCGCGCTGGCGGAAACAAATTGGCGACCCCGAACGCGGCATCGCGCAACAACGCAAGCGGCCAGCTGCGCAGATTGGTGATCCGGCCGATGCGCACCGACAGGTCGATGATCGCGCGCGCATGGGCATGGCGCTCGACATGATAGCTGTCGAGCAGCACCGGCACGGCTCCGCCGCGCAGGACCGCCGCCAGCTTCCAGCACAGGTTCGACACATCCTTACCGCCGCTGTTCATTCCCTGCGCGCCGAACGGCGGCATCAGATGCGCCGCGTCGCCCGCGACGAACACCCGCCCCTGCCGCATCCGGTCGACCAGCCGGTTATGGAAGACATAGACCGCACGGCGGATGATTTTCATCTCCCCAAGCCGACGGATCGGGGCGACGAGACGCGCAAGATTTGCATCCTCGAGGATCGCCGCCGGATCGTCGCCGGGCAGCAGCATGAATTCGAATCGCCGTCCCCCAAACGGCGCGGGCACCGAATTGCCCGGGCGCGACGGGTGACAGAAGAAGCGGCTGTAGCGCACCTGATCGGGGTCGTCGGCAACGTCGATCACGACATGCGGCTGATCGATCGCGTTCCCTTCGAAACTCAGGCCACTCAACTGCCGCACCACACTGTGCGCGCCGTCGCAGCCGAGGATATAGTCGCATTCGACATCGCGGCCTGCGATAGTGGCGCGAACGCCTCGCGTGTCCTGTTCGAGTGCGGTCAGCGCGGTCCCAAACGCAACGTCGACGGACGGGTATCGCGCCAGATTGTCGCGCAGCGCCGCCTCGAGCAGCGGCTGCGCGGTCGCGGACCGGTTGGGATAGCCGTTCGGAGTGATGAACCCGTCGACCTTGACCAGAGCAAAACCCAGCGGCGAGAAGAAATGCACGCCGATTTCGGGCACCAGATGCACGTCGAGCGCCGGCGCGACGCCGATTTTGACGAAAAGCCGGTAATATTCGTCGTCGATCAATATTCCCTTGGGGATGTCGGACGTCGCCGCGTTGCGTTCGATCAACAACGTGCGGACGCCGTGCAGCCCGAGCAGATTGGCCGCGCTGAGACCGGTCGGCCCGGCACCGACGACGATCACCTGATAGCGCGCGTCCATTCCCGCTCAGCCGGACTCGGCCGCGATCGGATTGACCAGCATGCCGATGCCGCCGACGTCGATCTCGCAGCTGCCGCCCGGCTCCATGAAGATCGGCGGCGTCCGTTTGAACCCTACGCCGCCACAGGTGCCGGTCGCGATCACGTCGCCGGGGCGCAGGTGCGTGAAGGTCGAGACATAGGCGATCAACTGCGCAGGCGTGAAGATCATCAGATCGGCGGACGTGCGCTGAAGCTCGACGCCGTTCAGCCGCGTGACCAGCGTCATCGTCCGGTAATCCGCGATCTCGTCGCGGGTGACGATCCACGGGCCGAAGCCGCCGGTGTCGTTCCAGTTCTTGCCCGCCGTGAATTGGCTGGTGTGGCGTTGCCAGTCGCGGATGCTGCCGTCGTTGAAGATCGACCAGCCCGCGATATGCTCCATCGCGTCGCTTTCTGCGATACGCCGCCCGCCCTTGCCGATGACGACCGCGATTTCGCCCTCATAATCGAGATGGTGCGATTCGGGCGGGACGAGGATCGGCTGCCGGTGCCCGACCAGCCCTTCGGCCAAGCGCAGGAACACGACCGGATTCGGTGTGCGGTCGCGGCCCGCCTCGATGCGGTGGTCGTCGTAATTGACCGCCGCGCAGACGATCTTGTCTGGCCGGGGCACGACCGGCGCGAACGCGAGCGTGTCGAGATCATGGTCGGTCGCGGCACCGCTCAGCTTCTCTGCCTCGACAAGCCCGCCGTCGAGCAGTGCGTTGATCGTCGGGAAACGGTCGCCGAGATGGCGCGACAGATCGACCACACCCGCGCCGCTTACGACGCCATATCCAAGCCGGCTGCCGTCGGTGAAGCTCACCAGTTTCATCGTTGCCCGTCCCCGCCCTTGATGTCCGCCACGGCAAGCCCGCCGCAGCGGGCATGGATACGGCCGCCGGTCGCCATCGCCAATCCGAACAGGATCTCGTCGGGGCGTGGCGCATCGGCACAGCCGATCTCCGCACTGCTGAAATGGCTGCGCACGAACGCGGCATGGATGTGCCCGAGCGGCACGATCAGCCGCGCGCCGGTCGCCGCCACGGTCTTTGCTGCGGGGACGATCGCCTTGGGGCCGCCGAGCGCCGCTTTCGCCGACCAGCCGCCCGCTTCGTGCCACAGCGCGCCATGTTCGAACTCGCCGTCGACGCCGACGATCGCGCCCTTGCCGAACGCTTCGACGACCGACGCGTCGCCGCCGAGCGCGGCGATGGCGCGCGCGGCCAGATCGGCACCGGTCGCGCGCAATGCGGCCATGAACGGCATTACGTCTTCGACATAGCGCCCCGCATAGGGATTCCGGACCACCGCCGATGCGGTGGCGACACGCAGCGGCACCGCCGCGCGCGGGCCGCGCTCGTGCCATATTTCCTCGACCGCGACGATCGTCTTGCGCACGTCGATCATGCTGCGGCACTCATCCGTTCGCGCATGCAGGCTTCCCAGGCGGCGCGCGGCAGGAAAGCCGGATCGGCGCGCACCATGGCTTCGTTTGAGGCAAGGATTTCCTCATCCGGCCGGCCGAAATCCAGGACGCCCCGGTGCGGTTGCGGCACGTAGAAATCGGTTTCGAGATAGACCTCGACCGTATTCCCTTCGGGGTCCTTGAAATAGATCGACAGTGCGTTGCCGTGGTCGATCGGCGTCATGTCGGCGACGCCCGCCGCCAACGCGCGATCGTGGACGGCGCGCAGCGCGGCGACGTCTTCGACCAGGAACGACATCTGGTTGACCGTACTGAAGCTGGCGTCGACGGGGCGCCCCTCGGCAAGCACGAGCTGGTGATGCCGCGTCGGATCGCTCGTCAGGAAGACGAGCTCGACCGGGAATTTCTGGCCCCGCCCCCGGTCGCTGACGGTCAGGCCCATCACACGCGTGTAGAAATCGAGCATCGCCGCCATGTCGGTAACGTGAATTCCCATATGGCTGAGGCGCGGGCTTGCGGGCATGCGCGTCGCTATAGCAGCGCCAGATTGTAGGACAAGGTGAATTTGTCTAATGCACGCACCGTGAGCGAGCGGGTCGATTGCGTCGTCATCGGAGCCGGAGTGGTCGGCCTCGCGATCGCGCATGCGCTGGCGATGGCAGGGCGCGAGGTGCTGATCCTCGAGCGCGAAGCAGGAATCGGTACCGGCATCTCGTCACGCAACAGCGAAGTCGTCCACGCCGGAATCTATTATCCTCCGGGCAGCCTGAAAGCGCGGCTGTGCTTGAGGGGCCGGGACTTGCTATACGGGTTCTGTGCCGAGGCGGGCGTTCCCGTTGCCCGGCCCGGCAAGCTGGTCGTTGCGACACGCCGCGACGAGATTGCGGCGCTGCGGCGGATCGAGGCCAATGCCTTGGCGTGCGGCGCGACGGGCCTGAGCTGGCTCGGGCAAGCAGATGTAAGAGCGCGCGAACCCGAGCTCGCCGCCGTTGCCGCGCTGCACTCGGCGATGACCGGTATCGTCGACAGCCACGCGCTGATGTTGGCGCTACTCGGTGCGGCCGAGGCGCACGGCGCGATGCTGGTGCCAAATACCGAAGTCGCGGCCATTGCCGCTGACAGCGGACTGCGTGTCAGGATCGGCGGCACCGCGCCGATCACGCTTGATGCGACCATCGTCATCAACGCCGCCGGCCTCGACGCTCCCGGCTTGTCGCCGGTCGCCGCGCCGATGCCGCGTTACTGCAAGGGTAACTACTTCGCGCTTGCGGGCCGCGCGCCGTTCCGCCACCTGATCTATCCGGTTCCCGAGGCTGCCGGGCTGGGTGTCCATTTAACGATGGATTTGGGCGGACAAGCGCGCTTCGGACCGGATACCGAATGGATCGACCCCCTGGACTATGCGGTCGACGCGTCGCGGCAGGCGGCATTCGAAACCGCAATCCGCCGCTATTGGCCCGGCCTGCCCGATGATGCACTGCGCCCGGATTATGCGGGTGTGCGGCCCAAGATCGTCGGACCGGGCGAACCCGCCGCCGATTTCCGTATCGATGGGCCGGAGACTCATGGCATCCCCGGCCTCGTCAGCCTGTTCGGCATCGAATCGCCCGGCCTGACCGCGTCGCTGGCGATAGCTCAGGCGGTGGCGGGCGCGCTGAACTGCGGATAACGGCCCATCAGCGGGAACAGCAGGCCACTGACGATCAGGCATACACCCGCGACGACCAGCGCGCGGTCGTAGTTGCCGTCGGCATGATAGAGCATGGCGAACGAGATCACGCCCGCTGCAATCGCCATGCCGAATACGACGTTGATCGCGCCATAAATGCTCGAGAAATGGCGATTGCCGAAATAGCGGGCGATCAGGAACGCGAGCAGGTTGATTTCCGCACCCTGCGCCAGCCCGATCAGAACGAGCGCGAACAGCGCCTGTCCGACCGCGCCATGCGCGTCGCGCAACAGAAAGGGACCCGCCGACGCCACAATCAGCACGATCGCCGCAACCCCAGGAGCCCACAGCCGGTCTGACAGATAGCCGACGATCAGCCGCCCGATCAGCACGCTGACCGCAAGGCCCGAGATCAGCCAGGCTGCGGTTTCGGGCGAGAAGCCGCGATCCGCAAGCAGCGGCCCCAGCACCGACATGATGCTGAGCGCAGGCATGGTAACGAGCGCGATCGCGGCCGCCATCACCCAGAAGCGCGTCGAACCGAGCGCGCCGCCGAGCGAGACCCCGCTTGCCGCTTCCGGATTCGCGACCGGCCCTGTCCGCGCGCGCTCACGCAGCCAGAACCAGGCGATCGGCAAATAGGTGAAAAACGGCACGGCGGCGAGGAACAGGAAGCCCGCGCGCCACCCCTGATGCGCGATGATCGGCGACAGGATCGGCGGCAGGATGAAGCCCGACACCGACACGCCACTGAGCGTGATCGCGAGCGCAAGGCCCAGTCCCTTGCGGAACCATGACGAGATCGCCCAGGCAAAGGAGATCGGCGTCGTGCCGCCGCCAACCACAAACAGCACGTTGAGCGCAATATAAAAACCCCAGATGTTCGGCCCGAGCAGCGACAGCGCGACGAAACAGGCGCTGGTCGCGATGCCGCACACGAACACCACCGGCCGCACGCCGAACCGCTCGATCGCCAGCCCGACCAGCGGCGCGGTCAGTGCGCCCAGTAGCAGCCCGGCCGCGCCGTTGGTGATCGCCTCGCGCGACCAGCCGAAACTCGCATGGAGTGGATCGGTAAAAATGCTGATGAGGAACGAAAACATGCTGACGCCGAAGGCCACGCCCAGTGTACTCGCGATCAGCACGCGCCAATGGGCGGCGAATTCTTCGCGCAAGGTCTGCGGCTCGGCACTCATACTCCACACTCCATCAGCATTGCTTTGCCGGCGGCAGCATATTTCTCATGATTGACAAGGAAGTGCGAGGCGGCGACGTGAATGTCGTGCCAGGCCCGTGCGATCGGGCTGGCGCTCGCCACCGCCGAACCGCCCGACAGGGTGTAGAGCATATCCACCGCCGCGACGCAGGCGTGGGTCGCGTGGACCGCCGAAAGGCTGAGCGCCGGAAAAGCCGCCGGGGTCGCATCCGCTGCCCAGGCGCGCGCCACGCTGTCGCGGACATAGGCGCGGGCACCGTCGATTAGCGCTGCCGCGCGGCCGACACCGTCGTGCGCCAGCCGGTCCTCGGCGAGCTTGGCCGATGCCATCAGCGGTGTCTTGCCGCGCGCGAGTTCGATGAAATCGGCCAAGCAGCCCCGGGCCAGCCCGATCGCAACGGCGGCATGCGGGACCATCACCTGCGCCATCAGCGGTACATCCGTATGCGCGGTCGCCAAGACCGCGCGCGACATCGGCCCGTCCATCGTCCGCGCGACAGGCACGAATACGTCTTCGACCGCGAAATCCAGGCTGCCGGTGCCGCGCATGCCGTGCGCGTGCCAAGTATCGATGAACTGAACATCGGCACGCGGGACGAAAAGTGTCTTGATGATCGGTCCGCCATGCGGACCCTTGACGGGCGGGCCGCCCGCCGCATCGAATACCATCGCGCCGCCCATTATCCATGCGCTGTGCGTCGTGCCGGTGCCCCAGTCCCAGCGGCCGGTCAGCCGGTAGCCACCGTCGACGGCGACCGCCTTGCCCTTTGGATTGAACGATCCGCCTACTACGATCTTCGGATCGGCCCAGATTTCGCTCGCGCCCGCCTCGGGCAGATAAGCGGCGAGCTGGTTGCTGGTGCTCCCTTTCAGCAGGCACCAGCCCGCCGAACCGTCGATCGCACTCAACGCCTCGATAACGTCGAGCACATCGGCCATCGGCTGTTCGAGTCCGCCATAGGCTTCGGGCTGAAGAATCGCGAACAACCCTTCGCCCAGCATCCAATCGACGAGGACCTGCGGCAAGCGCCGCTCGGCCTCTGCCACCGCGCCTTGCGCGCGGATGAAGTCGCGGTTGCCGTCAATGGCGGAAACTTGCTGGGTCGCCACGCGCCCTCCCCTATAGACTGTAGGACAATCGTTGATTTAGACGCATAGGCGAACCGGTGCGGCAGCGCCAGTGTCTATGATAGGGAGCGAGTGGCAATGCGACTCTTTTCGAATGCGCGCCGTGCCAGCGATCTCGGCCCACTGCCGCTTGAGCGTCTGGCGCGGACTTCCCAACCGACCGGCTGGACCGATTCTCCTGCCGTCGCACCGTCTCTTGCTCCAGCGGCAGAAGGATTCGCCGAGAGCGCGCGCTTTTACGAGGAATTGTATGACGGTCTGCGCGACGGCGAGGTCATCGAGGCCGATCCCAATCCACGCCTCGACGACCCGGTCGCAATGGCGCGCGAACTGCGCGGCGGCGGCTATTTCCTGAATGCGACCGCCATCGGCATCTGCCGCGCCGATGCCGCCATCTGGTACCCGGATGCGACGGCGATGCAGGGCCATTGCGTCGTCATCGCGGTCGAATGGGGTACGCCGATCGACGTGGACAACCTCGCGACAGCGTGGCTGTCACCCAACGAAGGCACTCCCGCGCAAATCCGCGCGGCGCAGATCGCAGTAATCCTCGCGGGCTATATTCGCGCGATGGGCCGTCCGGCACGGGCGCATCTGCGCACGGGGAGCGACATCGACGTCGAACGTGCCGCAATCCTGTCAGGCATCGCGATGCGCGACGCAAACGGCACCCTGACGCATCCACTGATGGGCACGCGCTTCGCACTTGCGGCACTCACCACCGATGTCGAACTTGCGACCGATCTGCCGCTCGACGCGCAGCGCGCGCGTGGGGGCTGACGAAGCTATCTGGGGCTTGGCGGCACCCGCGCGGGCTGGTCGCAGGCGATGAAAGCGCGGCGGCCATCGCATCTCGGCCCCTATCCGATGGAGAAGCTCAAGCGCGTCGCCACGCCCACGACGCTGCTGCACGAAGACGAAATCCCGCAGGCGAGCAGCCGCGCGCTGTTCTACGCGCGCGGGGCATATGGTGACCTCGGCCCCAAGATCGCGGGCGAAATGCATCGCTGGGTGCGCAAGCATCCGATGGCAAACGCGATTCGGCCGGTGATCGACGTGCAGGTGCCGCATCAGGACGGCCCGGTCGCGGCCTCGGTTGCGCCGGGCAACGGCGACGCAGCTGGAAATGCGCGCGCGATCAAGGCACTATGCCATCACATGGGTGCCGAAATCGTCGGCATCGGTCCTGCGCCGCGCTATACGTGGTACAGCCATGACAAGACCGGCAACCCGATCGAGCGGCACCATAAGCATGCGATCGTCCTCCTGATCGACCAGGGGCAGGACACGATCGAGGGATCGACCGGCGACGACTGGATCTCGGGATCGCAATCGGGCCGCGCCTATATGCGCGGAGCCGAGATCGCCGGGATGGCGGCACGGCACATCCGGTCGCTGGGCTTTGCCGCGCGCGCGCACTCCAACGTCGACAGTCAGGTGTTGCAGGTGCCGCTGCTGCTGCTGGCCGGCGTCGGCGAATTGAGCCGCATCGGGGAGGTGGTGCTCAATCCGTTCCTCGGGCCGCGCTTCAAATCCGCAGTGATCACGACCGACCTGCCGCTCGAACACGACCGGCCGGTCGATTTCAACCTGCAGGATATGTGCGCGGGGTGTCGCAAATGCGCGCGCGAATGCCCGTCGAACGCAATCAGTTTCGGGCCGAAAGTGATGTTCAACGGCTATGAAATCTGGAAGCCCGACGTCGAGCGCTGCATCCGCTATCGCGTCACCAATTCGAAAGGATCGAGTTGCGGGCGCTGCACCAAGGTTTGCCCGTACAGCCACCAGGGGCTGCTCGCGCATCGCGTCGTCCTGAATGCGACGATCCGCTGGCGCTGGGCGCGGCGGCTGGTGCCCAGGCTCGACGACTGGATGGGGTACGGCGAGGCGAACCCGGTCAAGCGCTGGTGGAGCGACCTCGAAATTCTCGGCGGCAAGGGCGTACCTTTCCGCACCGTGCCGGCGAAAGCGACCAACGAACGCCGGCTTGAGCGCGACGAGGCCAAGGTCGACCGGCTCGCGGCCGGGCAGAAGATTTCGGTCGTCCCCGCTTCGAAAATGCCGCCGCCCAATCTCGCCGATACCTTTCCGCTCAACCGCGCGGGCGGGATTGCCGACCACGCGCTGCTGGAAACACCGGAGGAGGCCGTCGAGCGCCGTCGCCGGGGCTTGCCGCCACCGGCGAGCTATACGCCGCCGGAGCCGCTGCCCGACGATCCCGCGCGCACGCCGATGGTCGATCTGCAACGCGCGGCCGGTGCCCGCTGATCAGATAGGGAAGTGCCCCGGCTGGGTCTCCACGGTGATCCAGCGGGTTTCGGTGAAGCTGTCGATCCCTTGCCGCCCGCCGAAGCGGCCGTAACCCGACGCGCCGACGCCGCCGAACGGCATTTGCGCCTCGTCGTGCACCGTCGGACCATTCACATGGCAAATGCCCGACCGAATGCGCCGCGCGACGGTTAGCCCCTTGGCGATATCGCGCGTGAACACGGCCGCCGACAGGCCGTATTGCGTGTCGTTGGCGAGTTCGACGGCATGATCGGCATCGCGCGCGCGGATCATCGCGACCACGGGACCGAAACTCTCATCGCTGTACAGGCTCATCGCACCGGTCACACCATCGATCACAGTTGCGTGCATCAGGACGGTGTCGCTTTTGCCGCCCGCAATGACCGTGGCACCCTTGGCGGCGGCATCGTCGATCAGCGCGTTGACACGATCGACCGTCTTCTTGTCGACGACCGCACCGAGCGGCGTCGTGCCGTCGCGCGGATCGCCCGCTGGCATCGCCTTTGCCTTGGCCGCAAATTTTTCCGCAAAGGCGTCGGCAACCGTATCGACGACGATGATCCGTTCGGTCGACATGCAGATCTGGCCCTGGTTCAGAAAGGCACCGAATGCCGCCGCCTTGACCGCCTCGTCGAGGTTGGCGTCCTCGAGCACGACCAACGGCGCCTTGCCGCCGAGTTCGAGCAGGCAGGGCTTGAGCTGTTCTGCGGCGCGTTTGGCGATGATGCGGCCGATTGCCGTCGATCCGGTAAAGTTGATGCGCTTGACCTCGGGCGCGTCGATCAATGCCCCCACCACCTCCGCCGCATCCTCGGGCGCGTTGGTGACGATATTGACGACGCCTTCGGGAAAGCCCGCTTCGGCGAACGCCTCGACGATCAGCGTGTGCGTGCGCGGGCACAGTTCGCTGGCCTTCAGAATTACGGCGTTGCCGCACGCCAGCGGCACGGCGATCGCGCGGATGCCCAGGATGATCGGCGCATTCCAGGGCGCGATGCCGAGGATCACGCCGACCGGCTCCTTGAGTGCCATCGCCAAACAACCGGGTTTGTCCGACGGGATGACCTCGCCGGTAATCTGCGTCGTCAGCGCGGCGGCCTCCCGCACCATAGCGGCGGCAAGGCCCAGGTTTAACATGGCCCAGCCGGCAGTCGATCCGGTTTCCGCCATCATCGCGGCGACGAAATCGTCCTTGCGCGCTTCGATCGCTGCGGCGGCCTTGGTCAACATGGCGCGACGCGCATTGGGACCCATGGCCGCCCATTCGGGGAAAGCTTTACCGGCCCGCGCGATGATAGCGGCCATGTCGCCTGGCTTCATGGCCGGTGCCGCGCTGGCGACCGCGCCAGTGAGCGGATCGAGACGTTCGAATTGCATCATGCCCTCCCCGCCAATTGATTTTCCAGATCGCCGAGTACCCGGTAGCAGTCGAGCACCTGCGCGACGCTCGAATTGGGTTCGCGCCCTTCTCGGATTGCCGCCACGAACTCGCGGTCCTGCAATTCGATGCCATTGTTCGAGAAGGCAACGCCCGACAGGTCGACCGGCTCTTCCCTGCCGGTCACGAGATCGTCGTAGCGCGCGACATAGGTCGCCGTGTCGCCGATGTAGCGAAAGAAGGTGCCGAGCGGCCCGTCATTGTTGAAGCTCAACGACAGCGTGCAGATCGCGCCGCTCTCGCTCTTCAACTGGATCGACATGTCCATGGCGATACCTAAGGTCGGATGGATCGGCCCCTCGATCGCATTCGCCGTGACGATCCGCCCCGCCTGATAGGCGAATAGGTCGACAGTATGGGCAGCATGGTGCCACAGCAGATGGTCGGTCCACGAACGCGGCTCGCCATTGGCATTCATGTTCTTGCGCCGGAAGAAATAGGTCTGCACGTCCATCTGCTGGACCGCGAATTCGCCGCGCTCAATGCGATTGTGAACGTGCTGATGGCTGGGGTTGAAGCGCCGCGTATGGCCGACCATGCATGTGAGGCCCGTTTCGCGCTGCTTGGCCGATACGGCCTGCGAGTCGGCCCAGCTGTCGGCGAGCGGAATTTCGATCTGGACATGTTTGCCCGCATCCATGCAGGCGATCGCCTGGGCCGCGTGCATCTGCGTCGGCGTGCAGAGGATGACGGCGTCGACTTCGGGCAGCGCCAATGCGCTGGCGAGTTCGGTGCCCGAATGCCGCGCGCCATATTTGGCGGCGACCGTCTCTGCCTGCTCCGCACGGCGCGAGATGACCGAGACGATCTCGACATCGGCGATAGTCTTGAGCCCGTCGAGGTGTTTCTCTCCGAACGCGCCCGCGCCGGCCAAGGCAATTCTCACGCCTTCCGCTCCTTCATCACCTGCGCAAGTTGTTCGCGCATCCATCTGATAAAATCTTCGCTCGCGGCGCGCAGGGTCGCGATGGATTTCTGATAGCCGGGGTTGCCTGGATCGGCCGCGACGGCCGGCCAGTTGCCCTGATGCTCGGCAATCGCCGATCGCATCGCGGAAAACTCGAGCGCGCTTCGCCGTGCTGCGCCGGATCGATGCCGGTTTCCTCGATACGGCCGATAAGCAGCCCTGCGTCGCCGAGCGCCACGGCCAGGTCGCGGCGGTTTCCCTCCATGGCCAGCCGTGCGCCGGGGGCATCGAGATCACCCCCCCGCCGCAAACGCGCCTGGACCGCCTCGATCCGCGACAGCGCCACAACCAGATGGTTGCCGGCACTCATTCGGCCCGCTCGAGTACGATGTGCCCGACCGCCGTGTTGCTCGCCGGAACGTGGTAATGGCGGTGCAATTCACGCACATTCGGCCCCAATGCCCCGCGCATGATCAGCCACATGACCATCTCGATCCCCTCGCTGCCCGTTTCGCGGAGATATTCGATGTGCGGGATTTGGCGCAGCCGTTGCGGGGCGCCAGTCAGATCGTCGAGGAAGCGATTGTCCCAGGCCGCATTGATCAGGCCCGCGCGCGGTCCTTGCAGCTGATGCGACATCCCACCCGTCCCCCAGATTTGGACGTTCTGATCCTCAGGAAAACTCGCGACCGCGCGCGCGATCGCCTCGCCCAGCAGCCAGCAGCGGTTGCCCGTCGGCGGCGGATAAGTGACGACGTTGACCGCCAGCGGAACGACCTTCGCCGGCCATGCGGCCGGTTGACCGAACATCAGGCTCAGCGGGACGGTCAGACCGTGATCGACATCCATCCGGTTGATGATCGTCATGTCGAATTCATCGAGGATGCACGATTGCGCGATGTGCCAGGCGAGATCGGCGTGACCCCCGACCATCGGCACCGGACGCGGGCCCCATCCTTCGTCGGCAATGGCGTATTCGTCGGCGCAGCCGATCGCAAACGTCGGGATGATGTTCATGTCGAATGCGCTGGCATGGTCGTTGTAGACCAGCACGACGACGTCGGGCCGTTCGTTTTCGATCCACGCCCGCGTCCAGCTAAATCCGTCGAACAGCGGCGACCAATAGGGTTCGCCGGCCCTGCCATGATCGAGCGCCGCGCCGATCGCGGGGACATGGCTGCACCCGATTCCGGCCGTGATGCGCGCCATGTCAGCGCCCCTCCCGGATCGAACGCATGCCCTCGGGCGAGCGGCCGCCGGCAATCATCATGGCCTGATAGGCATCCGGCGGCATGCCCGTCATCGTGCCAACCGCTTGCAGGAAGCTGATCTCATCGGTGAAGAAGACCTTCGCAAGGAAATAGATGTTGCCGCCTTCATCGAGCGCCGCATTATAGTCGCGCGCCATCACGGCCTGCTTCTGCGCTTCGGTCATCGGCCATTCGTCGAGATAGGCACGCTCGTCGGCGCGGAACCGCTGGCGGTTCTCCGCCTTCATGAGCGTCATGCAGAACTGGTTGAGCCAATAGCCCTTGCGCGCGCGCGCCGCCGTGAACACCCGCGTGCCGGGGATGTCGTCGAATTCGGCGAGATAGGCGTGGATGTCGTTCACAGCCCGCGTCCCTTCAGCTGCGCGTCGAGGCGGGGGAAGATGCGGCGCGCATTCCCCTCGAAGATCGCGTGGCGCTGCGCGTCGCTGATGTCGAGCGCATCGATATAGCGTTTCGTGTCGTCGAAATAATGGCCGGTCGTCGGATCGACGCCGCGCACCGCGCCGACCATCTCGCTGCCGAACAGGATATTCTTGGTGTCGATCACGTCAGTCAGCAGGTCGATGCCGGGCTGGTGATAGACACAGGTGTCGAAGAACACATTGTTCATCACATGTCTGTCGAGCGCGGGCTTCCTGAGCATGTCAGCCAACCCGCGATAACGTCCCCAGTGATAGGGCACAGCCCCCCCGCCGTGCGGGATGATGAAGCGAAGCGAGGGGAAATCGGCGAACAGGTCCCCCTCGATCAGCTGCATGAACGCAATGGTATCGGCGGCAATATAATAGGCCCCGGTCGCATGCATCGCCGGGTTGCAGCTGCCCGATACATGGATCATCGCGGGCACGTCGAGTTCGACCATCGCCCCGTAGAACGGGTACCAGAAGCGGTCGGTGAGCGGCGGCGAATTGAAATGGCCCCCGCCAGGATCGGGATTGAGAATACAGCCGATGAAGCCCATGCCGGCGCAGCGGCGCAGCTCGGCGATGCTCGACGTCATGTCGGCCTCGGGCGATTGCGGCAGCATGCACACGCCCGCAAAGGTTTCGGGATACAAGCCGACGACCCGCGCGATCAGATCGTTGCACGCCTGCGCCCAAGGCACCGCGACCGACTGATCGCCGACATGCGGGGCCATGGCGGAGGCGCGCGGCGAGAAGATCGTCATGTCGGCACCGCGTTCGCGCAGCAGGCGGAGCTGGTTCGCTTCGATCGTTTCGCGAATGTCGCCATCGGCAATCGCGGGATAGGGCGGCGCAGCCTCGCCCGCCTTGAACGCGGCCTTTTGCGCCTCGCGCCACGCGTCATGCGCCTTGGGCAGCACGGTATAATGGCCGTGGCAGTCGATGATCATGCCGCGTCCTTCAGGCGAGCCGCCGAACCCGCGCCCATTTCGGCCTGACGCCGGATCGTGCCGCGCGTCATCACCGGCTCGATACCGAGCGCGTCGAGGGTTGCCGCAACCTCGCGCATTTCGGCGGCGCGGCACGTCCCGTGCTGGCGCATTCGGTCGAGATTATACGCCGCGCGCGACGCCCAGTCGCCGCCGAGCGACGCCAGCACCTCTTCGGTCACCCCCGCGGCATCGCCTGCCGCGATCATTTCGGCCGTCAGGGCCTCGATCCCCTTGATCATCACCGAGCGGATCATCTTGATTGCCGCAGCCGCGCCGACGCTGTCCGCGACGATCCGAACATTGCTGAAACCCGCCGCGCGCAACGCCGAGTCGGCCGCCGCCGCGTGCGGACCCGATACCGCTAGCGGCACGTGCAATCGCGCAGGAATCACCGGTGCCATGATCGCAACATCGATGTAGCGGCCACCCGCCGCCTCGATGTCCGCACACGCTGCGCGCTTCGTTTGCGGTGCGACCGAATTCATGTCGAGGAAAAACGCGCGGCATGCAAGGTGCGCCGCCGCTTGCCGCGCCGCCTCGACCGACCGGTCTGCGGTGACAAGCGACAGAACGACCTCCGCGCCATCCAGCGCCTCCGCCAAGGTCGCCGCCCTGGTTAGCGCGGGATTGACGTCAAAGCCGGCCGCGCCGATGCATCGATCCGGCGCATCGGCGAACGCCCGCCCGGCTTCGCCCATCCCGATCACGGCGTAGCCGCTCAACGATGCGCGCCTTTGACGCTATCGAACGGCGCGTTGTAGTTCATGGCCGAAGCTGCTAGCTCAATTGTAGGACAAACTAAAGGATAAACATGGCGGGCGTTGTCATAACCAACATCGCACGCGCCGATGCCGATGTCATCGACGGCCTCGCCTCCTGCGGTGTCGCGACGGTGCACGAAGCGCTGGGACGCACCGGGCTGATGTTGGCGCATATGCGTCCGATCTATCCGCGCGCGCGGATCGCGGGTTCGGCGATCACCATTTCGGCGCCGCCGGGCGACAACTGGATGCTGCACGTCGCGATCGAGCAGTTGAGACCCGGCGACATTCTGGTGCTCGCACCGACCAGCCCGTGCGAGGACGGCTATTTCGGCGATCTGCTCGCGACATCGGCGATGGCGCGCGGGTGCCGGGGGCTGGTGATCGACGCGGGCGTGCGCGACGTGCGCGACCTCACCGAAATGGGCTTTCCCGTCTGGTCGAAAGCGGTGAGCGCGCAAGGAACGATCAAGGCGAGCCTTGGTTCGGTCAATGTGCCCGTCGTATGCGCGGGCGCGGCCGTGAATCCGGGGGACGTGATCGTCGCCGACGATGACGGCGTGTGCGTAGTGTCGCGCGAAACGGCCGCCGAGGTGCTGGCCAAGGCGCAAGCGCGCGAAGCGAACGAAGGCGACAAGCGCGCGCGGCTCGCCGCGGGCGAACTTGGGCTCGACTTGTATGCAATGCGCGAAAAGCTCGCGGCGCTGGGCCTCAAATATGTCTGACGGCGTGCCGTGCATGTGGATGCGCGGCGGCACGTCCAAGGGCGGGTATTTTCTGGCCGGGGACTTGCCCGCCGACACGGCCGCGCGCGACGCATTGCTGCTCCGCGTCATGGGATCGCCCGATCCGCGCCAGATCGACGGCATGGGGGGCGCCGATCCGCTGACCAGCAAGGTCGCGGTCGTGCGTAAGTCGGCGCGGCCGGGGATCGACGTCGACTATCTGTTCCTTCAGGTGTTTGTCGACCAGCCGATCGTTACCGACGCGCAAAATTGCGGGAACATCCTCGCCGGCATCGGCCCGTTCGCGATCGAGCGCGGGCTGGTCGCGGCGACCGGGGACGAAACGCGCGTCGCCATTTTCATGGAGAACACGGGGCAAGTCGCGATTGCCACTGTCGCCACGCCGGGCGGCCGTGTCACCTATGCCGGCGATGCGCGTATAGACGGCGTTCCCGGCACCGCCGCCGCGGTTCCGCTCGAATTCCGCAATACGGCGGGATCGTCGTGCGGCGCGCTATTACCGACGGGCCACGCGGTCGACACGATCGAAGGCGTCGATTGCACGCTGATCGACAACGGCATGCCGTGCGTCATCATGCGCGCGGCCGATGTCGGCGCGACCGGATACGAGGACCGCGACACGCTCGACGCGGCCGACGCGGTCAAGGCGAGGATCGAGGCGATCCGGCTGAAAGCCGGGCCGCTGATGAACCTGGGCGATGTCGCCGAAAAATCGGTGCCGAAGATGATGCTTGTCGCCCCGCCGCGCGACGGCGGCGCGGTGACGGCGCGCAGTTTCATCCCCAAGCGCGCGCACGCCAGCATCGGCGTACTGGGCGCGGTCAGCGTCGCGACCGCGTGTTTGATTCCCGGCACGCAGGCCGCCGCAGTGGCGACGGTGCCCGAGGGACGGCGCAAGACCCTGTCGGTCGAGCATCCGACCGGCGAGATGACATGCGTGCTCGAAACCGGTGAAGACGGTGCGGTCGTTTCCGCCGCGCTCCTGCGCACCGCGCGCAAGCTTATGGACGGCATCGTCCATGGCTGACCGCATCGTCAGCTGGCACCCCGATCCGTCGAAGCCGCGCTTCGTACCGCCGCCGGGCGCGGTCGACGCGCATTGCCATGTGTTCGGACCCGCCGCGCGATTCCCGTTCAGTGCCAAGGCGAAATACCTACCCGACGACGCGGGTTCCGACATGCTGTTCCGCCTGCGCGACCGGCTGGGCTTCGCGCGTAACGTCATCGTCCAGGCGAGCTGCCACGGCATCGACAATGCCGCGACGCTCGACGCCATCGCCCGATCCAACGGCACTGCGCGCGGCGTCGCGGTGGTCGATCCGGCGATCACGACGGACGAACTCGCGGCGCTGCACGACGGCGGGATGCGCGCCGTGCGGTTCAATTTCCTCAAGCGCCTCGTCGACGACGCGCCGCAGGACAGTTTTCTCGATCTCGCCAAGCGCCTGCCCAAGGGCTGGCATGTCGTCGTCTATTTCGAGGCCGACATCCTCGCCGAACTGCGGCCCTTCCTCGATGCGATCCCGGTGCCGCTGGTTATCGACCACATGGGGCGTCCCGATGTGACGCAGGGGCCCGACGGTCCAGACATGCGCGCGTTCCGCGCGCTGCTCGACAGCCGCGGCGACATCCATTTCAAGGCGACCTGCCCCGACCGCCTCGACCCCGCCGGCCCGCCGTGGGATGCTTTCGCGAACGCCGTCGCACCGCTCGTCGCCGATTATCCCGACCGGTGCCTGTGGGGCACCGACTGGCCGCACCCGAACATGCAGGACGCGGTCCCCGACGACGGCGCACTGGTCGACATGGTCCCGCGCATCGCCCCGACTGCCGCGCTTCAGCACAAACTGCTGATCGACAATCCTGCCGCCCTCTATTGGGATTGTTAATCCGGCCGGGGATTGCCTCGGCATCACCATCCCGCTATCGGCACCGCTTACGCAAGTTCTGCGCCGTTGGCCCGATCGCGGAGTGGTTACGCAGAGGACTGTAAATCCTTGCACGCCGGTTCGATTCCGGATCGGGCCTCCATTCCCCTTTCCCTCCTGTCCCATGCTGCGGCTAATAACTGCTGGATTCGAACCTTTCCGGCGCGCACAAAACTAACTGGGATCGGCACGGGCAATGGCCCGGCCGTGCGGGGGGTGCGGATATCGTGCGTCAATCGCCCAAGCCCTAATCGCGCTGGCCACGCTTGCCGGTTCGGGCGCGCCCGCCGTTGCAGCGCCGCCCAGCCTGTCCGACAGCTTTCGTCTGGGCAGCGGCGGCGGCGTATTGTGCCGGGCGCAATCGCGATCGTCCGACGCCGCGATCCGATCGATCTTCGACCGGGCCTGGTCGATCGTGTACCGCGACGCAGCACAGCCCGTCGGAGCCATCCGCGCCCTGCGTGGCGGCGATGCCGAAAGCCGGCTGTCGGTGATCCGTGCCACGACAGCCGATTGCGTGGCAGAGACCGAAGCGGCGGGCATCGACGGACTGGCGGGCGCGACCCTGCGCCGTTGCCGCCTGCGCGTGGCCAATGTCGGCTATGTCGTCTACACTGTCCGACGCGGTGCCATCCTGTATTTGGCCGAGGGGCTTGAAGGTTATGCCAGCGCGCTCGATCTCGGGCTGCGTACGGTGCTTGTCGACCGAATGGTGCCGGGCAAAATCACCGTCGCGACCAGCGCGGTCGCCGATCCCGTCGCTTTCGCGCGCGTGCCAGCAGGCACGCTTGATCCCGACCGGGCGCTGGCCGAGGGATACCGGCGCAACAACAGCGGCGACTATGCCGAAGCCGCCGAATTCTTCGATACGCTGCAGCAGCGCACCTTGGGCGTCGAAGCAGCGAAGACCGGCGAGTATCTGATCAACCGTGCGCTGCAGAAATCGAACCTGGGCGATTTCGCCGAAGCCGACGCGCTGCTCTCGCAGGCGTCGAGGTTTTGGACGGCGTCGCTGACGTTCGGCTGATCCGACCCAACAAAATGATTGCAATCGACGACGCGATGTTCGATGCGCTTGCCGAAGCTGGAGACTTGCTTGCGCAAAAGCGTTCGCTCGGACCCGTCGTGATGTCAGGCGAAGGCCGTGCATTTTGTGCGGGTTTAGATCGGACAGGCTTCGACGACATGGCTGCCGGGGCACCCAGTCCAAGGCTCGAAGACGTCGATGCGAACGGAGTAAACGGGGCGCAACGGGCGGTGAGGGTACGACACTCGTTGCCCGTTCCCGGTCATTGCGGCTGTCCACGGGTTCGCGCTCGGGGGCGGTTTCCAGCTTATGCTTGCGGTCGACCTGCGCTTATCCGTCCGTCAGGCGGCGGCCGTTGGGTCATTGCGGCTCCGAGATATACGCGCTCGATCGAAGTCACAGAGATTTGTCGCCGGCGTGATCGCGGAACGCTTCGTGGTCGCGGACATATTCGCTCGCCATTTGCAGCGACTTGTGCCGGCTGCGATCCTTCATTTTAAACGGGTTTGCGTCCTGGCGCCCCGCCTCGGTCGGGAACCGGGCGCGCAACGAATGGCCGGAGAACAGCGCGGGATCATGGCCGGCGGCGGCCGCGCGTAGATCAGATCAATCTCCAGCTTCTTCTTGATCTTCGCGCCGCGCTGTTCGGCGGCGACGATGCGATAGCTGATCGGCGGAAGCGCACCGCTCTAAAGGCCTTGCCGCGAATTCCCCTTCATGGCGCGCACTGCGCGCTTGCCATTCTCTTTCGACTGGTATTCGTCGAACAGCGTCATGATCTGCCGCATCATCACACTCATCGGATCGTCGCCGAGGTCTTGCGTGATTGAGATCAACCGCACACCGTTCTTGGCGAGCTTGCGGACGTAGAACTCGAATTGGAACTGATCGCGCAAGAAGGGCGAGAAAGAATGGACGATGATCATGGTGAAGGTCGGCGGCTTCACCGGAGCCGCATCGATCATCGCCTGGAGCGCGGGACGGCGATCATCAGTAGCGGTGCAATAATTGACGATCTGACGGCGTTGGTCAGGAATCGAGAGATCGCTTTCCGCCTGCCGCCCGGTCGATACACGCAGATAGAGCGCTACCTTAGCCGCACGGGCAGCATTTGTGTCAGTTGATTTGGGAGCCTGTCGATCATTGCTCCACCAGTCGTTGGATCGCACCAGGCGGAAGCAGTCCGGCAAACGCACGAAGCCGTTTCCTTCATAAAAGGTGACAGCGCGCTCGTTGATTGCTGCCGACACCAGCATCGACGAGCCGACGATGGCCCGCACGCATACCTGATTTACTCCCGCGAACTCTCACGCCATGCCTACGCCTTTGCGATATCTTGTCACCAGCATATCTTTCGATTTCATCGCCCGCGCGATGAAGGGCGCGCGGAATTGGCCGAATGGCAGCGAGGCGAGCCCATCGCGGGGGCCGAGGGTAACGATCAGTATTTTGCCGATGGCCGTATCGCGCGTTTTGGGCGCATAGCGCTTAGGCGCCGCGCCTTTGGCCAGCGCGCGGAGATTGCGCGTCACGCAATCCGCATGGAACCCGGTGATTAGGCCAAGACGCCCTTCCGGCAGCGAGGTGAGATCTCCCGCTACAAAGATGTGCTTTGCGCCCTTGAGGCGCAGATATTCATCCGTGGCCACAGTGCCATTCGGCAAAATAAGATCGGGAAATCCGCGCGCGACAAAATCGGAGGACGGCTTCACGCCCGCGGCCCACACGATCGCCTGCGCAATGATGCGGCGGCCCCGATCCGTCATGATTGGCGCGCCATCCGGCTGGACAGCCAGCACGGGCGCGGTGACCCGCTCGCCGAGCACAATCTTTACGCCCCGCGCGCGCAGCGCTTCAAGCGCCCAACGGCGCAGCTTTTCAGGCGCCATATCGAGTAATTCCGCCTTATCGTGGATGAGCGTGATCGCGACATGCGGGAGCGTCTCGCGAAGCTCCGCGGCGGTTTCCACGCCCACGGCACCGCCACCCACGATCACCACATGCGCGGCCGCGCGTAGCCGCTGATGCGCGCGATCGATCTCTTGAGCACGCTCGTCCTCTGTCGGGGCCTCCGCCTTGATCAGAGGATCGCCATAGCGTGATCCCGCGGCGATCACAGCGAAATCATATTGAATGGTTGCAATCGCGCCGCCGTCCGAGGCGACCTCAATGGCGGCGTTTGAAAGCGAAATTGCGCGGCCCTGCACATGATGCGCGTGTGGGAGGAAATCGGCGTAGGCCATGCGCGCTGGTAGCGCGTCTGGCGCCGCCAGCAGGCGCGGCGCGGCCATCGGCACTTCGAAATAGGTTTTCGGATCGATCAGCGTAATTGCAAACTCACGCTGCAACGCAAAAGCGATTTGATGCCCCGCCATGCCGCCGCCGATGATTGCAAGCCTTTTGGCCGCGCTCATATCGGCGCCGCGGCAGCGCGAACAACGTCATACGCGAAGTACGCCGCGACGCTAAGGGCAACGTTCTCGCGCGAGATCGACGTGTCGCAGTCTAATTGCGCACTCATGGGCTTCTCGTCACCAAATTTCCTTGAAGGGCCGCGCCTCGACTTCGAACGACCATGCCGAGCGCGGCTGATGCGCGAGCCAGTAGGCGGTCTCTCCGAAATCAGCGGGAGCGATGAAGAAATCGTCCGGCTTGTCGGGCAACATTTCGCGCGTGCGCGGCAGGTTCACGGCGCCATCGACAATGATTAGCGCAACGTGGATGCCGACGGGCCAAAGACGCTTGGCCATCGACTCCGCAAGGCTCCGTTGCGCCGCCTTGGCAGGCGCGAACGCGGCCGTTTGAGCGCCACCTCGCCGCGAAGCGGTCGCGCCCGTGATGATAATGGCGCCGCCGCCTTTAGCCTTCATTTCGGGGACGACGGCTTGCGAAGCGGCGAGCAGCCCCAGCGCGTTGACGCGCCATGCGGCTTCGAATGCGCCAAGATCGAGCGTGTCGACGGGGCCGCGCATGCCGGAGCCGGCGTTGTAGCAAAGTACGTCTACCGGTCCGAGTTCTTCCGCAATCCTTCCGAATGCCTCAGTGACAGCGACCGGGTGGGCAGCGTCGCACGGGTAAGCCCGCGCCGACACGCCAAGTTCAGCAATAAGCGCATCGGTGAAATCGGTAGTGCGAGCGAGCAGAGCCAAGCGATACCCCGCGGCGGCGAAACGGCGGGCGAGTGCGGCGCCGTTGCCGGGTCCGACCCCGACGACGGCGCAGACTTTTTGTTCATGGGTCATCGCACATTCTCCGATCCGCTTCTCAAGCCGATGGACGTGAACACGGCCCCCAACAGCCAGAAGCTTGGCCCTACGAGGCCAAGACCCAGCGGCACATGGCCGGGCGCGACGATGAACAGCACGAAGCCCAAATCGACGATGCTAACCACGATGAGGTTCGCGAGCCAGCCGACGCGGCTATTGCGGCGATTGAGGGCAATAGCGATCACAATTGACACGAGGCCGAACAAAGCGACGTTCAAGGAGTGATGTCGCACCACCGCGAGCGTCAGTTCGTCCGCGCCTGACCACCTTCCGGGGACGGCGTCAGCCATGAGCGCCGCCCAGCCAGGGGGTTGATCCAGATAGCTGAGCCATAGCGCCAATCCGCTTGAGACGAGGTGGAGCAATCCCCACAGGCCATAGAAGAGCGCGCCGATGCTTTGTGGTTTCATCGGCGCCTCCCGCTTCTTTCCGCCCAGCGCTCAAGTGTGAGCCGGTCCGGCCGTGCGCGGCGAAGCGCCGGGACGTCGGCTCTGGAACCCTTCCGCTTGAGGAACTCGAGCATCAGTCCAAAATCCTAGATGATGCGGCGCGAGGCGGAACGGATTGATCCATCTAAGCGCTTCCAATTAATTGACTGACTGCTCAATCATATGTAGGATGCGCCTTGTTTAGTCAAGCCAACCGTGAGGCTTTATGTCCGTCGATGCGCATGCCCCGGTTCGGCGCGACCTGACCCCGGACCCGCGAAGAGAGACTTCCCCCCGCGCGATGACGCGCGCGCGCATCCTTGATGCGGCGTTGCGCATCTTCATCGAAGAGGGCTTTGTGGGGGCGCGCACCGACGCGGTAGCGGCGCGCGCCGGCGTGGCCCATGGCACAGTATTCAGCCATTTCCCAACCAAGAGCGATCTGTTCGAAGCCGCGATCACCGCCTCGGTTTCCGAACACCGGCGCCGCCTCGATGAACTTGCCGCCGATCGCGCACGGCCAGCGGATGACATCCTGGCGGCCCAGATCGCGGCGATTTATGATGATCTTGTGCTTGGCGACGCGCGCGACATGCTGCGGCTGGTTCTTTCTGAGGCGCGGCGTTTTCCTGACGTAGCGCGGCGCTATCGCACTGAGAGTCTCGCCGCGTTTGAAGCCACCTTCGCCCGCGTGATCGCGCGCGGCGTGGGCGACGGCGTGTTTCGCCCGATCGCGGCGTTGCAATTTCCGGGACAGTTCGCGGGCCCTGCGCTGTCGCTTGCGTTACAAACTATGCTGAGCGGCGAAGATCCGGGCGCCAACGCCGGGTTTTGGCAAACATGGCGCGACGCGCATATCGATTTTGTGCTGACGGCGCTGCGCTGCGCATGATGATACGCCGTTCGCCGTTTCGGCCCCGCGCGATCGGCGGCAGCTTATCGCTGTTTTGCGGGTGTGCGGCACGCTCAGATACACCGCGACTTGGGCCGGCGACGCAACCGCGCCTCTTGGCGTTCTCGCGGCATTCGCAGCCCCGCTCGTCGGCGTTGCGATGGGCCGGCTCGACGTGCGCTTCCTGATCACTGCGGACCCGGTGATTGTTACCGGCACCTCTTTTCAGCGTACGCTGTTGACGAACCAGGCTTCTTTCGATCGCCATGACGCAGCTCGTCATGGGCTTGGGCATGCCGATGATCTTCATTCCGCTCACGGCGCTTGCTCCTCTCGGTCTTCCCCGGGACAGGGTAGCCAACGCGGCCGGCCTGAAATCCTTCATCCGCGTGCTCGTCGGAGCCGTAGGTGGCTCGCTCCGCCTGACCTATTGAGAGCACGCCGTGAAAGATAAGCGGGCGCCGCTGGTAGATGGCATCAATTGAACACCGATCGGCGGCAACCAATCGCCGCTCTCCTCGTCGCAGGCCATCCAAGCGGAGTCCGCCAGGCGGGCAGCAACCCGTTAGCCGGGCCGGTGTCAGAAACTCGCTTTAGATATCCGCTCATGGGCCGGCGGCCTTGCTCCTCGATGACTAGCTTTAGGGCGCAAAGCCGTCTGCACCAGCCTTTGCCGAGAAATCAGCGTTAATCCGTATACCCCCGATGTCGCCAGGAACAAACTCTGCCCGTCATATCACGAGACGACTCCCCGCTCTTGGAGGCGCTAGTCCTTTCCGAGCCCACGGCCTAATGCGATCAACCCGCAAGGGGTCCGCTATGCTGCGCATGCGGCCGCTACTCGGCTGTGCCTCCCAACGCGGTGATCGCGGCCGAGCGCCCGGATGCGTCGGCGCCTGTCGAGCGGGGAGTGGCCTCGCTCCGAAGACAGGAGCCGGTCATGTCCCTCGAAACCGCACAACGCTACGCCTGGAACCTCGCCTGCACCCTGAAGGTGATCATCATCCTCATCGAAACCGACGATGGCTATGCCGCGATGGCCAGCGACGACTACGATGGCGATGTCGAACGCGTCGTTCGCGAATACGATGTCTTTGCACATTGATCGATGCCGTCGAGCGCCCAACCAAACTCGGCGACGGTTTCGTCGCCGGGCATTTTCTGCTATATCTTGCAGGCGCTGCGGTGGGCGGTGGAAGCGCGTCCGAGCCCTTGAAGAAAGGACGTGACGCCATGCCTATCCTGTTTCCGCTGACGTTGATTGGCGTCGGTTTTCTGGTTTACGCCGTGTTCGCGGGCGCGACACTGGCGCTGCCGATCGGCGTCGGCGTTGCCGCCGGCTTCGGCAGTGCGGCGATTGGCATTGCTCCGTTGCCGTCCATTTTCATTGGTATCGCCGCTTTCATGGGCACCATCACAGTTGGCCGGTTTGCGGCGTTGACGCTTCCGAGCCGCTTCGCTCGCGGTTTGCTCATCCTGGCTTTTGCTATCCCGGCGGCGGTTACGGGCTTCTCGAGCGCCTCCACCTTGTCGCTCACCGGCTTTGCCGGCCTGGGCGTCGCGCTGATCGCAGGCGTCGTGACCGGCGGTGTCGCCGTGCATCGGCTCGCACGCCCGGTCGTCTGATCGCACACCGCCGCGACCGTCATTCCTCCGGGAGCCCCGCCCGGTCGTCCCGGGCGCGGCTTTTTTACGGCTTTGGCGTTGGTTTGGCCGGAAAGGCGGCGGTGATAGCTAGGCGCTTCCGCCCCGTGCCGGTCGATGTGCGTGACCCCGCAGCAATGCCCTGACCGAGCAAAGGCCCAGGTTGATCGCAACCCCGTGACCGCTGCGCTTGCGGGACGACTCGGCAATGGCACGGCCAGTTCCGGGCACGGTCTGGTCATTGACAGTCTGACGTCACGGCAGACACCCAACCTGTTCGCAGGCAGCACTATCCGGCAGCGCGCTCTCCTCGGCAGGTCGCTGGACGGAGCCGGACCGGAGCGCCACGTCTCCTGTCGGCGGATCCAGGCCAGTGCCCAAACGGCCTCTCTTCATGGCTTGATGACCGGGACCGGCTTCGCCTCTGCCGCTCATGGCCGCAACGGCTCTGGGTCACTTTTTTCCCCTGCCGGCTGCGCCGGCATTCCTCGCGGGACAAAAAAGCGCCCCGCCGCCGTCTTCCGCTGACGCTTCAGGTCTACGACTGCGGCCGCGGCAGTCCCGGTCATGTCCCAAGCCATCGAGACCGTGATGGGCACGGACTCGAGGATCAAAGACAGGAGATTGAACATGGCTACCATCGGCACCTTCAAGAAAACCGCCAACAACGAGTACGTCGGCGACATCGTCACCCTCAGCGTCCAGGCCAAGGGCGTCCGCATCGTTCCCGACAGCAACCGCGCCAATGACAACGCCCCTTCGCACCGGGTGATGGTCGGGCGGGCCGAGATCGGCGCCGCCTGGACCAAGCAGTCCAACGAAGGCCGCGATTATCTGGGCCTCAAGCTCGACGATCCGAGCTTCACCGCCCCGATCTACGCCAACCTCTTCGACGACGAGGACGGCGAGACCTTCAACCTGATCTGGTCGCGCCCCAGCCGCCGCAACGGCGACTGAGCTTAACGATCAAGCCCCGCCTGGATCGACCGGGCGGGGCTTTCGTTTGACCCATTTTGGCGTTAGTTATTAACCACTTGCGATAAGCGGCGGCTTATTCGGCGATAAGGGCCGGCCTCGTTGCAGACTGCGGCATTTCCCACATAGATTATGATCGCAGGGGGCATCGAGGAGTTTTTACGATGCCAGGTTATCATCGCTTACGCTTACCCGCCGGCTATCAGGCCCTGACCGCATTGGATGCGCGCGGCTTCGCCTGGGAGTGGCTCCGGCGCAATCCCGATTTTCGAGGCATCTGGCATACGGCGAACGCGCCGGCACGACGCGCCAGCACATCCACCGAAACCATCGTTCGCCGATCGGCCCGGGCACTCATCACTATCGCGCAGCATCCGCTGGCAAGGAGGTGGTCCCATTGGGGCGTTACCTTTCGCGCCCGATCCCGATATCGCGGCGATCGACGCGCCTGCGGTCGCCTGGAGTCCGGAGCTTGACACCTCCGTCCTGACGATCGTCCGCCCGGTGCCATGGGCGCGGCCGATTGGCGATCTGCGCTTCCTGTTCGAGCGCTGGGGCGACCGCGTGCTGCGCATCGCATCTCCGGGCGGGATCTATCTTCTGATCCGCCGACATGGCGCGCCCGAGCTTTCGCTCTGGCTGCCGGCCGGCCTCGCGCCTGCAAGGGGCGGCGGCTTCGGCATCTATCTTCATCCCGACACCAACCACACGGCGCGGGTCCAGGTCGCCGCGACCTTCCGGCGCGCGATCGGCTACGGCCCGCCGCTTCGCGCTGCGCCGTTCGCCCACGCGCACCGACACGCGGCGATGCTCTGCGTCCATGATCTGTCGCAGGACGGCGCGTCGCTGCGCGACATCGCCGAGCAGCTGCTCGATCCCATGCCCCCGGATTGGCGAGCAAGCTCCGAACGATCGGATCTTCGTCGGCTGCTGGAGGCCGGAACGGAAATGATCGGACGAGGATATAGACGACTGTTGGGACCACGCCCGTCATCATAGCCGGTCGCCCACCGGCAATGTGGTCGGATCTCACGCCCCCTCGTTCCGGCCACCACGGGCCTTCTTTCGTCGCCGATGATGACCGGGTTCGCGAGGCGCTTGGCAGCCGCCCCGCTCATCTCAGCAAGGAGCCCGGTCATGCCCGACATTATCAAGGACACACGCTATCTGCGCACGAAGGAGGCCGCCCATTATGTCGGCCTCTCGGCGCGCACCCTAGAAAAGCATCGCACCTACGGCACCGGTCCCGGCTACCGGAAGATCGGCGGTCGCGTGGTCTATACCCTCGAAGACCTGCGCGCGTGGGCCGACCGCGGCGCATGCGCTTCGACGTCCGATCCCAACAATGGTTCGGTGCTGCCCGCCGCTCGGCAGCCAAGCGATCCCGCGCCGGAGTCGCGCTGATGAAGCGCGTCCTCTCAGCAAACGCCGGTGTCGCGCCGCCGGCTCGCTCGTATCGCCATCCGCTCCGCGTCGGCTTGCTCGCTTGCGGCGCCGCAGCGCTCAGCCTGCTGCTCGCGCCAGCCATCCACCGCCCGCAACTGCGGCTGATCTGGAATGCGTCGGCAAGCGTTCCGCTCGGCCTCTATCGCGTCGAACCCGGGGCGTTTCCTCACATCGGCGATTTGGTCGTCGTGCGGCCGTCGCCCGCGCTCGGCAGCTTCATGGCCGAGCGACGCTATGTCGAGGCAAACGTGCTGCTAATCAAACCCGTCGCCGCCGCAAGCGGCGCGACGATATGCCGGACCAGTGACCGAGTCACGATCGATGCCCGGACCGTCGCCGCCGCGCTGGCGCGCGATCGCATCGGTCGCCCCCTGCCGATCTGGTCGGGATGCAGACGCCTGCGCGCAGATCAGCTGTTCTTGATCGCGCCAGCCCATGGGGACTCGTTCGACAGCCGGTACTTTGGCCCGGTCGACGAGCGGCGGGTTGTCGGTCGCGCCATCCCGCTCTGGACATGGTCATGAGGGCGGCGTCGCTGACCGTCATCGGCCTGCTCGCACTGCTCACACCCTCTTTTCGGGCGAGCGCCCAACCGACGCAGCCTGCCATGGGGATTGCCTGCGTCGCGCATGTGCCCGAGGCCGCAAGTCGATCCGGCCTGTCAGCCGACATCCTATTGCGTGTGATGAGAGCCGAGTCCGGCGGCAGTTCTCGGATCGTCTCCGTGAAGGGAGCGATGGGCTGCATGCAGATCATGCCCGCGACCTGGACCTACCTGACGGCGCGCTACAACCTAGGCACCGATCCGTTCGACGCGCGCCGCAATATGATCGGTGGTGCCATGTATCTCGCCGAGCTCGCGGCCCGCTATGGTATTGCCGGCGCGCTTGCCGCCTATAATGCGGGGCCAGGCCGATATGAGCGTTATGCCGCAGGCGCGGCGACGCTTCCGGCCGAAACAGTTTCTTACACTGCGCGCATCGGCGGCGATACACCGGCCCGCGCGGTAAAGCCGGTACAAGCCCGCTGGCAGGAAGCGAGCCTCTTCGCCGACCGAGCCGCACAGGGCAGCCCGATCGATCCGAAGCCGCCCGCCGAGCGCCGCATCAGCGCGCTTTTCCCGCTTTCAGGATCGCAACGCGACGGTGCCGCGACCCCTCCCCGTCCGTGATCGTTTTACAGGGGCGAGCGCGAGCGTGGAGCGCCGAACCAGTCTTTGGCGGCCCGCTCGAAATCGTCGTTAGGCGTTCCATCGCAAGCCCACGCCACGATCCCATCGGGCCGAACCAGCAGGGCGCCCACTTCCATATGCTCGTCGCTGCTCGCTTCAAGATAGACCATTCGGCCATGCCAGCGCGCCGCCAGCGTGCCCAGCGAAACACTCGCGCCAAAGTCGAGAAGCAACCCGCGCCCGCTTCGCAAATGCTCAGCGAGCCGTGTGCCGTCGCGCAGCTGAAAGTCCGGCACGCTGCGACCGACAAGAGGGTGACCGACGTCAAGATCATAGCGAAGTCCGACACCCAGCACGCGTTCGGCGAAGTAGGTTGCGCCGTCGCGTGTCTCGACCAGATCGCGGACGATTGCCGCCAGCGCGCGCGAACCGGGGCTCGGACGCATTATCGCGACTTGCGCGCGAGACCAGTCAAGGACTCGCGCGCCGATCGGATGTCGCTCGCGCATGTAGCTGTCGAGCAGACCCTCCGGCGCATCGCCGCGGACCGTGGTCGCGAGTTTCCAGCCGAGGTTTATTGCATCGCCGAGCCCGAGGTTGAGCCCTTGGCCGCCGAGCGGCGAATGGATGTGCGCCGCGTCGCCCGCGAGAAGAACGCGGCCGCTTCGGTAATCGGTTGCCTGATAGGCGCGGTCCGTCCAGGTCGCCGCGACGTGGAGGGATTTCACCGTCACGTCGGTGCCCGAGACCTTCCGCAGCACAGCTTCGATATGCTCGCGCGTCGGCTCGCTGCGATGGCGAGCGCCGCCATCGAAATCGACCATCGCGATCGTGCCGGGTGCCGTGAACGTATACATGCCGGTCGCGGTATAATGCCGGCCGAGCTTGAGGCCGGACGTATCGATCAATTCGGCCTCGACCGAATAGCCGGTGAACTCGGGATCGGTGCCGACGAAGCTGAACCCCGCCGCCTTGCGAGCGATGCTGCGCCCGCCATCGCAACCCACCAACCAGCGTGCCTCGAACGATCCGTCGCTGGTGTGGACGCGCACAGTTTCGTCCGAGGCATCGAGCGCTTCGACGCCGCAGCCGCGACGGATTTCCGCGCCGAGCTTTTCCGCACGTTGCGCGAGCACGGCCTCGATACTGGCCATGTCCACCGCCAGACTGCCGACCGCGCGCGGCAGGCGATAGGACCAGTGCGCGGTGTCGATCTGATCGTGGAAGAATTGGAGGCCGGCGAAGTGGCCGGCGGGACGGCGCTGCTGCTGCATCCAGTGGGAGACAGAATGTGTGTCTTTGCTCGCTGCGCGGGCTTCGAGTTCGGTCAGGAGATCACGGCGGTCGAGGTTTTCAATGGTCGGCACCGTAAGCCCGCGCAGTCCGAACGGCAGTCTTTTCAGCGGAGAATTAGGATCGCGTGTCCGCTCAAGCACCAGCACCGAAGCGCCGCCAAGCCTGAGCTCGCAAGCGAGAAACAATCCGACCGGACCGGCGCCGGCGATGATGACGTCATAGAACGTGTCGAGAGGCTGCATATCTGGCTCCATTGTCGATGTTCGACCGGAGCGTTTCCCGAACCTGAGGACCGCACGGACGAACATCGTGGCGGTCCAAAAGGACGTCCGATGTTCGTCGCGGGGATCTCGAGCACGAAGCCAAAGACCAGAGCTTCCGTTACCAGAAGGACTTGGGCTCACCAGACCAAGTCTGCCTTTTCCGACGCAGTTTATGTAGCGTCACGGAGTTGGTTTCGCAACGGACGGCGGCGTTGCGTGGCCCACCTGCGATCGAGCGGCAGCGGCCTGCTCGGCTTCGATCGCGAAGGTGCGGCCTCCCCGTCGCCGGTACAGCAGCTTGAGCTGCGAACCATCTTCGCCGCCGAGCCGCTGGGCAAGGTCGAGAAAAGCGCCATAGAGCAACGCGCGATCATCGTCCGCGATGTCGACAAGCCCGGCCTTCTGGACGAGACCGCCGAGCTCGATGAGGTGCCGTGTGCGCTCGCGTCGTGCTACAACCCAGGCCCTCGTGTCCACTCTCGCTCTTGCTGCCTCAAGCCGGTTCCGCGCCTGTCGATCCCGCTTTGCCGCCCGCGCCAGCGCCAGCAGCAACGCGCGACGATCCCCGTCCTGTTTCCCGAAAGAACTGCGCGCCGCGCGCGCTCCACTTCGTCATGATCGCTTTGTCCGTCTCCGCCACCACGGCCAGCAGCGCGCCGGCAAGCAGATCGGGGTCGAGTGCATCGGCACCCGTCGCCTCGATCAGTTCGCCGAATTGCTGGACCTTGCGCTGCTTCAAAAGTTTCGCGCGGTCGTTGAGCGCCTTCAGTTCGGCATCGAAATCTCGTAACTTTCGCATCGTCGCATCTCCATTTGGCTGGTCGATGCAGGCGAATTGGGCCACCTGATCCCCCGTTCAACGCCCCAAATCTCTCAGGCGTGCGTTAGCGCATGAGAGCGCGCTTATACGTCGTACCGACGTCGCGGGTTCCGGCGTAATTGGATTGCCGTCATGGCGATCTATCATTTCTCGGCCAAGGTCATCGGGCGCGGCACCGGGCGGAGCGCGGTCGCGGCTGCCGCCTATCGCTCGGCGTCGCGGTTGGAGGACGAGCGGCTCGGTCGGCACCATGATTTCACCAATAAGGCCGGTGTCGTCCATTCAGAAGTGATGCTGCCGGAGGGCGCGCCCGAGCGTCTGCGGGACCGAGAAACGCTGTGGAACGAGGTCGAGGCCACGGAAAAGCGCAAGGACGCGCAGCTCGCCCGCGAGGTGGAGTTCGCGATCCCGCGCGAGATGACCCGCGAGCAAGGCATCGCGCTCGCCCGCGACTTCGTTGCCCGAGAGTTTGTCGATCGCGGCATGATCGCTGATCTCAATGTGCATTGGGACATCGGCGCCGATGGCGAGGCGAAGCCCCATGCCCATGTCCTGCTCGCGACGCGGGAGGTCCGTCCGGACGGGTTCGGTGCCAAGGTCCGCGACTGGAACGCGACCGCGCTGTTGCAGCATTGGCGCGGCGCATGGGCCGACCATGTCAATGCGCGCTGCGCGGCGCTCGATATCGATGCACGGATCGATCACCGGAGCTATGGTGCACAAGGCATCGAGCTCGAGCCGCAACACAAGATCGGTGCCGCCGGCGCGCGCCGCGAAGCGAAAGGCGAACAGGCCGAACGCGCCGAGGATCATCGTGCCATCGCGCGCGGCAACGGTGCCGCGATCATCGCGAACCCAAGCGTAGGACTGGAGACGCTGACGCGGCAGCAGGCGACCTTCACGGTGCGCGACCTCGCCATGTTCGCGCATCGTCATTCGGAAGGACAGGAACAGTTCGACCGCGTGCTTGCCAGCATGCGCCATCACGCATCGGTGCTCGCGCTCGGGCGCGACGGACGTGGCGTGGAACGCTTCACCACGACCAGCATGATGAGCGCCGAGCAGGCGCTGGTGCGCGATGCCGAGCGTCTCGCGCGCTCGCGCGATCATGCGGTGGCACGGATGGACTCTGATCGTGCAATCGACCGGGCGCAGGCGCATGGGCTTCGGCTCGGTGCAGAGCAGCGCGCCGCGCTCGACCATGTGCTGCGCAAACCCGGTCTTGCCCTGGTGGTCGGTTACGCCGGCACCGGCAAGTCGGCGATGCTCGGCGTCGCGCGCGAGGCGTGGGAAGCCGCTGGCTATACCGTGCGCGGCGCGGCGCTTTCAGGCATCGCCGCTGAAAATCTCGAAGGCGGCTCAGGCATCGCGTCGCGCACCATCGCCAGCTACGAACATGCCTGGGCGCGTGACCATGACCGCCTGTCCAATCGCGACGTGCTGGTCATCGACGAGGCGGCGATGGTCGGGACACGGCAATTCCAGCGCGTACTCGCCGAAGCATCCGGGGCAGGTGCAAAGGTCGTGATGGTCGGCGACATGCAGCAGCTCCAGGCGATCGAAGCCGGTGCCGCCTTCCGGCTGCTCGCGGAACGCCAAGGTGCCGCCGAAATCGGCGAGGTGCGCCGTCAGGCCGAAGCGTGGATGCGGGACGCGACGCGCGATTTTGCGAATGGCCGTACGGCGCAGGCGCTTGCTGCTTATTCGCAAGCGGGCATGGTCCACGCCGCCGACAGTCGCGATGGCGCGCGGGCCGCGCTGATCGAGCGCTGGGACGCCGAGCGTATGGCCCGACCCGCCGCCTCGCGCATCATCCTGACCCATATGAACAAGGAGGTCGCCATGTTGAACAACGCCGCGCGCGCAAAGCTTGCCGAGCACGGACAACTCGGTGCCGATGTCGCGGTCCAGACCGAACGGGGTTCACGCGCCTTCGCCGACAATGATCGTATCCTGTTCCTCAAGAACGAGCGCGATCTCGGCGTCAAGAACGGCACGCTCGGCACCGTCGAGAAGGCCGCGCCCGATCGCCTCGCGGTACGCCTCGACGGCGGTCGGCGGATCACCGTCGATCTCAAGAGCTACGCCCATGTCGATCATGGCTATGCCGCCACGGTCCACAAGACGCAGGGCATGACGGTCGATCGCACCCATGTGCTCGCAACTCCTGGCCTCGACGCACATGCGAGCTACGTCGCGCTGTCGCGCCACCGCCAGGGCACCGCGCTGCATTACGGCCGCGACGATTTTGCGGACGAGGCGGCGTTGCACCGTGCGCTCGGCCGCGAGCGCCCCAAGGATATGGCGCTCGACTATCGCGATGGGCCGCGTGCAGCAGGTGTCGTGGCACCACAAGCCGCGATGGCAGCAAGTCCTGCCAGCGCGCGTGTTGCGGAGCCGACAGCGTCCGATCGTGCAACCACGCTGCGGGCGATGGTCGCGGCGCGCGTCAACGCGCCCAAGCCGACCGCCGAGACGATGCGCGACGCGCTCGCCAAGGCCGCGAGCGCCGTGGCCGGGCTTGGCCGCGGCCGCGATCATGGAGCCGAACGATGATCGAGACGCCTGGTGGGAGCGCGGCGGGCGGAGGCGGTGCCGGATTCGGCGTCCAGGCGATTGCGTTCGCCTGTGCCGTTCTGGCAATCGGGGCGTGCTGGCCGCTGGTCCACGCCTACATTCCCGTCGAGAACCGGTTCGCACTCGTCGATCTGGTGCGCGAACACTGGGCGCATCGCGACCGGTTCGAGCCGTGGCCTGAGCAGCGCTGGGCCTGGCTTGCCGCCCGCGATTACCATCTGTGGTTCGCGCTGGCCGCACTCCCTGGCACGATTGCCGTCGGGATCGTCCAGAGCGTCGATCGCCGCACCGCATGGCCGCTTGTCCTCGCGCCACTAGGATGGGCGGGCGGCGCAGCACTGGGCTATATTCTCTACAGCAACCTCCGATCCGATAGCTGGCCGCTGGCGGTGATGATGCCGGCGACGTTCGGGTTTCTGGGCGGCGCCGTCGCGGCACGGCTTGCGGCACGGTCGCAAAAGGTCCGGCATCTGCGCGGCACCAAGATGCGCAGGTTCAACGGCGGGCGTTTCGCGCGGTTGCGGGCTCGCCTCACCGGCGGCGTCACGCTCGCCGGCGTGCCGCTGACCCGCGAAGACGAGACGATGCATATTGCCGCAATCGGCGCGACCGGCTCGGGCAAATCGACCGCGCTACGCGGGCTGATGGCCGACGCTATGCGCCGTGGCGATCGTCACGTCGTCGCCGACCCGGACGGTGCGTCGCTCTCGGCATTCTTCCGCACCGGCGACATCATCCTCAATCCGTTCGACCCTCGCTGCGCGCGCTGGGATGTGCTCGGGGAAATCGAGCGACCGAGCGACTATGCCTTTCTCGCCCAGTCGCTGCTCCCGCATCTCGGTGCTGGCGACCATGACCAATGGATCAGCTATGCGCAGCAACTGCTCGCCGCCGCGATGGAGAATTTTGTCACATTAGAGCTCGGTAGTTCGGCCGACTTCGCCACGATGCTCGCCGAGGCCAAGCTGGGGGAACTCAAGCAGCTATGCACGGGCACGCCGGCGGCGCGATATTTCGAGGAGGGCGGGGAACGTATGCTCGCCAGCATCCTCGGCACGCTCGCCCCGGCGATCGGACACCTGCGTCTGATCAACGCCGTCGATGGCGACCCGTTCACGATCCGGCGCTGGATCAGGCAAGGCTCTGGCTCGCTATGGATGCCGTACGCCGCCAACCAGATCGCGGCGGTGAAGGGGCTGGTCTCGTGCTGGATGAACATCGCCATCCTCGAAACCCTCTCGCTCGAGCCCTCGCGCGATCGGCGAATCTGGTTTCATGTCGACGAACTCGACGCACTTGGGCGGATCGAGGGGTTGAAGGACGCGCAGGCGCGGTTGCGCAAGTTCGGCGGATGCGTCGCGATCGGGTTCCAGTCGTTCGCCCAGATCAAGCAGGTCTATGGTGAGGGTGCACAGACCATCATTGAGAATTCGGGAAACCCGCTCTTGCTGCGCGCCGGCGCCAGCGAGGACGGCGGAACCGCCAAGCTCGTATCCGAACTGATCGGCGGTCGCGAAGTCGAGCGCGACGATGTGAGCCGATCGCGAACCCAGGGCCGTTTCACGACCCGATCCATGTCGATGCAGACCCACCGCACCGTCGAAGACGCCGCGCTAGCAAGCGAAATCATGCAGTTGCGCAATCGCGAGGGGTTCGTGAAGCGGGCGGCCGACGCCCAATGGATGCGCGTACGCATTCCCTACGTCCAAAGGCCGGCGCAAACATCGTCGTTTGAACCGCTGGTACACGACCGACGCCGCTCGCCCGATACCGCTGCGGAGGAACGCGAACTATTGCGATGAGGGTCGAATGATGTCGATACCAGCACTGCGGCGTTATCGATGAACGCGAATATTTCCAGACGTCGCTCACCGATCTCGCAACGAGACAATATTGCCGCAGCTTGCTCAGCAGGTTGGAGGTCACGTTAGCATTGGCACCCTGCCGGAGCGCTTGCTTTGATAAAGGTGGGGCACGACCATTAAAAAAACTTGGCGCAGGCAGATATCAAATGCGGCACATAACCAACAACATATTCGATATTTATTCGGGATTCGTCTAACACTACCCCAACCATATTAATGCATCGTCGATTGCCGCGAACAACTGCACATCGAGACGCGCCCCTAGAATGCGCCGCAACTGCGAGGCCGGTAGAGACCCATTGACGACAAAGGCCATTCTTTTGGGGCGCCGTTCGGGTTGGTTCAGCAGTGCCTGGAAGCGCGGCAGCATTTCTTGCGATTGAGGAATACACCCGCGTAAATCCACCAATATCCGCGAAGCCAATGGATCGTAGGTCAAATGTGCGTAGGCTTCCTCGCGCGCCGCGAGAAACCTGCTGATAGCGGCATCGTCGAAGAATCCACTGAGGGTGAAGCGAATCAGGCCGTCGGGTCGAACGACAATGTCATGTGAAGGCTCGAAATCGCGCATACCGGTTACGCCTCGTAGATTGGGAATCGCGCGCATAGCGCTAGCGCGCGCGTGCGGACATCGTCCTCGACCCGCGCGTCGCCTTGCTCGCCATTTTTTGCCAGTCCGTCGAGCACGTCCGCCACCATATTGCCGATGTCGCGGAACTCGGCGGGACCGAACCCGCGGGTGGTGCCGGCGGGCGAGCCGACGCGGATTCCGCTGGTCTTGACGGGCGGCAGCGGGTCGTTGGGGATGCCGTTCTTGTTGCACGTGATCCCCGCGCGCTCGAGCGCTTCGTCGGCATCCTTGCCAGTCACGCCGACCGGTGTGAGGTCGATCAAAGCGAGATGCGTGTCGGTGCCGCCCGAAACGACCGCCGCGCCGCGCTCTTTGAGGGTAGCTGCCAGCGCCTTGGCATTCGCGATCGTCGCCGCGGCATAGGATTTGAACTCGGGGCGCAGCGCTTCGCCGAACGCCACCGCCTTGGCGGCGATGACGTGCATCAAGGGGCCGCCTTGCAGCCCCGGGAACACCGCCGAGTTGATCTTCTTGGCAATGGCTTCGTCGTCGGTCAGCACCATGCCGCCGCGCGGGCCGCGCAAGGTCTTGTGCGTGGTGGTAGTGACGACATGCGCGTGGCCGAACGGGGTCGGGTGGACCCCGCCCGCGACGAGACCGGCGAAATGCGCCATGTCGACCATGAAGATCGCGCCGACCGTGTCGGCGATGGCGCGGAAGCGGGCAAAGTCGATATGGCGGGGATAGGCCGATCCGCCGGTGATGATCAGCTTGGGCTGGTTCTCCACGGCTAGCCGCTCGACCGCGTCATAGTCGATCAGGTGCGTGTCGGGATCGACGCCGTACTGGATGGCGTTGAACCATTTGCCCGACATCGCGGCCTTGGCGCCGTGGGTCAAATGCCCGCCGGCGTCGAGGCTGAGCCCCATGATCGTGTCGCCGGGCTTGGTGAGCGCCAGCATGACCGCGCCGTTGGCCTGCGCACCCGAATGCGGCTGGACGTTGGCGAAGTCGCAGCCGAACAATTCCTTGGCGCGGTCGATCGCCAGTTGCTCGACCTCGTCCGACGGGTGGCAGCCCTGATAATAGCGCTTGCCCGGATAGCCCTCGGCATATTTGTTAGTGAACACCGAGCCCTGCGCTTCGAGTACCGCTTTGGAGACGATATTCTCCGACGCGATCAGTTCGATCAGGTTCTGCTCGCGCTCAAGCTCGTGGTGGACGCTGGCGAACACCGCCGGGTCGGTTTCGGCCAACCCCTGCGTGAAATGGCCCGCCTCGATATGGATATTCGTCGTCGCCATTCCGTTATCCTCAGCATTCGACCACATTGACGGCAAGGCCGCCAAGCGCCGTCTCCTTGTATTTGGCACTCATGTCGGCCCCGGTCTTGCGCATGGTCTCGATCACCTGATCGAGACTGACGCGGTGGATGCCGTCGCCCAACAGTGCGAGGCGCGAGGCCTCGATCGCCTTGATCGCGCCGACCGCGTTTCGCTCGATGCACGGCACCTGGACGAGCCCGCCTACCGGATCGCACGTAAGGCCGAGATTATGCTCCATACCGATCTCGGCGGCGTTCTCGACCTGGGCATTCGAGCCGCCGAGCGCCGCGGTGAGGCCGGCGGCCGCCATCGAGCAAGCGACCCCGACTTCACCTTGGCACCCGACCTCCGCACCGGAAATCGACGCATTCTCCTTGAACAATGAGCCGATCGCGGCAGCAGTCAGTAGGAAGCGATCGGCGCCATCGTCGGACGCATTGGCGACGAAGCGCTCGTAATAGCGCAGTACCGCGGGGACGATTCCCGCCGCTCCGTTGGTTGGCGCGGTGACGACGCGACCGCCTGCCGCATTCTCCTCGTTCACGGCGAGCGCCCAGAGGTTCACCCAGTCGATAACCGTCAGCGGATCGGCAAGCGCGCGCTCCTGCCGCTCGACGAGTTTAGCTCGAATACCGGGCGCGCGGCGCTTCACGTTGAGGCCGCCGGGTAGAATCCCGTGCTGGACCATGCCGCGATCGATGCAGGCTGACATGGTCTTGCGGACGGCCTTCAGCCGGGCTCGTATCTCGGCGGCCGGCGTTCTTGCCAGTTCGTTCTGCAGTGCGAGATCGGCGATGTTGAGACCTGCAGCGTCCGCAACCGAAAGCAGTTGTTCGCCCGAATGAAAGGCATACGGTACATCGCCCACCAGGCCGGCCGGCGGCGCATTGCCGGCAATCTCGTGCTCGGCGACGATCGCGCCGCCGCCGACCGAATACCAAATACCTGACGCGAGCTCTGCGCCGGCGGCATCGAATGCGACAAAGCGCATACCGTTCGAATGGAATGGCAGCCGTTCGCGTTGGTGAAACCGTAGGTCGCGTCCCTCATCGAATGCGATCGTGCGGCGCCCGCCCAGCCGCAGCCGCCCATCGCTACGAACCGCAGCGACAATGCGCTCGGCTTCGTCCGGGCAAATGCCGTCGGGGCGCCTGCCCGATAACCCGAGCAACACCGCACGGTCGCTGCCATGGCCCTTTCCGGTCAGCGCGAGCGAGCCGTAAAGGTCGGCCAGCACCCGGTGCGTCACGCCGAGAATGCCGCGTACGGCCAGATCGTCCGCGAAGGCGCACGCGGACGACATCGGTCCCATCGTATGCGACGAAGATGGGCCGATGCCGATTTTGAACAGGTCGAACACGCCGAAAGTCATGCATCGGCCCCCATGTCAGAGCACATAGGCTGCATAACCCTCCGGACGCGGCGGACCGATCGTGAGATGCGGTACGACACGAGCGTCGTGCGCTAGCGCCGTGATGATCGAGCCGGTAGTGAAGTTGATGAACCCAGGCTCGACGCCGAGACGCCGGCAGACAGGATGGGCGGGATCGTCGCACGACGTCAAAGCTGCCACGATCGCGTCGAAATCAACCTCGCCATTCGCCAGCCTCTGTCTGAGCGCGCCGAGCCGCGCGTGCGAATTGCTGTTGTAGCGCGCCGACCAGTCGCCGCCCGCCGTCGCCAGCGGATGGTTGGTATGGAAGATCCGGGACGCGTCGACGGGGCGATAGTCATGAACGCCGGCGGCAGACGCCTCGAGCGAGACGACGCGGCCGGCGGCGGCGATGAGATAATGCTGATTGGTCGCGTGCGGGATCGTGCGGACCACGTCGACGGCCTCGTCAAAGGATTCCGATTGCAGGATACGGCGGACAATGAAGGCTACCGGCACGCCGTACGGCGCCGACGGCAGTTGCGGCAGCGAATTGCAGCATAGGCCGATCCCGGCGGCGTTCACACCCATCAATCCGAGCATCCCGGCAAGTGAGAAAACCAGTTGCGTCGGCTGGTGGTCATCGCCGGCGATGTGCAGGATCACTTGGAGCCCGTCGGTATAGGCCCCCAGATCCATGTTCTGTGCGATCCAGGTCGGCTGATCAGTGTGCCCGAGGAGTGCAAGGCTACTGCATTTATCACGATCGACAGATGCGTATGAGCGGGCGCGCCACGCCCATTCCTCGTCAAGCAGTTGTAGCGCAAAGAGCATCAACGGATCCACCCCCGCGCCAGCGGCGATGCCATGTATCTCGTCGAGCAGATCGGGGACGTGCGCACGGATCTCCGGCTCGTAATTACTTTCGGCGAGGAAGCGGGCGACGTAAACGTGCGGATCATCGATGCCGCCGGCAGCGAGCGCGTCGGTCCATGCCTCGATATGACGCGCGATCGCTGTCCGGCGTTGCGCCCCGTGCGCCTCGCCGAGTGCGCGGCCGCGACCGTGTAGACGGAGCAGGGGATCGGCGTTGGTCATCGCACGACATGCCTGGCGAGAAAGTCGGTCAGGACCGCAAAATAGGCATCGGGTTCCTCATAAAAAGGCACATGCGAGCTATTGGGAAAAATCTCCACTCGTGCATCGGGCAGATGGCAAGCCATCAAGGCGGCACAGGCCGGGGTCATCTCGTCATAGCGGCCGCACAGCACCAGAGTCGGCACGGTGACGCGGGAAAGATCGGCAAGCCGCGACCAATTCCTGAGGTTGCCGACATAGACGAACTCGTTGGGGCCCTGTATCGCGTGATAAGGTGCGAGATTGTGCTCTGCGACCGCAGCGACGATCGGCTCGGGGACCGGATCGAGCCGACGGACGTGTTGCGCATAGAGCAGGGTCATCGCCGCTTTATACTCGGGATGCTCGTAGCGGCCGCCTGCTTCGTGCGCGACGATTCGCGCATAGGTCTCCGGGCCAAGACCCTGTTTCAACCGCTCCAGTTCGGTGCGCAGATGTGGCATGTCGGCGCAAGTGTTCGAAAGTGTAAGCGTGGCGAGCGCGTCGCCGTGCATTAACGCATATTCAATCGCCAACCAGCCGCCCCAGCTATGGCCGATCAGATGGATGCGTCCCAATCCAAGAGCGCGGCGCACCATTTCGACTTCGTCGACATAACGCTCGATCCGCCACAGCCCGGGGTCGTCCGGCCGATCGGATTCGCCAGTGCCCAGCTGATCATAGGCGATGATGCGATAGCCCTGCTCCGCCAGCGGTAGAAAGGGGGTGCTCAAATGGCTTACCGGCAGGCCAGGGCCTCCGCTGAGCAGAAATAATATCTCGTCGCCGGCGCCGTAGCTGTGCGCTACCACGTCATGTGCGCCGACCGATATCCGGGTCATGTCAGGCGCAATCATTTAAGCTTCGGCATTGGCAGGTTGTGGTAGACTAGCCGTGTTACCCGGCCGCGCGCATCGCGCTCAAAATGAACCTCCTCGGCCTCCGAGCCGTCGTCGCGCAGCCTGCGGAAGACGTCGCCGCCTTTTGGCTTCAACAGGAACAATTCGCCTGCGGGATCATCGTTGGGGATGTCGAGATAAACCAGATCGTTACCCCATGGCAGGATGGCAACATCGGCGCCCCAAGGCTGATCCGAATAGGTGCCGGCATAAGCCTCGAGATCGACCGGGGTCGGCGGTACGCCGTCGGACTGTGACGCTCGACGCTTGGCGAGAATACCGAATACGCCCTTGACGATAGGCTCGGTCGGCTCCGCGGCCGCGATTAGCGCGATGACCGCTGCTCCGGTCGCTGGATGCAACACAAGCTGAGTGTAATAGCCGGGGCACTCGCCGTTATGACCGACGAAGGTCTGGTCGCCCTCGCGGTAGATGTTGAAGCCGAGTCCGCGCGTTACCTTCCAGCCCGGATCGACGAATTGCACGCGTTGCATTTCGCGCAACGTCGGCGCGGCGAGCAGTTCGGACTGTTCGGTTCGCAGGAGCCTGAACTGCCATTCCGCGAAGCGCGCAAGGTCCTCAACATTGGAAACGATGCCGGCGGCGGGGCGCAGACCGGCGACATCGAATGGCTTAAGGCGCGCGCGCGTCGCATCGGCGCGTAGCCAGCCATAGCCGTATGGAATTTGCTTACCGAGCAGTTGGAGCGGCAGGTCGGTACGCGTCGCTGCCATACCCAGCGGGTCGAGGATGTGCGCTCGCACATACCGATCCCAAGGTTCACCGGCCACGGTCGCCGTCGCCTCCCCTGCCAGCACCATCCCGAGATTGCTGTACTGAAAATAACGCTCGGCGGGATATGCCATCGCTTCGTTCCCGATGGTCAGACGAATCTGCTCGCGCGTAGGAAAGACGAAGTCGGGCGCCGCCCAATAAGCAAAATCGGCCTCGCGCGGCAGACCCGATGCACGCGTCAAGACGCCGCGCAATGTCACCGGTCCGCTTGCGCCAGCTGCCGGCCGCAGCGTGGCCCAGGGTAGATAGGTCGTAATTGGATCGTCGAGCCGCAGCTTGCCGGCTTCGACCTGCTGCATCACCGCGATCGACGTAAACAATTTGGTGATCGAGCATATCGGATAGAGCGTACGCGCGTCCGCCGGTATTCGGCCCGACGGATCGACGACGCCATAGCCTTTTGCCCAGACCAACCGCTCGCCGACCACGACGCCGACCGAAAGCGCCGGGATATGATGATAAGTTTGCTGCGCCGCGAGCCATGTATCGATCAGCCGGAAGGCTTCCTGAGCCGCCGAGCTATTCGCCGACGGGTTGTCCGCGGTATCAAACCTCGCCGGACGCTGTGCCGCGGCAACGGTGGCCGACATCAGGGACGCCGCCACGACAATTTTCACCAAGCCGGTTATCGACACAGCCATCCTCCCCACCGCTATTTCGCTTGACTATAGGGGCGAGGTTGGGCCTCTTACAAGATACGTGATCACAAATCAGTTTCAGCGCAGATGCGGAGGGGCGGATGGCAATTGTTGGCGTAAGCGGCGTAGATATCGCCGACGTCGACGCGTCGGTTACATCTCCAGCAACCCCAACGAGGAATATCTTTGGCCATCCGCGCGGATTGTTGTTCCTCGCCGGTACCGAATTCTGGGACCGCATCTCATTCCACGGGATGCAGGCGGTGCTCGTGCTCTACATGGTCGACCAACTGCTGCGGCCTGGACATATCGAGCAGATCCTCGGCTTCGGTAAGTTCCGTGCCGCTCTCGAAAGCGTAACCGGCGGGCTCTCGGATCAGGCTTTAGCAACGCAGACCTTCGGACTTTATATCGGTTTTACGTATTTAACCCCGGTAATCGGCGGCTATATCGGCGACCGTTGGATCGGGCGGCGACGCGGCGTCGGACTTGGCGCATTGCTGATGACGGCGGGCCATGCCTGCATGGCGTTCGACGCGACTTTCCTAATTGCGTTGGCACTGCTCGTCAGCGGCGCCGGCTTTCTGCGCGGCAACCTCGCTGCGCAGATCGGCATGCTGTATCCCGAGGGCGACCGGCGGCGGCCGGTCGGTTTTCAGATCTACTACAGCCTGCTCAACACCGGGATCTTCATCGCACCGCTGGTGATCGGCACACTGGCGGTGCGCTATGACTACCACCTCGGCCTCGGACTGGCCGGGATCGGGATGCTGATCGGACTCATCCTCTATCTGTCAGGCAGCGGTGCAATCCCTACCGACGTACCGCACGCAGCGCGGGCCGCGCCGACCCCGATGACGCCCGACGAGCGGAGGGTAGTTGCGACACTGTTGCTCCTCCTGCCGATCGCGGTGCTGTTCTGGATTGCGCAAGCGCAGATCTGGAATACCTATAACCTGTGGGCGCGAGACCATGTCGATCTCGTCGTCGCCGGCTTCGCCGTGCCGGTGCCGTGGCTCCAGGCGCTTGATTCGTTCTGCGTCGTGCTACTGCTACCGCCGCTTTTATGGCTATGGCGGCGCCAGGCGGCACAAGGCCGCGAGCCCGACGAGCTTGGCAAGCTCGCGTTGGGCTGTCTGATCTTCGCCGTAGCGGTCAGCTGGCTCGCCTTTACCGGGCCGCTATGGCCGCATGGTGCGACCGTCCCGCTGCTGTGGGTGCTGGGCTTTCACCTGTTCTCGAACATCGGCTACCTCTATTTCGCGCCGACAGCGGTAGCGCTCGTGTCGCGGGTCGCGCCGGCGCGGGTCAATGCGATGATGATCGGCGTCTACTTTCTCTCGATCTTCGCCGGCAGCACGATCAGCGGGCGAATGGGTGGGTTCTACGAGACGCTACCGCCAGCCGGCTTCTGGCTGCTCCACGCCGGCGCAGCGCTGACCGGAGGCGTGCTGCTACTGGCGCTGCGGGGTTGGCTGCGCCGGCGGCTCGAAGGATCGGCCGAAAGCACTTTATCCTCACCTTAACTTTGGCGTGCTACCGTCTGCGTTCCTTGGATTTGATAGAGCGGTGACGGTGGCGATGGGCGCGGCGGGACCGATTTTCGGGATTAATTGCCTTATCGGCGTCGCGCTGCTGGCAAGTTTCCTCGTTGCCTTTTCGTTCGATCGCCGGCGCACCTATTATCTGTTCTACGCAGCCGGCTTCGCGATGGGCGTCGCGTCGGGAATAGTTCACGCGCTGATGCCGGTTGTCGGCGGCGGCGGCGAACCTGGCTATCTCGCGATCGCGTGGCTGTTCCTACTATGCTTGGTATTGATCAATATCGGGCTGACGCGCCAATTCCAGACAGCCATGCCAGACTGGGCGGTCGCCGCGTTCGCGCTACCGGCCGCGGCAATCTTCAGCTATACATGGTGGCAGCCCGAGACGTCGGCGTTTGCCGGGCTGCTCTACAATCTCCCGTTTGCCATCTTGGCGCTGACCGGATCCCGTACCGTCGCGATCGCGAAGACACGGCGGGGACGCGGGCAGCGTGCGCTGGTTATATTGCTTGCATCGTTTGGCCTGCATTTCGCGTCACGACCGATCCTGTTCGCGATATTCGGCGGCGGCTCGTCGCGCTACTTCGAATCGGGGTTCGGCATTGCGAACGAGGTAATTACCACCGTACTCATGATTGCCGCTGCGGCGACCTTCGCGGCGCTCGCACTCGCCGACGTCGTCGCCGACCTGCGCGAGCGCGCCGGGCGCGATCCGCTGACCGGCCTGCTCAATCGCGGCGGCCTGGCGGCAGCGATGCAGACGCTCGCCGCACAACGTGACGCGGGCGCATCGTTATGGCTGGTGCTCGGCGACCTCGACCATTTCAAGGGCGTCAACGATACCTTCGGCCATCAGGCCGGCGACGAGGTCATCCGCAGTTTTGCGGCCGCGCTTGCCCGTATACCCGTCTTGGGTGCACTGGCGGCACGGGTCGGCGGCGAGGAGTTCTGCATCATCCTGCCGGCATTCGATCCCGGAGAAGCGCAGCAGGCAATCGACCGTGTACGCGCCGACTTCGCATCGACGTCGATCCCAACGCTTCCGTCGCAGTATCGTGTAACGGCGAGTTTCGGGATGGCGAGATTGGCATCGCCGGCGGCATTTGATGACGCTTATGGCCGCGCCGATGCGGCGCTCTATGCGGCCAAACGCAACGGTCGCAACCGCCTCGAGGTAGAAGACAACGTCGTCTCGCTCAGCGATCGACCGCGACGCCCCAACGAGCATTTACGGCCGACGCCGCGCAAACCGGCAACAGCCCGGCGCGCACGCTAGTCGAATTCTGCGGCGAGCATACGCAAGCGCCGCTTGTCGACCTTACCCAGCGCATTACGCGGCAGTATTGCGACGGACCGCACCGCGGCGATCCGCTGGATCGGCCCGAGCCGGGCGTTCGCCCAATCGCGGAGCGTCTCGCTGTCGATATCCGGCGCGACCACGAACGCTACCGGCGTCTCGCCCCAGCGCGCCGACGGGGCCGCGACCACCGCCGCTTCCGAAACGTCGCAATGGTCACAGAGCACCGCTTCGAGATCGCTTGAGTAGATGTTGAAACCGCCGGAGATGATCATGTCTTTTTTTCGATCGACGATCGTAAGGAAGCCATCGACATCGAACCTGCCGATGTCGCCGGTACGGAAGAACGGCCGACCGTCGGGCGCGTGCCAGATCAGCGCGGCCGTCTCGTCGGGCCGGTTGCGATAGCCCAGCATCATCGTCGCCGAATGGCCGACTACCTCGCCCGCCTCGCCGGTCGCGACTTCGCGATCGTCGGCGCCGACCAAGCGGACGTCATGTCCCGACGCCGGGCAGCCGACGGTAGTAAGCTTCTCGGGATGACGATGCGCCTCCAGCACGCAGCGCGCCCCGCCCTCGGTAGTACCATAACTCTCGATTAGCCCGCCCGGCCAGCGCCGAAGTATCTCGGCCTTGAGGGCGGCGGGAAACGGCGCCGAGGTACAGAATTTGGTGCGGAACGCCGATAGGTCGGCCGCGTCAAAACCGGGATCGGCAAGGAGCCGTTGATACTGCACCGGTACCAGCATCGCGTGGCTGACGGCATGACGCTCGGCAAGTTCGAGCCACGCTCCGGTTTCGAATTTGGGTTGCAGCACCACCGTGCCGCCGCCGGCAAGGGTCGGCAGCAGCGCAATGAGTGTCGTGTTCGAGTAGAGCGGCGTCGAGATGAGCGTCACCGCGTCGCGGCCCAGCCCATAGCGCGCCTGACTACGGACCATCGCGGCGCGGGCGGCGTGACTATGGAGAATGCCCTTCGGCGTCCCAGTCGTACCGGAGGAGTAAAGGAGGTTGAGCGGCGCCCCGGGCGCGACGGACCGCATCGGTCCCGCCCGCGCGACGGCCGCCATTTCGTGAAACGCTGTAAGCGGTAATGCCTCGTCGGCCAGGACGAGACGCGGCGCACAGTCGGCCAACATCGCTTGCAACGCGTCGTCGGCCAGTCCGGCTGGAAGGGGTGCTGCGATCGCGCCTGCGGCGACGGTCGCGCAAAAGGCGATGATCGCATCGACCGACAAAGGCGCGCGAATAGCAACCGTATCTCCTTCTCGAACGCCCTGCCGAACAAGGACGGACGTCGCGCGCGCGATACGGTCATTGAGGGCGGCGAAGCTGACATGCTCATTTCCTGCGATCAGCGCGGGCGGCGACTCGTTCGCATGCGCGTGCGACGCGATCATCGACGGCAGCAGCATCGGTTGCCCTTCTCGAATGCCCTTCACAAAACGGCTCCCTTGACAACGGCATCGAATCGATGTGTCATGTGATCACAAATATAATGTCATGGAAACCACATTGGGGAGTGTGAGGTAATGCGCAAGGGTTGGCTGGGCGCGACAGCAATCGCGACGATATTTTCGGCAAGTGCGGCCTGGGGGCAAACAGCTCCGGCCAACGGCGGCGCGGATATAGCCCGCGCGCCGGCCGCAGACGATCAGGGCGCCAAGGACAGCGACATCGTCGTCACGGGCTCGCGCCTGAATCAGACGGTGCTGACGTCGGTCGCGCCGGTGTCCCAGGTCAGCTCGGTCGCGATCGAGCAATCGGGGCAGCGGAACATCGCCACGGTACTTTCCGACCTGCCGCAGATAGGCGTCGGCGTTACGGGCGCGAATAGCGAGCGCGACTTCAGCGGCCTGGCCGGCGTCAACTTTGTCGACCTGCGCAACCTCGATTCCAAGCGTACGTTGGTATTGATCAACGGTCGCCGTCAGGTCGCCGGCAGTCAGTTTACTGCTGCGGTCGATCTCAACACGATCCCGGCCGACCTCGTCGACCGAGTCGAGGTCGTCACCGGCGGCACCTCGGCGGTGTACGGCGCGGACGCCGTGTCGGGTGTAATCAACATCATCCTCAAAAAGAATTTCGAAGGAGTCGAGGCGCGGGCGCGCGGCGGTATCACCTCCCGCGGCGACGGCGAGTCCTATGGCGCGTCCTTGCTCGCCGGACAGAACTTCGCCGACGGGCGCGGCAACATCACGCTCAACGCCTCCTACGACGACGTAAAGGGCGTTTCCGCCGAAGCACGTAGCTGGGGGGTCAGCGGAGTCAATACCATCTCCAATCCCGCCAATACCGGTAACAATGACGGCATCCCCAATTTCATCACCAGACCGAACATCCGCTTCGTCGGTCCGACCCAACTCGGTTATACCGGCGGCGGCGCATTCCCGCTGTTCATCTTTACCGCCGACGGGCAAGGTTTCAGGCCCTATGACCTTGGGTCGATCGGCAACCGTTCGGGCCGTGCGATCGGCGGCGACGGTGGTTTTTTCGAGAAATACGATACGCTCTCGACGCCCACGCGGCGTTGGTCGCTCAACGGCAATTTGACCTATGAGGTTACGCCGGGAATCAGTTTCTTCTTTGAGGGGCGCTACACCAATACCCGCGTGCGGTCGCAGTGGCAGCCGGTTGCCGACGACTTCGTCTATGCCGCGCCGCTCATCGCGGCGAGCAACCCCTACGTCCCAGCAAGCTTCCGCGCGCTGCTTACGGCGAGCGGCGTTCCCGCCTTTCCGTTCTACCGCGTGTATGAGGACTTCGGCCGTCGCGGCAGCGTCAACGATCGTACGCAGCAGCAATATACTGCCGGATTCGACGGCAAGCTCGGCGGCTCGTGGAAGTTCAACGTGTTCGCCGGTTATGGCAGCACGGTCAATTCATCGATCATCGAGAACCTGCGCGATGAAACCAAGTTTCTGCAGTCGACGAACGTAACCCTAATCGGCGGGCAGCCGGCCTGCGCCGACGCTACCGCGCGCGCGCAAGGCTGTCAGCCGCTCAACGTCTTCAACCCGTCGAGCACCCCTGCCGGTATCGCGTACAGCCGGGTCAACGACACCTATTATGCGCGTACTACACTCAGAATGGCGGGCGGCAGCGTCACCGGGAATATCTTCAATTTACCGGCCGGACCGGTCGAGACAGCGCTCGGGGTCGAGGCGCGCGAGGCGACGGCGATGACCCAACCGGGCGCCGGGCTGCAATCGGGCAATCTGTTCGAGGGGCCCGAAATCCCGGTCAGCGGCAACATCAAGGTCAAGGAGGCGTTCGGCGAACTGCGCGTGCCCATCCTGAAGGACATGGGCATTCGCGAGCTGTCACTTCAGGCTGCGGGCCGGGTCTCGGATTATAACAACAACGGCACGCAATATTCCTGGAATGTGGGGGGTATCTTCAGCCCGGTGGACGGCGTGCGCTTCCGCGCCATGCGATCACGCTCGGTCCGCGCTCCCGACATCGCCGAACTGTTCTCACCGCTTCAGGTCGATTACGAATTCGTTCAGGACCCCTGCGACGCTAGCGTCCGCAACCAGGCGGCCAATCGAAATGCCAATTGCCTCGCGCTCGGCATCCCGAACAACTTCAACGCGCCGACCAACGGCCGCACGACGCCGGGACAGGTCGGGGGTAACCGTAACCTCGATCCCGAGGTCGCCAATACGTGGACGGTTGGACTGGTCCTGACGCCCAGGTTCCTTCCCGGCTTCAGCGCGACGATCGACTATTTCGATATCAATATCCGCGATGCGATCGACAGCACGCCCTTTTCTACCATCCTCAACAATTGCGTCGATCAGCCAATCGCACCGGCAAGCAACCCGCTTTGCGCGCTGATCACGCGCAGTACCACGACCGGGGAGGTCACCAACATCGTCGCGACCGTGTCGAACATCGGCCGGCTCAAGACGCGCGGGGTCGACTTCGAGCTCGCTTACGCCAGCGGTCTGCGTGGCATCGGGTTGCCCGGGCGGATCAACCTCGATCTGAAGGGAACCTATACGGCCCGGCTACGCCAGATCACTAATGCCAACGACCCGACCTCCGAGAACATCCTCGAAGGTTATCGCGGCAATCCGCAATGGGAACTTAACGCGTCGGCAACCTATTCCCTGCCCGGCTTCTCGGTCACCTGGCGCAGTCATTTTCTATCGAGCACATCCATTCTCCTGTCGGAGAATGTCGCTGCGCCGGTGCCGAAAGACCAGTTCGATCTGCCCTTCACCGGCTCGGAGGTCTATAACGACCTATCGGTGGCTTTCGACATAACCAAGCGCATCGGGGTCCGACTCAACGTGAACAATATTTTCGACAACAAGCCGCCCAACCGCGCCTTCAACATTCACCAGGGTATCTACAAAGCCGCGATCTATCCCAATCTGGGGACGACGTTCGCCGGCGAACTCAAGGTCCGCTTTTAAGGGGGCCGGCGAGGCGCCGTACAAGCGCCTCGCCGGTATCGACCGCTTGCTCCGACATTGTTTCGAGGACTTGTCCCCACATGCTCGCTGAGCACGACCTCCTTACGCAATCCGATCTCCCGGTCGGGGATATCATGGCCCGCGCTATCGCCCGCGATCGCTACGGGGTGATAGGCGGCGTCGAGAGACTGTCAGGCGAGAGGGATCATAATTTTCTGATCACCGCGCCGACCCGCTCATACCTGCTCAAGATCAGCCACTCCGCCGAGCGTCCGGAAGTCATCGATTTTCAGACCGCCGCCCTGCGTCATCTTGAGCACGAAGTACCGGCGCTACCGATCCCTCGCGTGATACCAGACCGCGACGGACGTACGGCGTCTACACTAGATGCCCCCCATGGATCGCGGATCGTGCGGCTGCTGAGCTTTCTCCCCGGCACCGCGCTCCACGCACTGCGCCCTTCGGTAGTAACGCTCGCGGCACTCGGCGCGACATTGGCGCACTTTGATCGCGGACTCGCCACGTTCCATCACGCCGCGGAACATCACGACCTGATGTGGAACCTTATGCGTGCGTACGAGGTGCACGCGAATGTCGGCGATCTTGAAGATCCGGATGATCGCCGGGCGGTCGACCGAGCACTAACAGCATTTCAGGGCATCGCGCTGCCGGCGCTCGTCAACTTGCGGTCGCAAGTCATCCATAACGATGTCAATCCGCATAACGTGCTGATCGATCCGGTTTCGGGAGCGGTAAGCGGGCTGATCGACCTTGGCGACGCCGTCGCGGCGCCCATGGTGAACGACGTTGCAATCGCTGCGGCCTATCAGGTCGATGCCCTGGACCAACCGTTTGCCGGGAGCTGCTCGCTCATTGCGGGCTATCACCGAGTGCTGCCGCTAACCGATGCCGAGATCGCCGTCATTCCGCAGCTCGTCGCGGCGCGGCTGGCAATGGCATTGACGATTACCGCCTGGCGCGCCCGCTACCACCCCGCAAATCGCGCCTACATTCTACGCAATGCCCCTGTTGCGCGCCGCGGCCTGCGCCAACTCGACAGCATGGGTACGGACCGCGCCGCCGAGCTGATCCGCCAAGCCCTGCGCGGTTCGACCGCATGACGATGGCCAATGCCTTTACCGGTGGCGTCGACGGGCTCGCTGTTTCCGACCGCGCCCTGCTCGCGCGGCGCGAACAGGTAATGGGACCGGCATACAGGCTATTTTACGACCGTCCCTTGCACCTGGTCCGCGGCGAGGGCGTGTTCGTGTGGGATGCCGAAGGCCGCCGCTATCTCGACGCCTACAATAATGTACCGAGCGTCGGTCACTGTCATCAGCGGGTGGCGGACGCGATTGTCCGTCAGGCGTCGAAACTCGCGACGCATACGCGCTATCTGCACGAGGCACCGATCGCGCTCGCCGAGCGGTTACTGGCGCTGATGCCGCCTTCGCTTGGGAATGTCCTTTTTTGCTGCTCGGGCAGTGAGGCGAACGAACTGGCGTTCCGCATCGCGACGGCCGCGACGGGCGGTTCCGGAATCATCGTCACCAACTATGCCTATCACGGCATTACGACCGCCGCAGCGGCGGCATCGCCTTCCTTGGGCGGCGGCTCACACCCATTGGTATGGCGTGTGCCTGCGCCGAGGACTCAGGGCGAGCAAGCGGGCATCTCGTTCGCCGAGGGCGTCGAAGCAGCGATCGCCGACATGGCGCATCACGGGGTACGACCGGCAGCGCTGATCGCCGACACTTGCTTCTCGAGCGACGGCGTCATTACCCACCCGCCTGGCGTTCTAGTTGATGCGGTCGCGGCGGTGCGCCGCGCCGGCGGAATCTTTATCGCCGACGAGGTACAGGCCGGCTTTGCGCGGCTCGGATCGGCCTTCTGGGGGTTCGCGCGTCACGAGATCGCACCTGACATTGTCACGCTCGGTAAGCCGATGGGCAACGGCTACCCGGTCGCGGCTACGGTCGCCCGCGCCGAGCTAGTCGCCGCGTTCGCGGAAGGTACGCGCTATTTCAGCACGTTTGCGGGCAATCCGGTGGCATGCGCGGCCGCGGACGCCACGCTCGACGTCATCATGGATCAAGAGCTGCCCACCCATGCGGAGGCGATGGGTGCGACGCTGCGCGACGGCGCTAACGCACTTGCCGGGGCCTTTGCCCCGGTTATCGCGGTGCGCGGCGCAGGCCTGTTCCTGGGCGTCGAGATCGAGACAGCGGCGGCGGCCGCGCATATCGTCAATGCGATGCGCGATCGAGGCGTGCTAATCAGCGCAATCGGTCCGGAAGCGCGCGTCCTCAAAATCCGACCCCCGCTGGTGATCGAACCGGCGCTCATATCGTTCCTTCTGGAAATGCTGGAAGATTGTTTGGCGAGGCTATAGCTTGTGATCTCATGTCAGAACTTTCATCCCTAGCGGTCGCTTCGCCATTCCCTGCATTCGATCCGCTGGATCGTGCGACGCTGCAGGAGCAGGCCTATCAACAGCTCCGTGGCGCGGTCATGAGCGGGGTCTTCAAGCCCGGTACGATCATTACCATTCGTGCGGCAGCAGATGCCCTCGGCACCAGCCCGATGCCCATCCGCGCGGCGCTCCAGCGGCTCGAGGTGGAAGGCGCGCTGATCGCACGCGGCAACAAGCGCCGCCTCGCGATCCCTGAACTGACGCGCGAGCGGTTCGAGGAAATCCGCGACATCCGGCTCCAGCTCGAAGGCTATGCGACCGAGCAAGCGGCCGCGCGCATCAATAACGACGAACTGGCTGAGGTCGAAGCGGCGGCGCAATCGATGCAAGACGGTGCGGAGGCCGGCGACGGTGCGGCGTACGTACTCGCCAACTGGCGGTTCCACCTCGCGATCTACCGTGCCAGCAGGATGCCAACCCTTGTGGCGATGATCGAAGCGCTGTGGCTGCGCATTGGGCCGTTTGTACCGCTGATGATGCCCGAGCGCGACAGCCTGGTAGCGTCAATGCCCGCGCATTGGCAGGCAGCGGCGGCGCTGAAACGAGGCGACGGCGCGGCAGCGCGTGCGGCGATCGTCGGAGATATCGGCGATTCCGCGGACAAGCTACTCAAGCTGTTGCCCAAGGGCGACCCTGCCGGATGAGGGTCAAGCGCGCCCTTCTCGCCGGTCTATGCGGGCTTTCGCTCGGAATCACAGGCCTTGCCTCCGGGCAGGATAGAGCGATCGCGATCGGTAACCCGGTGGCCACCACGGCGGTGTCTGCGCAAGACGCCGCGCGCGCCGAGGCGATGCGGCTGATCGACGCGTGGATGGATGCCAAGCGCGCCTATGATGGCGTACCTGGCTTATCTGCGGGTATCGTGATTGACGAGCGGCTGGTCTGGGCCAAGGGCTACGGCACGATCGACCCCGCGCGCCGCGTGCCGGCGACGCCAAGCACAATCTATTCCATCTGTTCCATATCGAAGCCGTTTACCGCGATCGCGTTGATGCAGCTTTGGGAGCAGAACAGGGTCCGGCTCGACGCCCCGCTTACAACCTATCTCCCCTGGGCAACGATTACCGAAAGCGCCGCGGACAGCGTCCCGATTACGCTGCGGTCGCTGTTAAGCCATGCGGCCGGGTTACCGCGCGAGGCGCTAGATGCGCCCTATTGGAGCGCGCCCGACTTCGTGTTTCCGACCCGCGAACAGATCATCCGCGGGGTGCGCGATCAGCGCACGCTGTACGCCGCCAACCGCTATTATCAGTATAGCAACCTCGGTCTTACGCTGGTTGGCTACACGGTTGAGGCGGTTTCAGGCGAACCCTATGCCGATTACATGCGCGCGCATGTACTGGAACCGCTGGCGCTCAATGATACGCGCGTGACGATGCCGACGGCGCTCTACGGCAAACGGCTGTCGGTGGGCTGGAGCGCACCCCGACGCGATGGCGGCCGCGCACTGGTCAAGCCCTTCGACGCGCGCGGCCTCGCCCCGGCCGCAGGGTTCACGTCGACGGTCGAGGACCTTGCCAAGTTCATCATCTGGCAGCAGCGCCTGCTGCGTACCGACACGACTGAGCTGCTCAGGGCCTCGACGTTGCGCGAGATGCAGCGCGTGCAATTCGTCGACCCCGATTTCGAGACCTATTTCGGGCTCGGCTTCGCGGTAGTGCGCGACGGCGGTACGACCTATGTGACCCATGTCGGATCATGCCCCGGCTATCACACGATCTTCCGGCTCGATCCGACGACCCGGACCGGCGCGGTCGTGCTGCTCAATGCTGCCGACGATCCACGGCCCTATGTCCGCGCGATCTTCGCGCTGCTGAAGAAGCGCGCCGACGACAAATTCAAGGATCCCGTGCCGACAGCGGCGCCCCTCGAGGACTATGCCGGACGCTATGACGAGCAGCCTTGGGCATCGGAAAGCGTGATCGTACCCTGGGCGGGCGGACTCGCGCTACTCGGCCTGCCGAGCGACCAGCCGGCGCGCGACGTCGTGCTGCTCAAGCCCAAGGGCGGCGACCGCTTTCGCGTCGTTCGTGCCGACGGCAGCGAGGCCGATGAGATTAGCTTCCAGCGTGATCCCGCAGGCAAGGTGGAAAGCTACACGCGCTACAGCAACGCGAGCCGGCGGATCAGCTAAGGGTCAGCATCGGATGCGCAGCCGTTCAATCGGGCGATAGCTACAGACGATATGCGGCGCGAGTTCGGCTTCGTCGAACCAGGCCGGCTTGAGGGCCTCGCGTACGAACAACGGCGTCTGATCAGCGTAGTGGCGCGACCCTGGCCGGCCGACTGCGCTTCCATAGGGAACGACGCTGCGCGCGGTTAGGCGGCCATCCGGGCCCCAACGGACCCATAGAATGTAACTATCGCCGAACACCAGCCGCGGCGTTTCGCCCGGCTCGCCCCACGAGGCTAGCGCGCGCAGCACGTCGGGGCCGCCGGTCGCAGGCCAGGATTGGTCGCCGCGGCGGATCCGCATCACTTGGTCAAAGGGCGGGTCGATGCGTCCGAAATGGTCGGTCAGATAGGCCATCGCAGTGCGCAGCCCTTGCGCCGGCGGCGCGAGCGGCAGCCGCGCATACCAGCGTCGGTTTACCGCGCGCAGCAACTCTTCGGCGAGCGAATCCGCGACGGTACGGCCGTCAAAAGCGAAATCCCATTGGCGTAGCAGTGCTTGGCCGCGGGCGAGGTCAGGATCGCGCCTGACATCGAGCGCGAGCACCGCAGCTACATAACGGCCAAGTATCGACCGCCGATCGACCGTCTTGTCATATTTGATCCGCCGGAGCGCAGCTTCATCGATCCGGGGACTCGCTTCGAACAAGGCCGAGGCGCGCAGGGCACGGTTTGTGAGATCGTCTTCGACGCCGAGCCAGGCGGGAAAATCAGCGCGTCTCGGTCCATCGCCCGGCCCGCTCGCCAGCCATGGCGCGTTGTTCGAACTGAATACATACCCGCTTCTCGGATCAACCGTACGCGGCAGCAGGCTCCAGGGGACATATCCGTGCCAGATCGCCTTACTATCGTCGCCGGGCAGCACGCCGCGCCAGTCATAGCCGGGCGTCCGCCGGGGGAAGGCACCATTATAGATCGCGGCAATATGGCCATCGCGATCAGCATAGACGAAGTTCATCGCCGGCACCGCCGCCATCGCCGCCGCGCCGCTCCATTCCGCATAGTTGCGTGCGCGGATCATCCGCCGCTGCTGGTCGAGCCAGTGCAAGTCTCCCATGCCGGCGTAGCGAATCGCGAACGCGCCCTGCTTGTTGATCACCACCGGGCCCTGCGCCGAGCGGTAGATTGTCTTGGGTACCGGCAGCACGACGGGGCCGAACCGGACATGGAGCCAGATGCGATGTTGTTCGAGCGGTACCCAGCGACCATCGAGGCGATAATGCGTCCCCGCGTCGTCGAGCGTCAGGCGATAGACGTCGATCAAGTCGGGGCGGTTACGTGTCGTCATAAAAGCGATATCGCGGTTGTGTCCCTGGAACGGCAGGGGGAGGCCCGGTAGTGCCGCGCCGCTGAAATCGAGGCCATCACGTGTCGTGACGTGTGCTTCCCACCATGCCTCGGCCCCGTCCCACGGCTGATGACTGTTCGAGACGAACCAGGTTGAGCCGTCGCTCGATCGGCGCGGCGACACCGCGAAACCATTCGACCCGCTGTCGGTCAGCGGCCCTCCCTCGCGGGGCAGCGGCTTGCCAGTCGCCAGCGCATCGAGAACATTGTCCAGACCGAACAGAAACGGCGCGGCGAAACTCAGCCCGGCGACGATATCCTTGCCTTGCGCCGGGAACAAGCCGCGCGCAATCACCTCGTCGGGATGGTCGAGGGCATAGCGGTTCAGCCCCTGCGCATAGGCCTCGGCGATTGCACGGGCTGACGGCGAGACGTCGCTAAGGTAGCGACGCTCGACATTGCTGCGTACGTCGAGTAGCGCGAAAGCATAGTCCGCCGCCGCGCCCTTGGCCCCGCCGACTTCGCCGGCACGTCCCCGCGTGACCATCAGCGCCTGTTGGATCGTTGCGAAATCGTCCTCGGCATTGGCATAGGCGAGCGCGTAGGCGCCGTCCGCTTCGGTTCCGGCGAGGATGTGCGGTACGCCCCAAACGTCGCGCCGAACCAACGCGTCGCGCTGCTCGTCACCGACCGGTCCACGATAGGGCAACGCAAACAGATACGGCTGGACCGCGACCAGCGCGACGGTCATCGCCAGGAGCAGCACGAACAGGCTCCAGCCGATGCGCCGTACCCAGCGCCTAGTCCCGTTCGTCACTATCGACCCGGTCATTGCTCCCCCTTCAACGTTTTGGCGCTGTCGCGGCCCAGCGGAAATACCAGGCACGTCGTCGTGCCGTGCGCGAGCAGGAGGCCAAGGCTGTCGCGCAGCTCGCCCCGTGCGGTCGCTAGCCGCTTGCTACAGCTGATCACCGAGCCGCGGGCGACTACCTCGCCGGTCGCGGCGCTGATCGGGACGAGATAGGTAGTCTGGAGATCGACCGTCGCGTAGCCGATGCCCGCTGCCAGCCGAGTATGGACCGCACAGCCCATCGCACTGTCGAGTAGCATCGCCGCAAACCCGCCATGTACCTTACCTATGGTATTGTAATGGCGAGGTTCGGGCCGGGAAGCGAACGCAACCTCGCCGTCACTGACCTCGATCGGACGCATGTCAAACAGGGCTGAGATTGGTGCGAGCGGTAGCCGTCCTTCGGCCATGCCGCGGATCAGTTCCAGTCCGCTCAGCCGCAACTGGTCGGCACGGTCGAAGCTGCCGACGCCGGCAAGGTTCGATGATCTCGTCATTCGCCAGGGTGACCCAAACCAATTCGGCGAGCAATCGCGCGGTCGAGCGAACGGGCGGGGAGCAGTCGCGGCAGAGTCCAGTCGCGCCACGGACGCTCGACGACCGCATAGCGGGTCCGTGGGTGCCGCGTTAGCAGCCCCCTCCAAACCGTTTCTGCAACCCGCTCTGGCGGCATCGCGTGTTCGCGCAGCATACGGGCGTAGGCGGCCATCCGTCGCGCCGCAGTCGCATAAGGTGTGGCAATGAACGCCTCGGGATCGGCATCGCCGGTCTTGTCCCAGATCGGGGTCGCGATCGGCCCGGGCGCGACGATGATCACGTCGATGCCATAGGGAATCAGTTCGCGGCGCAGCGCGACCGCCCAGCCCTCCAGCGCATGTTTAGCGGCGGCATAGGCACCGTTGAGCGGCGTCGGCATTTGCCCGGCGGTCGAGGATATGACGACGATACGACCCGCGCTTGCTACCGCGCGCGGGCCGCCGGCGCCGAGTAGCGCCGCAAACGCAACCGTTACGCGGTGCGCACCGATCAGATTGACCTCGACGACCTCGCGCAGCGCGGCGTCGTCGAGCCATAGTAACGGGCGAGGCCGGGCGATCCCGGCATTGTTCACGAGCCCTGCGAGCGTTGCGCCGCCGAGCGCATCTTCCGCCGCGCGCACCGCAGCCGCGACGGCGTCGCCGTCGGTAACGTCGAAACATAGCGGAATGACACGGTGTCCAAACGCTCGTGTCAGCGCGTCGGCGTCAGCATTGCGCCGCACGCCAGCGAGCATCCGGAAGCCGCGCGCTACACCTGTGGCGACGATCGCGCGGCCTAGCCCCGAGCTCGCGCCGGTCACCAGATAGGCAGGCGCGCGGTCAGCTGACATCGGCGCTGTCCAGTGCCATAACGATCGCATCGGCGAGTTCGTCGGTCATGGCGCCGCCCCCGAGGTCGGGCGTGCGGACGACACCTGCTGCCAACACACGCTCAACCGCCGCCATCACTTGCCCGGCGGTCTCGGCCTCGCCTAAGTGATCGAGCATCATCGCGCCGGCCCAGATTTGTCCGATCGGGTTAGCGACACCGCGGCCGGCGATGTCGGGCGCCGAGCCGTGGACCGGCTCGAACATAGACGGATGGCGCCGTGTGGGATCAATGTTCGCCGAAGGTGCGACCGCAAACGCCCCGGTCAGTGACGGGCCGAGATCGGACAGAATGTCGCCGAATAGATTCGATCCGACAACAATGTCGAAGAACGTTGGCTGCTGGACGAAGCGGGCGCATAGAATGTCGATGTGATGTTGGTCGGTCCGTACATCGGGATAATCGGTTGCGATCGTGGCGAAGCGCTCGTCCCAGAACGGCATCGAGTGGAACAGCCCATTCGATTTGGTCGCGAGCGAGACGTGCGGGCGGCCGAGCTGCTGCGCGAGTTCGAAGGCGTAGCGCAGGATGCGATCGGTACCGTGCCGCGTGAAAATCGCCGCCTGGAATACCGTCTCAGCCTCGGTACCGACATGGCTGCGACCGCCAATCTGTGAATATTCGCCCTCGGTGTTCTCGCGCACGATCCAGAAGTCGAGCGACGGCGCGTCGGCAAGCGGCGAGCGCAGGCCGGGCAACGTCTTCACCGGGCGCAGGTTGACGAACTGGTCGAACTGCCGCCGAATGGGTAGTAGCAGTCCCCACAGCGAAACATGGTCAGGTACGCCGGGAAAGCCGACCGCGCCGAGGAAGATCGCATCGTGATCGGCGAGCCGTTCGATGCCATCGTCGGGCATCATCCGCCCCGTCGCGCGAAAAGTTTCGCAGCTCCAGTCGAACGAACGCCATTCGAGCGCGAAGCCACCGCGTGCCGCCGCCGCGTCAAGTACGGTGACCGCCGCCGGGGCGACCTCACGGCCGATCCCGTCTCCGGGCAGGAGCGCGATGCGATGCCGCCTCACAGCGCGAGCATTACCTGGCGTGTTTCAAGATAATCGTCGAGCCCGTAATGCGAGCCCTCGCGCCCGTACCCGCTCTCCTTGACCCCTCCGAACGGCCCGACCTCCGACGCGACGATTCCCGAATTGAACCCGACCATGCCAACTTCGAGCGCTTCGGAAATGCGGAACAATCGCTCCAGCGAGCGCGTGAACACATAAGCGGCGAGGCCGTGGGGTACCGCGTTGGCGCGCTCGATAACCTCGTCTTCGGCGTCGAAGCGCAGGATCGGTGCAATCGGCCCGAAAATCTCCTCGCGCGCAACGCGCATTGTGTCCGTGACGCCAAGGAGCAGGATCGGTACCGTGGCGCCGCCACTCAGCGCCGGCGCGACGATCCGCGCGCCATCGGCCGCCGCGTCCGCGACGAGGCCGGCGACGCGGTCGTGGGCGGCACGGTTGATTAAGGGCCCCAGCGCCGCGCCCGGCGCCGCGATGGCTAAGCGCTCAACGAATGCGTCGTGTATTCCCGCCTGGACGAAAATCCGATTCGCGCAAATGCAGGTCTGGCCGGCGTTGCGGAATTTAGCGGTCATCGCACCAACTACTGCGCGATCCAGATCGGCATCGTCGAACACGATCAGCGCGGCATTGCCGCCTAGTTCGAGGCTAACGCGCTTGACCGTCGCGGCACATCGCGCCGCCAAGAGCTTACCGACGCGGGTAGAACCTGTAAACGACAGCTTACGTACAATCGCGCTCGCGGTCAGCGCGGCGCCGATCGGCTCGGGTGGCCCGGTGACGATGTTCAGTACACCAGCGGGCAGCCCCGCTTTCTCGGCGAGCGCACCGAGCGCCAGCGCGCTGAACGGGGTCAGCTCCGACGGCTTGAGCACCATTGTGCAGCCCGCCGCCAGCGCTGCGCCGGCCTTGCGTGCAATCATCGACGACGGGAAGTTCCAAGGCGTGATCGCTGCCACGACGCCTATCGGTCGCTTGAGGACGAATAGCCGGCGGTCAGCTTCGTTGGCCGGGATCAGGTCGCCTCGCGCGCGCCGCGCTTCCTCACCGAACCAGTCGAGGAACGCTGCCGTCGAGGCAATTTCAGCGCGAGCCTCGGCGAGCGGCTTGCCCTGTTCGGCGTGAAGGATCGCAGCGAGGCTGTCGATCGCGCCAATAACCTGCGCCGCCCATTCACGGAGCAGCCGCCCGCGATCGTATGCGGGTAGTTCACGCCATGCCGGCCATGCGCGTGCGGCAGCGGCGATCGCGGCATCAGTTTCGGCCGCGCCCATCGCCGGAACGGTACCGATCGCCACACTGGTCGACGGATCCTCGACCGCCAGTGTCGCGCCGTCGTCGGCATCAAGCCAGACGCCGTCTATCCACGCACGCTCGCGCAACAGGGTTGGCATCATCCGGGCGGAAGCGGATTGGATCATTCTTGCCTTTTGTGATCACGTATCGCATCAGTCAAGAAAGAGTAGCGGATTCGAACGGATTTACCGACGCCAAGGAGAAACCATGCTTGACCTTACTATCCGCGGCGCATCGATCGTCGACGGTACCGGCGCGGCGGCATTCGCTGGTGATATCGGCATCGCCGGGGGTATGATCGCCGAGTTGGGCCGCGTTACGACGCCGGCGCGGCGCGTGATCGAGGCAGATGGTGCGCTCGCAACGCCGGGCTTTATCGATCCGCACACACATTACGACGGCCAGGCGATGTGGGACGAGAGCCTCTCGCAATCCTCGCTTCACGGCGTTACCACTGCGGTCATGGGCAATTGCGGGGTCGGCTTCGCGCCGCTCCGACCCGGCGAGCAGGACCGGCTGGTCGATCTGATGACCGGGGTCGAGGACATTCCCGGTACAGTACTTCACGAGGGGCTCGACTGGCGTTGGGAAAGCTTCGGCGATTATCTCGCAGCGCTCGAACGCGTGCCGCACGCGATCGATCTGGCGGCGCAGGTCACGCACGATCCGGTACGTCTGTATGCGATGGGCGAGCGCGCGCTCAACCGCGAAGCCTCAACAGCTAAGGATGTCGAAAGGATGCGTGCGCTCGTCAAGGAGGCGCTTGACGCCGGTGCCTGGGGACTCTCGACCGGGCGGCTCGACGCGCATCGCATGGCCGACGGGCGCGATACGCCGGGATCGAAGGCGGATCGCCGCGAATTGACTGCATTGGCCAGCGAACTGGCCGGGCGGCGTCAGCCGGTGGTTCAATATGTCACCGATTTCGACCAAGCGGACGGCGAAGCGGCGTTCGACGCAGAGTTCGATCTGCTGGAAGCCACGGCACGCGCCGCCGGACGACCGCTGTCGGTCACCCTCAACCAGCGCTTCGGTGCGGATGAGCAGTGGAAGCGCGTGATCGAGCGCACCGACGCTGCCAATGCTGCCGGCACCGATATCCGATTTCAAGTCGCGCCGCGCGCGGTCGGTGTAATCATGGGGCTGACTGCGACCTTCCACCCGTTCATGGCGCATCCGGGCTATGTCGCGATCACGCATTTGCCGCTCGCCGAGCAAGTGCGCGCGCTCGCCGACCCGGCATTGCGCGCGCGGATCGCCGCGGAGAAACCAACGCCGATCGCCGGCAAGGACAATAGCTATCCGCCGATGCTCGATACGATGCTGCCAGCACTGCCATGGGTGGCTATGCGGATCTTCCGATTACTTGAAGGTTTTGATTACGAGCCCGATGGCGGACAATCGCTCGGCGCCGAAGCGATGGCGAGCGGACGGCCCGCATTCGATGTCGTCTATGACGCGCTACTCGAGGATGAGGGCAGCGCGATCCTCTACCTGCCGCTCTACAATTATGCTGCCGGCAACCTCGATGTCACGCGCGCGATGCTGTCGCACCCGCGTTCGCTGGTCGGACTCGGCGACGCCGGCGCGCACGCCGGAACGATCTGCGATTCAGCCTATCCTACGTTCATGCTGCCGTTCTGGACGCGCGACAGGACGCGCGGGCCCACGCTACCGCTCGCTGACATCGTCCATCGCATGACGGGGATGCAGGCCGCGCATTTCGGCTTTGCCGACCGCGGTTGCATCGCGCCGGGTCTGCGCGCCGACTTGAATGTCATCGACCTCGCTGCGATGCGGTTACACAAGCCCTATGCTGTCGCGGACCTGCCGGCGGGCGGGCGGCGTTTCCTGCAAGACGCAGATGGCTATCTCGCGACATTAGTTGCCGGCGTGCCGATCGCCGAGCACGGTACAATGACCGGCGCGCGGCCCGGCCGCATCCTGCGCGCGGCCTGAGCCATGTATCGTCACGCCCCGCGCACCCGCCTCGCCACACATGAGGTGACCAACCAGCCGCCAGACTTCGCGCCGGCCACGCTGTTCGACGAAAGCCTGCGTACGACGGTGAATCGCGAAGGCGGCGGTTGGGCGGAACAAAGGCTCGCCGTGTTCGGCGCCCGGCTGGCGAGCGATGAGGTGCAGTTGTGGGGTGAGCAGGCCAATCGCCATCCGCCCGAGTTCACCCCATTCGATCGCTACGGTCGGCGGATCGACGAGGTCGCGTTCCACCCTGCCTATCACGCGCTGATGGCGCTGGCGATGGAGCACGGCATGCATTCGATCGCCTGGTCCGAGGCGCGCCCTGGAGGCCATGTCGCGCACGCCGCACTTTTGGCGATGATGTGCGAGGTCGAGGCTGGCGTTACGTGCCCGATGAGCATGACCTATGCCAGCGTGCCGGCGCTCCGCCATGATCCGGCGATCGCCGACGCCTGGGTGCCCAGGATTCTTGCCGGCCGTTATGACGCGCCGTTACGCCCGATCGCCGGCAAGGCGGGCGTGACGATCGGCATGGCCATGACCGAAAAACAAGGTGGTTCGGACGTTCGCGCCAATACCACCCGCGCCGAATCCGACGGGGCCGACGCGTGGCGGCTGACCGGCCACAAATGGTTTTGCTCGGCTCCGATGTCGGACGCGTTCCTAACCCTCGCTTATGCGCCGGGCGGACTGAGTTGCTTCCTGGTGCCGCGGATCACGTCCGATGGCGAGCGCAACGCGATCCAGCTCCAGCGACTGAAGGACAAACTCGGCAATCGCTCGAACGCCTCCAGCGAGATCGAATATTACGGCGCCCACGCCCAGTTGCTCGGCGAGGAAGGGCGCGGCGTCGCGACGATCATCGATATGGTCCACCATACCCGGCTCGATACCGTCGCCGGGACGCTCGGAACGATGCGCGCGGCATTTGCCCGCGCGCATCATCATGTCGCGCACCGCCGTGCGTTCCAACGCACGTTGATCGACCAGCCGGCGATGCGCGCGGTGATCGCCGACCTGTCGCTTGAGTTGGCGGCAGCGACCGCCCTTACTTTTCGCGTCGCCCGCGCTTTCGACGAAAGTACGTCCGACCCGGACGCGCGCACGTTCGCCCGCCTCGCGGTCGCGCTCGCCAAGTTCCGACTCAACAAGCGCGCTGTCGAGTTCGTCTACGAGTGCATGGAGTGTCTCGGCGGGGCAGGCTATGTCGAGGAATCGGGCTTACCGCGGCTCTATCGCGAGGCCCCCCTTAATAGCATCTGGGAGGGCTCGGGTAACGTTATCGCGCTCGATATCCTGCGTACGCTGGCGAAGCAGCCGCGTGCGTTCGAGGTACTGTTCGCCGAGTTCAATCTTGCCCGGGGTGCCAGTGCGGCGCTCGACCGCGAGATCGCGGTTCTTAGCGACCATCTCGCTACACCCGAGGCTCGCGACGAAGCGAATGCCCGGGCACTCGCCGAACGATTAGCGGTAGCGCTCCAGGCCTCGTTACTCGCCCGCCACGCTTCCGCCGCGGTGGCCGACGCCTTTGTGGCGACCCGACTGGGGGGCGTACGAAGCGCTTATGGCACGATCGCGGGACATACCGGCGCGGAGGCTATCATGTCGTTGGTTCCGCCGCCGACTAGCTAGCGCCCCTTTTGGCTCGCTCTCATGATCGAGCTTCCGGCCGCCGCCCAACCGGCATACCGCCCGACCGGACGATCCTTGGAGGACATTATCACGATGATAGGGAGCCCCGACTTTGACCACACGCACCGGACCTACGCATCCGAACGGCTACGCTACGAGGAGTTGCGGATCGACCACGCCATGGTCTTGGCGAGCGCGCTGACGGACCCCAGAGTGAACGCGCACTTTATTCAAAATGGTCCGCGCAACGAGGCGGAGCTCGCGGACGACTTCGCGCGTAAGATCGAGGGACCGGGCGGGCGTTTCCCGGGCGAGACGTGGCTCAACTTTACGGTACGCCTTACCGACGAAGACAGCTATATCGGTCGGGTAGAGGCCGCGATACAGGGCGAGAACGCGGAGATCGCCTATCTTATCGGGCCCGCGTTCTGGAACAGGGGCCTGGGGCAGGAAGCCGCCCGTTGGATCGAGCGATTCTGCGCCCAGGAGCATGGCGTCCGGACCTTCTGGGCGACGGTCGCCCCGTCGAACCATCAATCTCTCAGACTGCTCTCACGACTGGGCTATGCGCGCGTCGATAAGCCGCCCCGACCACTCCTTACTTCCTATGACGAGGGCGACCTCGTGTTTCGGCGATCGTGGGCTTATACGACTGGCGGTTAAGGTCTTTGGCGCATGTCCAGCCTCGTCCGAATTTGCCGAGGCCGCATTGGCCCATCTGGCAGGAAGCCAGACGTTTCGTTACTCGGACCACCTTCGGGAACGCGGCACACCCCGCCGCGTAGCTCTCCTGCATTGCCGCCGTCTGCAGCCGACCTTGCCGTACACGTCCATGATCCGCGCGGCGAACGGCCGCTCGCGCCGCAGAATCGCGAAGAACCGCGCCTTCGCCGCAGCGACGTCCCGGTTGCTCGGGCCGCCCTGCGTGAGGTATGTCAGCGAACAGCAGAGCAGAAAGCGGTCGCGCCAGGCTCGACGGGTGGGCTGCGCGCGGTAAACTCATGAGCGATGGTCGCGGGCCACGGTATGTAAGTGCCCGCCTCAGAGGGTGAGTACGATCTTGCCGATAACGCCGCGGCCTTCCAACAACGCATGCGCCCGTGCGCCTTCGCTCATCGGGATGCGCTCCGCGATCTTGACCTTCAGCTTGCCCTCGGCCAGTTGGCCCAACAACTCCCCCGCTCTGCGCCGGCGCTCGTCAGCGCTGGTCAGCACATTCCAGAGGTCGCCGCCGGTGATCGTCAGGGATCGATCCATCAACGCTCGGGCATCGATCGGCGGCGGATTGCCACCCGCGAAACCATAGAATACCACCGTCCCGCCGATCCGCGCCGCCGCTAGGCTTTCCGAAAGGGTAGTGCCTACGGATTCGTAGACAACATCGACGCCCGCGCCGCCTGTCAGCTCGCGCGCCGCCTTGGACCACCCGCCTTCGTAACCGATCGCGTCGTCGGCACCTGCGTCGCGCGCCGCCGCGCGTTTTGCCTCGCTGGACGCAAGGGCCACTACCCTCGCACCTTTGCGCTTCAGCATCTGTACGAGAAGAAGGCCGACCCCGCCGCCCGCGGCATGTACGAGTGCAGTTGCGCCGCGTTTGGGGGTATAGCTATCATTGACGAGATATTGGGCGGTGAGACCCTGTAGTAGCACCGCAGCAGCCTGATCGAAGCTTACTTCCGCCGGTAATAGGACGAGCTTATCGGCCGGTATTGCGGCGAGTTCGGCATTGGCGCGCGGCGCGTCGGCAAATCCGACCCGGTCGCCCGGAGAAAACGGGCAATCGTCGCCGCTCACAGCCTCGATTACACCCGCGCCCTCGTAACCGAGGATCCAAGGCGGTGTCGCGTCCATGTGATAGTCGCCGCGCCGCCGGTAGATATCTGCAAAGTTGAGGCCCGCAGCCTTGATCCTTACTAGAGCCTGACCGCGACCAAGATCCGGATCGGTGACCGAACGCCAGGTGAGGACGTCCGGGCCGCCAAATCGATCGAATGAGAGTGCGTGCATGTCAGTTAGCCTCATATTCTCAGGCGGTTTGGCGACCGCGTTAGGTCAATTGCAAAGGTATTTCATGCGGTCGTTCCAAAACGTCAATCCGCGCGGGCTCTGCTGGAGTTCGCCGAGGCGGAACGCCGACGGACATGGTCTACGTTGCCGGCCACGTCGACCATACGCACATGACATGCGCATCACAGGCGCTTGCCGGCCCGCGGTTTTCCGCGCCTCTCCTTTCCGATCGAGCATCCGCAATCTGGGCGATCCGTGATACCGAACCATTACGGGCAATAGACGATTCTAGAGCCCATTTCTAAACCACGGCGCAGCGATCAAGGAGCGATACGTGATCAGGAGATTTGTTATCTTACGTCGCAAGCCGGATATGACCGTGGAAGCCTTCCGACACTATTGGGAGCATGTTCACGGCCCGCTGATCGCGAAGCTGCCGGGCCTGTTGAAATACACACAGTATCACGTACGCTCGGAGCGGCTCGACGAGAAGGACGCAGAAATCGACGGCATCGCTGAGTTATGCTTCGAGTCCCCGGTGGCCCAGAAGGCAGCTTATGCGACACCCGAATATGCCGCCGTCGTCGCGGATGAGCCCAATCTGTTCGAAATGGACAGCGTGCATGTTCACCCCGTGATGACGGAGCGCGTCGTACAGATCATCGCTACGAAGCCATCGGGTTAATTCGAGCGTGGCGCTAATGAGTCGCCTCCTTGCAAGAGGCGAACAGCCGCACGCCAGTTTCCCCTTCAGCCCTTGATCCTCGATGCCGGCGCTGACGACCCGATCGGCCGTACGTAGAGCACCTGGTCGTCGCGCTTGAACGACGCAGTAAATCAGGCGCGATCGAGAACGTGAAGTCGTGAGCGGCTAGTCCGGACAGCGGCCGCAAGGTTCGGAGCGTAAAGCTCCGTCGTCGCGCATATTGATACCTTATCCTCGATTCATCGGTGAAAGGTTTGGCGGATGCCTGCTCTCTCGGACCCTGAAACTATCATCGCCGACCCACGCTTCGCGCAGTTTCGCGCGCGACAAGGCCGCCGATAGGCAGTTTGTCTACCGGCAGCTTTGCTGTCTGCGGTAAAGCGAGAGTACCGACCCTTCGCGGGTCGATCGTAGAAGGTCCCGGGTCCGACCAAGCATCAGCGACCGCGAGCGTGGCGGTCCGCGTGGGCGAGAGACGCGTTGTTCGCCTGCTCCCGCGATTTCGCCGATCAGCCGATGTCCAGACGCGCTCTCAAGTACGAGTAGCGCGCGCCAGCTCCTGAACATGAGTCCTGAAGCCATCGAACATTGGCTTCATGTCTGTCTGCACCTTCGCCGAGGCGGTATGGATCGAGCCGGCGTTGAACGGCGGGTGCGGATCATACTCGGCGACGAATTGAGTGCATTCCGCGTAGAACGGGTCGCGTAGCTCCGACACCATCGTCAGCCCGAAGTCGAGGCCGGAGGTGACGCCTGCACCGGTAATGCGATTGCGGTCGTGCACGACCCGCTCGTCAGTCGAGATCGCGCCGAATTGACTCAATAGATCGCGAGCGGCCCAGTGCGATGTCGCTCGATAGCCTTTCAACAGACCCGCAGCGCCGAGGATGACGGAGCCGGTGCAGACGGAGGTGACGTACTTCGCGCGCGCACCCCGATCCGCCATGAACGCACGGGTCTCGGGATCAGCGGCGGCGGCCAGTGTCCCGCTCGTACCGCCCGGCGTGAAGAGCACGGTCAAGTCGGCGGGGCAATCGGCGAAGGTCGTCGTGGGCACGATCGTCAGCCCTGTATCGCTCGTGACCGGCTCGCGATTCTTCGCGACGAGGTGGACCTTGGCCCCCATCAGCGCCGAAAACATATGATGCGGACCAACTAGGTCGAGCGCGGTCATCTTTGGATAGACCAGCATTGCGATCACGTCCGGTCGGGTCCAGTCGGCCGGCATCATGCTCATGTCGTGGTCGGGCTTGGTAGCGGCGGCCTGACCCGGCGCGGCGGCGCGCGCGAGGTCGCTGGCGAACAGCGGAGCGAACATCGCAAGTAATGTCGCGGTACGACGGTCGATATCGGTCATGAGAACTCTCCTTTAGAATCTTAGGCCAATGGTGAGATAGGCAGAGCGCGGCGCGCCAGGGCGGACGACGGCTTGTCCGAGATATTGGTAGGGTAGGAAATAGCGGTCGTCGGCGAGGTTCTGGACCGAGAGCGCGATCCGGTAAGGCCCCGTCTCGTAGCTCGCCTGGGCGTCGAAGATGACGTAGCTGTCCGAGCGGTAGCTGTTGGGTAGGGTGAGCTCCGCCCCGGACGCGGCCGACACGCTCGCGCCGACGCCAAGGCCACGCATTCCGCCATCGAGGAACCGATAGCGAATAGCGATACGGCCGCTATGCCCGGGCACGCGCGGCAAGCCGTCCCCGATCGGGAACGCGTTGTCGCGCGTATGCTCATGGCGGTTCTGCCGCGCGTGACGGTCATGCGCGATCGTTTCGCGTGTCGTATGCCGCATTGCTCTCCGCTAGAGCGAACAGATGGGTTTCGGCCCACGCCTTCAGCATCTCGACAATGGGCACGAGGTCGGCGGCGCGCTGCGTCAGGGCGTATTCGACGCTCAGCGGTCGAAGGTCTCTGACCGTTCGTGTCACCAGCCCGTCGCGCTCCAGACTGCGGAGCGTTTGCGATAGCATCTTCTGGGAAATGCCCTCGAGCCGTCGGAGAAGCGCGCCAAAACGCATCGGCTCGTGTTTGAGCGCGACCAGGGCAAGCGAAGTCCATTTCTCGCCCATCCGCGCCAGGATGTCGCGCGAAGGGCAGATGCGGACGAAGGCGTCCGGCGCGGGACCAGTGGGGCGACGGGTCACTAGTTACCTCCAGGTACGTAGTTGACGATGGATATCGAACCGGTGATCTAGCGCCCATCTCGATCGCTATGCAAGGAGGCACCGATGTTGCGTTCGCGCCGTCGTACGATCTGGTCCTGGTTTCTCGTGTTACTCGGCCTCCTATCGATCGGCGATGTGCGGCCGGCATTGGCGCAGGGCGTCACGCTGAAGGTCATCGAATGGGTTTCCAAGAGCGGCCCGCTGTTCGACCGCTCGGGGATCATCGAGGGGCCGACCGAAATCGGCCTTGTCGATACGCAATTCACCAACGCCAACGTTCATCGGCTGATCGCCGACATCATCGAGACCGGCAAGCCGCTGCGCTGGGTCTATGTCACGCATCCGCACGTCGATCATTTCAACGGCGCTACGCTCCTGCGGGCTGCTTTTCCGCAAGCCAAGTTTTATGCTCAGCCGGCCGCGATTCCACTGTTCGCCGCGATGGTCGCCGAGCGTCAGGCCGGACTCGGCGCCGCGGCGCCCGGCGGTGCCCCTAACGTGACCGCGCCGGCGCCCGACTTTTTTGAGCCCGTACCGACAGCTGGGCTTGTGATCGACGGCCAGCCAATCTCGATTCTCCGCGGGCCTGGTGATCATCCCGATTCGTCGGTTGTCTGGGTGCCGTCGGCCAAAGTGGTGATCACCGGCGACGTCGTTTTCTCACATACCCACGCCTTTACCGGCGATCACGACGATATCGCCGGCTGGATCGCGTTCATCCGCCGGATTCAGGCGCTGAAGCCCATTCGTGTGATCGTCGGCCACGCGGCCCCGGATGTGCGGCGCGATGCCACGGTGCTTGACGAACAGATTCGTTGGCTCGAGGATTACCGCGTAGCGCGCGCCAAGAACCCGTCGGCCGAGGCGGTCAAAGCGGCGATGACGGCCAAATATCCAGGCTATGCGAACGATTTCATCTTCGCATTCTCGGAAAAGGTGCGGAAGCGCTGAGCCTGGAAAGGGCGACAACATGAAGATCGGTTTCATCGGCGGCGGCAGCGTTGGCGGCAATCTCGCCAATCTGCTCCAGGCGGGCGGGCACCAGGTTATGGTCGGCCTGCGCAATACCGGCGAAAAGCGCGGAGATGCTACATACCGCGTCGGCACGCCTGCGGCGGCCATCAGCGACGCGGACGTGGTCTTCGTCGCCTTGCCCTATGACGCGCTCGCGCTCGCCTTGCCGCCCCTGGTAGATGCGCTCGACGGAAAGATCGTGGTCGACGTCAGCAACCCGGTCAATGCCGACTGGTCGCCGAAGCTGCTCGGCGAGCAAAACTCGGCGGGCGAGGAAACGCAGCACCTCCTGCCGCGCAGCAAGGTGGTCAAAGCATTCAACACGATCTTCGCTGACGTGATGACCCCCGGGGAGCAAGATCGCGGCGGGCGGCGCATCACCGCCTTCGTCGCGAGCGACGATCCAGAGGCGGCGACAACCGTCGCCGGCCTGGCCACCGATGCGGGTTTCGCTCCGATCATGGTCGGGCCGCTGCGGCTAGCGCGCCAGCTCGAGGCGATGGCCCATGTCAACATCGCGATCGCCGTCGGCCAAGGCGGCGGGACGGACGCGGCTTTCCTTTATGATCAGGCCCGGAGCTGACTCACCTAAGAAGGAGAATATCGCGATGACGATTACCGTTAGTGGGCTCGCGCCAACGGCGTTTGCGGACCGCTATTTCACCGGATGGAATGAGCAACGACTTGACGCACTTAGCGAATATTACACCCACGATGTGGTCTATCGCGATCTGAGCCTTGGCACGGAGACGCATGGGCTCGGCGAACTCGCCGCGTTCATGCGCGGGGCGTTTGAAGGGTCGCCGGATATGCGCTTCGAGACCTTGGACGTGATCGTCGAGGGCGCCGACCGGCTGGCAATCAAGTGGCGGATGACCGGCACGAGTGATGGCGCGACCTATGCGACGGAAGGCGTGTCCTGGCTGCAGTTGAATGACGGCAAGGTCGCCGACAATAGCGACTATTACAAATGAGTTGCTCACGATGACCGTAGAGCGGATCGAGTTTACCGTCGACGGCGACCAGGTCGTCGGCGAACTACACCTGCCCGGCGCGCCCGGTCCGTATCCGGCGGTGGTGGTCGCTGGGCCGATGACCAGCGTCAAAGAGCAGGTGACCGGCGTGTATGCGGCGGCGCTGGCGGCACGCGGAGTCGCCGCGCTCAGTCTTGATCATCGTGGTTATGGCGAGAGCGAAGGGCGCCCGCGTCAATACGAGCATCATCGCCGCAAGGTTGCCGACCTTACTGTCGCGCTCGACTGGCTTACAGGCCGAGCGGACCTCGCGTCCGACCGGATCGGATTGGCCGGTATATGCCTGGGCGGTGGCTATGCCGTGACGGCGGCGGCAGGTAATCCGATCGTCAAGGCGATCGGCACCGTCGCCGGCTATTACCGCGACCCCGCAGCGATGCGTGCCGCCGACCCCGAAGGCTTCGACGCGAAAGTCGCCGAGGGCCGGATCGCGCGCGAGCATTATGAGGCGACCGGCGAGTTGGAGACGATCCCCGCGGTCGCACTCGACGGCGATGCGGCGATGCAGACCCCCGACACTTATGATTACTATGCGCGTCGCGCCGCGATACCCAATTATACCAATGCGTTTGCGGTGATGTCGCGCGAGCATTTCGTGCCGTTCGATGTCCAGGCCGCCGCACCGCGGCTGACCGCGCCGATCGCGATGGTCCATTCGGAAAATGCGCTGTCGCCGCATTGGGCGCGTCAATTCCATGCGGCGGTGAACGCGTCCAAGTCGCTCTATTGGCTCATATCGAGCGGCCAGACCGACTTCTACGACAATCTCGGGCTGGTTGCCGCCGCCGCCGATAGACTCGCCGCGCATTTTCACGCGCATCTCGGCTGAGCGATGCGCGTCGGCGTCATCGGGCTTGGTAACATGGGCGCGGCGATCGCCGCTAATCTTGTGCGCGCGGGCCATGACGTGATCGTCTGGAACCGCACGCTGGCTAAGGCCGAGCCGTTGATCGTACTCGGTGCGGCGCCTGCCCAAACACCTGCGGAGGCGGCTGGCGGAGACGCGGTGATTACGATGCTTGCCGACGACGACGCGGTCGAGGCCGCTGTATTCGGCGTTGAAGGCGTGCTCGTATCGAACGCCAAGGCGCTTCATATTTCGATGAGTACGATCGGCATCGCTTTGGTCGATCGGCTCGCGGCGGCACATGCTGACACGGGATCGGCCTTTATCGCTGCACCCGTGTTCGGCCGCCCTGCGGCGGCGCAAGCGGCGAGGCTGTTCGTCGTCGCCGCTGGCGAGGCATCGGCGATCGCGCGTGCGGAACCGGTCTTCGCTGCGATCGGACAAAAGCACTTCATCGTCGGGACGCGGCCGGCGGCAGCGAACGCCGTCAAGCTCGCTGGCAATTTCCTACTGCTCGCCGCGATCCAGGGGTTGGGCGAAGCCGCCGCTCTTACCGAGGCGCAGGGGGTCTCACCGGGAACATTGGTCGAGGTCCTGACCGGGTCGTTGTTTCCGGCGCCCGTCTACGAAACCTATGGCCGGATCATCGCCGAGAGACGCTATCGCCCAGCGGGCTTTCCGGCGCCACTGGCGCTAAAGGATATGATGTTGCTCGGTGAGGCAGCGCGCGACGCGCATGTACCGATGCCGATGCTCGCGCTGCTCGACGATCGATTGCGCGCGACGATTGCTCGCGAAGGCGGCGACATCGACTGGTCGGGCCTCGCCAAGCTCGTCTTGGATGAGGCGACCGGCGCACGGCGATGAGTTCTTCCTACCATGATGTCGCCGGGCAGCATGTTCGCCGCATCGAGGGGCTGAGCGACGGCGTCTTTGCGATCGCGATGACATTGCTCGTTCTCGAACTGCATCTTCCCGGCGGCGAGATGATCGCCGACGATGCGGGAGCGCTTGCGGCGCTCCCGGCATTCCTGCCCAAGCTCGCCAGCTATTTCCTGGGCTTTCTGACCCTCGGCCTCTATTGGGTAATCCAGTCGGCGCAGCTCGGCATGATGACCCGAAGTTCGCGCACTTTCACCTGGCTGCACATCGCGTTCCTGTCGGTGATCAGCCTGTTTCCCTTCGTGACTGCGTTTCTAGGCGATCATTACCAACTGCGGATGGCGATTGCGATCTACTGGCTACCGCTGTTCGTCGGCGGCGTGTTGCTCTACGTCGCCGTGCGGCACGCCCGCGCGTATCATCTGATCGACACGGAGCGCGATAACGGGGCGATTATCGGCCGGATCTTCACCGCGCAGCTTCTCTATGCCGGCGGCGCATTGTTGTGCTTGATCGACACACGACTGAGCATCGCGGTGATTTTTTTCACCCAGCTTAAGTTTGCGCTTGGACCGATTGGACGACGTTGAGGCTGCCGATGAGGCGAGACAGGCGCAACCCGCTCAAAGCCCGACCTGCATCGCCGCCTTACTCATGGCGCGGCGCGACACAGTGCGCTCGGACGAATGCCGCCGATACATAGCGCCCGAGGTCGGCCAGATCGATCGGCGACGCGTTGCCCCCAAGTGGGCCCTGGTGAAGCGCGGCCAGGACGAGCGGTGCGACCAAGGCAATAGCGGCAAGGCGCGTTTGCGGAATATCCGCCTCCCCCGCCGCAACATGCGCATCAAGACGCTTTGCAAGTGCGTCGATCGATGGATCGAGCAGCGTTGAAAGATAGGTCGGCCCCAACGTCGGATGCGCCATCCCTTCGGCAAGGCCAACCGCATGCAGTGGCGCTAAGCCAAAGCGTAAGCCGGCAAGCATATAAGCCACCGCCTCGTCGATCGACGCGGCAAATGCTCCGATCGGTCGCTCGACATGCGCGATATGGCCCGCGCCCTGCACGAACGAGCGATCAAGGATCGCAGCAATCAACGCATCGCGGCTGCCGAAATAGTGGCGTAGCGTCGCGACGCTGACCCCCGCTTCTTCCGCAAGCGCGCGAAAGCTAAGCCAGCCGCTTTCGCGATGCGCCAAGCGATCCTGTAACGCGTCGAGCAATGCGTCGCGCTTCACGGAAAAATTGGCGCTACGGGCTCCTTTAGTACGCATATTGGCTCACATTGGCCGATTGGAGGTCGGTAGGGAACCTAAGCTTGCCATCCGGGTTTCTCTATAATAGATGGTATATATAAAGTCGAGGAGTCGGCTATGACCGTCGCGTTGGATCAGAGACGATATTGGCTACCGATCGGCATCGGCCTGTTCGGCGTTTCGACATTGAATGCGACCATTTTTGCGCTCGGCCTGTCCGGTGGTATGGGCGGCCGTACGCTCTCCGACCCGCCCGGCTGGATCATCGCCGGCGTCTGGACCTTGCTGTTCGCATTGATGGGCGTCGCCTTCGCTTCGCTGCCCGCCGAAGCGCGCGGCTCGCGTTGGGGCGTTATCGGACTCGCATTGTTGTGCCTTGCTTACCCGCTTTATACGTTCGGGTTATCCAGACCGATGGTCGGGATCGCCGGGAATTTCGTCACGGCCTTAGCCGCAACACTCTTGATAGGCCGTCTCTGGCTGTACTCGCGTCGTGCTGCGCTAGTGTTAGTTCCGATCGTCGTATGGCTCGCCTTCGCGAGCTGGACGATCCTTGTTTAGCCGCGATGCGCTTGATCGGCCATATTGTAATCGTGGGCGCCTTGGCGCTGGGTGGGTGCGCGACACCAGCACCGCTGCCAAGTGTGACGACCTTGTCGAGCAATGCCGACTTGGTCCCTTCACCGAAGCGTCCGGCCTTTGAGCGCTCGCGCGCGATGACCGTAGAGAATTTCGCTACGATATCCTGCTTTAACATTATCGAGCCGCGCGTCGTGGCTGCAAGGCTCTCCGCGCGCCAGACCGCGCTGCTGAGCCAGGCGCTGCGACGGAACCTCGAAGCAGCGTTCTCGCGGTTACGCCCGCTCGGCTCGGATGCCCGCTGCACCGATATTCGCACCAGCGTCGTTTCCGTTGGAAAAGCCAATGTCGCGGCCAATGCCGTGTTCGGTATCGCTTTGCTTCCCGTGCTGCCGTCGAATGGCGGGGTGGTGATCGAGGGCGAGGCATGGGATGCCGCGACCAACCGCCAACTCGCGGCGCTGCAATGGTCGAAAGCCGGGAACCCGCTCGATCTGCTCGGCGGGTTGAGCGCGACCGGCCAGGCCAGAAATCTTACTAAGCGCTTTGCCAGGAGATTTGTCGCACTGGTCGCCGCTCAGCCGGGCGGGCGATCCAAAGCTGCGCCCTAGGTCTCGTGCCTCTCACATAATGACAAAATCATAGCCCGGCATCGCCTGTCGGATAAACCAACATAATTTGAAGCAACCAAAGTGTTTCTTACCAATGCGATAAGCCGTCAACCTGGGCGCTGGAGATCTGTCCGCCCTGATTTCCGTGAGCTGGAGGTCTTCCTCAAAGTTGTCGAAACTCGAGGCTTTGCCGCCGCAGCGCGTCAACTTGGCTGCTCGCAGCCAGCGGTAAGCCAGACAATAGCCAAGCTTGAGGAGATTTTCGGTGGCGACCTCTTCGAGCGACGCCGCGGCGCACCGCTCATACTCACTCCGATCGGTAAGGCGATCCTACCTTCGGCCTGCATCCTACTTCACACGGTCGATGATCAGATCTTGCGAGCGGCGGCGACCGCGCAGAGCAAGATCGGCACGTTGCGAGTCGGCTTCTGTATCGGCGTTACTAAAGGCGCCTTTCGGGATGCGATTGCTCGATTCATGTCTGAAAGCCCGGACGTCAGGTTGGAGCTTGTCGAAGGCTTGCCGGACGACTTGAATCGTCAGCTCAACGAACGTTCGCTTGATATGATATTTGTAGCGCTCATGCCCGATATCGCGGATGTACGATTGCACCGGGAACCGCTTTGGTGCGAGAATCTAGTCGTTGCACTACCCGTAGATCACGAATTTGCCTCTCGCGTGTCGCTAGCATGGAATGATATCGCTTCTGAGACAATTTTATTGCGGCGGTCCGGAAGAGAGATATTCGGTTATCGCTCACTGATTGAGCGCTTCGGTAACATTCGCCTTATACACGAAGAGCACGAAGTGTCGCGGACGACGATGCTGGAAATGGTTTCGCTGGGCATCGGAGTAACCGTTACATTTGAGTCCGCCGTTATTGTCCGTAACGATATCGTTTTCGTCCCCGTCCAGGGGCCGGGCGACACTGCTCGGGTTGATGCGATTTGGCATCGAGCCGACCAAAATCCACTTCGACACAAACTGATTGGTCATGTGCGTCGCCTATATTCGGAGCGACCGAATACTTACGGCGCGCGCTGCGCCAATGTCTGACCTGATCAAATGGCGGCTAAGCAGTATTGCGGCGAGCGTATGATCTCGGCGGGCCCGACTAGACCGCCAAGGCCTACGCGCGATCGCCAACGGCAAATCAGGCCGTGTCATAAGCTCAACTTCCCAACCAAGGAACTAAAACCAGGTCGCGGCTCACCAGTACACGTACACGCGCCCCGGCTCGCACCGTAATGGTCGGCTGCACGTCAAGCTGGCGGCTGACGATCTTGTCGCCCGTGCTTTCGACCGCCCGCCCGGCGCTTTCGCGGATGGCGTAAGCGATGTCGTTATTGTCACCGCCTCCAGACGTTGCGGCGTTGGCGCCGACTCCGAACAGCGTCGACAACAAACCGGCCATCAGCAATTTGCCGGTGTGATTGTCGACGCGATCGGCGAACCCAGATTGGCCGCCAGCGTCGGTGCCGATCAGCCGGTCGAGATCGAGCGAGCGGCCATCGGGCAGGATCAGCCTCGTCCACACGACCAGCGCGCGCGACTGGCCATAGGTCACCCGCGCGTCATAGCTGCCGATCAATCGTGTACCTTGCGGGATGAGCCTGATCCGCCCGGTGGCGCTGTCGAATACATCTTCGGTCACTTGGGCAACCACCTGGCCGGGGAGGTCGGACGACAGGCCGGTGATCAGCGCCGCGGCTATCGTCGAACCGGCCAGTAAGACGTTGCGGCCGGCGGGTGCGGCGAGACGGCCGCTATTGATGCTGGACTCGCGGGTGGTTCCGGACACGAAGGCAGCCTTGCGATCCTGCGCATCGGCATTGGCGGTGGCGGAGGGTTCGGTAGCGGCGGGCGCGCCCGGCGGAGGCGGAGGCTCGGCGCTCACCGTTATGGGCGGTGTTCTGCCCCCGCCATCGGCGAACAATTTGCTTGCCCGCGCGCTGTCGCGCTGCTGGCGACGACGCTGCTGCTCGGCAGCCGCAGCATTGTCCTTTGCCTCGGGCGACGCAGATGTGCCCCCGGCTAGAGGAGGCGTCGTGACCGGCTCGCTTGTGGTCGGCGGCGCGCCGATTCCGGCCGATGCGGTCCGCGCGAGATCGCCATAATCCTTAGGCGCATCGGCGAGAGCGTCGGTGTTGCGCCGTTCGACCGATACGGATTCCTGCGGCCCCTGAGCATAACGGCTTTGCGTGAGGCTATAGCCGAGAGCAGCGGCGACGCCGAGCGCGCTTGCGCCCGCCAGTGTTGCCAGCGCCCTGCGCGACAGCCGACGCGGTGCGGGTGCCGGCGCACGGGTTGCGATCGGCGAGCGCATCTCATCGCGTCGGCGCTCGCCTGCGGGATCACGGTCGTCATCGCGCTCGCTCACTTGACCTGCTCCCGCGCGCGGCGACGCTCAATCCGGACGATCGCCCGCTTTTTGGTCCCGAGCCGCAGTTCGGCGACCTGGAACAGGCGGTCGACGACCATGTAGCGGCTAGCGACCCGGTAATTGACCAGTTCGGCCTTGTTCTTCTCGCCGATCAGAAACAGCGGCGGCAACTCGCTCTGCGCGATCGTGTCCGGAAACAGGATATAGGTCTTGGCACCGTCGTCGAAGACCTGGACCGGTTTCCACGGCGGATTGGCGCCCGACAGCCGATAAGCGAAGTCGAGCTTTGCGGGATCGATGCCGGCCTGCACTTGCGTGCTGGCGACCGCCGCCGCCGCGTCGATCCGCGCCTTCACCGCGATCAGTTCGTCCTGCGGATAGGACCAGCCTACGCTTGCCATATAGGTGGCAGGCGTCGAGCGGAGCTCGACATGATAGGTCCGCTTATCTGTATTGATGACGAGGTTGGTCCGGATGTTGGGGTCGGTCGGCTTGACGAGGATATGCGTGCGCCGACTTGCGCCAGTCCCGCTCGCTGCCTCGCCGATCATCCAGCGCACGGTGTCGCCAGCCGCAACCGCGCCGGTGTCGGACAGCGTTTCGCCTTCCTGCAGCGCGATATCGGTAACTTGGCCGACGGCGGCATAGACCTGATAGAGTCCGCCCGGTGCATAGACGAACAATTGCGTCGCGCCCTGCCAACCGGCGGGACGCGCGCTCACCCGCGCGGCTTCGGTCGCGGCGGCGATGGGGCGCGGCGACGCGGATGTTTGAGCGAGGGCCGCCGGTGCCGACAGCAACAGCGGAACAGCGAAAATCAAACGCATGATCATTCTCCGAGATCCTGGGACCAGTTGATGGCGTGGACGTAAAGCCCGAGCGGATTGCGGCTGAGCGCCGCCGCATCGGTCGGCGTCCGGACGACGATGGTAAGCACCGCCGTCCAATGGATGGTGCCGTTGAGCTGGCCGTGATCGTAGTGGCGCTCATCCCACGCGATGCGGAAGCTGTCGGCGGAGGCGCGCACGACATTCTTGACGTCGACCGAGACCTGCTTGTCGGCGAGATCGGCGAACGGGTCGTTGGCGCGCGCATAGTCGTTGAGCGCGGCGGCTCCCTGTTCGGTCGTAAAATCATAGGCGGCGCTCAGATTCTGGCGCAGCACGATCGGGTCGGCGGGCCGCGACCGGACGTTCTCGATGAACCGCGCAAGGTGCCATGCGATCTGCGGGTCGGTCGGGCGAAAGTCGCTGGTCGCCGGTGCGACCGCCCGCGCCGCACCCAGCCGATCGACCTCGACCACATAGGGCACGATATGCGAGCCGAACCGCAGCCGCAGATTGTCGGCGACCGAGAGCGACAGGATCGCGGTCGCACCGAATGCCATGAACCGCCAGCTGCGCGCCTGGACGCGCGCCGAGCCGATGCGATCGTCCCACGCCTGGCCGGCGCGCTGATAGGGGGTTTCGGGAACGGGCTCGCGGCCGAAGCGCGAAGAGGGACGGCGAAAAGGGTTCATGAGCGATCCTCCAGCGAGATGTGCGCCGAGCCACCATGATGATCGGCCGAGCGGAGCGTGTGGGCGGCGAGCGTCGCGCCCTGGATCATCGCCTGCCGGTGACGCAGCCGGTTCGCCCAAGCCGGTGCGGCAGGGTCAGTCCGGCCTGAAGGGTATGATGCAGGTGACGCAGCGAGGTTAGCCGGTTCCGGCGCCGGCTCCGCAGCAGCTTCGGCACTACCGGTCGCCTCCGAGCCACCGGGCGACGAACCGGCTCCACCTTCACCGCCGCCGGTGCCCGACCCGCCTCCCGGCGCTCCGGACGGCGGGGGAACCGTCGGAGCGCCCCCTCCGCCTCCATTCCAACGATGCTGCGCGTCGCTGGAACCTTGGGAGGCTCCGCCCGTCGGCGCCTGGGGAGCAGAAGGCGCTGACGGAGATCCGCCGCCCGACCCAGGGGGCGTGGGCGAGCCGGCGGATCGGGAAAGTGTAGAGGCGGCGGCCGAACCGGCACGGGTGGCAAGACCGGCGGCGCCAGCGACGCCCATCGTTGCCGCCGCTCCGATCCCGGCGACGGTCGCGCCGGTCGCGACGGCCGCACCGGCACCCAGTTGTGGGCCGCCCGAGATCAGGCCCGAGGCGATGCCGGGACCGAAGATCGAAAGACCAAGCAAGGTGAGCGCGGCGAGCGCGAGGCTGACCACCTGTTCGATCGTCGGCTGCGCACCGCCGAAATCGATCACGAAATCGCGAAAGATCGTCGAGCCGATGCCGATGATGACCGCGAGCACCAGCACCTTGACGCCGGTCGCCATCACATTGCCGAGCACACGCTCGGCCAGGAAAGCGGTGCGCCCGAACAGCCCGAATGGCACCAGCACGAACCCGGCGAGCGTCGACAGCTTGAACTCGATCAGCGTCACGAACAGCTGGATCGCGATGATGAAGAAGGCGAGCAGCACGATCGCCCAGGCCAGCAGCAGGACAGCGATCTGCACAAAGTTGGTGAACAGGCCGACCGGTCCGACCAGCAGCGACGCCTGGTCGAGCAAGGGTTGCCCGGCATCGATGCCGATCTGCGCGATCTTGCCGGGGTGGAGCAGGTCGTCGGGGCCGCCCGAGCCGGCTGCCTTCAGACCGATCCCGGAAAAGCTTAGATAGATGATCTTGGCGAGGCCGTTCCAGTTGGTGAGCAGGAACGCGAAGAAGCCGACCTGCAGGGTCTTGCGGACGAGCCTGGCGACGATGTCCTCGCCCTCGCTCCACGTCCAGAACAGCAAAGCGAGTGTCACGTCGATGACGATCAGCGAGCTCGCCAGAAACCCGACATCGCCGCGGATCAGACCGAACCCGCTGTCGATATAGCGCGCGAAGAGGTCGAGAAACCGATCGATGACACCCGTACCCTCCATGGCTCAGCGCTCCCGAGACTGAATGCTGGTGGCGGTGTTGCCCGCCGCATCCGCTACGTTCATCGGCAACGGCTCGATCGACGGTGGCTCGACAGGCGGCGCGTAGCTGCGGCTCTCCCCCATGAACCGACGCCGGTTGACCTCCCACGCGACCTCGCACCTTGAATCCTCGGTGTTGGCCGGGAGGGCGCGGCAGCGGACCAGTTCGGTGTTGAGCGGATCACGGGCTGCGGCGATCGGCAGCTGGGCGCTGTCGCCCACGACGAAGCCAGGCCGATCGGGTGGCGGCGCGCTCAACGCCACCAGCACGACGATCCCCGTCGTTGCCGCGGCGCCCGCGATCGCGGCCGATCGCCAGCCGAACGCCGCGCAGCGGCGGCGGGGTAATACCGGACCCTCAGTCACGGAACAGCGTCACGCTCTGCGGTACATAGCCCCGGCCCGGCGCGAGGAAGCGCCTGGTCTGCTCGCGCCCCTGCGCTTCGTCGGCGGCAGCGCGCGCGGCCTGGACCGCCGCCGCGCGCGATTGCGCCGCGACCATCGCGGTCAGGTCGGCGAGCTGACGGGTCTCGAGCGCGATGAGCTGGTTGCCGGCCTGGCTCGCCTGCAGCGCGCCGGTCGCGCTCTGGCTCGCGGTCACCAGCGTGCTCGCCTGATCGCGCGTGCCGTCGATATTGCCGGTGACGGTCGCGCCGGTCCTAAGTGCATCCTGATAGGAAGCGAGCGCGTCGGTCCAGCGGGTCTGGGCATTGGCGACGAGATCGCCCGACGAGCTGCCGGTCAGCGAGCCAGAAGGGTAGCGCTGGCTGAACACCCGGTCGATGTCGGTGACATTGTACGCGATCTGCTGCGCCTGGGTGATCAACTGCCGCGTGCGATCGATGTCGCGCTGAATGCTCGTCAACATGCTGGTCGGCAGATTGGCGAGATTACGGGCCTGGTTGATCAGGCTCTGCGCCTGATTCTGGATCTGGGTGATCTGGTTGTTGATCTGTTGGAGACTGCGCGCGGCGGTCAGCACGTTCTGCGCATAGTTGGTCGGATCATAGACGATCCCGCCGAACTGCGCGTCGGCCGGTGACGTCGTCGCCAGTGCCAGCGCGGCGACGCCGGCAACCAAAATGGATTTACGGAAGCGGGTCATGCAAACGTCTCCTGTGGTTTGGGGGATAGAGGGGTGAGATGATCGGCCGCCCAGGCGAGACCGCGATGGCGCACCCAGGCGGCCGCGAAGCCGCTGGCCCCGTGCGCTTCGAGCAGCGCCGTGATGGCGTTCAAATCGGTGCGCGACGAGGCGGCGGCGAAAGCCAGCGCAACCGGGCCGAGCCCAAGATCGAACAGCCGGTTGCCAGCCGCCGACTGGCAGTAATAGTCGCGCTTGGGCGTAGCGCTCGCGATGATCTCGATCTGGCGGTCGTTCAGCCCGAAGCGGCGGTAGATGCTGGCGATCTGCGGCTCGAGTGCGCGTTCATTGGCGAGGAACAGCCGGGTCGGGCAGCTCTCGATGATGGCGGGGGCGATTGCCGATCCTTCGATGTCGGCGAGGCTCTGGGTCGCAAACACCACGCTCGCATTCTTCTTTCTGAGCGTCTTCAACCACTCCTTGAGCTGGCGGCCGAACAGCGGATCGTCGAGCGCAAGCCAGCCCTCGTCGATCAGGATCAGCGTCGGACGCCCGTCGAGCCGCCGGCCGATCCGGTGGAACAGATAGGCGAGCACCGCCGGTGCCGCGGGCGTGCCGACAAGGCCCTCGGTCTCGAACGCCTGCGCATCGCTTGTCCCGAAATGCTCGACATCGCCGTCGAGCAGCCGGCCATAGGGACCGGCGAGCGTATAGGGCCCGAGCGCGCGCTTGAGACCCGACGCCTGGATCAGGACGGCGAGGCCGGTCAGCGTGCGCTGTGCGACCGGCGCGTCGGCGAGGCTCCCGAGCGCGGTCCAGAGATGGTCTTTCACCTCGGGCGTAATCGCGAACTGCTCGCGCGCGAGGATCGCTGCCAGCCAGTCGGCGGCCCAGGCGCGTTCGTCGGGCTCGTCGATCCGGGCCAACGGCTGCAGCGACACCGGCGCGGCATCGCCGCCGAGCGCTCCGCCGAGATCGTGCCATTCGCCGCCGACCGCGAGCGTCGCCGCGCGGATCGATCCACCATGATCGAACGCGAAGGTCTGCGCGCCCTCGTAACGGCGAAACTGGAGCGCCATGAACGCGAGCAGCACGCTCTTGCCCGAGCCGGTCGGTCCAACGATCAATGTGTGGCCGACATCGCCGACATGGAGCGAAAATCGGAACGGGGTCGCGCCTTGGGTGCGAGCATGGAACAATGGCGGCGCGCCCAGATGCGCGTCGCGATCCGGTCCCGCCCACACCGCCGAGACCGGCATGATATGCGCAAGGTTGAGCGTCGAGACCGGCGGCTGGCGGACATTGGCGTAGGGGTTGCCCGGCAATGAGCCGAGCCAGGCTTCGAGCGCGTTCAGTGTTTCGGCGATACAGGCGAAGTCGCGGCCACGCACGATCTTCTCGATCGCTTGCAGCTTGAGATCGGCGTCGCGCGGGGCATCGCCCAGCACCGTGATCGTCGTCGTAACATAGGCATAGCCCGCGATATCCGCGCCCAAATCCTGGAGCGCCGCATCGGCTTCGGCCGACTTGTTGGCGGCGTCGCTATCGACGAGCACGCTCGCTTCGTTGGTCAGCACCTCCTTGATGATCGCAGCGAGGCTCTTGCGCTTCGAGAACCACAGTCGCCGGATGCGGGTCAGCATTCGTTGCGCCGACACCTTGTCGAGGCAGATCGCCCGCGTCGTCCAGCGATAGGCGAAGCCCAGGCGGTTGAGCTCGTCGAGCATGCCCGGCACCGTCGATGCCGGAAAGCCGGTTACGACCAAGCAACGCAGATGCTTCGACCCAAGCTGCGGGGTCAGTCCGCCGACGAGCATCTCGTCGGCCAGCAGCGCGTCGAGATGCATCGGCGTTTCGGGGACGGAAATCCGCTGCGCGTGCGTCGAAACGCAAGAATGCAGATAGGTCAGCGTCTCAGACGATGATAGCCAAGCCGCTTCGGGCATGATCCCCTCGACCATGTCGAGCACCCGCCCCGTATCGCGCTCGAAATCGTCGAGATGGTCGGCGGCGGTGGCGATGCCCTGAGCGCCGCCTTCGTACAGCAGCGACGACGCTTTCGACGTGTCGTCGGCCGGCGGCAGCCATTGCAGCGTCAGATAATAGGCGCTGGTGAAATTGGGCTGGGTGACGTCGCCCCCTTCAAACAGGTCGCGGCGTTCCTCGTCGATCAGCGCAGACACGGGATCGGCGAAGCCGTCCGACAGCGGATAGCCGGGCGAGGCGGTGCGCTGCGCCTCGACATAAATTGCCCAGCCGGTGCCGAGCCGCTTGAGCGCGCTGTTGAGCCGCGCCGAGGTCGCGATCAGTTCGGCCTGCGTCGCACTGTCGAGATCGGGCCCCCGAAACCGCGCAACCCGTAGGAAGCTTCCGTCCTTGTTGAGGATGACGCCGGGGGCAATCATTGCCGCCCAAGGCAGGAAGTCGGAGAGCCGCGACGCACGGCGGGCATGTTCGGCAAGGAACATCATGGGTTCAGCTTTCAAAAAGGGTGGGAAGCGCGATGTGGCGGCGCGCGACAGGCAGGATCTGCGCGTCGCGTCGCGCGGCGAACACGGCGAGGCCGTGTCCGAGCACCGCCATGACAATGCCCGCAATCCACAAGCGAAGCCCGATGCCGATCGCGGCGGCGAGCGTGCCGTTGACGATCGCGAGCGCGCGCGGCGCGCCCGCCAGCAGGATCGGTTCGGCGAGCGCGCGGTGCACCGGTGCCGCGAATCCGGGCAGATCGTCCTGCATCAGACCAAAGCTCCGCCGCCGAAGCTGAAGAACGACAGGAAGAAGGACGACGCCGCAAACGCGACCGACAGGCCGAACACGATCTGGATCAGCCGCCGGAACCCGCCCGACGTATCGCCGAACGCCAGCGTCAGGCCGGTAATCACGATAATGATTACGCCGATCACCTTGGCAACCGGGCCCTGCACCGAGTCGACGATCGACTGCAGCGGGGTCTCCCACGGCATCCCCGAACCGCCCGCCCAGGCAGGCGCGGCATAGAGCATCGCGGTAGCCGCGAGGGCACCGCGTCGAAGGGTTTGCAAGCAGGTCATGAAGTTGCTCCTGGGACTGGATGAATTTGAAGAAGGCGGTAGCTGCCGTCGGGTGCGAGCCCTTCGACGCGGACGAGTTCGGACAGGCGACGCTCGGGCCCACGTCCGGTCAGCACCGCGATTACGTCGATCGTCTCGGCGATCAGCGCGCGCGGCACATGCGCGATGGCTTCGAGGATCAGCTGCTCGAGCCGGTGCAGCGCCGCGGTCGCGCTGCCGGCGTGGATCGTGCCGATCCCGCCCGGATGGCCAGTACCCCAGGCCTTCAACAGATCGAGCGCCTCAGGACCGCGCACCTCGCCGATCGGGATACGATCGGGGCGAAGTCGCAGGCTCGATCGCACCAGATCGGTCATCGTGACGCCGGGCGCGGTGCGCAGCGCCACGACATTGGCGGCGTCGCAGCGTAGCTCGCGCGTGTCCTCGATCAGGATGATGCGGTCCAGTCCGCCCGAGGCGACCGCCAGCAGCGCATTGGTTAGCGTGGTCTTGCCCGTCGATGTGCCGCCAGCGACCAGGATGTTGGCACGGGTCTGGACCGCCTGGGCGAGATAGGTTGCCGCCATCGCAGTCATCGTGCCGGCGGCGACATAGTCGGCCAGTGCGAGGGGCAGGCTTGCCGGACGCCGGATCGAGAAGACCGGCTCCATCACCACCGGCGGCAACAGTCCTTCGAAACGTTCGCCGCCTTCCGGCAGCTCCGCTGAGACTCGCGGCGAACCGCGATGAACCTCGGCGCCGACATGGTGAGCGACCAGGCGGATGATACGCTCGGCCTGCATCGGAGACAGCTGTTCCTCGGTCCTCGCCATGCCGCTGTCGAGCCGGTCGACCCAAAGCCGGCCATCGGCATTGAGCATCACCTCGGAGACTTCTGGCTCATCGAGCCATGCCGCGATTGCCGGACCCAGCGCGCTCTTCAGCATCGCTGTGCCGCGTGCGTGAACGATGGCCGAGGGCTGGGTCACTTGAGCTGTCTCCGTTGGTTCGAGCCGAGCAATCGCGGCGTCGGAGACAGGTAAAGAATGCGAATTCCGGTGGCGGACAACAGCTTTCGGCAGCCGTCGTAGGACCGGCGGCGTGCGGTTAGATAAGGGTGGGTTTGGCCTGAGCTAGCTCAAGCAAGGAGCCCACAAGTCCTTTGTCCCAACGCCTTCAGGGGAAGTCATTTGGGCAGCTCAAGCCCACGCTGATTCGCGCAAGTTCATCGAGTCGCCTTTTCTGATGGTCGTTTCCATCGCGGATTGCGCATGGCTTACCCGGGATTTCTGTTGGTCGAGTCAAGCGGCAGCGTTATCCTCGGCTGGTAGGGGGATAGGCGAGTGTCTTTCGCCCACCACGTTTAATACGCTTCGCTCCCGTCCGGCCAAGGATAGCGGTGCGCTTGGCGGCCTTCTCCGGCACCAGCCGGAATGTGCGGAGCATCGCGACCTCTTCGGGGTGGCGCGCCAACACCTCGATCAAGCCCACCGCCGCGTCGCTCGGCGGCGTGCGGCCGCTCTCATATTTCTGAAACGCCCGCTTACCGCCGCCGATGATGACGCCGGCCTCTTCCTGGGTCAGTCCCAGCTTCTTCCGCACGGATTTGACATGCGTCGCATATTCCTCGCGCAATGCCTTGAATGCCTCATTCGAGGCCTTGAGATCGGTGCCGCTGTGGATGGCGTCGCTATCGTCATCGGGATACCAGCCCGGCACGTCGATCGTACGCGCGAGCGAGCCGACGACGACAGTCTGCGACCGCACGTCGCGGCGTAGCACCTTGCCCGTCTCCGGATGAACTCGCGTCTCGCTCACTTCACACCTCCTTGAACGATGTCAGCACGACATCGATCAGCGTTTCGCCGGCAAACTTCAGGTACAGAAACAAGCCGTCGCAAGGAATATTGTAGGTGTCGTGCCAAACCTTCGAGTTTGGTGGGCTGTGCGCTGTCTCGGACTTCACGAAATCGCCCGGTTCCAGCGCTTGCACGACATCGACAACATCCTCCAGCGAATAGCCTATCGCCTGGGCATCGCGGACCGCCTTGGTCGTAATCTCGAGCGACTCCGCATCGACGAACTTCGCCTGGATCGCTGCCAGATCATGGTGGGGCTTCCGCTTTACCGTCATGCTAATACACCTTAAAGGTCACTTTTTCAATATCCCAATTTCATTCGCATTGCGCTCGCCCAACGCGGAGTTCTCGCCAGACTTGATCGCTTGGCATGTATAGGGTCGTGTCGCCGCGGGCAAAAAACCCCGTATCCTCATAAGCTAGGAGCTGCGTGCGCCTCCATCGGCACTGGAGCGGGGACTTCAGGCTGCGCTGCCGCCTGCTTGCCGGAAGCTCCGCAGCAATAGGCTTGCCAAGCATCCATGAGAGCACGGCGCTTCGCTAGCGCCCGCCCGCGCCGATAGGCGCGCTCGGCCTTATTCCCGACCGTATGCGCCAGCGCCATTTCCACGGTCTCACGCTCGAAATTGGTTTCTTCTCCCGCCCAGTCACGGAACGAGGAGCGGAAGCCGTGTACGGTTACACCTTCGATCCCCATGCGTCGCAGCAGCATGGACATCGCCATGTTCGACAATTTGCCGCCGCGCTGAGCCGGAAACACCAGTCGATGAGCCTCCGGGTTTTTCGGCTTCAGCGCGTTCAGAAGTGCTATGGCGAGATCCGTCAGCGGCACCGAATGCTCGGCCTCGGCTTTCATCCGAAGGGCCGGGATCGTCCAGAGCCGGCTCACGAAATCGACCTCCCCCCATGTCATCCCGATGACCTCACCCGTTCGTGCCGCCGTGAGGATCGCGAATTCGAGCGCCCGGGCGGCGGTGGCAGGCCGCCGCTTCAATTTGCTGTAGAAGTCCGGGACCTGAACGTAGGGCATGGCCGCGTGATGCCCCGTCGACTTGCGCTGCTTTGGCATCATCAGTTCGAGATGCCCTTTCCACCGAGCGGGGTTCTCGCCCTCTCGATGGCCAGCGACGCGTGCCGCATCGAGTACACGCTCGATCCTGCCCCGCACACGCCGAGCGGTCTCCGGCACCTTCAGCCAGATCGGCTGCAGCGTTGCGACGATGTCGTCGGTGACGATCGCGGCGATTTCCGTCTCGCACAGCTTCGCGGCATGCGTCGTCAGTGTCGCCCGCCACTGCTTGCGATGTTTGTCGTTGCGGAATCCATCCTCGATTTCATCGATCAGCTTGTCCGCGAAGCTCCAGAAGGTAACGCCACCTTGTGAAGGGGCGCGGCGCTTCGGCCCCGGCAGAATTACCGCAACCGGCTCTTCCGGTATGGGCCGCGCCTCGACCCGCTCCGCGATAGGATCGCGTCCTTCAGCAAACGCCGCCTTCGCATCCGCCGCCAGTTTGCGCGCGGCTGCGAGCGACACGGCCTCCGGCGTGCCCAACCCCATTTCCCGGCGCTGGCCACCACCAATCAGAAGGAGCACCCAGGACCGATTACCGTTGGGCTTCACCAGCAGGTACAGGCCATTGCCGTCCGAGTGCTTTCCCGGCTTGGTAATTGCGGTCACCTGCTTGGCGACCAGCTTGTTGCTGAACCTGCGTGCCATCACGACCTCCGCACATTCAACTGGGAAGCCCGGGAGGCGTTATCCAGCCCCAATCCTGTTCCCAATCGCGGCTGCGGTCTAGGGCGATCTGGCGCGAACCAGCACGGCCAGAAAATATTTTTCAAGCATCTGATATAAATGGGTTTTCTGAGATTTTGGACGGTCCGCCGTGGTTCGCGGGAGACCGTCCAGTGGCGGAGCGGGAGGGATTCGAACCCTCGATACGGTTTTGCCGTATACTCACTTTCCAGGCGAGCGCCTTCGACCACTCGGCCACCGCTCCGCATTCGCTGGAAGCGTTGCCCCCTATCCTCTGGCTTCGGGTCATGCAATGCCTTGCGCCATGCTGACCATTTTGCTCGCACTGCAAGCCGCCGCCGCCCTTGCCCCCGCCACACCCAAATCCCCAAGCGAGATCATCGCCGGGGCGCCGGCTGCCGATTGGGTGGATATGAAGGCCGACGACCTGCTGGTGATGCAACTCGCGCCCGACCGGGCCGGAAAGGCACGCCGCGTCGTCATCCAGCTGATGCCGCCGCCCTTCTCGCAAAGCTGGATCACAAACATCAAAACGCTCGCCAAGGCACATTGGTGGGACGGGACCAGCGTCAATCGCGTGCAGGACAATTATGTCGTGCAATGGGGCGACGCGACGGAGAAGAAGGCGCTGCCGGTGGGGATGCAGCAGACCTCGGAACAGGAATACACATCCTTTGTGCCCGGATTGAAGCTGAACGACATGCCTAGGCTTGCGTACCCGGACGCCTACGCTCGAGGCGTGACCTTTCGTTCCGGGTGGCAGTTGGCTTACGAAATCATGTCAGCCCATCCGGTGACGGACCAGAGCGGAAAGCCTATTAGATCACGCGACGGCAGCAATGCATGGCCCGTCCACTGCTACGGCATGGTCGGCGTCGGGCGGAATCTGTCGCCGGACGCAGGGAACGGGGCCGAGCTTTACACCGTGATCGGTCATGCGCCGCGGCATCTGGACCGCAATATCGCGGTGGTCGGGCGCGTGGTGGGCGGGATCGAGCATCTCTCCAGCCTGCCGCGCGGGACGGGTGCGCTCGGCTTTTACGAAGACCCGGCGCAGCCGGTACCGATCGCGTCGATCCGCCTCGCCTCCGAACTGCCGCAGGCCGAGCGGCCGCGGATGCAGTATCTCTCGACCGAAAGCGCCAGTTTTGCCGCCTATGCCGATGCGCGGGCGAACCGGAAGGACGGGTTCTTCAACATTCCGGCGGGCGGCGCGGACATCTGCAACGTGCCGGTGCCGATCAGGAAGCGGCCCTAGCCGGGCCCTCCCGCTCGTCCCGAGCGAAGTCGAGGGGCGGTGGCACGGACTCGGCAAATGCGCCCCTCGACTTCGCTCGGGACGAGCGGTGTTGGGTGCGGGCTATTCATCCGCCAGCACAGGATCATCCACCCGTTCCCCTGCCAGCACCCGTTTCATCCTGTCGCGATCGAGCGCACCTTCCCAGCGGGCGATGACGATCGTCGCGACACCGTTGCCGATCAGGTTGGTGATCGCGCGCGCCTCCGACATGAAGCGGTCGATGCCGAGGATCAGCGCGATGCCGGCGACCGGGATGGTGTGCGTGGCGCTGAGCGTCGCCGCCAGCGTCACGAAACCGCTGCCGGTCACACCCGCCGCGCCCTTCGACGTCAGCAGCAGGATGCCGAGCAGGCCCAATTGATGCCATAGGGTCAGCTCGGTATTTGTAGCCTGGGCGATGAAGACGGCGGCCATCGTCAGGTAGATCGAGGTGCCGTCCAGGTTGAACGAATAGCCGGTCGGCACGACCAGGCCGACGACCGGCTTGGCGCACCCCAGATCCTCGAGCTTGCGCATCAGCCGCGGCAGTGCCGTCTCCGACGATGAAGTGCCGAGCACGATCAGGATTTCGGCCGCGATGTAACGCAGGAACGCAAGGATGCTGAATCCGGTCGCCCAAGCGATCAGCCCCAACACCACGAACACGAACAGCAGGCAGGTCGCGTAGACGCTCAGCATCAGCGCGCCCAGCTGCGCGAGCGTGCCGACGCCATATTTGCCGATCGTGAAGGCCATCGCGCCGAACGCGCCGATCGGCGCCAGCTTCATCAGCATCGCGATGATCTGGAAGAAGAACTCGCCCGCGCCGTCCAGCGCGCGGATCGCCGCCTCGCCGCGCGGCCCCATATGCGCGAGCGCGAGGCCGGAGAGGATCGCGACCAGCAACACAGGCAGCAGCTCGCCGCCGGTCAGCGCGCCGAGGAACGAGTCTGGTATGATAGCCAGCAGGAACGGCACGATCCCCTGCTCTTTCGCCTTCCCTGCGGCGTCAGCGACGCCGGCCATGTCGAGCGTGGCGAGATCGGCGTTCAGGCCGGCGCCAGGCTGGGCGATATTGACCACGATCAGGCCGATCGCCAGCGCCAGCGTCGTCAGGACCTCGAAATAGATCAGCGCCTTCAGCCCGACCCGCCCGACCGCGCGCAGATCGCCGATCTTGGCGATGCCCAACACCACGGTCGTGAAGATGATCGGCGCGATCATCATCTTGACCAGCTTGATGAAGGCATCGCCGAGCGGCTTCAGCGACGCGCCAATGTTCGGCCACAGGCAGCCGACCAGCACGCCGAGCGCGATGCCAAGCAGGACCTGCGCGTAAAGATGGCGAAAAATGCGCATCAGGCCGAAAGGCTCACTCGGCCGCCCGCGTGGCGATCCAGTCGCCCGCCAAGCTCAAGGTCCAGCAGCGCGCTCTGCACGATCGCGCTTGGCAGGCCCGACTGGCGGACGATTTCGTCGATCGGGACCGGTGTCGGCCCGAGCAGGTCGGTGACCGCGCCGCGCTCGGCATCGGACGCGTCTTCGACCGGCCCGGCCTGCCAGGGCTCGACCGGCTGAGCGACCGCGCGCGCGTCGATCGGGCGGACCTGCTCCAACACATCGGCTGCGTTCTGGATCAGGATCGCGCCTTCGCGGATCAGCAAATTGCAGCCCTGCGCGCGCTGGTCGAGCGGCGAACCCGGCACTGCCATAACTTCGCGGCCCAGCTCGGCGGCGATGCGCGCGGTGATCAGCGAGCCGGATTTGGGCGCCGCCTCCACCACCACCGTGCCGAGCGCGAGGCCGGCGATGATCCGGTTGCGCGAGGGGAAGTGGCGCGCGAGCGGCTCGGTCCCGGGCGGCTGCTCGGCGATGAGTAGGCCCTCCGTCGCTACCCGCTCCTGCAGCGCTGCGTTCTCGGGCGGATAGGCGATGTCGATCCCGCTCGCGATGACGCCGACCGTGCCGCCGTCCACCGAGCCGATGTGCGCAGCGGTATCTATGCCGCGCGCAAGTCCCGACACGACCGTCGCGCCTTCGCTTGAAAGCTGCTGGGCAAGCCCGCGCGCGAAGCGGCAGGCCGCGGCGGAGGCGTTGCGTGCGCCCACGATCGCGATCACCGGACGGCGCGGCAGGTCGAGCGAGCCGCGCACGATCAACATCGGCGGCGCGCTTTCGGTCTGGCGGAGCAGCGCTGGATAGGCCGGGTCGTCGATGAACAAGGGGCGCGCGCCGAGCCGATCGATCATCGCCAGTTCGCGCTGCACCTCGGACAGACTTGCCGGCCTGAAGTCGCGCCTGCCACCGCGCGCGGCAAGCATCGGCAGCGCATCCAGCGCGGCGCCGGCGCTCCCGAAGCGCTGGATCAGCTGGCGATAGGTGACAGGACCGATGTGCGGCGTACGCAACAGCCGCAGGCAATCGACGGCGGAATCGCGATCCGCCTCAGCCACTCTTGCGCCCGACCTTTGGTTCGGTACCCGCGAACAGGCGCGCCAGGTTGGTGCGATGCTTCCAGAAGACCAGCAGGGCCAAGGCGATGAAGAGCACGCCGATGTCCATCCGGCCAAACAGGAAGGCGCTGACCGGAGCGCCCAATGCGGCGCTCAGTCCACCGACCGAGGAATATCGGGTGATCGCGAGCATCGCGATCCAGACGGCCAAATAGATGACGCCCAGCGGCCACCACAGGCCGAAGGCGATGCCGCCAAAGGTTGCGACGCCCTTGCCGCCATTGAACTTCAGCCAGACGGGATTGCAATGGCCGATGAACGCTGCCGCGCCGCCCAGCAGCGCGCCGCCCGGCACGATCGCCTCGCCGATCCAAACCGCCGCAGCGCCTTTCAGCGCGTCGAGCAGGAGAGTCGCGGCGGCTAGGCCCTTGCGGCCGGTCCGCAGCACATTGGTCGCACCGATGTTTCCTGAGCCGATCGCACGCAGATCGCCGGCGCCCGCGAAACGGGTCAGCAGCAGCCCGAACGGAATCGCGCCGAGCAGATAGCCGACCGCGATCGCCAAGGCCGGCATTTGCCAGAGGATTTCGGTGGTTTGCGCCCCCATGCCAGCCTGCATAGCGTTCGCGCGGCGGCTGACAAAGACCAATCGAAACGATTATGAGCAGTCGCATGGCCGACACCCGTCCGCTTCTGTTCTTCGATTCAGGCGTCGGCGGACTGTCGGTATTGGCGGAAGCAAAGAAGCTACTGCCGCGGGCGCCGATCGTCTATGCGGCGGACAGCGCGGGCTATCCCTATGGCACCAAAAGCGAGACGGAGATCGCCGCGCGCGTGCCGGCCCTGCTCGGGCGGCTGGTCGAGCGCTATCGTCCGCGACTGGTGGTGATCGCATGCAACACCGCCTCGACCATCGCGCTGACCGTGGTTCGTGCGGCGCTTGACCTGCCTGTGGTCGGCACGGTGCCTGCGATCAAGCCCGCCGCGCTTGCATCCAAGACACGGGTGATCGGCGTGCTCGGCACCGAAGCGACGATCCGGCAGCCCTATGTCGATCGCCTCGCCGCCGAATTCGCTAGCGACTGCCTGGTGCTTCGCCACGGATCGGCGGAGCTCGTCGATCTCGCCGAAGCCAAATTGCGCGGCGAGGCAACCGACCTAGCCGCCTATCGCCGCATTCTCGAAGGCCTGACGGGCCAGCCCGGCGGCGACCGCATCGACACTGTGGTGCTCGCCTGCACGCACTTCCGCCTTGTCGAGGCGGAACTTAGCGCGGCGATGGCGCTCACTTATATCGATGGCGCCGAGGGGATCGCGCGGCGGATCGAATATCTGACGCTGGATCAGGACTGGCCCGACACGCCCGCGCCCGGCCGCGCTGTCTTCACCGCGCTCGGCGACAAGGAGCGCGCGCTTGCTTTCGCCCTTGCACGGTTCGGCCTCACCGAAATAACCGGGCTTTAATGAAATTGTCCGCACAGAGATATTTGCGAGCGTTTCGCACTGGAACCGAACGGCATGGCCGCGTAAATAGCCGCCACCGTCAGGCAGTTTAGCGGGCAGCGGCTTTGGATTATCAGCGTATTTTCACCCAGGCGATCGACCGCTTACATGCGGAGGGGCGGTACCGGGTGTTCATCGATATCCTGCGCAACAAGGGCATGTACCCCAATGCGCGCTGCTTCGCCGGGCATAACGGGCCGAAGCCGATCACGGTCTGGTGCTCGAACGATTATCTGTCGATGGGCCAGCACCCCAAGGTGATCGCGGCGATGGAGGAAGCGCTGCACGATGTCGGTGCAGGCGCCGGCGGCACGCGCAACATCGGCGGCAACACGCATTACCATGTCGATCTTGAAGCCGAGCTTGCCGATCTGCATGGCAAGCAAGGCGCGCTTCTCTTCACGTCGGGCTATGTTTCGAACGAAGCGACCCTCTCGACGCTGGCCAAGATATTGCCCGGCTGCGTCATCTTTTCGGACGAACTCAACCACGCCTCGATGATCGCGGGCATTCGCAACTCGGGTGCGGAAAAGCGCGTGTTCCGTCACAACGATGTCGCGCATCTGGAAGAGCTGCTGGCCGCCGAGGATCCTGAAGCGCCCAAGCTGATCGCCTTCGAAAGCGTCTATTCGATGGACGGGGACGTGGCGCCGATCGCGGCGATCTGCGATCTCGCCGACAAATATGGCGCCCTCACCTATCTCGACGAAGTCCATGCCGTCGGGATGTATGGCGCGCGCGGCGGCGGCATTTCGGAGCGCGACGAGATCGCGCACCGGCTGACGATCATCGAGGGGACGCTCGGCAAGGCGTTCGGCGTGATGGGGGGGTATGTCGCGGCGGACCGGGTCATCATCGACGTGATCCGAAGCTACGCGCCGGGCTTCATATTCACGACCAGCCTGTCGCCGGTGCTGGTGGCCGGCGTTCTCGCCTCGGTGCGCCACCTGAAGGCATCGAGCGCGGAACGTGAAGGCCAGCAGGCCTCGGCCTCCATGCTGAAGCAGCTGTTCCACGATGCCGGCCTGCCCGTGATGCCATCGACGACGCACATCGTGCCGCTGATGGTCGGCGATCCGGTCAAGGCGAAGCGGATCAGCGACATCCTGCTCGCTGAATACGGCGTCTATGTGCAGCCGATCAACTATCCGACCGTGCCGCGCGGCACCGAGCGGCTGCGCTTTACGCCCGGCCCCAGCCATACCGCCCAGATGATGCGCGAGCTAACGTCTGCGCTCACCGAAATATGGGACCGGCTTGAGCTGAGGCTCGCGGCCTGAGCGCCGCCGAACTCGCCCTCCTCGCACTTGCCGCGATCGGCGCCGGGGCGATTAACGCGCTGGCGGGCGGCGGCTCGATCCTGACCTTCCCGGCGCTGATCGCCGCGGGCATTCCGCCGATCGCCGCGAACATCACCAACACTGTCGCGCTGTTTCCAGGCTATATCGGCGGCGTGATCGGGCAGGCTCGCGATCTCCAAGGCCAGTCGCGGCGCCTGCTGATGCTCGGCCCGATCGCGCTTATCGGCGGATTGCTGGGCGGAATGCTGATCCTTGTCAGCAGCGAGCGGCTGTTCGCCGCGCTCGTGCCGTGGCTGCTGCTCGGCGGCTGTGCGCTGCTCGGTATCCAGGATCATGTGCGCGGGTGGCTGCAGCGTCGCTCCGGTGCGCTCGGACTTGGCTGGGCGGTGGTGCCAGTCTTCCTCGCCGCGATCTATGGCGGTTATTTCGGCGCCGGTCTCAGCGTCATTTTCCTGGCGGTGCTGGGTCTGACGCTGGAGGACAGCCTGACTCGGCTGAACGGGCTGAAGCAGGCGCTGGCATTGTGCGCCAATCTCTCCGCCGCCATCCTGTTCGCTTTTTCCGGCAAGGTCATTTGGAGCGCGGCGGCGGTGATGGCGGTCGGCTCGCTGACCGGCGGCGCGCTCGGCGGGCGGCTGGCGAGCGTGATCAGCCCCAAGGCCTTGCGCATGATTGTCATCGCGATCGGTGTCGGCGTCGCGATCCTGTTCCTGGTCAGGCGCTGAGCACGGCCCGCCAGGCATAGCCGCGATACAGCGGCCGGAAGTCGAGACTCAATCCTTGGCGCTTAGCTGCTTCCGCAAGCGCTGCTTCCAGATCGGCGCGCGGCGCCACGTCAAATTTTTCGAGCCAGGCGAACAAGGCGCTCCGCCACCAATCCGGCAGCCGGTCCTGCTGGCCGAAATCGACGACATGAAGCTGTCCGCCCGGTTTCAGCGCGGCCGCGGCACGATCGATCGCCGCACGCCAGTCGGGGATCATCGACAGCGTGTAGGACAGGAAAATGCGATCGAACCTCGCCTCGCCGAACAGCCGCTCACCATTCCAAGCGGTCGCGTCCCCGGCGGCCAAGGTAATCCGGTCGTTCAACCCTGACCGCCGCACGGAACCCCGTGCCGTCTCCAGCATCGCTGACGAAATGTCGAAGCCGTAGAAGCGCGATCGGGGCGAGGCCTGCGCCGCGGCGATCAGATTGCGCGCGGTACCGCAGCCGACTTCCAGAACCGACCCGCCCGGCGGCGGCGCGAGGTCGCGGATCAGCCCGTCGCGGCCGAGCAGATAATATTTGCGCGTGAGGTCATATATGTGGCGCTGGCCGCGATAGATCGCGTCCATGTGCTGGGCGGCGATCTCCATCAGCCAGCGAAGCGGTAAAGATGGACGCCGCCATAAATGGATGAGCGGTCACGCCGCGTCAGGTCGCGCGAATGATCCTCGGCATAATCCCAGCGCGCCAGGATCGGGTCCGGCACGCGGCCGGGGAGCAGACTCGGCGCGGCAGCGGTGCGGAACAGCACGCGCGCTCCGGGCCGCGCGGTGCGCGTGATCTCGCCCCACAGCGTCGTCAGCTGCGCGTCGGTCATCCAGTCCTGCGCGTCGAGCAGGATGAAGCGATCGAGGCTCGCTGGCGGTTGCTGGCGCAGGTGATCGGCCATGTTGACATGGCGCACGTCAACGCGGTCGACCCGGTCGACCACGGCGCGATAATGCGCTTCCTCAAGGTACGGCGGGACCGAAGCATCCGATTGCTTGCCATAGCCGCGGCCGAACGCCTGCCAGGCGAAATAATTGTCGCGAATGCTGAAATCGCACGCGAGCTTTTCCAGCCGGGAGCGCAACACCGACGCCATGCCGTCGGGATCGTCGCCGGCCAGCGCCTCATATTGCGCCGGCGGAATGCCGAGCCCGAACAGGGATGCCGGCTGGTCGGTGAGCCAGCGAATGAACTTCTTGTCGAACACCGGCGCGAACCGCTCGGCGAAGATCGCGCGTTGCTCCTCGACGGTCTCCGCCGCCAGCAGCTCGCGAGGATCGACGCGGTAGAGCCTGGCGATGACATGCGCGAGGCCGATGAAATTGCCGAGCAGGCCGCGCCGATAGATGCCGCGCGCGAACCCACTGATCCGGCGGCGTCCGATCAGGTCGCGCCCTTCCCAATAGCGCCGCGATGTCTCGTCCAGATGCGGCTGCACAAATTTCTGATAGGCACGGATGTTGGCGGGCGTGTCCGCTTCACCGAAGAAGCGGCGGAACGCCGCATGATCGGGCAGATGTCGCGCCGCCGTCAGCTTCAGCCGGTTGAGCGCTACATGCGCGGTGTTCAGGTCCACCGCGATGATAGCGGCAGGATCGGCGGTCAGGTAGCTGAGCACATTGCAGCCGCCGCTGGCGATGGTGACGATGCGGCTGTCCGGCGTGATGGCCAGCGCTTCCATGTCCACGATCGGGTCTTCCCAGATCTGCGCGTAGACGAGGCCACGGAACGCGAAGGCGAAGGCGCGTTCGAGCAGGCTTTGCTTGCTGAGATCGGAACTCTGGACCGCCGCGGCCTTGACCGCCTTCATCGTCGCCGCATGTCCCATTGTCATCTCTCCGTAGCCTGAGTGGCTCCTTATGACGCCCGGGTGACGGGACGATGACTCGTCAGGCCTGCCCGGCGCTTGAGCTCAGCAGGCGCGGATCGACGCCGGCGCTCTTGAACGCCTCCTCCCAGCGCCGCTCGACTTGCGTGTCGAACAACAATGTTTCGGTCGCTTGCACGGTGAACCAGCCGTGGCGCGTCATCTCCTCATCGAGCTGGCCGTCGCCCCAACCGGCATAGCCAAGCGCGGGCAGCCAACGGCTCGGCCCCTTCCCTTCGGCGATGGCGCGCAGCACGTCGATCGTGTTCGTGAGCGCGAAGCGGCCATCGACTTCCATCGTGTCCTGCCCGCCCCAATCGCGCGAATGCAGCACGAAGCCCCGCTGCGGCTCGACCGGCCCGCCCAGATGCACCGGCGCGTCGGGCGCTTGGCCCGGCTCGATCTCGAACTGTTCGAGCAGCGCATGAAACCCCAGCCGCGGCGTCAGCCGGCCGACACCGATCCCCATCGCGCCGCGTTCGTCGTGCATGCAAACCGCGATCACTGCGCGCTCGAAGCGCGGGTCGCCAATGCCGGGCATGGCGAGGAGAAGCTGGCCGGTCAGGAATGGAGGCGTCATTCGAATCGCTATAAGCGCATGACTTCCGCGCCCCAATCCCTTGACGCTGGCAACGGGCGCGGACACGAGGCGTTCGAACGCCCGACTCAGGGTTCATGCCAAGGAGACCAGCAATGACGATCCAGCCGGGCGACAGATTGCCGAGCGCAACCCTTGTCAAGGCGACCGCCGATGGGCCGGACGCCGTTCAGACCGACGAGTTCTTCGCTGGCCGCAAGGTCGCGTTCTTCTCCGTCCCCGGTGCGTTCACGCCAACTTGCTCCGCACGCCATCTGCCCGGCTTCATCGACAGCATCGACGAGCTGAAAGCCAAGGGCGTCGACGAAGTCGCCTGCACCGCGGTGAATGACCCGTTCGTCATGGCCGCCTGGGCGAAGCAGTCGGGTGCCGAAGGCAAGGTGACGATGCTCTCAGATGGCAACGGCGCCTTCGCGAAAGCGCTGGGACTGGAGTTCGATGGCTCCAAATTCGGCATGGGTACGCGCGGCCAGCGTTATTCGATGATCGTCGACGACGGCGTGGTCAAGGAGCTGAATGTCGAGCAGTCGGGCGAATTCCGGGTCAGTTCGGCAGAACATATGCTGTCTCAACTCGGCTGAGACGGAACGGAGCCGCCGCGCCATCGGTTGTTACGCCTGAGTTTTCAGAGGAGGCGTATATGGTGACCGATACCGCAGCGAAGACCGACAAGGCCAACACCACCACTCTTTCGGATCGCGCGGGTGATCTCAAGGATCGCGCCGGCGCGCTCCTCCAGGAAGGGGTGGACACGGTCAAGGCGCATCCGGGTGCGACGGCGGCCGTGGTTGGTGGCGCCGTGGCGGCCGCAGCCGCCTATGTCGGCCGCGACAAGATCGCCGAGGCCGCGACAGCGGTGCGCGATAAGGTGCAAGGCTCAGCCAAAGCCGGAAACGGCAAAGCCTGACTTGTCGCTGTCATGGCGAGCCGTTAATGGCTCGCCATGACAGAAAAGAAGATCGAACAGAACTCTGCCGCGCTGATCGAGGAGCTGGCGAGGCTCTACGAAGAAGCCGTCGAAGCGCTGCAGGCGGCGATCTCCGCATTCGTGGTCGATGGCAGCAAGCCTGACCGCAAGGCCCGCCAGGAGGGCCTTTTCAGCTATCCCGAGCTTCGTTTGCGCTATCGCGGCGGCGGCCCGACGCCCGACCCGATCCGATCATTCGGCCGGCTGGTCGCGCCCGGCACTTACGCGACGACCGTCACCCGCCCGCGCCTGTTCGCGGAGTATCTGGCCGAACAGCTTGATTTGCTGATCGATGCCTATGGCGTCACGGTCGAGATCGGCCGGAGCCGGCAGGAAATCCCCTTTCCCTATGTGCTCGATCCGGGCCATGACCTGACGCTGGAAGGCGTCTCGCCTGCCGAACTGGCGCGCTGGTTCCCGGCGACCGAACTGGCCTATATCGGCGACGAAATCGCCGACGGCATTCCGTCCGACGATGGCGCCCTGCCCCGTCCGCTCGCGCTGTTCGATGGCCTGCGCACCGACTTCTCGCTTGCGCGCCTGCGCCACTATACCGGCACGCCGCCGGAGCATGTGCAGCGCTACATCCTGTTCACGAACTATCACCGCTATGTGGACGAGTTCGTGCAGTGGGCGTGCAAGACGCTGGGCGAGGATGATCGCTACACGGCCTTGTCGGGTCCTGGCGGGCTATTCATGACGCCGGATACGGTCGATCCGGACAAGGCAGTCGCGGACTTTGCCTGGCGGCGCCACCAGATGCCGGCCTGGCACCTGACCGCGCCGGACAGGTCGGGCATCAGCCTCGTCAATATCGGCGTCGGCCCGTCCAACGCCAAGACAATAACCGATCACCTCGCGGTGCTGCGGCCCGAAGCATGGCTGATGATTGGCCATTGCGGCGGTTTGCGCCCCAGCCAGCGGATCGGCGACTATGTGCTGGCTCACGCCTATCTGCGCGACGACCATGTGCTGGACGATGTGTTGCCGCCCGAAATCCCGGTGCCGGCGATCGCCGAGGTGCAGCAGGCGCTTTATCGCGCCGCCGAGACCATTTCGGGCGAGACCGGCGACGTGCTGAAACGCCGCTTGCGCACCGGCACGATCGTGACCACCGACGATCGCAACTGGGAGCTGCGCTATTCCAAGTCGGCGCTGCGCTTCTCGCTATCGCGCGCGGTAGGGGTGGACATGGAATCGGCGACCATTGCCGCCCAGGGTTATCGCTTCCGCGTCCCCTACGGCACGCTGCTCTGCGTGTCGGACAAGCCCCTGCATGGCGAACTGAAGCTGCCCGGCCAGGCCAACCGCTTCTACGAGCGCGCGATCAACGAGCATATGCGGATCGGCATCGAAGCCTGCGCCGAACTCCGCCGCGAAGGCGCCAAGCTCCACAGCCGCAAGCTGCGCGCGTTCAACGAACCGCCGTTCCGGTAACAGTTCGGCGAATGTTCACGAAAGTTCGCACTGGCCAAGGGGCATATTTCGAAGATCTGGAATCGGATGTTCTGGACATCCAGAATGTTCATTTCGGGTTTTGCGAAAGCGGACGATTTGAAAGAGCCGCGAGGACTCTGACATAGGTCTGTCCGTGTAGGACAGCGGATTCACGCCGATATGAAAAAGCCCCGGCCGAACCGACCGGGGCTTTCTCCATTGGCTTTCGGCCGATGCTTACGCGAAGCGGACGTTGATCCGGCGACGGCGTACCGCGTTGCCGACCAGCCCGAAGCCGCCGATCATCATCGCCCAAACGGCCGGTTCCGGCACCGGAGTGATGGTCGCCGAGAAGGTCAGGTCCTGAGACCCGTTCACGATTTGGGCGAAAGACAGCTCGTCGAGATTTTGGCCGCGCGCGCTCCCAATAATCGCCCGGCCCAGGTTCGGGTTCGCGTTCGAGACGGCGCAGGCGCCGCCGCCGAACGGGTTACAGGACGCGACGGTCGCCTGGCCCGTGCCAGTGGTGTAATAGGTGCTGAGGAAGGCGACATAGCTCTGCCCCCCCGTCACCGCGACATTGGTGGGGTTGAAGTTGAGAACGCCCGACGCACCCGAGATGGCGGCGCTGCGCCACACTTCCGCGCCCGGGGTGAACGTCGAGGTCAGCGGCCCGTTCAGCTTATAGACAATGGCCTGGACCGAGGTCAGGGTCGAACCACCGAGCAGGGTAAACTGCAGGTTGGTCAAATTGCCGTTGACCGAAGGTGCGAAGCTCTCGCCCATAAACACCGTCTGGCAGGCGCCGCCCTGATAGGGCCAGCCACAGAGCGGGCCGACGCCCAGGCCGACGCTGTTGGGATTGCTGATGGTTTCGGCATGAGCCGAGCCGGTGAAAGCGAGGGCGGCGAAAGCGCTCGCGACAAGAAACTTCTTCATGAAAATCGTCCCCTTGAAAGGCATGGAAACAGACAGATAACTCCCGAAAGCCGGGCGGCCCTCGAGTTTCCCCAAAACGAATGAAAGCAGACGGCTGAGAGACTCTCTGCCGTCGCGACGACGCACTCGCACCGGCGCGTGACGCTACAGTGAAGGTTTAACGACGCTTTAACTGTGTCCCATCGCGGGACTAGGGCGACTGCCCTTGCCGCACCCGAAACGAAGGCATAGCTTTCGCGAACCAATAACAGGGGAGATAGAACCATGAAGAAGCTGCTGCTGCTCACCGCGCTCGTGGCGCTGTCGGCTTGCATGAAAAAGCCTGAACAGCCGAAGGAAAATGCGGTGGCGCCCGCCGAAACCGCAGCCCCCGCCGCGCCAGCGGCTGCCGACTCGGCAACCACCGCGCCGGGCGATTACGAGGTTAAAATGGCCGACGGCACGATGGCCATGACGACGATCAACGCCGACGGCACCTATGTCGACACCGACCCAAAGGGCAAACAGATCAAGGGCAAGTTCGCGCACAAGGACGGCAAGGACTGCTTCGATCCCGATGGCGACGAGGCGGAGATGTGCTGGACCGTGTCGACGCCCGGTGCGGATGGCAGCTTCACCGCCAAGTCCGCCGACGGCAAGATGGAAGTCACGGTCACGCCGAAGAAGAGCTGATTGCGACTTAGCTGATTCAGTTCGCTCGTCCTGAGCGAAGCGCGAAGCGCGTAGTCGAAGGGCGCGGTGCAGCGCCCCTCGACTACGCTCGGGACGAGCGAGTCGGTATGATCGAACGGCTCTAGCTGCTCACCAGCCGCATTTCTGGCCTTTGTTCTGCTGTTTCAGCCACGCCATCAGCGGCTGGAAATATGCCACCATCGCGTCGCCGGACATTTCGCGGCTGCCGGTGAACTTTTCGAGCGCATCTGGCCAGGGCTTGGACGCGCCCATTTCCAGCATCGCGTTCAGCTTTTGGCCGACCTGCTTGTTGTCGTAGAAGGAGCAGCGGTGCAGCGGGCCTTTCCAGTCGGCCTGCTTGCAGGCGGCTTGGTAGAATTGGAACTGCAGCAGCCGGGCGAGGAAGTAGCGCGTGTAGGGCGTGTTGCCCGGCACGTGATATTTGGCGCCCGGATCGAACGCCGTCGCGTCGTCGCGCGGCGCGGGCGGCGTGATGCCCTGATATTGAACGCGCAGCGCGGTCCATGCCTTGTTGTAATCGGCGGGCTGGATCTGGCCTGAAAACACACCCCAGCGCCATTTGTCGACCAGCAGGCCGAACGGCAGGAACGCCACCTTGTCCATCGCCTGGCGCAGCAGCAGGCCGATATCCTTGTCCGCGCTTGGCACTTTCGCCTGGTCGAGCAGGCCGATCCGCACCAGATAATCCGGCGTGATCGAGAGAGCTACGAAATCGCCGATCGCCTCGTGGAAGCCGTCATTGGCGCCGTTCAAATACAGGAATGGCTGCTTGTTGTAGGCGCGCTGGTAGTAGTTATGGCCGAGCTCGTGGTGAATCGTGACGAAATCGTCCGAGTTCACCTTGATGCACATCTTGATGCGCAGATCGTCCTTGTTGTCGAGGTCCCAGGCCGAGGCGTGGCAGATGACTTCGCGGTCGGCGGGCTTCAGGAAGAGCGAGCGCTGCCAGAAAGTCTCGGGCAGCGGCGCGAAGCCCAACGAAGAATAGAAGCCCTGGCCGGTCTCGACCATCTTCTTCCAGTCGTAATTCTTGGCTTTCAGCAGGTCGCCGATCTCGTAGCCGAGGTCACCCGCCCCCGCCGGCGCGACGACATCATAGATATTGCCCCATTCCTGCGCCCACATATTGCCGAGCAGGTCGGCGCGGATGGGGCCGGTCTTGGCCTGCACCGCGTCGCCGTATTTGGCGTTGAGCCTAGCGCGGGTGTAGCAATGCAGTTCGTTGTAGAGCGGTTTGACCTGATTCCACAGCTTGTCGGTCAGCGCCGCGAATTGATCGGGTGACATGTCGTATTGCGAGCGCCACATCGCGCCGACGTCCTGGTAGCCGAGTTCCTTCGCGCCCTTGTTCGCGATCTCGACCATGCGGGCATAATCGCCACGCATCGGCTTGCCGACATTGTCGTGCCAGCTGACCCACATTTCCTTGAGGTCGGCGGGGTCGCGGCTGGTCCCCATCGCCGCTTCGATGTCGCTGCCGCTGATCGGCTGGCCTTTGCGGACGCCCTTGCCCTTGCCATAGGTCGAGTTGAGCCGGGTCGCGATCTCGCTCAGCTCGGCAGCGGCGCCCGGCGTCGTCGGCGCGGGCAAGACGAGGCCGCCGCGCAGCGTGTCCAGCTTTCGCTTCGTATCGAAGGAAAGGCCCGGAACATTCTGATAACGGGCTGCTTCCTTGGCGAACTTGACCGACATTTCGGTGCCGATCGTACCGTATTTTGCAGACAGCGCGTCGGTGTCGTCGGTGATGTAGGTGTTGTTGATCCACGACACCCTCGCGGCATCAATCGAGAAATCTGCCAGGTCCTTTTCCGCCTTGGCGACGAACGTGTCGGCATCGGCCGCAGTCGCCGCACCGGTAGCCGCGCTCTGCGCAAACGCCGCACCACCGGCGAGCGCCGCGGCAACGGCCAGCGCCGAAATCATCATTGTCTTCATCTTGGACACCCTCTGCAATCTGATTGACCGCAGATGGCGCGCCGCGAAGCCCTTGGTCAAGCGGCCAGAAAGTCCGCGAGAGCCTGCCCCAACTCAGGCTTCACGACCGCGCTCATATGGCCGCCTGGGACCAGTTTCAGCTGGCCCTTGGGAAGCGCCTCGGCGAGCGCGGACGCGGAGCCATTGTCGTCGTCTTCCTCGCCGCTCAGCACCAGCGTCGGGATGTCGATCGCGCGGATCACATGCGCTGGTGTATCGGTGAAAGTGTTGAGCACCTGCAGCAGCGCGACCGGGTCGCTTTTCGTCGATTTGAGGAAAGCCTGTACATTGCCTTCGGGCGTGCCGGATTTGAAGGTGCCGAGATTGCTCAGCACGTGCCGGAAATGGCCGGCGCGCCGCGACGTGTGGAGCAGCCCGTCGAGCCCCATGCCCGACAGGATCACCCGGCGCGGCTTTGCCCCGCGCGCCATCATCCGCGACACGGTTCGCGCGCCCAGCGAATAGCCGCCGAGATCATAATCCGAGAGGCCGAGATGCTCGATCAGCGCGAAGCCGTCGTCGGTCAGCACGTCCGGCGGGTAGAGCGCGGGATCGTGCGGCGCGTCGCTTGCCCCATGCGCGCGCAGGTCCGGCATGATGACGCGAAAGCCCCGCGCCGCGACTTTGGCGGCATGGCCGAAGCGGATCCAGTTCATATCCGCGGACGAGATATAGCCGTGGATCAGCACCACCGGGCGCCCTTCCCCCAGTTCGTGCCAAGCGAGGCGCACACCGTCCGGTGCCGTCAGGAAGTGGGTGGCGGGAGTCATCCGGAAAACTTGCCCGTCGCCTTGATCCATTTGTCGACCAGCTTTTCGTTCTCGTCGGTGCGCACGCGCTTCAAGCCGGATGTATCGATCCAGGCTTCGTGGATGCTTTCGGCGCCGAAATGCATCGTTGGCGTGAAGCGGTCCGGATCGTCGAAACTGCCGACGGTCAGGTCCATATTCTCGCTGTCCGGAAAGGCGAAGCCGAACGGCGTTCCGCAGGTTTCGCAGAACGGCCGGTGTGCGATTGGCGAACTCTGATACCATTGCGGCTCCGCGCTCACCCAGCGGATATCGGCCTTCTTCACATTCTTGAATGCGATCGAGACGCCGCCGGTCGCGCGCTGGCACATGCGGCAATGGCAGAGATAGGCCTCGTCATTGTCGATGCCGACCTCGTAGCGCACCCGCCCGCACTGGCAGCCGCCGGTCACTTGTTCCATGCTCGCACTCCGATCCTGGAACCACCTTAGCGGATGCCGGCGGCGTTGGCGAAGCGGCTTTGCGGCACCGCCTCGTCAAAATGCCAGCATGCATGACGTCCGCGCGTCACGATAAGAACGCGACACCGGAGCCTTTCATGACCGCTTTGCCAGCGCACGTTCCCGCCGATCGCGTCGTCGATTTCGACATCTATTTTCCTCCCGACATCGAACGCGACTATCATGCCGCCTGGCGCGCGCTCCAGTCGCCCGCGCGCTCGCTGGTGTGGACGACGCGGAACGGCGGCCACTGGATCGCCACGCGCGGCGAGGACATCCGGGCGCTGTGGGCGGATGCCAAACGCCTGTCGAGCGAAGTGCTCGCGGTGCCGCGCGGCCTTGGCGCGGTGATGCGGTTCATTCCGCTGCAGCAGGATCCGCCCGAGCATGATCCGTTTCGAAACGCGGTGATGCGCGGCTTCGCTTCCAAATTCATCGTCGCGATCGAGCCGCGAGTGGTCGAGAACGCGCGGACGTTGATCGACGGGCTGGCGCCGCGCGGCGGATGCGACTTCGTCGCCGACTTCGCCGAAATCCTGCCGATCGACATTTTCCTCACGCTGATCGATGTGCCGCGCGAGGATCGGCCGATGTTGCGAAGGCTGGGCGCGCAGCTGACACGCCCGGACGGATCGATGACGGTCGAGCAGTTGCGCCAAGCCGCTGACGACTATCTCGCGCCCTATGTGGAGGCGCGGCTGGCGAACCCCGGCGAGGACCTGCTCAGCCGCATCCTTTCGGTGCCTATCGAAGGCCGCGCCTGGACGATCGACGAGGCGCGGCGGATGTGCCGCAACATCCTATTCGGCGGACTCGACACGGTCGCGGCGATGATGGGTTTCGTGATGCTTCACCTCGCACGCCACCCCGCGGACCAGCAGGCACTGCGTGACGATCCGGGGATCATTCCCGACGCGGTGGACGAACTGATGCGCCGCTACGCCAGCGTCTCGGTCAGCCGGAATTGCACCGAGGATTTCGAGCTGGACGGCGTGACGCTGAAAGAGGGCGATATCGTCTATCTCCCCAGCGCGCTGCACAATCTGGATCCGCTGAGTTTCCCCGATGCCGATGACGTGCGCTTCGATCGCAAGCTCAACGCCACCAAGCATTCGACGATGGGCAGCGGCCCGCACCGCTGCGTGGGCGCCGGGCTGGCGCGGATGGAGATCATCGCGATGCTGCGCGAATGGTTGGGGCGCATCCCCGCCTTCACGCTCGATCCCGCGCAGCCAGTGACGATGAAGGGCGGCAATGTCGGCGCGTGCGTGTCCTTGCCGCTGGTCTGGACGGCATGAGAGCGACACCGGCGGCAACGCTCGCCGATCTGATCGATCGCGCCGCGATCTCCGATCTGGTGGACCATTATGCGCACGGCGTCGATCGCCGCGACTGGGCGCTTTACCGGTCCATCTTCGCCGACGACGTGACCGCGGATTTCGCCTGGTCGGGCGTGGTCGAGACGATGACTGCCGACAGCTGGGTGGAGAAGGTCGCGGCCACGCTCTCGCCCTTCGACGCCACGCAGCACCGCATGTCCAACTATCTGATCGCGCTTGAGGGCGATCGCGGGCGGGTGCGCGCCCAGATGATCGCGCGGCATGTGCTCGAGGGCGAGATGCACGCGATCGGCGGCTATTATACGCACGATGTCGTCCGCAACGGCGCGGGCTGGCGGATCGCGAGGCTGGCGCTGGTCATCACCTGGGAACAAGCCGATCGTGGGCTATTCGAACGCGCTGCCGCTCGAAACCCCCGCGAGCGTGACGACGTCGGCGGGCAGGGAATGACGTGGCCGGAATGACGATCGAGGAACTGGCCGATCGCGCCGCGATCACCGACGTCGTCCACCGCTATGCGCGTGCGATGGACCGGATGGACGCCGAACTCGCGCTATCCTGCTGGCATCCCGGCGGCACCGACGATCACACGCCGCTCTTCTCTGGCACCGCCGAGGAATTCGTCGCCTGGCTCTGGCCGATCCACGCCGCTATGCTGGTGACGCGGCACATCGTGACGAACATCCTCATCGTGCTCGACGGGGACCGCGCCGGCGTCGAGAGCTACTGGACTGTCACGCTGCGGATGACGGGTGAGGACGGCGCCCTGCACGACGTCATCGGCCAAGGCCGCTATGTCGACGATTTCGAGCGCATCGACGGGATTTGGGCAATCCGCCACCGCCAATCCCTGCATGACTGGGACCGCGTCGATCCGGTCGTGGCGACGATGGCCGACGCCGCCGCGACCGTCGAGCATGCCGCGCCGCAGGTCGCGGCCAAGACGGTCGCGCGCGACCGCAGCGATTATTCCTATTCCGTGCTGGAGCGACGATGACCGAAAATCTGTTTCGACCGCTCGATCTCGGAAGAATCACGATCGCCAACCGGGTCGCGATGGCGCCGATGACGCGGCAGCGTTCGGGTCTCGACGGGGTGCCGACCGACCTTGTCGTCGAGCATTACCGGCAACGGGCGGGCGCTGGACTGATCGTGACCGAGGGCGTGTTCCCGGCCGAGATGGGCTGCGGCTATCTTTTCTCGCCGGGGCTACGGACGCCCGCGCAGATTGCCGGGTGGCGGCGGGTCGCGGAGGCAGTGCATGGCGCGGGCGGACATATCTTCATGCAGGTGATGCATGTCGGCCGACTCTCCGATCCGCTGATGCTCGGCGGACGGCAGCCCGTCTCGGCCTCGGCGGTGCTGCCCGATCCCGAGGCGCGTCATTATACGGTGAGTTGCCCTCGCCCCAAGCGCCCCTATCCTCAGCCGCGCGCGCTGACCCATGCCGAAGTGCTCGGTGTGATCGACGACTATAAGGCGTGTGCACAGGCAGCACTGGACGCGGGACTCGATGGCGTCGAAATCCACGCTGCCTCGGGCTATCTGCCGATGCAGTTTCTCTCGACCAACACCAATTTGCGCACCGACGATTGGGGCGGCACGGTCGAGAAGCGCGCCGCGTTCCTGCTCGCCTGTGTCGATGCGATGGCGGAGGTCGCGGGCCCCAAGTTCGTCGCGGTCAAGCTCTCACCGGGTTGGACCTTCCACAACGTGTTCGACGAGGATCCGGTCGCGACCTACGGCCATGTCGTGCGCGAGCTGTCGAAGCGCGGGATCGCCTATCTCCAGCTCGGCGATTACGCGGTAGGCTGGGATGTCTACGGCACGCTGCGGCCGCTGTTCGACGGGCCGGCCATGTATGTCGCGGGTTTCACGCGGGCGAGCGGCGCGGCCGCGATCGCCTCGCGCGGCGCGGACATGATCGCCTATGGCCAGGCCTATATCGCCAACCCCGATCTCGCCGAGCGCTATGCCGCTGGGCAAGGCCTCAACCGCCCGCAGATCGCGACCTATTACACGCAGGGCGCGGAGGGTTACACCGACTATCCGGTGTTCGCCGAAGTACAGGACGACGCTCTGCTGCAGGATGTCGACGCGCCGCCCACGCCGATCGACCCGCTCGTCACCGGGTGATGCCGGTCATCCGCGCTCTTGGCGAATCGAAACCGACTGAAAAAGGCGCGAGATCAAGCTTCAATGGGACAAACACGCCGCCCTTTTCAGATACGCTGCCACCGGTCAGCGCCAGAACCGATTGCGGCCGGCGCAGCTATATTCGCCCAAGATCAAGGCTGGAATGAATCGATGACCATATGGTTGCCGATCGGCGGCAACAACGTGCTCTCGATCGTCGCATCCGTGTAAATGGTTACATATTTGATCGCCGCGCCCTGGTTGTTCACCTGCGCGAACAAATGGCCCGTCAAGGCGGTCTCGGGATTATACGGTCCCGGGCCGAAAGCCTGTTTCAGAAGATCCGCCCCGACCAGGCCGGAAGCGTGGTCCGGAAGCGCATCGCCGGGCTTGAACGTAGCGACTTCATTCCAGCGGCCAAGCCCGGACAGGTTGAGCGTGTCATCGGCGGAGCCGAGCATCGCCGAGAAGACCGCGCCCTTGCCGCCCAAGGCGTCCGTGGTGAAACGGAGCTTGCCGAAGTCGAGTTCGACCGTCTGGATGCCCCTCAACGATCCGGCGACACCCTCGATGCTGGTGCTTGCGAGGCTTGTGAAGCCATTGTTGGCGGTCAGATCGACATCGCTCCCGTCCGCCGTCGCCCGAACGATGTCGGCACCGACGCCGCCCAAGATTTGATCCTGCAAGGATGGGCTCAATTGCAGATCGTAAATGTTTCCGGCCTTCGAACCAACGATCTGATTCAAGCCGCCGCTCTGCCCCAGCCCGAACCAATTGGGTCCGTTGATGCCCGAATCGCCGATTACCTTGACACCGGTCACACCGGCCCTGAGCACCACCGCGGAGCTGCCCATCGTGGTCCCGTCGTTCAGCTGCAGTTGGGGCATCCCAATGGCGTTGACGGTGATCGTCGCGGAGGCGGATTCCGTGTCTTTCGAATAGGTCTCGACAACGCCATAGGTCGGCGCGACCGCCGGAGCGGCGGCAACGGGATGATAGGCGTCGGAAATCGGTGTCCCGGTGCGATCCAGCCGCGATACCGTGCCGTCGCTCCACACCGTGTAATTCTTCGAGCCATCGCTGAATACATAGGCGTTGAGTTCGTTGGCGATGTGCGTCTCGCGCGCCGGCACACTCGTCGTACCCGCGTACATCGCGGCGAGATTGCCGGTTATCTTGGCCACCGAGGTGACCGAGCCCTGAAGCTGGGCCAGCGCGGCGCCTGTGATCGATGCTCCGGCCGCGTCATAACCATTACCGGCGGCATCGACGACGCCAACCAGCTTGAACCTCCCCGTTTCGATCACGTTGACCTGGCCATCCGAACCAACCACCGCCGCGAACGCGCGGCCTGTTCCCCCATTGGTGAGCGATGACGCGGTGAGCTGGTCGAGCCGCAAGGTCACGTTTTCGGCACTTAGATTGCGGCGCCCGACGACAGCTTCGATCCCCGCAGCGCCTTGCGTGAGATCGATCGCCTGGCCGGAGGCGCCATAGGTGACGAAGTCGACAGCTGTCCCGCCTTTCAGCAGGTTGCCATTGAGATCGGCCGCGGCGGTGCCGAGCGCGAAGATGTTGTTCCCCTTCCCGCCATTCAGTGTCAGCCCGCTGGAGTTCAGCAGGTTGAAGCGATCGTTGAGCGTTGTACCCTGAATAGCGAAATCAGCGGAATTGTTCAGGTTGAACAACATGTTGAACGGATCATTGAAGGTAAAGACATACTGACCCGTGTTTGCATTCTGAGATATCGTAGCGTTCACCGTCGATCCATCCTGTCTCTGCGCCATGACCCAGTCCCCCGTTCGGTCTTGGAAAATATGGTTAAGCAACACTAAATGGACGTTGTTACACTTCCGGGTCCCGGTGACGCCGATTTGACTTGCATCCGTCACCTGCCGGTCACGAATATTCAATAATCGGCTGGGGTGCGGGGGATTTGGCAAATGGAAACGATCGGCAGCCGGCTCGCTCGCCATAAAGGCGTCGCGCCGGGCTTTGATTTTCTCCGTATTTTCTTGGCGGTTAGCATCGTTGCCTGGCACACGAACGCGATCGTCACGGGAGACCTGTCCTACAACACAAGGCCATTTTTCTGGGTCTATGGTTATTTCACCCTGGCCGCATTTTTCTCGCTAAGCGGCTTCCTCATCAGCGGCAGCGCCACGAGACTGTCCCTGCGCGATTTCCTGATCAACCGTGGCCTCCGGATCGTTCCCGCGCTGGCGGTGGAGATCGTGCTGAGCGCTCTGGTGCTCGGGCCGCTCTTCACGGCCCTGCCGCTGAAAGATTATTTCGGCAGCGCGCAGACATGGCATTATTTCTCGAACATCCTGGGCTGGATTAACTACCTGCTGCCCGGCGTCTTCAAGGATCATCCGACCGACATCGTCAATAACACGCTCTGGACGGTTCCGCACGAAGTCGGATGCTATGCGATCATGTCGGCGCTGATCGTGTTCGGGTTGTTGAAGCGGCCCGGTTGGATTTTCGGTTTCACGACTGCGATTGTCGGGGCTGGTCTGCTCTCGCAACTGATCGGAGCGAATGACTTTCCGGGTTGGATAGGCAAGGCCGTAGGCGTACTGCTGACGGGCAAGGCCTCGCGCCTCTACATTTGCTTTTGCTTCGGCATCGTCTGCTATTTGCTGCGTGATCGTATCCCCTATTCGCGCCTCTTGTTCGGGGTTTGCCTGCTTCTCACGCTGGTTGTTGGCAGTCTCCCGCAACCAGATGGGACCGATTATCCGCTCGCCAATCTGCTGCTCGCACTCCCCCTCAGTTATGTGACGGCGTTCATCGGCGTCACTGAAATCCCGATGCCCAGGCTGCTGACGCGCGGCGACTACTCATATGGCATTTATCTATATGGGTGGCCGATCCAACAGACCGTCGTCGCGCTGCTACCGCAGCAGAAGTCGCTTCTCGTGCAGTTCGGCCTCGCTCTGCCGGCCATTTTACTGTTCGCCGCCTTTTCCTGGCACTGTATCGAGAAGCCGATCCTTCGGCTGCGCAAGCGCTTTTCTTTCGTGGCGCGCGTGCGGTTGGAAAACGAAGAGGCAGGAGAGAGCCCCCCCTCCCCTGCACCGATAACGGTGCCGCAGGCCCAGGCCCCGGCCCGCTGAGGAGAGGACGCTAGCGGCCCGGGGTGGCCCCGGAACCCGTCACCACCTCGCACGGTCCTTGGTAGATGCGCGCCATGTCGAACGTGGCGGCATCGCTGGCGTCAGTCATGAAAACGCTCACGCGCGAGCCGTCGTCAGCAAGTTTGGTTACGATGATCAATTTCGACACGCCCGGCGCAACCGGTGCCGTCAACTCGACCCGGTCGGGCCAGTAATCGACGACCCTATCGAAGTGGAGTGCGGCCGCGCCGGCGATGTGGTCTGGGTCCGCGACGATCGCCGTGCGCGGATCGACGGGTTCGGCCGGCTCGGTCGCGTCTGGCGGCGGCGCGGTTCGCATCGGCACCGAAGGCAGAAACAGCGTCAGTGCGTGCCTCCCGTCATAAATAATCTCGTCGGTGGTCTGGTCCTTGTGCGGATCGAGATTGGTCGCGCGTCCCAAGGTGCAGCGGAGCAGCCTGTCGGGGAGGTGGCCCGGACCAACTTTTTGCGCCTCGGGCGCGGCGTGCGCATCGCATCCGGCCAGAAGGATCGCCGCAGCCAGCAGAAGCGGCCGCGTGCGTGCTGAAAGCGCGACATGGTTCGCGTTCATGAGACTCCCCAGGCGTTCAATGTTGCTTGGTAAAGCTCGCCCAGCTGCCTTTGGTCCTGAGCGGGAAGATCGAGTTCGATGCTAGCCGACGACGCCGCGATCCGAGGAAGTATCCGGTCGTGCTTTGCTGCCTCCACGGGATCTCCCGCGCCTCTCGCTCTGGTCGCCTCGTGCGGCCGATAATTATTCTCGAGCGGAGGATCGAAGCTCAGGCGCCGGGACATGTCCGCGAGGGCGCGTTCGGGATTCGCGACCAGCGTCTCGTAGCTCAAGGCCATTCGCCGTGCCTGAGAAAAGCGCGGCCACAGCTTTCGCAGACCTTCCAGCCGTTCCCGATAATAGAGAGCGGAAGCCGCATCGCTCGGATATTCTGACGAGTTCAAAGAAGCGAAGAGTTTGCGGATCGAAGCGATCGCCGCCTTAGGCTCCCGGATTACGAACAAGGCTCGGGCCTCGAAGAAGGCGGGATCGGCGCCCTGATCGTAGCGGTTATGCAGGATCTTATCGAACAGATGTGGCGCGGTGCGCTGCCAGGCCGCGCGCCGGAATTGGTTGACGGCAAGCATGCCGAGCGCGGCATCTCCGCTGCTATATTCGATATGCCCTTCGCCATAGCCGCTATAATCCGGGCGTGAACAGATGATGTTCGCCAGCGCCGTCGAACCGCAGCGCATATGGCCTAGCAGCAACAAGGCGCGCTCGAACCGGCATTGCGGATCCAATGCGGCAACGAATTTGCCGACCGCTTTTTTCGCCCGGACTCTCACTCCGCAGGAACGGGAACAGGCTTGCCACTAAGCGCTGCGAGCGAACCAAGCGCTTGCCCGCGCACCACGAATAGTCCGGTAGCGAACCCAACGAGCGCGGCCGTTCCGGTGATTGCCAAGAGCGGAACGGAGGGCGCCGAAATCGCCGCATTCACTGCCATGCCGCAGCCCGTTGCAAGCGCGGCAGGAAGCAAGGCGGGTGTCAGGGCCTCGCCGAGTTGCGTGAAGCTCATCGAGGAAATGCGCGATGCGATGCGGACGTAGACCAGGCTGACGCTGACCAATACGATACCGACCCCGATCGCGACCGCCTTCGGTCCAAACGGAGCCAGGACAACGCTTGCGGCCAGTGTCGATAGCGCGGCAGCCGTTTGCGCGGACAAAATGAACCGCTTACGATTCGCACAAACCAGGACTGGGATCGTCGCGGAATCGAGCAGCGCGACCGCGCGGACCAGGCAAAGCACACTGACGATCGGCGCCGCCGCGCGCCATTTCTCGCCCAAGACGACCGCGATAATATCTCCCGAGAAGGCTGCCAAAAAGGCGAGCGCGCCCCAGGCGAACAGAGCCACTCCCGCAAACATGGTAAGCCACGCGCCGCCAGTCCCGGCACCGGCGGCAAAGCGCGCGGATACGTTGGTCTGGGCGATCTTCAGGAGCGGTTGGGCGAACAAGTCCGCTACGCCCATGACGATGCGGCTGCTCGCCCGATATAGCCCCGACGCGGCGGGCGAGAGGACAATACCCAATATGAAATCGGCACCGTAATTCGCGCCGAAATTCAGAAAGGTCGAGGTGTAGCGCAATCGCGACCAGGCCAGGACTTCTTTTGTATGCGTCCAGTCCGGACGGCCGACGTGTCGGAAGCGTCCGATCACCAAGTATATGGCGAGCACCACCGCGATGCGCCCATAAACCTGCGCGATCAGCCCGTAAGGGCCGAGTCCCGCGACCAGCAAGGCGATGGCGAGCCCGGAACCAGCAAGCTCGCCGGCCATCGCCGTCACATAATAGGATCTCATGCGCTGTTCACGCAGCAGCATCGCCTCGAACCAGGCGGTCCCCGCCGCCCCAACGATCGACGGAGTGAGGAATGCGAGCAGCGAGCCAACGAGCCCCGTATCGAAAAGTCTGGCACTGCAAGCCGCGAAGACGAGCACCAGCAGCATCGAGGCCGAAGCGAGGATGAGATTGGCTGCCAGACAGTTCGCGCGCAGTCCTGAGGAATCCGCCGTCTTCAGCAGATACTCGTACGGACCGACGTAGAACAGATTGCGCGACAGCACCATTGCCGCACTCGCCAGCGCGAACGCCCCGAAATCGCCGATCGATAGCGTCCGTGTGGCGACGATCGTCACTGCCAGCATGCAAAGCTGAGACGTCGCACGCGAAGCGAACGCGATCGAGCCGCTCACCAAACCGGCGCGCGCATCCATCGGAGACGTCCTATTCAAAGCGTCAGGATCTTCGTTGGATGAAGCCGGCCCGTCATCAGGTGCATCAGCGCGACGAGATTGCCATACAGCCGGCCGGGGCGGTCGATATGATCTTCGGGACGGAAGCTGCGAAGCGCGTTCGCGCCAAGGTTGCGCAGCATCAGCCTCCAGGCCAGCCGGGGAGGAATAGTACGCTTACGCAACAGATAAACCGGGTTCGCAATCTGCGAATAGCCAAGGCGCTTGCCGGATGTCCTGCCGCTCTTGGCGCCAAGATGAACCCCCGCCAATGCGTCGCTGCGGATCAGGACGCCGCGCAACCCCAGCTGGTAGGAAAAATCGACATCTTCCTGCCACCCGTAAAGCGGCAGATCCTCATCGAACCGCAACGCCTGTGCCGCGCGCATCAGGACCGAGAAATTGCAGCCATACAGTGCCGGGAGCAGCTTGGCCCCAGCCACAGCAGGTGCCACATCCTCCGCGATCAGGCGAAGGGCGCGATCGACCGAGATGCCGGTTCCCTTGATCCCGTCGGCGATCAGGCGCCCGGTCACGCCGACCAGATTGGGGGTTGCCGCAAAGGCCAGCTCGACCTGTTGGAGATAGGTTGGCGCCGGTAAGAAGTCGTCGTCGAAGAAGGTGACGATACTCGCTCTCCGGCCGATCGCCTCGATGCCGGCGTTTCGCTGGCGCGGCAGACCTTTTTCCGAAAAGACGATCTCGAGCGGGATGGTGTCGATCCGCTCCAGTCCGTCGACATCTTCCGGCTGATGTGCCGAGACCACGATCAGGTCCGGACGCCGCGTCTGCGACGCCAATAGGGCGACAGTCTCGCGCAGCAGCGTCGCCCTGCCCGTTGTGGCAATCAGCACCGCCAGCGCCGGCATTTTCCGACTCGCCCCCGCCTTTTTGATCCCGCATCCCTGTGCCGTGCGATTGTGACGGGTGTGTGTTGATCGGTGCTATATTCCCGGTGCGGCCTTGATCCGACGTGTGGAACGGAGCCCTTCTTCCGGCATGCGGACGCGGACTGGCTCGCGTTCTCGCCACGCCAGGGAGAAACCGGCGAGAAGGGCCCAGACGATGCCGGGGTCTGGTGAAGGCGCCGAAACGATCGCCGGCATCAGAATCATCAGCGCGGCCCAGCTAGCCGCTTCTCCGGCCGCCGCGCGGATGTCGGCTGTCGGGATATAGGTATCGCGCGCTAAGGGTCGAAAGACCCTGACCATATGGCCTATCATCGAGATGAATCCGATCACGCCGGCCGAGCCGAGCAGAGCGGTCAACAGGCTTGACGAGCGGAAGCTGCCCGGCCCCACCCCTAAACCATAGGAGGCCCAGAATGCCGCGATCCCTTGTTTGGCCCAGAAGAGTCGCTGAAGGCCCGACTCGGTGGTGAGCTTGTCGCTGGTGTTCCGTCCAAATGCCTGAGCGAGCAGCGCCGCGAACTCCGGAGATGCGGCCGCGATCAGCAAAATCACTATGATTCCGACAAAAGCGAGCGCAATCAGCAGCATGGCGCGGAACGGCGGAATGCTACCAGGACACAGGATCATGCGAGCGGCCAGCGCGAGCGCGTAGACGACCAGACCAACATAGGCCGTCGTCGACGTCGAGATGATCAGGCAGAAACCGAGAAAGGCCGCGGCCCGACCCGTGAGCCGGCTTCGAACACCACGCAGCCAAAGCTCGGTCACAAAGACCAGCCACGAGAAGCCGTACTGAGCGTAAAGTGCCGGCTCCGGCATGATGCCGTTCATCCGGATGAACCCGGCATAGGACTGGTTCAGCTGGGCATAGTGACCATTGCGGAACGCGTTAAGCATGTCGCCAATGACGGTGCCGCCCAGCAGCACGCTGGCGAGACCCAGCATGCCGTGAACGATCGCGATCCATGCGGCGCAGCCGGCGATCCGTTGCGGCGCTTCCTTGGCCTGGGCGCAGGCATAGCCGCACAGTCCCGCGACCAGGGTGCCGGCAAGGTAGACGGCGACAGTGATGTTCTGACTTGAAAAGCCGATCGGAACGACCGCGAAGGCTCCGCGTCCCACGATCGGTCTCAGCGGCGTCACCTCCATCGCCCCGGCGAAGATGCGTGGGAGCAAGAAGGCGCCCACCACACCATAGGCCGCGAAGACCAGCAGGTAGCGGTTGGCTGTCAGCGATCTGCCCAGTCGTGCCAGCATGGTCTCCGACGAAACGCACCGGAGAAAGAGAAAGCCCAGCGCCAGAAACGCCGGCGCGATGGATGAACTGCCGAGCGATGTCAGCTCGATCGCCGCCGACCCGCCCATCAATGAGCAGAGCAGCACGAAGATCAGCATCGTGAGGCTATCGCCGAACACCAGCAAGGCGAAGCCGATCAGGAAGACCGCCGCGCCGAAGATTGAAAGGCTCATCGCCCGCGTGCTTCAGCAGGTTGCTTGAAAGTCGGGCGAGGTCGCCACCCGAAATCGATAACCCGTGCTTCGAGGACCAACGGGCGCGGGCGCGCTCACCTGAAACTGCACCAGATCGCCCGCCCGCGCGCGCAGCGCGACAGCATTGCTGCTGGCACCGGCCACCGTGACGCCCGGCTGCACTGTCCGTCCGTTGACCTGCAGCGCGAAGGACACCGGCTTGGTCGATGGCGCCAGGCACCAAGACGCGTAGAGTTCGCCTGATCGCTCCACCTGGTAGGCGAGTTCGATCATCGCCAAACTGGTCAGCACCAATCCCTGTTGATTGACGGCAAAAGCCCGCATGAGAGGCGAGCCGAGGTAGCTGGCCCATTTCCAATCCACTACAGCCAACGGCACCGGCGCGCCCGAAAGCCGAACCAGTCGGTACATCCACGGCGCTCGGGCGTATTGGTAAAGAGAGTCGGCGAGCACCGGACTTGTTCCCACTTGAACCGTGGCGCCGGAGGGAACGACGATCGGCTCGTCCCCTATCCATTGCGGCACTGGAATCTCGCGGCCGGTCGCATCCCGCACCGCCGCGGCACCTATCTGCACGGGGCGCGGCAGCCCCCACATCACCCGCTCGCCTCTGGCAAAGCGGTAATCGTACAAGCCTGAGGCACCCTCGTTTCTTATAGCAGGTCCTGAACGCGTCAGGACACGGGCCAAAGCCAGGGCGGGAACCGCCGGCTTCGCCATACCCTCGCGATCATACAGCCCCATGTTCGGGAAACCCGGCTGATCGACCAATGCGTACCAAAACGCGCCGCCGACGTGTCCGGCGGCCATCTGCGATACCATCTTAAGCAAATATGATGGTGCCTTTGAGCGATCCGGGAAATCACCGCCAAACTCCGTCGCCCAGATCGGCACAGGCCTTCCGTGGCGCCGCATCGCCGCTTGGAGCCGGTCCAGTTCCCAATCCAGATTTGTCGGATCCTTGCGGTATGGATGGATTACCACGCCATCCATGAAGGGCAGCGCTCCCGCGGCGAACAGGTCTTCGAGAAAGCCGGTCGCGACCGAATGCGCGGACCCCCCGAGAATCAGGATCTTCGGATGCGCCGGCTTCACTTCCCGCCAGACGGTTTCCAGCAAGGCAGCGTGTGAAGCAGCCCGATTGGCGCCGGCCGGCCCCGTCATATTGGAGCCGGCGTTGATCTCATTGCCGATCTCGAAGCCGATCAGGCAATCGCCGAAGCGGTCAGCTATAGCGCGCAGGAAGCGGGCGAAGGCGGTGCGCGACTGAACGCTGTTCGCGGTCAGGCCGCTGTCATGGATTCGATTGCGCGGATCGATGTCCAGAAGCACGCGCTTGCCTGCGGCGCATAGCCGCGGAACATGGCCCGCGACGCGATCGCTTAAATCGACCTGGCCGGGCGCTTTCTCCGCTTGAGTCCAGTGAATCGAGTCGCGAACGATTTGAACCGGCGCATCCCGCGCGACGTCGTAATAGCGTGGAGGCCAACCTTGGCTGAAATGCGTCGTTGTCCCCAGCAGAAGCTGTGCGCCGACCGGCTGGTGCGAACAGGCGGCGGCGAGCAAAGCCAACGAGGTGAAGGCGGATCGAAGCTTCATTTCGAAGCTTCCGCCCGGTCGACAGCATCGAGAAACTCACGGTCAAACCGTTCGGGAGAAAAGCGGTGTGCATTCTCCACAGCGGCCATCGGGCTGAAGTGTGGAAGCCAATTCTCGAAGCGCTCCACTGCAGCGCTGAGTGAGTCCGCCGACTGTTCAGCGAAGAATAGCCCCGTCTGTTGGTCGACAATCGAATCGCGCACTCCGCCCTGCCCGAATGCAATCACGGGCCGTCCGCTGGCATTCGCTTCAACCGGGACGATCCCGAAATCCTCTTCGGCGGTGAAGACCAAGGCTCGGCACGTCGCATAGGCACGTTGCAGTCCTGCGAAATCGAGGCGCTCGATGAAGCGGATGTTGGGGCCGGCCTGGCGCTTCAACGCCTTTGCGTCGCCGCCGGCACCCACCACAGTCAGCGGCAGGCCGAGGCGGTTGAATGCGTCGATGGCGATATCGCACCGCTTATAGGACATGAGTTGCCCGACCCAGAGGTAATCGGAGCCGACCTCCTCGCCGGGCCGGAAGGAAGCGACGCTGACGGGCGGGTGAACCACTTCCGAATCCCGCCCCCAGGCGCGGCGCACGCGATTGCGAATGAACGACGAGTTGGCGACGATATGGTCGACCCGGCTGGCCGACAGTACATCCCAATTTCGCAGTGGCGGCACCAGCACCGGCATGAGCGCCCGCGTCAGCGGGCCGGCCGAGGCGCGATAGTGCGGATAATGATCCCACAGATAACGCATCGGCGAATGACAATAGCAGAGATGGACGGCGTCGGGTGGCGCGATCACGCCCTTTGCCGGTCCGGACTCGCTGCTGATCACCAGATCATACCCACGAAGATCGAGTTGCTCGAGCGCGAGCGGCATCAGATTGACATAGGATTGGTAGAGGCGCGCCGCTGCCGGTAGGCGCTGAATAAAGGTTGTCCTCACGCGGTGACGCCGGATCGCTTTCGACACCGCTTCCGGACGATAGACATGCGTGAAGATGTCGGCATCGGGAAACAGTGTCAGCAGCCTTTCGAGCACCCGCTCGCCGCCGCGCATGCCGACGAGCCAGTAATGGATGATTGCCACGCGCCGCCGCCTCATTGTTTCGCCTCCGCAGCCCGGCTCAGCTGGTGTAGTAAGTCTTGAAGCGCTGGAAATAAGCGGCCGGGTCGCCGGCGCCGAAATAGCCGCGCTTGCGCATATCGACTTGGTTGAGGAGCACACCGGAGACCGATGCCGCGCTGGGGGGAAGCAACTTCAGCACGTTTCGCAGCACTTTGTCCTCGGTGCGGCGCCAGCGCGCGACGATGACCAACGCATCGACGATGCCAGCAATCTCGCGCGCTTCCGCGATCGGCAGGACAGGCGGGCAGTCGAGCAGGATCAAGTCGTAGCGATTGGCGAGCGCCTTGATCATCGCGTGCAGGCCGACATGGTCGAGCAGCCGCTCCTCGCGCGGGACGGACCCCGTGATCGGCAGGATGTGCAATCGCTCAGCGTCCTGGTCCTGGATCAAGGCATCACCAAGCGCGGCTTTACCGGCGAGCAGTTCGCGCAGCCCCGGCTGCTTCCGGTTGGAACCAACGATCGTGGTCAGGCTGCGCCGGATCGGATCGCAATCGATCACCAGCACTTTCTGGCCGCCAAGCGCGGCCGTGCGCGCGAGGCAGATTGCGACGATAGTCTTGCCTTCGTTCGGCAGCGCCGACGTGATGCCGATGACCTTTGCCGGGCCGGTAAGCGACTGGCGAAGCGACGTAAGAGCGTTGCGGCACGCTTCGGTGAAAGCCGAACCCGGCAGGGCGCGTGGTACGGCGGCGGGATCGCTCTCACTTTTCTCCACGGACTTCAGCAGGGGAATGCCGCCGAAGCAGCGAATGCCAAGGCGCTTTTCCACATCATCCGCCGTGGTCAAACCGCCGAAGCTGCTTTCGGCGGCAACCGCCCCGGCCGCGCCAAGCAGCGCGCCGATCAGAAATCCAAGTGCCAGGTTCAATAGCTTGTTGGGAAAGCTCGGCTTGCGCGGTAGATCGGCGAACGAGATGACGCGGGCATTGGCCTGCTCCGCGCCAGATTGAGAGACCAACTCCCGATAGCGCGACAGGTAGCTTTCGTAGAGATCTTGGGATGCCTTGGCGCGTCGATTGAGATCGTCCAGCTCGGTGAGCGCGCGGTTGTTGGCCGCCAACGTGCCGCGCCCGGTGGCTTGGCTGGAGGTCAGCGATGCCAAGCGTTCCGCCGATGCTCGCGCCCTGGCCTGGAAGCTGAGCAGGGTGCGGCTGACCTCTTGAGCGATCTGCACGTCCAAGTCGGCAAGCTCCCGGCGCGCGGCCTGAAGGTCTGGATGCGAGTCGAGATAACGGCCGGACAGCTCCGCCGCTCTGGCACTGACCTGGGCCCGCTGAGTGCGGAGCGCTGAAACAGCCCCGGATCCTTGTTCGTCGGCGACGGCGTTGAAGCCGGACAAAAGCTGCCGCCTGGCAGCCGCAAGTCTGGCCGCATCGTCCGCCGCCTGCGCGCGGGCGGCGGCGACCTGCTGGTTGTAACTGGATAGCTCCTGCTCGGTCAGAGAGGTCGCGTTGGCGCTAAGCAGGCCGTTGGCGATGCGGAATTGCTGAACAGCGCCATAATCCGTTTGGGCCTGCTGGCGCAGTTCTTCCACCCTTTGCTGCACCAGCCCTATGGATCGCCGATTCTGCGCCTGTTTGGTCGCGATCTGTCCGCTCGCGTATTGACGGGCATAGATGTTCGCGATCTTTGCGGCGCGGACCGGGTCAGGATCCGTATAGGTGATAGAGACCGCGAGGGCGGTTCCCATTCGCTCGGCCTTGAGATTGCCGATCAAGGTGGCGACAGCCAACTCACGAAAGCTCGCGTCACTCAGCGCCGGCCGGGTCGATCCCGTCAGCGCGCGGATCAGCCTATTGAGCCGTCCGTCGTCCTCGACCTGCTCGCGAAAGCCCGGATCGCGCGCGAGTTGTGCCGCGTCGAACACATGCGCGGCAAGTTCCCGGGATTCGATCGACTGAACTTCCGTCTCGACCTGCTCGGCATGCACGGGCTCGTCGGGCGCTTCGCTGCCCTTTGGGAGGGAATTATCCGCCGGCGCCCCGTTGATGATCACTTCGGCATCCGCCGAATAAAGCGGCCGAAGATTCAGATTGATCAGGATCGCGAGGGTCACGCACAGCGCCACTGTCGTCACAAACAACAGCAACCGACGACGGAAAAGCGTCAGCAGCCATCTGAAATCGACATGATCCCCACGCTGCTCCGCGATGCTCCAGACGGGCGAGCCGTGGACGGCCTCCGCATCGGCGATATCGGCCAATTTACTGCTCCCCCCAGCCGGCTTCAGGCGCGATCATCATAGCGACCAGACCAGCGAACATGATGCTGTTTTTCCCGAATAGCCCTGCAACAAGGCGGACGTTGAACGCCGTTGGCGATAGCTCGCTTTGACCACGGCGCTGAGAGCCGGACCAAAGCGATACTCGGCGCCTAAATTGAGACTCGCGAGACGTGCTTCGCTGCGGATCTCGCGATACCGTTCGCGGCGCAGATCGCCGGACAAACTGACCCGCATGTTGCGAAGCGGATCGTAAAAAACCGACAGACGCGCAACGTGGGTGAGAACCGCCGGAACCGTCGCGATCGCGCTGTTCTCCAGCGATTGACGCGCATCGAAGCGAGCCGAGATGAGCTCGGTCGGATACCACTCAATGCGGGCATCATAGGTAAGGCCGCCAAAATCGCGGTAACGTGGCGCATCATAGCCAAGGCTCCGATAGCCGATCGCTACCTCCGCCAACAGCAGGTCGTCGTGATTGGCGCGCACGCCCGCCAAGGCCCGCCACCCGGTCGCATCGCGTCTCAGGTCGAACGGCGCGTTCAACGAGCGTTGCCGCGACAGCGTGCCGCCGACGAATAGGGCGACATCAGGGGAAAGTGCGAAGTCCAGCCGCGGCTCCACGGCCAATGTCGCGAGATCGCGGAGCTGTTGCGAAACGTCGCGGTCACCAAGGCGGAGGGAAGAATAGCGCCGCTCTCCGGCCGCCACCGTGATCCGCCACACCTCCGCCGCGCCGGTTCCGTTCGCGGAGATCGCGGACCGAAAATCGTCGAAATAAGCAGGATTTCCGGGGATCAGCGAACCACCACCGGTGCCGCGCGGTTCAATCGCGTGCTGAAAGTCGATAGCGGTTCGCGCCAGAATGCCGCCGGCCAGATCCAAGCCACCTGCGGCGCGCGCGCCGAACTCATTGCTGTCCTGCGCGGTCTGATTGATGAAGCGGCGAAAACGCGCGTCCAGGGCAAGCGAGACTCGGGCAGTACCCCAGTCGATGCCGGCGCCGAGCGCGGGCTCCAGCACCGCTGCCGCATCTCCACTAGGGGAGCGCTGATTAAAGAGGTTCGTGTCGGCGAAGGTCCCTATGGCGACTGAAGGCGTAAGTTTTACACCTTGGACATCGACGGCCACGGGGGCGAAGGCGGGTTCTACGCGAGTGCCGGCAGCATCGTCGCGCCAGAGGGGACCACTATCCGCAATATATGTAACCGGGCGCCCCAGCTGCGCGCGTGCCGGTACTGCCGACGACAGTACGGCCACGCCCAACAAGGCAACCCCCGACAACCGCATTCATCGCTCCCCGCTCCTCGCGAGGGACTAGCCCCTTCAATGTGACGAGTTCGTGACGCGACCGCATGTTTCTGTTACACTTGATCCGAAATGGAACTGAGCGATCCTAATAAATGTTGGCCTAGCGCGGCTAGGACATTCTGTTGATTTGGTTGAGTAGCTTAGATGTTGGAAGGCAACGCGATGCCGGTTGAGGATCAAGCCGTTAACCGCAGCGAAGGACCTCATGCATTAAGGGCCGAAGCGGGCGACCGGAGCGGAGAACAGGCGGCAGAAATGGCACGGCATTCGATCTTGCTGACCGAACAGCGGCCTGTATCGCTCGTCGGTTGGTCCCTGACGATCGCGACCGGCGCTGCCATATGGGCCACTGCCCTCTACTTCCTCGTCTGATCAGTAAGACCCTCGGGCGAGTAGGACGTTGGGTATCGTGAGCGCCAGCAGCTTGGCATCCAGCACCATCGCCTTTCGAGCCACGTACAAGCGGTCCATCGCTACGCGACGCGGATAAGAGACATCGTTGCGGCCGCTGACTTGCCAGAGTCCGGTCAATCCCGGCCGCACCCGGCAATAAGCCGCGAAGGAGCGACCATAAAGCGGAATTTCCGCGGAAACGATCGGGCGCGGCCCTACGACGGCCATCTGGCCGGCCAGCACGTTCAGCAGCTGCGGGAACTCGTCGATGCTATATTTCCGCACGAACCGGCCGAGCCGGGTCACGCGCGGATCGTTACGCAGCTTGAAGAACTCGTCCCATTCGGCGCGCGCCTTCGTGCAGCTGGCGAGCTTCTCCTTCAGCACGGCCTCAGCATCGACACTCATTGTCCGGAACTTGATGCACGGGAAAGGCACGCCATTCTTTCCGATGCGCTTTTGCACGAAGAATAGCGGTCCAGGGCTGTCAATCCGGATCGCGATGGCGACCAGTATCAGAACCGGCAGAGCAACCAAGAGTACGGCCATCGCGAATAAGATATCGAGAACGCGCTGCGCGATTTCGGGAGACAGGGACACGTTCCAACCCTGTCGGTACGTAACGGGTGGCATTGCCGCCCCATTCATCGACCTGATTGCCAACGCCCCAATAAACGCCGGCGCGACGACCGACGCGCCAGCCAATTCGAGTGACATGAGTCCCCCTTATCCGTCCCCAGTCGGAGAGGGGTTTTAGCACCCCCCGAACCAGAACCTCGTGAGTCGCTTCCGGTTAAGAGGCTGTTAACGTCTGTCTGTTGCCCCAATCTTACACGGGGTGAAACAACTCTGTCAGAAATAGCGCTCGCCGATCCTGACCGTATCCCCAGGCCTGACCGCTAGCCCCGGGCTAAGCCCATATGCTTGCTCATTGGGCTCGTTTTCGTGCCGGATAAAGGCGCGGGTGCGGTTGGCGCGATAGCTGAAACCGCCTGCCTTGGCGACGGCGGCCATTACGGTCATCCGATCGGCATAGCCATATTCCCCTGGCTTCGCGACCTCGCCCAAGACGTAGATCGGCCTTAGGTTCATGATCTCGACCGAGAGCTTCGGCTCCCGCAGGTAGCCGCGTTCCAGCAATATCCGCAGGTAATTGCGGAACTCGTCGGGCGTACCCCCCGCCGCCAGCACCGGCCCCAGCAATGGCATGGCAATGCGCCCGTCACTGCCGATCTGGTATTCGCCGCTGAGCTTATCCTCGCCATAGATCGTGATCTTCAACCTGTCGCCGGGTCCAAGTCGGTAGATGTAGCGCCCGGCCTGCTCGCCCTGAGCGACTTGAACGGTCGCACAGGCGGTAAGCGAGAGGATCAGAGCAAGGGCGGCGAAGCGCATTGACGGGTTCTCCTAGGATCAAGCTAATCGGATGCACTGCGCGCATGTCAAGAAACTGACACCGGAGTGCGTCAGATCAGTTTCATGGGAGTGGCAAGGGGCAAGCTGGTGAGCCTGGCGGTGATCGCGCCGTTGCTGCTGGCCGCTGGCATCCCTGCGCCCATGCCGACGTCGATGCCGTTCCCGGTCGACGATCGAGAACGCGCGGTGGCCTGTCTCACAGCGGCTATCGCTTACGAGGCCGGCTATGAACCTTTGAGTGGTCAGCAAGCCGTCGCCGAGGTTGTCCTTAACCGGCTGCGGCATCCGGCTTTCCCGAAAAGCATCTGCGGCGTAATCTTCGCCGGTTCGAGCCGCCGCACGGGCTGCCAGTTCACCTTCACCTGCGATGGCGCGCTCGATCGTCGTTTGCCCGCGCGTGTGCTCGCGACCGCTCGCATGGTCGCCGAGGGAGCGATCGATGGACGAAATCCAGTGCGCGCGCCTGGCGCGACGCATTATCATGCAGACTATGTCTCGCCCTATTGGGCAACCAGCCTGAGTCGAGTGACCAAGATCGGCGCTCACATCTTCTACGGTGCCTCGATCGCGGGCGCTCGGGCATCTTTCGGCACATTGCAACTCGGTCCCGAGCCGACCATCCCGGCAGTCGCTCGTAGTTTGGGTGCGAATCGCGTTGAGGTGCAAGCGTCCGCTGGGCAAGCCGAGCATGCGCGAGTCTTCGCACCCTGGGGTCTGGCGGTTGCTCAAAAATAAGCCCTGATCACATAGGGCCTGATCGGTACGCCGGTGAGCTGCACCACCGCGCGTCGCACGGCCTGTCCGCCGTCATCGGTGCGTGCGACGGATACGATCGTCAGCGGCCGACCGATCAGCTGCGACTCCGGTGTCGTGAAGGCGATCGCGGTCTGCTGCCCGCTCAGTTCCCGCTGCCGAGCGATGCTTTGGGGTGTATCCTCGCCCGAGCCGTACAAGATGCGGATCGCCTCTGGCTGAGCATAGCGGACATCGAAAGAGCCGCTGTTGAAGTAAATGCTGGTGATCCGCCGCAGGCGTTCGATCAGCGCCGCGTCGAAGCCGCGGATTAGCCCGAGTTCTTCGAGGGATTGGGGTGCGCCATTGCGCGGCCGGACGTCGTTTTGGGCATAGTCATCCGCTTCGGCACCGAAAGGACGCGGTTCGTCATCATCGTCCATCCAATCGAGCAGCGAGTCGCGGGCGATTCGCAGCCGATCGCCGCTCAGCCCAGCCGCCTCGAGCAAGGCCGTGGCGGTCGGCTCTTCAAGCAGTGCGACAGGAACCTTGCCGCGTTCGTCTTCGATCGAGACGCTGACCTGTGCCTGGCGAAGGGCGAAGTCGTAACGCCGCCCATCGATGCTCCACCGGTCGGTGTCTTCGCGCGCGAGGAGGCCCTGCAGCGCGAGCGTCACGCCGCTGTCCGCGGCGGCGGCCGCCCTTGCCGCGGCGCTCTCGGCGGTGCCATCGCCGATCTGCACCTTCGCCGCGGTCATCACTGCTAGCGACAGGGACGCGAACAGGGCGATGCTGGCCACCGCCGCCACCAGGGCATAGCCCTCCTCCCCTCGACGCGCCTTCACGGAATCTTGCCGCTGGTCTTGAACGGCTCAAGCGTCCGGATCTTCGCGCGCAGCTCCTCGGTGATTGCCTGCCCGTCCTCGACTGTCCGGATGACCGTCGGCTTCAGGATCACGATCAGTTCGGTACGGCGCTGCATGTCGACGCGATTGCCGAACAACAGGCTGCCGAGCACCGGAATGCGGGAGAGGATCGGCAAGCCGTTCTTGCCAAAGCTACGCGAGTCGCGGAAGAGGCCCCCGAGCGCGATCACTTGCCCATCGCGCGCGGCGATGGACGTTGAAACGCGCCGCGTCGCAATCGTCGGTGAGTCGATGCCCGAAACCGTGTTCGGAGCGACGTCGCTCACCTCCTGAGCAATGTCGAGCAGCACCAGACCGCCTGCATTCACACGCGGAGTGACTTTCAGGATCACGCCGGTGTCGCGATACTCGACCGAGTTCACGATCGGCGAATCCGGATTCTGGACACTCTGTGCCGCCTGGATCGTGATCGGCACCTGATCGCCGACCTGCAATGCTGCCGTTTGGTTGTTGAGAACCAGCAGCTTCGGCGCGGAAACGACTTTGACATTCGTACGCTTTTCGAGAGCGTTCAGGGTCGCGGTGATGTCGTTCCCCGACAAGAAGAAGGAGAAGCCGGGAACATTGCGCGTTGGTTGGGTGCTGCTGGTCGATTCCGTGAGCGCGAAGTTGGCGTCGCCTGTCTGGAAGTTCCACTGAACCCCGAAACGGAGATCATCCGTCAGCGACACTTCGGTGATCGCGGCCTCGATCATCACCTGGTAAGGCAGCACGTCCAGCTTGCGAAGCGCGTCTTCGACCACCGCATATTGACGAGGCGTTCCGTAGACGATCACGGCATTGTTGATTTCATCGGCGGTGATGCGCCCGAGCGTCGCCGCTGGCGAGGAACCGCCGCTCGATTCGTCCTCGCGCGCCTTGCCCGCCCCCGGCATCGGCACAGGCGGGGGCGGTGGAGCCGATCCTCGCGCAGCCGTCGCCCCTTGCGCGTTAGGATCGAACGGATCCGAACTGGGCCGGTCGTTGCCCGAACCGTTGCCGAATGCCGCGTTCAGCGTCTTGGCGAGATCGCGCGCACGTCCGTTCTGGACGTTGTAAACGAAAAGGCGTGCCTCGCTGCTCTCGCCTTCCCGATCGAGAATGTCGATCCAACGGCGGACATCTTCCAGATATTGCCGCTGTGCGCTGACGGCGAGGATCCCGTTCAGCCGCTCCATCGTGATCAGGCGTACCAGTCCCCGCGTCGGCGCGTCGGGTGCGTTGATCAGCTTCTCGAGCTCGGGCGCGATCAGGCGGCTGTCACTGCGTTGCGGTACGAACAGGGCGAAGCTCATGTTGCGCAGCCAATTGACGTCGAACTGCGCGATCAGGTCGCGTGCGCTTTTCCGCTGGCCGGTCGTACCCGCTACCGTGATCGTATTCGCGACCGGGTCGGTCGCCGTGACCACGCCTGGCAGCACGGAGTCGAGCAGCTTCTTCAACTCGTCGGCGTTCATGAACTGCAGTCGGACGATTTCGGGTCCATACCCGACCGTGTTCGATCCGATCGGCCCGTTCGCCTGTGCCGCCGCGATCGGCTCGATAACGAAGCCCTGCCCGATCGTCGTGAGGGCAAGTTGCGATTGCCGCAGAGCTCCTTCGAACAAGGACAGGACCGACGCCCGGCTAACTGGTCCTGGAGTGACGAGGGAGACTGTCCCGGTGACGCCTGGCGCGACGCGATATTGCGCGTGCAGCACATCGCCGAGCACGGCTTGCGCGACGACGCGGACATCGGCGGCTGGAAAGTTGAGGGAAATGTCGCCCCGCTGGGGCGGCGGTGCGATTTGGGATGGCACCGAAGGCACCGGCGCTTCGCCGCCGACGATCGTGGCGCGCAGGTCGCGGCTGGCCGCTTCGGCTTCGGCGACGATCGACGGAGTGCGCGGTGGCGCGATAGGTTCCGGTCTCGGCGCTTGCTGGCATCCGTTCGCCAACAACAGAATGAGCGTCAGCCGCGCTCCATTGGCCCGCGTCATTGCTCTTCCCCCTCTTGGCCGTCTTCGGCGCTTTTCTCTTTCACGACCGGCGCGGCGCCATACGCGACGTCGAGCTTTTCGCCTCCCCGGGTCAGCCTCGCCCTGTCGGGGCCGAGCGCGACAAGTTGCCAACCGGCGATGGTGGAGCCGATGCCCACGCGCATCGCTCGGCCTCCGGGGGCGACGAGTACTCCATATTGTCGAGCGCCAACCCTCACCGTACCCACGATGACCGCGCCATCCAAAGGCCCGGAACTCCCGGCGTCTGCGTTGCCCATTCGCGGCAGGTTGAAGATGTTGCGTGCTGCGATCGCAGGACTGAATTGCGCGGTTCGCAGCGGATCAAGACTGGCGTTCGACCGGCCACGGACAACGCCAGTCACGGGCGGCACCGCCTCGTCGCGTCCAGCCAGCATGAGCTGATAGCCGGCCGCCGCCAGCAGCAGCAGCGACAGTGCGGCCGGAAGCGCACTGCTGGCGTCAGGTGCCGGGGGTAAGAACCGGGACAATGGCTTCAACACGGATATTCAGTGGGGTGGCGGGACCGGGCGTCAGGGCTGACGAGGCGTCGACAGCGAGACTTTGCACGACAACCGGGGGACTCCCGTTCTGCATTTGCTGTAGCAGGATAAGCATCTGCGGAAGTGTCGTCTCGGCATCGATCCGCGCAGCCGCCCACCCGGCGGGCGATTGAGCCTCATCGCTGCTGGCCAGCTCGCCGCCGGAGCGCTCGACAGCAGCGGCGAGCATGTCTTTCAGCTTTTCGCGCGCCATGTCGATGCTGGCGGCCGGCAGGGCGACCCGCGCCGCCGTAGCCCGTTGCCGTTCGGCGTCCCGGCGCAGCCGGCCGATGGAAGCGATCAGCCGCGCATTGCGCTCAAACGTCGCCACGAGCAGCCGCCGTTCCTCCGCGCGCGCCGTGAACCCGCCAATCAACGGCTGAACCACGAGCGCGTTCACCAGCGCCAAAGCCGCGAGCAGCAGGCCGACCGCGACGAGCTTGCGCTCTCGATCCGACAGCGGACGAGTCACAAGGCGCCTCGCCAATGCGCGCTGACGTCGAACGGTTCGCCTATTGGAACTTCCGCCAGCGTATCGGCTGACGCCGCGCGGACATCCGAGAACCCGGGCACGCCGCGAAGGATCGAAACGATATTGGTGGATCTCGCCTTGAAGCCGGTGATGCGTATCGTTCCGGCTTGAGCCGTCAGCCGCTGCACGAAAACATCGCCCGGCAATGCGCGGCTGAGTTCGGCGAGCAACGGCAGCGGATCCCGTGTGAGCCGCTGCTTGTCAGCCACACTCGCCAGACGTTCGGTTCGCTCCAGCTGTTTGGCGATCCGCTGCGCGGCCAACACACCCGGCTGCTGCGCCTCGACCTGATCGCGCAACCGCGCCACTGAGCCGGCGTCGCGCCAGATCAGAAGGCCGAGGTTCAAAGCGAACAGCGCCAGCGCGATCACCCACCAGACCCGTCGCGCTTCGGATAGGCCGCGCAGGATACCAGCGCTTTTCATCGCGGGCAGGAAATCGATGCCGCCACTGCTCGACGGCAGGACCACCTCGGCCGGAATTGCTCCCGCGTCGGCAAGCGCATTAGCAAGCCGCTCCCCGACCTCGCATGCCAATCCGCCTATCTCGATCGACATGCGCCCGGCCTGAGAATCCCGACCCCTCACGCGGAATCCGGCGAGCATCTGATCTTCAGGAAGCGGCAGGATGCGATGCCGGTCGAACGCGAGCATGCGGGTAACTTCGGAGTCGCTCATGAGCGGCCGTTCGATGCGCCGCAATAAAACCAACGGCGGCTGCAATCGCACCGCTACCTTGCGGCTTTTGACTTCGCCGACAAAAGCGACGCCGTCGAACTCGACCGTCGTATTCCTGCTGCCCGTGAATGACCGGGGAGCAAGCGCGCGCAGTTCCCTCAGCCACCACTCCAGACCATTCTGCAGCAAGCGGCCGATCGTGGCCATGTCGGCATTCAGGATCGAGGAAACGGCTGTCATCCGGCCGCCCCACACCTGGCGGTCACGGCGTCAATCTTACACTCCGCTCCATTCGTCGCGCGCGGTCGCACCATCAATGAGGGCCAGGTTCGCCGGTCGCCTGGCGGAAAGCCGACATCGATCCGAACGACCTCGGGCGCTTCGCTCCGGCCCGCCCAAAAGGCCTGCCAGCGGCGAATGCCGTCGCGCCGGTCCGGCCCGAGATAACTGATGGCGAGGCGCGTCGCACCAGACAGCAGACGCACAGCCTTCCAGCCGGTCACGGTCCCGCCGCTGTCAGCACGCAGCGACAATGGATGCGCACTGAACAGCACCAGGTCGCGCGTGGGCGTCAGCAAAACGCGGTAGCGAACCAAGCCGACGGGCTGATCCCGTTCCAAGGCCGGCGCTACGAACTCGAACTCGGAAGATTGGCCCTGCGCATCCACGATCGGCTCCGCAGAGTCGGTTCGCGCGATCGTGCTCATGCGCTCGATCCTCGTCCGCAGCAGGCGCTGGGCCTGGACGATCTCGGTCTCGCGGTCACCCTCCCCCCGCATCCGCGCCACGGCCCGGCCGGCTTGCCCCGTCCCGGCCAGGATCATACCGGCCACCAACCCCAGCAGGGCAAGACTGACGAGCATCTCGAGCAGCGTGTAGCCGCTTTCGCGCGCCGTGCCTGGGATCGCTCGAACCATCTTCAGCGAGCCAATCGCAGGCCCGACAGGGTCACGAGCGCCTTGCCGCCAGCCCGCGGGGCGACGCTGACGATGACTTCCTCGACCGCCGGACCGCTGCGCCGCACTTCGCCTTCGAATGGCTGTGCATCGATCCGCCACGTCATCCTGCCGGACTGGCCGGAGCTCGCGGAAACCGCCGGCCCGGCGGATGTGGCCATATCGAGCACGGATTGGGCCACCAGCAGGGCGTCCCGCCGTTCGGTCATGCCGGTGCCGACCTGAGCGGTCTGCGACAACGTCCGATAGGCAACGCCCGTCATCCCGGCGATGATCGCGAGCGCGATCAGCGTTTCGACAAGGCTGAACCCCCGCTCGTTCGAAGCGCGCGTCACGGAGCGGCGACCTGCAGCAATCCCGTGTCGCGGCTCAGCGTGTAGGAGCGCTGCATCGTTGCACTGCTGATCGTCACCGTGCCGCCGCTCGACGTTCCATCGGCATAGAAGGACAACCGCGCCGGCCGAAGCTCCAGGAACACGGATACGGGTACCGAACCTTGCCGCGATGGGGTCCAGAGCTCGTGTCCTCGATCGAGAGACACAATTGTCTGCGGCCGACCCGTGCGGATCGCGTCCGCCCGTGACCCGCGAACCAGGGCAGCGGCCGTGGCCGCGGACTGTTCGAACGCCGAGCGCGCGATCGCACGTTCGATTACCGGAAAGCCCAGCCCCGCTGCCAGCCCAAGGATCGCGAGCACGACGAGCATTTCCAACAAGGTGAATCCAGACGCGCATGGCAAGGCTTCACCAGTTCCCGACATCCTTGGCCTCTCCAGTGCCGCCGACGGCACCGTCAGAACCCAGACTGAAGACGTCGAATTCGCCATGCTGCCCCGGTACCCGCAATTGATAGGTCCGGCCCCAGGGGTCATTCAGCGCGTTCTCGTCTGGCAGATAGGGGCCGTTCCAGCTGGGTAGCGACGGCGGCGCCTTGACCAGCGACCGAAGGCCCTCCTCAGGCGTCGGGAAACGGCCATTGTCCAGCCGGAACAGATTTACGCCCGCGGCAACATTCTTCGCCTGAACCGAAGCCGTCTGACTCTTCGAGCTGCCGAGATATCTGATCACCTGCGGACCAACGATTGCCGCCAGCAGCCCCAGGATCGCCAGCACCACCAGCAGTTCCAGCAGCGTGAAGCCGGCTTGCCTTCGATTGTTCGTTTTCACCCGCTGATCGCTACTTCGTTGAAACCGAGAATTGCCGACATGATCGACGCGATGAGTCCGCCCACTGCCGCGCCAAGCATCAATGTGATAGCCGGGGTCAGCACGCCCATCAGCCGCTGCAGGCCGATGCGGACGTCCCGGTCGAGCACGTCGGCCAGGCGCGTGAGCATCAGTCCAAGCTGCGAACTCTCCTCGCCTATCCGAAAAAAACCGATCGCCATGCGCGGGAGCACTTTCGCCGCGGCAAGCGGACCAGTCAGCCCGCCGCCTTCCTTGAGGCCGACCGCCACGCGTGCGATCGCCGTCGCCATTGTTCGGTTGCCGACCGTGCGGACCGCAAGTCCGAGGGCCGTCGGCAGCGGCACCTCGCCTTCGACGAGGGCGCCCAGCGTGCGAGCGAAACGCGCGGTCTCGAGCCGGCGCCAGAGTTCGCCGATGCGCGGCACCCGCAGCATCCAGCCATGAACGCGATCCCGCATTACGGGCAGTCTCAGCAAGGCGGCAGCGCCAAAGCCGAACGCGATCGTGAGCGCGAGCAGCAGCAGACCCTGCTCTCGCAACAGCCTGCTGGCGCCGAGCACGAAGCGGGAGGAAGCAGGCAAGTCCACCTTGGTTGAACTGAGCAGGGATTCGAACTGCGGCACCACCAGCAGCAGCATCATCAGAATCACGCCCAAGGCGATCACGATCAGCGCGGCAGGATAAATTGATGAAGAAACGATCAGCCGCCTCAATTCCGCCTCGCTTTCCAACATCGCTGCGAGGCGCTCCAAGGCCGCGGGCAGTCGGCCGTTCGCCTCTCCCGCCTCCGTCATCGCGACTGCGCCGGGCGAGAACAAATCGGGCCGTTCAGCGAAAGCCCGGGACAGCGGCGCACCTTCTCGTACGGCGCTAAGCACATTGACCAACGACGACGCCGCCGCGCGATCCTCGACGTTCTCGATGGCCAGCGCCAGCGCGCGATCAAGTGGAAGTCCAGCCTTCAGGAGAACCGCCAATTCCCCGATCACTGCGGTTATGATCGCACGTCGCCGCTGATTGAGCTTGGCCGGCCCGCGAGAGCGTTCGACGGCCGCCGGCGCTACATCGATCAGCAGGACACCCTTGCGGCGAAGCGTCGCCACGGCCGTCGCGCGGTCGCTCGCGTGGATTTGGCCGACCGCGCGCGCACCATTGGATCCGATCGCGCGATAAGCGTACAGGCTCATACCGCATCCCCACCTGAAACACGCAGCACCTCTTCGATCGTCGTCAGCCCGGCAGCCGCCTTGAGCAGACCGTCCTCGGCAAGCGTACGCATGCCGCCTGCGGCTGCGGCGTCAGCAATGGCGCGCGTGTCCGCACGGTCGAGAATGAGCCTGGCGATCGCCAGGTCGATTTCGACATACTCGACGATGGCGACGCGCCCGACATAGCCGGTCTGACCGCACGCACTACAGCCCACCGCCCGGTATAACCGCTGGGGATGCAGCCGCAGGTGATCGCCGCCGAATGCCGCGAGCGTAGCGGGATCCACAGGCATATGGTCGCGACACTCCTGACACAGCCGTCGCACCAACCGCTGCGACAGCACAGCGGTCAGCACCGAGCTCAGGAGAAACGGCTCGACGCCCATGTCGAGCAGGCGTGTCACCGCCCCGGCGGCCGTGTTGGTGTGCAGCGTCGAGAGAATCATATGTCCGGTCAGCGCCGCCTGCACCGCGATCTGGGCCGTCTCCGAATCCCGGATCTCGCCCACCATGATCACATCGGGATCCTGGCGGAGAAAGGAGCGCAGCGCGCCGCTGAAGTTGAAGCCGATGCCGGGATTGACCTGACTTTGAATGACGCCGGGCAGCCGATATTCGATAGGATCCTCGATCGTGAGCAGCTTGCGCTCCGATTGGTTGAGTTCCGCGAGGCCGGCATAAAGCGTTGTTGTCTTGCCACTGCCAGTTGGCCCGGTGACCAGCACGATGCCGTGCGGCTTGTGCATGGCGACCCGAAGCCGCTCTGTCAGACCTGCGTCGAACCCGAGCTTGGGAAAATCAAGATCAATCCGGGAACGGTCCAGGATGCGCATCACGACGCTCTCACCGTGGATCGACGGAGCGGTCGCCACACGGAAGTCGATTTCGTGACCGCGCACCGCGGTGCGCATGCGGCCGTCCTGCGGCAGTCGGCGTTCCGCGATGTTCAGATTGGCCATCACCTTGATGCGCGACACCGTCGGCTGGCGCATATTGGCCGGCAGGGGAGGACAAGTGCGAAGGACTCCGTCCACCCGATAGCGAACCGAGAGGCTGTCGTCGTTCGGCTCGAGGTGAATGTCGGACGCGCGCTGGTCGACCGCTTCGGTGATCAGCCGATTGACGGCACGGATGACGGGAGCGTCACTGACTAGATCGCGGAGACGCTCGAGATCGTCGGCGTCCACCTCTCCGGCGTCAGCCTCTCCTTCCGTCTCCTTGTCCGGATAGATGCGGTTGATGGCCGCATCGATGTCACTCGCCCTCGCCACGACCAGCCTGGCCGGTTGCTTGAAGATGTAAGCGAAGGCGCCTTCCAGGAATGGGTCAAGCGGGTTGGCGGCGGCGACGACGACCTGACCAGCATCAAACGCGACGGGTATCGCCCTCAGATCGGAAAGAAAGGCATTCTCGATTGGCACGCCGCCAAGCGGTTCGGAGGGAAACCCTTGCAATGAAAGCGGGACGAGGCCTGTAGTGCTCGCAAGAGTCTCGGCGAGGCGCTCCTCCGAAACCAGGCCGAGGCGCGTAAGCACCGAGTCCAAGGCTTCGCCGCTTTCCGCCTGGACCAATCGTGCCCGTGCCAGTGCTTCTTCGGATACAACGCCTCGCGCCACGAAGACCTGACCGATCTCCGCTGGCGCCCCCTCGCGCTGCGGCAAGGCATCAAGCGCAATCTCCCTGGAATTGGCGAAGCCGGCAAGCACGACGCTGCTTTCTGTTGTTGCCCCTACCCGGACGCATTGGACCGCATTCGGTCAAGCTCGAGCAAGGGAGACACTAGCCCCGCAATGCGACATTTGTGTTTCATTGAATGAAACCATTACGTAACAGAAATATTTTGAGAAGAGGTCAAGTTAGGATCATATTTCTGTCACCGCCCAACTCTATTTAATCAAATGCGGCGCCAAGAGTTGGAGTCGTGAGTCGCGTTACTGGTAGCGAGTTTACTCATTTTTCTAGATGCCAGTCGATATGACATGATGTCATTTCGAAATGACTCGTTTTGTCTCGATTTTTTTAGGACTGCCTGAGTGAATGGGATTATTTCGATATCCTGCTCACTGGATATTCACGCGCTGGACCAGCGCACCGACGGTGAGTTGGTCGGTTACACTCAACCTATGATCCTGTTTGACTGGGCTTTTCCGTGCAGGGTCACCATTTAGGGGTAGTTATGAACACTTCCAAATCTGCTTTGCTCGCGGCCTCCGCCGCGTGCTTGCTTGCGACGGCGGCGACCGCGCAAGTGACCCTGCCGGCGCCGACTGGCAATGGCGGCTCCACTCCCAACGCGCTGCATGGCGCGGGCGCCAGCTCGATCCAGATCGTCCTGGTCCGTGCCGCCAACTGTGTCGGGCGGCCCGGCACCGGTCTGAACCTGCTTGGCACCAACAGCAGCGGTGGCGGCTCGACCCAAACGGTCGCGGCCGGCCTCTACAAGCCGACCACACCTTCGGCGACGAACCCAACTGTCGATTGCTCGGTGCTGACCAACGGCACGGACGCGGGCGGCTTCCCGGTTTATGGTCAGATCCAGCCCTTTGACGGCGTTGCGAACACCGGCTTCCAGGCGCAATATGTCGCCACCGGTTCCGGCACGGGACGCACGACCTGGCGGAATTTCACGTCGTTCTCGAACAATCCGTTCGGCGCCTGGTCGAACATCCAGTTCGCCTTCTCCGACGCGCCGGCGCCGCAGACCGACTTTGTCGACTATGGCAACAACGCGAACAACGCGACGAACAAGGCGGGTCCGGCCATCCAGGTCCCGTTCTTCGTGCTGCCGGTCGCCGCTGCCTACAATCCGATCTATGCCCGCTATAACCACCCGACGCTCGGCAAGATCGACCTGAAGTTCAACGTCAAGTTCCCGGTCTACACCGATACCACGAAGACTGTCGTGGCGGGCGGTCTGCGGCTCAGCCGCACAGCCTACTGCAAGATCTTCAACGGCGAGATCACGAACTGGAACGATCCGGCGCTGAAGACCCTGAACGGCAACACCGATCTGCGTGACGCGAACGACCCGGCGACCCGCTGGGCGGCTTCGGGTGCGCCGATCCGCCTCGTCGGCCGCCTCGACAATTCCGGAACGACCGACATCTTCACGCGTCACCTCGCCGCGGCCTGCAACACTCTGGTGACCACCAACAAGTTCGCGCAGAATGCCGAAGCACTGCCTTTCGACCGCAGCAGCGGCATCAACCTGTCGAGCTTCCGCAGCGACACCGCCTACACGCCGACCAGCACTCGTCCGCTTGCCGGCACCGTTCAGTCGCTGAGCGGCGCCGTTTTCGTTCGCGGTTCCGGTGGTGCGCCGGGTACGGTCCAGAACGCCGCGGAAGTGGCCGGACTGTTCGCGGTCTCCGATGGCAGCTCCGGCGTCCGTGATGCGCTCAACTTCCAGACGGAAGCGGGCGACAACACCGGCGACATCGCGTTCAACGCCCGCCTCGGCTATATCGGTGCGGACTTCGTCCGTCCGTCGGCTGGCCAGACGCTGAACTCGGCGGCGCTGCAGCAGGGGACGGCTTACGTGATGCCGACCCCGACCAACGCCAGCAAGGCGTTCGGTTCGATCCTGCCGCCGCAGTCGATCGCTGCGTCGGGTGCGTATAACATCACCGACAGCCGCACCGGCCCAGCGCTCGACGGTTCGCCGACCCCGGTCGCGATCGATCGTGCCAATCCGCTGCACTGGTTGAGCGTGGTCTATCCGGCCGGCCAGGCTGGCCTTGGGCTGCCGACGGTCGGGTATCCGATCACCGGCACCACCAACCTGCTCAGCTACACCTGTTTCCGCACGCGCGAGAATCGCTTCGCGGTGACCGAGCTGGTGGGTACGATCTTTGGCAAGATCAACAAGAACAATGCCAACCAGATCTTCAGCGTCAACACATTCAAGGGGACGGGTCCCACTTCTCTGGGCATTCTGACGCAGGCCGGCATCGCGCTGGTTCCGGCAGGCTGGCAGACGGCGATCTGGGAAACCTTCTTCAAGAAGTCCACCCAGGACGGCGATACCACGGCCGGTGTTGCCAAGCTCGGCGACCGCAATCTCTGGATCCAGGACAAGACCCCGGTGAAGGCGTCGGACGTCGACAACGTCACGACGGCTCTGGACCCGAAGGCGAACGCGATCTGCGAGGCCGGCAAGGGCGCGTAAGTCTAGCTTTCAAGCACTTCATGGCGGCCCCGGAGCAATCCGGGGCCGCTTTTTTTGTTACCGGAGCGTCATCCGGTCGCCTTCAATCGTGACGGATCCCAGATAGCCGATCATATTTTGTCCCAGCAGCGAAACCTGCAGTTCCGGACCTGCAACGGCGGCGGTCACGTTGGAGGCCGCCCGACCGGCCACGATCACTTGGTCGAGTGTCACCTTGCGCATTTCGCGCTGACCCGCCGCGGTGTCGGCCAGCACGGCAGGCTCGCCCGCCTCGCTCGGTGCGATGCGCGCGGCATCGGCGGCGCTCAGCACGACAATCGAAGCGCCGGTATCGACCAAGAACCTGACCGGCCGGCCATTTACTTGCGCATCAAGGTAAAAGAGGCCGTCATCGGCCCGCCACAAAACCTTTTCACCCGGCGCGGATATGCTGGCCGGCATGAGCCGGAGCGCCAGACGCGCTGGTGACCAGTCATTCGCCAAAAGGGCAAGCGGGAGAAGAACAAGCAAGGTACAGGCTCCGTCAGAGCCTGCGCAAATGCCCGAAGAGGCGCTAAACCGTGGTGAAGCGGTTCAGTGAATCACATCTTCACCACGACGCTCAACGCGGACAGTTTGGATCGGACTTCGGATCGCAGTCAGAGCTGCCGCCGGCATAGCCCACCACATCGACCGTGATCAGCGACGGGCGGTCGTCCGTTCCACCGCCGTTCGCGACTCTCGCGGCTTGAGCCGCCACCGACGATGCGGCGCTGGCAGGCAAGGCGGGTGCGGGTGCCGCGACCGCGCTCGGTACGCCGCTGATGTCGCCGCCGGCACTGAACGCATCCGCGTTGCTGACACGCGCCGCCGCGACGAGAATGTTGCCGGTGGCCCGGACGCCCGCGTCGCCAGCATCCACAGTGCCGACCGGAGCAACCAGGACGATGTCGGCATCGGGATCGCTCGGCGTGCGCTTGAAGGCGCCGATGCCGGCGCCCGACACGCTGCCGGCGCTGTCGACCTCGCCCATCCCATCCGGGGAGAAGCGAACAGTCACAGGCGGGAAGCTTGCCGCGCTCTTCGGTCCCTGACCCGCGTTCAAGTCCCCGTTCGACGACCACATGGTTATGTCGCCGCCGGATTGAGTGAAGAGGCGGCTCTGATTGAGGCGGAAATCACCATCGGTGAAGCCTCTGACCGCGCCGCCGCGCAAGGTCAGGACGCCCTCATAACCGATCGGGATCGATGCCGTCGCCAACTGACGCGCCGGAGAAAGATTGCCGTTTTCGCGCGATTCACGCGGCACGTTGCCGAAGATCGTCGCGCGCCGCGCCGCCTGGTCGGATGTGCGCACGACGGATCCGGCGATCACGTCGCCGCCCGGGCCGATGATATCGATGTCGCCGCCGCGCGCGGTGCCGAACGTGGCCAGCCGCAGATCCACCGATCCAGTGACCACCCTTGTTGCACGCTGCGGGTCGCCGTTCACGATGTTCTTGACCGGCTCGCCCAGCGGGTGATCGGCACTGACCGTCGCCGGATCGGTCGTATAGGTGGACAGGTTGTCGGTGTAGCCGAGCCGCGTCGGAAACAGCGTCTGCACGGCCCGGTAGCCGCGGATATATTGTTGGGCCGAGGGTCCCGCCGCGTTCGCCGGAGCGGCCAATTCGTTGAAGTATATCCTATCAAGCAGGAAGGCGCGGCGGCGAAGTGTCGATAGCGTCTGGAACGCGGCGTAGAGCCGATCGTACCGGGCATAGGCGGAGGTCTCGGTCGCCGCACCGCTCGACAGATCGGCGCCTTCCATCACCGATCCATATAGATCCGGCGCATTGTCCTTCAGCCAGGCGGCGAGGATCGGGGCATAGATTGGCCGCGTCCGGTCAGGCGCGACGTTGCCCACACCGTCCTTCACCTGGGCGAAGAGATCACTGTCGAGCTTGGCCACATTCGCCGGGTCAAGATAGGTCGACTGGAAAGCATCATAGTCCGCGCCCTTGGCGATGCCGAAGAACAGGCTGAGGTTTGCTCCCTGATTCGGCATCCACGGATTGAAGTCGTTGCCGACCGTTCGCACGCCGCCGGCATAGTCCGGGAAGATGATGCCGGGAGCGTCCGGAATGCCCGGTCGGGCGGAGTTCAGGAAGGGTCCAAGGTTTCGCCCCGCTTCGATCGAGAGCAGCCCCGGGCCTCCGAGAAAGAAGGCGTTGCCGAGGATGTATGCCCTTCCGCGGGCCGCCGAGAATTTCGTGCTGCCGATAATGTCACGGCCGGCGGTGATGCGCGTGACATCCGAGGCCTCGACATTCTGCCCCTGAAAATACATGTCGACGATGTCGAGGCCGGCGCCGATCCGCGCCTGCTTGGCCAGATTGAAGACGCTGTTGACGATCGAACCGGCGGCGAAGATCCGAACCGGCTCCGGGTCGCCCAAATGCGTGGTCCGCTGATTGTGCAGCAGCCGGAGATCGGCGTCGGTCAGCGTCGGGAAGATACCGCCGAAGCTGAACAGAGCACGCCCGGCCCCGAACGCGCCGAACAGGAGGCTTGGATCAGCGTCGCTCATGCTGAGCGCCAGCGAGCGGATGGAGCCCCCTGAAACAAGTGTCAGATTGCCGACAGCGCTCGGGAACAGCACGCGCGCCTGATTTCCGGTGAAGACGACGTCGTCCTGAAGCGAGATCAGGCCAAGGCTTGGCGGCAGCACAAAGCCAGTCGCATCTGGCGACCCGGCGACGAAGTTCCGGACCTCGAACTCGGAACGCGAGTTGCCGAGCGTCAGTAGGCCGGTGGTCGATATCGACACGCCTGCCTGCTGGCCGAAAAAGCCCTGTCCCGCATCCTGGAGTTCATCTCCAATGGTCGATTCAACGCCTAGCGCGCCGATGCCGCCGATGCTGGCCGCACCACGTGCATCGAGCGTCACATAGGCATCGGCGACGCGCAATCGCGCTTCATTGAGCGGCGCTCCCGCGAGCTTGGCGATCGTGCCGGCGCCATTCAGATCGCCGCCGATCGTGATGGCGCCAGTGCCGCGCGACACGTCAATCTGGCCGCCGTTCATGTTGTAGCCGGCGGTCAGCGCGAGGTTGCCGCCGCCCAAGGTCAGCAGCGTCGCGGCGAAAGCCGTGTTGGCTTGGCCTTCTGACTGGCCGGAAAAGACGGAACTCGAACTTCCGAAGCCGTTCGGGTTGCTCGTCGTCACGCTGTTATCCAGCGCGACCTGCAGATCGTTCACGCTACCGGTGGCGCGGATCGAGACGTCGCCGCCCGCCAGCGCCCCCACCCCGGATGTGAAAAGCTGTGGCGCGACCGCGAGTTGCGTGGCCTGGCCGACTTGGCCGACCCGCCAGCGTTGGGACTCGCCGCCGACATAACCGGCCGGCACGAAAGTGCCGATCGCCGTGCTGGAATTGTCGCCAGTGCCGATCGTCGACCGCGTGTAGAGCATCGGCGTGCCAACATTCTTTTCCGCCCACACGTCGCGGCGGCCGGACACATCCTGACCCGCGGCGATCGACACATCGCCACCGTCCACCGCGAGGACCGGCGTGTTGAAATACGTGTTGCGGTTCGTCGGTTGATACGAGCGATCGTCAAAAGCGCTCACCACCGGCGCACCGGTGCGGATAAAGGTCGCGAGCTGGCCGGTGCCATCGACCCGCGCCTTGAACTCAAGCCGAGAGTCGGCGCGGCCGGCAGTGTAAACGGCGGTGCCGCCCACCTGATACGCGGTCTTGTCGCTGTAGACAGGCGGCGCCGAAGCGGCCGTGTTCACCGTGGTGCGATAGGCGATGGTCGGCGTGCGCAACAGATCGACGTCGCCCGCCGCCGCTATATCGATCGATCCGTCTCCGGTTCGCACGACTGTTGGCACATAGGCCGTCTTGCCCAGGCCGAGTGTGATCGGCGCGGGCGTGACGGGGTTGGCCGGCCGCGCGAAGGCGCCGCTTGCCACATTCGCAGCATATTCAGGACTATAGTCCTGAAGGAAGGCCAGGATGACCGAAAGCGGCGCGGCGACGCCGCTCGGGCTGCGGACACCGCCCTGAAACACGGCAGCGGGGAAAGTCTTCCCGAAATAGGCGATCGCGCGTGCGCGGGTTGTCGCCTGCTGCGCCGCGTTGCCCGCCCCCCAGGTGAGTATCGTGACGTAGTTCTGTGCAGCATCGATGTCCGGAAGCTCGCCGCCACCCGACTCGTTCGCCGCTCGCTGAATGAAATCGGCGGGCTCGGCGGACAGGAAGACGGTGTCGGTGTTGCCTTGCGATGGACGCAAGCGGACCTGAAGGCCGCCGCCGAAGGACACACCCCCTTTTGTCGCGACGATATCATAGGAGCGCTCACCCGAGACCGCCACCGCCGCTTGCTGGCCACGATCAACATGAAGCGGATTCGCCGACAACTGCGCATCGGTTCCCGCGACCAGCCGGATCGAGCTTGAGCGGACCGGCGCACCAGAGGCGAGCGCGGGAAACAGATCGGCACCTCCGATCGGATCGCCCGCGCCGTTCGTTCCCAGCCCGCGCGGAGAGGCCGCGTTAGCGGCAGCGCTGTACGGAGCGAGCACACCAGGCTGCACATCATCGCCAACCACCGGCAGCGTCATTGTGATGGTTGCAGTCCGCTCGCGGGTAACCGGGTTTTCCGGGGAGGGTTGCAGGAACTCGTCGAAGCTGGCGATATCGCTGCAATCCGGCGTGGTGATGAGGCCGCAACCGAATTGCACGGCTGGGCGATAAAGCCGGTCGCCGCCGCCAAGCTGATAACTCATATACGCGGGATCGGTGCGATCCCGGAATGAAAAGAAGCCGTCGCTGATACTGGCCTTCACGTCGAGCGCACCGCGGGCGCGCAAGCTCAGTACCGGCGCCTCCCCGTCCACGCGCCCGCCAACCCTGTAGGTCATGGTCACGAAGCCGCCGAACACCTCCGCTTCCTTGCCCGGCGTAACCGCAAATCGATTACCAAGCGGACCCACTGTCTCCATCAAGCCCGCGGCCAAGGCGCCTTGCTGATCGACGACGCCCGCGCCAAGGTTCCAGGCATTGGCGAGCACGAGATCGCGAGACGTCGTCAGTTCGACGCCCGGACGCAGCCGCACCCCGGTCAGGTCGCTGCCGTCCGCGGCCTTGACTTGAAACGTGCGAACAAAGTTCGCGACCGATTTGAACCCGTCGGAACCGACGAAGTCCTCGGTCAGCAGGTTGCGTATTGAAGCAGTCCCGGCGCTAGGATCGAGCACGACCGTGTTGCCGTCCACCGACACGCCGGCATAGGCACCCGTAGCGGCGAGCGAGTCCAGATCATAGCGGCGATAGCCTTCGAGCCTTATCTCGCTCGCGCCAATGATCGAGCCATGCAGCCGGACATCGACCTGGTCGGCGCCGCTTCCGATCACGGGCGCCCGCAGGTTCAGCGAGCCGCCTTCGTCGGCCTCGGCCAGGCGGTAGACCACCGTATCCGCCAAGGTGGCGGGGTCCTTTGCGATCTGTGCGACGAGGCGATCGCCGGTATCGCCTCGCGACTTGGCTGCGACCGTGCGATCGGCACCCACATCGATGACCGCGCCAGCGGCGATCGAGATCGCCGCCGCTTTGTCGTCCACGCCCAGCCCAACATCGCCTGCCGACGCAGTGCGGGTATCATCGCTCGAATAGCCGCTCGTGCTCGTATCCAGGCGTGCCGTGCCGGCTAGGCTTACGCCAGACCGGCCATACAGATCTATGTCGCCGCCGTTCACCCGCGCGTTCTGATACGCCAAGCCGGTCAAGCCCGCGACGGAAACGCCGGACGTATCGAGTGCGCCGGCGATCGACACGCTTCCCCCGTCCGCGGTCAGTGCGATCCGCTGTGCCCTGAGCGTCTGGCCGTTGGCGAGCGTCAGATCTCCCTCGCCAGAGCGAATGCTGACTTCACCACCAAAGCGGGCGCCATAGCTGGCGACAAAGGCCGCGAAATCGAAGGCAGACTTGCCCGAATCCAAGGTGAGAGAGGCTTCGCGTGCTCCAATCGCCAGCGGGTTCAACGTCGCGCCCAGTGCGATCGCACCTTCGCTCGCGATGAGGGTCAGCGCTCCCGCCTTGCCGACTCCATCGTCGACCGTAAGCGTGGCCGCATTCGAGATGCTCAGATTGCCGGTGCGGGAGGCCAGATTGATTTGGCCCGCATTCGCGGACACAGTCACGGAGTCGACATTGTCGCCGAATGTTCGGGTGTAGCCTGGCGTTTCGAGAATCGCCTTTTGGAGGATGTCGATGTTTCCGATCGCGTTGACATCGATCAGCCCCGCCGTGGCTAGCAGACGGCTGCCGTCTATCGTCACCGAAGCGGTGGGCGCGTCGGCGGTGCCGATGGCAAGTCGCGCGCCAGGCGCGCGACTGCCCAGGATCGCCGGTGTCGCCGCAGTCGCCGACAATGCAGGTGCCAGAATCGATACGGCGCCGCTGGTTAGCAGCTGATAGTCCGGCCGCACCGGATTCTTGGTCGGATCGGCGGCTTTTCCCCGGTCCGCGATGAACGGAGTTTGGATGTTGAGCCTGGACTTGACAGCGTCGAAGGTACCCGCGCCTTCGATATAGACGCCGTTGGCGGCGGACAGGCTAACGTCGTTATAGCCATAGGTCCGGAACACGCCCGAGCCGAGCGTTATGGTGTCACCGGCAATTGCGAACTGCGCCGGGGGTCCGCCGCACGAAAGCAAGGCTGCGCCCCGGCATGCACCACGATCTTTTGCGCTGCTGCGCAAGGTAACGGCGCCAGCCGTCAAGCTCACCGAGGACGATGTCTTGCCAGCGGTCGCTCCGACCAGCGCTACGCCGGGCGCGTCGATCACGAGGTCCCGAAAGGCAAAAGCTCCGTCGGCGAATCCGATCACTTCGGGTGAGCGCAGCGTCAGTCGCGTTGTCGATCCGAGCTCGCTCAGGAGCGAGGCCCGGATAAAGGGGGCGCCGAAACGCACGCTGTCCCCGCTCAAGGAAACGGCGGCTGCCTCGATTGATGACGATGAATCGACGATTAGATTGCGGCTGGTGTCGAGGGCGATGGCGTCACCGGTAACAATCGCGTCTTTGCGGATGCGCAGCGTCGCGGGACGAAGTGTTGTTCGCGCCTCGAAGTCGCCGGTTCGGTCAACCAGGCGCTCCGGTCCGTTGGCCACCCGCAAAACTGAGCCGATACCAGTCGCGTCGAACGGTGAACCAAAGGGCGGGTTGGCGTCGGTTTCGACCAGATAATCGCCGGTACGGACGTCTGTCAGCTTGCCGATCGAACGCACGATAGCGCCGCCTTGAACGTCGATCGTAGGGTTGAGTCCACGCTCCACCACCCCGGCGCCGACGGCCAGGATCAATTCAGGTGCCTCCAGGACCGCGCCATCCATCACTGTGATCGTCTGACTGATCACGCCCAGGCTGGTGGTGCCGTTAAGCTTCTCGGTCCGCTCCCCGCCGATGAAAAGGCTTTCCGCGTTGAGCTGTTTGAGCGTGGCGTCCGTTAAAGTGACCGAATTCGCCGTCGGCGCCGCGCCGTCCGCGGCAATAACTATGTCCCGCGCGGCGATATCCACCTGAGCGCCGCGGCCGCCGGTCGCTGCGGTATTCGCGAACAGGCCGGCGGCTTTGAGCGTGGCGAGTGGGCTGACCACCAGTCGGGCCGCATCGGCCGTTAGGCGCGGCGCGATCAGCCCCGCTGTATCGGCCTGCTTGACGATCCGATCGGTTCCGCTCGTCGTTTCGATCCGCGAGTAACTGAGGATCGTGCCTCGCGGTTGAACGGTGAACGACCGGCGCGCGCTGTCGCTGATTTCTGTCCCTGCGAACACGTAGTTGCCGCCGACAACGACGCTGCCGTCTAGCAATTTCTGCCCGCCCGCGGCGTATGGCGCTGCCTGGCCGACATTTTCGACAACGCGCATTGCGCCGGGAAGGAGTGCATACTGAGCCGGGAGGAGCAGATAGCGCCCTGCCTTGATGCCAGGAGCATCGTCGAGCATCACGCTCAGCCCGGCTTGGGCACCGTAAAGATCGACCGGGCCGCTAGCGCCGTAATCGGCCGAATAAATGGGATCGAAGGCTGAGAGGGCGGATGCCTGATCCGCAGGAACGATCGCGAATACCTGGCGCTGGTCTGGAAACTGGAACCCCGATCCGGCTGCCGCGTCATAACCGTTGCTGGAAAAGCGGTCGCGATTGATCCGGTCCAGCACGTTACGGGAGCCACCGGTCCCCGACACGAATTCGAACGCGAAAACGTCGCCGCCGCCACGGCCGTCGACAGTGGCGCCCGCGCCCACATCGATATCCACACCGGCCAGGCGCACTTCGCCCGTTGGCACCGTCTGCAATGGCAGTCCGACGGTCGGCGAGAAGAACAGCTCGGTCAGATCGGTGGTGGTGCCATAAGGCACGTTGAGACCAGCCCCCGACACGCGCGTCACGCTGCCCGGTTGGAAAGTCAGTTGATCGGTCGCGCGTGCGATCGCGCCGCCATTTCCGAAGGTCAGCGCCTGGTTCGATCCAATGTCGATCCGGCCCAAGGGCGCGGCGAGGAAGCCCCCCTGTTCGATCGAGGCAGCCTGGATCTTGAGGTAAGACCCGGCGGATAGCGGGGTCGCGTCCGTCAATGTGGTGCGGCCGAAGCTAATCTTGGATCCGCCCAGTGCAGCGATCAGGAAAGGCGATGCGGCGCTGGTCGATGTCGTGGGATCGAGCTGCTTTGCCCGTGCATTTTCGAGCAGTCGCTGAAGGTTGCCGGTGCCTGTCGTCGCGTAGGACCGGGCCGCGTTGAAGGTCAGATCGCCGACCGACACGACCTGCCCATTCAGGACCGGCAGATCGGTAGAGTTCGGCGCGCGATCGTCGACGCCGATGAAGCGGATGTCAGCGTCGCTCGTGAGGGTGGAGCTGGCCAAGGACGCTTCGAACTGCACGGCACCGGCAATATCGATTCCGGCCGCGCCGTTCAGCGTCAGCTGCCCCGTGCCAGTACCCGTCGCCACCGAACCGACCGAGCCAATGCGGCTGGCGAGGCGGATATAAGGAGCGCTGACGGTTGCGTCGGCGCCCGCCGTCGCCGCCAGTGATACTTGCAGCTCGGCGATATTGAATACCGGCGATGTGGGCGCCGCCGATTGGACGGCAAAGGATTTGCCAAGGGTGAGATCTACCTTGCCATCGAACGTGGCTCGTCCGAGCGCGACGACGCTGGAGAAGCCCGAAGCCATTATCTGATCGGCCGAGAGTCCGGCGCCATCAGCCTGCTGAAAAGTTGGCCGGAACCAGGCCAAAGTGCCACCGAGCGCCCGCGAACTCCCGCCCCTGGCATCGATGACCGCGCCCGTGATCGAGCCGCCGGCCAGGGCGCTCAGGCTGCCACCGGCGCTCCATTGCACTTGCCGCTCGACTTGCAATGCGCCGATCTGCACGTCGAAAGGCGCGGAGGCCCCGCTCAGGTCGATGATCGAATCGGGACGAGCGACCAAGGTCCGTCCGAACGTCGCGGCGACCAGCGGCCCCGGAGACTGCGCCGCATAGTCGAGTAGGCGCGGGCTTCCGAAAGTCGGGTTGCTGAAGAGCAGCCTAGTACCGCTGCCCTTTGGCGTGTTGAACGTCGCGGAGGTCAGGATGGATCCGCCGTCGATCAAGCGCCCGATAAGAAATTGGCCATTCGGTCCGAACTGCGCGCGCGGGTCGTATAGGGCCGTGCCGGACAGATCCGTGACGCTGCGGTTCGTCAGGCGAATGCCCTCGTCCGGATCCATGGTCCCCAGAAAGTAGATCAGCCGATCCGCGCCATCCGCCGTCAGCAGTTCGCGGCTCGTCAGCAGGCGCCCCGGGTTGGCGGGATCGACAATACCCTTCGCGTTTGGCGCGTTCTCGTCGAACCGGCCATTCGCGTCGGGAACGCCGAAAACACCGGCAAGCCCTTGGCCGCCATCCGCGACATCGCGGAGCGGGACTGTGAGGTTGAAGATCGGCGGCAGCTCTTCGCGTTGCACGAGATGGCCGCCGCTGATCCGAATGACGCCGTCGTTCAAGAGTTTTGAAGCCGTGATCGTCGCTTGCGGCGCTCCCGTGATGGTGCCGCCACGATCGACTTCAAGGATACTGAGACCGCGCACGGTCAGATCGACCGGTTTTTGATACCAGCTGCCGGGCTTGACGGGTGCCAGCACTCCAGCAAGCGAGGCGCCGCTATCCAGCGCGAGAAGTCGCGCGGCCTGATCCTGCGACAGCGTCGAAGGCAGTACGGTCTGGGTAAGGTCGAGCGTTTCGCCGGGCCGAACCCGAAATCGCGTGGTTTCCAGAAAGGCCGAGTTGCCGGATCGCGCGTTCGAGAAAATATCGGCGACGATGCGCGAACGGAATGTGGTGAGATCGAGTGCGCCGAACCCGGTCCTTTCGGCGAAGTCGAGACCGACATGCGCCGAACCCGCCCGCTCTTCCGAGCCAAAGCTCAGGTCGGGTGCCACCAGCGTGAAGGTACCGCCTCCGCCAAAGCCGAAGCCCCTGAGGGACGAAGCATCGAAGATGACGCGCGCATTCTGCGCATCCGGGACGAGGCTCGGCACCACTTCGGAGTCGGGCGTGAAGTCGACCGATTGGTTGCCGCCGGCAATCGGACGATTGCTCGACCCGCCTTCGCCCGAGCCGCGGAACGTGTTGACGAGGGAGGCGTATACCGTCTCGTTGATGAAGCCGATATCACCGCCCTTAGCCGACAGAGTCAGCCGCCCATTCGGCCCGACATAACCGCCCGAAGACACATCGAGCAGCGCGTTGCGCTCGATTCGGATGCTTCCGCTAAGGTCCGCCGCGCGTGTCGCGGTGGCTAGGTCAGGGCCAAGGGTGGCGAACACCTTCGGCGCGACCGTCAGCCGGATCGTACCCCCATCGTTGTAACCGAGGCCGGCGGCGAGATCGGTCGCACGATAATCATTGGTCCATCGTCCGGCGACGTTCAGCGTTCCAGCGACCGTGATGTCGAACGGATGCGGGATCGGCTCGTCGAATGCATAAACGGCCTTGAGCTCGTCGTCGCTGCGGAAAGGAGAGCCGGTCGCCGTGATCGAACCCGCCAGCAATTCGCCCCTGTTCGAAGTCACCGGAGGCGCGAACACCGGGGTGGAGAGGTCGAACTCATAGGTGCGGGCGATGATCGCGCCCGAAGGCGCAGACATCATGCCGTCGAGATGAATGCTCCGTCCGGCGTCCAAATTAAGCGTTCCGCCTGGCGCGAGTGCCAGCCTACTCGACGACGCCAGAGTGATTCCGCCGCTCGTCTGAAGCGACAGCGCGGACAGACCTGCTTGGCTAAGCATGGAGTCGCTGAGCACGACCTGGCCAAGGGTTTCCGTTGCATCGCCGGCCGTCCCGACAACGATATCGCCCCCCAGCCCGGCCGAAGCCGCGCCCGTTACCGAGCCGATCCGGACGAGCGCTCCCGATGGCAGGTCGCCGACCGACCGTTGCAGTTTGCGGGGATCGCCGGCGATCCTGGAGGCTATGCTTCCTTCCGTCCCGCGCGCGCGCTGTTGCCCGCCCGAAAAAGCATCGCCGTGAAAAGCCCCGTCGATCGACGCCGCGGAGGTCGAAATCGTGATGCTGCCGGCGTCCCTGCCTTCGTCGTAGGCGCCTTCGAAATGGCCGGCCTGGATCGCCGCCGTCTGGTAGGTTCGGGTGATGCCGAAACGCGGTTGCTGAGCCGTGAAACCGTCGACCACATCGACATAGACGTCGTTCGGATCGGCATCGCCAATGTCGACGATGCGTCCGTCGGCGGTGATCAGCTTGCTCGTCCGCACGACGCCGGGAAGGTAGGAAACCCAGCCGCCCGACACGTCGATGCTGGCGTTTCGTGCGATCGTGATTCTCGGCGCCGCCGCGGCATCGGCCGGGCCGCGGACCAGGTTCACGCCAAGGCTGACGTTCCCGCCTTTGGTCATGAGCTCGGCTGCCGACACCGGGATTTGACTTGCCAGGCTTCCGGCCTCGATCAGCGGCGATCCGATCCAGGCGACGCCGTCGGCGCGGACGCCGGATCGCCGCGGATCGACAAACAGAGTGGCGCCGTTCAGAGTGAACGACCCGTCCAGCTTGACTTCGCGATAGTTGGGCGTGTCGCGCAATTCGTTGCGCTTCGCGGGCGTGATCCGCAGGCTATTGCGCGCCGCTGCGAGCTGGACATCCTTGACGCCGCTCACATCGACCGTGGCGCCGGACTGGACGTCGATCGAGCTCGGGTTGAACAAGGGGGCGAGTGGATCGAAAGACACACCGCTGTCGCGCCCGATCACGACATTGGCGCTAGGCGCCAGAATGAGCGAGTTCTGCCCAAGCGTGACGATACCAGGCGTCAGCACTCCGGCGGCGTCGGCCGGAGCACCGAGTTTGTCGCTGCGTGCACCGATCTCGATGCGTGAGGTCTTGAAGCTGGGCGGCTCGTCGACCGTACCTTGCGGGATCAACTCGCCATCGTCATCCGGAAGGATCGTGATCGCGCCCGCCTGGGCCTTGTCAGCCGACCCCGAAATCGTGACCTTGCCGGCGCTCAGCCAGACCACGCCGTTCCGGGATACGCTGGTTGTCGCCTGCAGCAGGCCGGAGTTGGTGACCTCGCCGTAGAGTCCAGCGCCGAGCGACAAATATCCGCGCCGAGACGTGATCAGGCCCTGGTTGATGACGACGCCGTCGTCGGGCGTTGGCGGCAGCGGCGTGCTGGGGGAGCTGCGGCCGAAGGAACGCAGGATATAGCCGCGAATGTTCGGGTCGACGCTCGCGCTCGACCCGGTCGAGGCCACTGCCGCGATGAACCGGCCGGCCTGCAAGCTCACTTGACCATTATTCGCGGTGAGTTCGCCCGCATTCTCGATCCGCGGCGCCGCGAGGATCAGGTAGCCGCCATCGCCGACTGTGATCTTGGCTCCGCCATCAACGACGATGGAGCCTTCGAGCGCGGGTACAGCACCGACCGCATAGGTTCCTTCAGCATATTGCGGGGACAGCAGCAGGGCAGGTTGAATGGTCGTGGTCTGCGGCAGCGCGAACAGGCCGCCCTGCAAATAAGCGTTGTTGCGCTCGGACAGCGATGCCGCCTGGAACGCGCTGGTGCCGATGAACTGCCGGCTGTAGTTGCCGAGTTCGAGCGTACTGACCAGCAGCGAACTCGCATTGACCTGGGCGCCGGCGCCGAAGATCACATTGTTGCGGTTGATGACGACGACTGTGCCGTCCGCCTTTATCGCACCGAGAATGATCGAAGGTCGGGCATCGGGCGACAGCACGCGATTGACGACGGTCCAGCCCCCCCTTCCCGACCCGCCGGCGCTCTGGTCGAAAGTCAGCACCGTGTTCTTGCCGACGCTGAATTGCTCCCAGGTCAATAAGGCACGGGACTGGTTCTGCTTGATCGAAACCGCGGTGCGGCCCGTTGCATTGCCATTGGCATCGCGTTCGGCCGACTGGACCGGTATTCCGGCACCTTCCCACGTCGCGCGGCCGGTCGAATCCTTGGCGGCCGAGCTGCTCGCGAGCAGTGCCGCCACGTCGCTATTTGGCGCGTTCGGATCGGCCTGAGCGCGCGAGGCCCTGACGGCCGCGCGAATCCTGTCGACAGGCCGCAGACCGTTGCCCGGATCGACGCCAACCGCGACTTCGGTGACAATCAACCCGTCGGCCACCGGACTCTGCGCGCCCGCATAGGCGGACGAGAGCGCAGCGTTTCGAGCCGACAGAACGTAGCCTTTGATCTGATCAGCCTGCGCGCGGATCGCGGCGGACCGCGCCAGCGCCTCCTTCATGTTCGGTGGACGAACGGGTCCGAGCGAAGGACTGATGGCTCCGCCGCCGCCTTGCGGGACCACGACGCCAGGCATCGGCGGACGCAATGCCTGGGCGGTGGCTGGGCCGGAAATAAACGCATACGCGCAAGCGGCGAAACTCACGCTTCGCATCAGCAACGGCTTGCCGCGCTTTCTTCCCCTGATCGCCCCCATGACTCGCCCTTAAACAACAATTAAGGAATCGAGTTACGTGCTAGGGGAGGTTTGTTTCACTCCTGCTTCTGTTTCGTGTCGGTCGCCGATTTCGTCGAACTGTCCGATTGCGGGATTGTCCGCGGGACAGTCGCATCGGTACGGTTTTCGTAAACGCGATCGGCAACATCTTGTAAAATTTGCTCGAACTTGCGCCGGCCAAGCTGCACGGGCCCGATTTGCTTGTGCCTATACTTTCTGTCGGTCGCGGAGAGCAGGTCGTTGCTGATCTTGTATAACCGTGCATTCTTCTGCTCGCACAAGGAAAGCGCCTCGGCCTTTGGCGCCTGTTCGCTCAGCTGCGCGCGCAACTGGACTATCTCCCGGCGCGCGGCGTCGAGCTCAGATTGCAGCTGTGCCGTCTGCTCGGGACCTAGCTGCGTCACTAGCGGCGCCTGGAAGCCGCTGCCGAGCAGTGCCGTCAGTGCAACGGCCCACATCAGAAGATCACTTCCAGGTCGACGAGCAGGACGTCGATGCCGAGCGGCGGCCCGGAAATCTCATTCGCGCTCAACCATCGCGCGCCCAGGTTCACGCGATCGAATATGCCGTAGGTGCCACCGACGAAATAGCCTTTGGCGTTGGTCCCGCCCAAATGAAAATCACTATCGGTGAAGCTGTCCAGCACGGCATCGCTTTCGACATAACGGTAACCGCCCTCGATTTGCCATTGGCCGGCCCGCCGCGGCTGCTTGTAACCGACAGCCGCCTGGATCTGGTAGCCGGTATTGCCGCCAACAAAGGGCGTGGCGTTGGTCGCCGTGCAGACGTCGCCTGTTCCGCCCGTAGGCGTCGGACCCAGATTGTTCAGCGGCTGGGACAGCTGGCCGAAGCGGCACAGATCGCTTCGGTGGAAAGCGAGATTGCGGACATATTCGCCGGTCAGCTTGGCGCTCTTGTCGTCGCCGAGCGGAATGGAAACGCTCGCCATGCCATTGAGCAGCCGATACCCGAACACAAGTCCGGCATATTGCGGCTGCGGCTGAAACAATTGGCCCGCCGTCGGCACGAAATTTGGGTCGATCGCGATCTGCCGCAGATAGGATAGCGTGTTGCCCTTGCGCAGGAAGAACGGACGGCTGGCGTCCGTCGAGCATTCCTTCACTCCCTGATAGATGTTGCACAGGTCCGAGAGTCCGCCCTGCACATTGCGAAATACGTGATAAGCGGCGCCCAGCGTAACTTCCGCTCCGCCTACCGGAGCCGTCGCTTCCGCCTGCGCGGAGAACAGATATTTTTCGGGGAAGGATCGCTTCGTCTGGTCGGCGGAAACGAAGTTCGGATCGCCATAGTCGAGCGAGTAGACGCCGCCTCGCACCCTGAGGTCCCATCCTTCCGGCAACCAGGGTTTGAAGCCGATGTCCACGGTGGCACCGTCGAAGGCGAGATCGCGATCGAACAGCAGGTCAGTGCTGTTGAAAGCATTCGGGAATCGTCCGGCCATCGCGTCGGCGTGGGTGAACGGGTTGGGCGCACGCCCAAAAGTCAGCGACAGCGAGTCAGTCGGCGAAAGGCGGAACCACGCCTGTTGCAGCCAGAAATCACGCTTGCCGAATCCGCCACCCAACGAAGCATTGGTCGAGATCGGGCCGTTGTCGTCGCCGGTCGCAAGCATCAGGCCCGCATCGACGCCCTTCGTGATCTGCGCATTCAAGTTCAACCGGGCGCGGATACGGAACTGGTTCCACTTGTCCTCGCGCGTGTTCAGAAACGGAAATTGCGGCTGGTTCACGATGTCGATCGGCCCGGTCCGGTTGAACCTGTCATAGTCGATAAGATTGGTCGCGTTGCCCCGAGCGAACAGATCCGATTCTGAACGGAAGCGGATGTCGCCGCCAATCTGGATGCGGCGTGTCCACTCGGGGGCGGCACCGTCCGGCGCGGCCCATCCTTCAGCGCGCGCCTGCTGCATGATTTCGTTTTTCAGCTCCTGCTTGATCTGATCGCGAACCGGAGCCGGGATATATGGTACCCGCATGGAACCCTGGGTTGGAGCTGGAAGCTGCTCCTGCGCCGGCGCGGCCGGAGCGCGTTCAAAGCGGGCGGAATTGCTTGGCGGCGGCGGGGGTGCTTGCAGGTCGGTATAGGTCGCGATCGGTCCGTAAGTGCCGCCTGCGTCTCTCGCTTGCGGTCGCGCCGCCGGCGTGCGGATAGGCGCGGCCGACGCAACCACAACCGGCGCCGGGGGCGGGATCATTGGCATCGGCGGCGGTGGCGGGGCGGCCTGCGCGACCATCTGAACTGGCGGCGGAGACGCCTGCTCGGCCATCTGCATGGGGACCGGCGGCGGCGCCTGATACATGTCCGGCGCCTGCTGTGGCAGCGGCTGCGGCGCCGACGCAGACGCCATCGCGGCATTCGGCTGGGGCGCCGCGCCATCCGGTGCTGCCGCGCACGGATAGGGATAAGGGTAAGGACACGGCGCAGCCTGCGCCGCCCGGCTGCGGTTCACCTCCGCAACCGCCTGCTGCGTGAGCGCCTCCCCTTGCGCCTTCGAGACGACGCCTTGTGCGACGAGAATCTCGACCAGCTTCGCCATCGCGGTGTCGGGTGCGGCGGTCTGGGCGTAGCCGGCGGCCGACCAAATCAGCATCGTTCCGCTCAGCAGCATCGCTGCCGGCCGTGCAAAGCGCGTTTTCACATGAACCCCCATTGCGTCAGTCCTTCAGCCCAACTCGTCAGATGGCGCGCCGCCCGCGGACGGTGATCCGCTGCGGAAAGCGCATTGAGCCGGGCGGCGCATCCAGCCCCCGCACCTGCTCGAGAATGGATTTGAGCAGCTTGTCCCGGTCGCCCTTCCCGCTGGAGCGCAGCAGTTCGACAGCGGTGATGACGCCACTTGGTGACACGGTGATGGCGAACTCCGCCGTGAACACCAGCCGATTGACTTTGTCGTTGCCCTGAACGCGTTCTTGAAGCGCGCCGCTCAGGTAACGGCGGTAGAAGCCGTCGCTGACACCGGGCGTGCCGCCGCCATTGCCGCAGCTCGGACCGATGCACGTGCCGGTGCTGCCTGGGGAGCCGAGGCCATTGCCGCTGCCCGATTGCAGCCCGAACGCATCTCCGCCCGCCTCGGCGGGAGCATTTTGAGTCAAGGGCGCCGGTGCCTGCGGCTGAAGCTGAGGAACGGGCTGTTGCGTGTCGGTGGGCTCCGGCGGCTTCTGCTGCGGCTCCGGCGGTGGCGGAGGCGGCGGGGGCGGCGGCGGCAGCATATCCACCGTGACGGGCGGCGGCGCTTCGACTTTCACGCCCTGGACGGCGGTCGCCTGCGTGTAGATCCAGTAGCCGACCGCCAATGCGACGAGCAGCCCGAGCGCGATCAGCAGATGGCGGCGAAGGCCACCCTGCTGTTCGACAAACGCTTCGGATGCCGCCACCTCTCAGCTCCCGATCCTTGACTTACGCGCCGGTTGGCTTGCCGGTGACGAGACCGACCTTGTTCAGATCGAGCCGTCGGCACAGGTCGAGCACTTCGGTGATCTTGCCGTATTGCGCCGTCGCATCGCCTTTCAGCACGATAGGCACGTCGGGGTTCGATGCTTTCGCGTTGCGCAGCCGGGTTTCGAGATCAGCCAGCGACACCGGAAAGGCGTCCATGAAGATCTGCCCTTCATTATTGACGGTGATGGCGATCGTTTTCGGCTGAACCAGGCTTTGTGCCGAGCTCGCCTTGGGCAGGTCGACCTTGATGCCCTGCACCGAAGCCGTGGCCATCAGGATGAAGATGACCAGCAAGACATAGGCGAGGTCGAGCATCGGCGTGATGTTGATGTCGTCATAGGCCTTGCGGCCGCCCTGGACCTTCATTGCTTATCTCCCTGCCCGGTTCATTCGGCCGCGACACGTAGCGGCGGCGGATTCGCATTATCCGCCTGCATTTCAGCCAGGCGCGTGACGAGACGATCCACGAAGACGCGAAGCTCGTCTCCTATCGCCGCGATTTGGGTGTTGAGGTAATTGTAGCCGAACAGCGACGGGATCGCGCAGCTCAGGCCGGCGATGGTCGCAAGCAAGGCCGCGGCGATACCCGGCGCGATGGCGTTGACGTTGACGTCGCCGGCGATCGCAACACCGCCGAACGTGTTCATCACACCCATGACGGTGCCGAGCAGTCCGATGAACGGTCCGCCCGAAATCGCGATCGTCAGCAGCACCATGAACCGGTCGAGCTTCTGGTTCTCCTCGACGACCACGGCATCGATCGCGGCGCGCATCGCTTCCACGGCCTCGCTAGACAGCGGCCGATCGCCCCACACCTTCCGGCGGATGTCGACCTCCTCCATGCCGGTCTCGAAGATGCGGCTGAGCGGTCCTTTTTTTATGAAGGCCACTTCCTTGCGGTCGATGCCCGGCATCTCTTCAATGCTGATCAGCTCTTCGTGCATCTGACGGAAGCGGCGCATGAAGGCGGCGTTCGCGCGTCGCGCCAGCCCGACATATTGCGCCTTGCGGACGATGACCGTGATCGCGCCGATCAGCATGATCATGCAGATGCCGATGATGACGGCGTCGACCGCTTCCACCTTGCCGAGGATGAAGAAGAAAGTGCCGCCGCCAGAACTCTGCTTCTCGGCGGTTTCGGCGACGGAAACCAGCTTGCCGGAAGAACCTTCCGCTTGCGCCATCGCCATCAGCATGGCGGGTGGACGCGCGGTTTTCGAAACCCGGACCTCGTCGAGTTCCCCGGTGAACGGGCGGCCGTTACCACCGCCGAGAAGGATGGGGCCATCCAGCGCCGGCAAGGCGGCCGAAGCCGCGCCCGCTTCCACGCCGTTGACATAGATTTTGATCGTCTTGCCGTCCGCGACCAGAGCGACAAGGCTCCAATCCCCCTGCTTCAGGGGAGCACTCGCCTGCACGCTGGCGCCACCGACGCTGAAGAAAGGCACGCCGTTATTGAGGCCCAACATCAGGTCACCGCGGCTGAAAAGCGATTGCTGCCCGGCCAGTTGGTCGGGCTTCACCCAAGCCGATACGGTCAGCGGTGCCGCCGCCGGCATTGCCAGCGAGGCCGATGGCGGAACGATCAACTCGCCTTGGCCGGGGAAACGGGCGGCCCGGGCGATGATGCCGCTATCGTCGACTCCCGCCGGGGGGTTCTGGCTGTTGTTGGCGTTCGCGGTCTTGTCGCTCGCGGGCTGACCGGGATTCTCGCTGAAATGGTATGCGAGCAGATAGTCAGGGTCGAAGGTACCCTTCACATCGTCCCCGACCGGCGCTGTCTTGTTGTTGAAATACAGCCAGAGCTGCTTCTTCTCGCCGCCGTTTAGATTGGGTACCGATACCCAGATAAGCGCGATGCCGGTCTTCGCGTCCCAACGCTCGATATGAAATGGCAGCGGCGTCTTGTCGTCGGTATCGACGATCCGGACGTCCGCGCCGTTTTCCAGCGCGTCGGTGAAAGTGAAGTTACCGCTATGCAGCCGGACGAGAAGCACCGTGCGGCCGATCGCTCCGCTCATGTTCGCACCGGAGGGCGACGTATCGACCGTGATCGCCTTGCGATAATTCCAGTCGGTTTTCCACCAGGCGGCAGCCGGCCCGGTGAGGACCAGCGATATCAACAGCGTGAGGACCGCGCGAACCGCTATCCGTGCTCCAGCTTGTGTTTGCATCAGAATTCGCCCTTTGCGGTGAATGTCGCGCGGGGGTCGCCGCGCTTGCTGTTGGGGCCGTCGCGAAGCGGCACGCCGACCACGACCTCGCCCGAGAAAAGCTTGAAGACGCGAACCTTCAGCCCGCCGCCGACGCTAAGCAGGCGAAAGTCCGCTTTCTGTTCCGGCAGGACTCGGCGAACATGGGCGTAACCGGAGTCGACAAAGCCATAGAGGCGGAACTCGTCGACATCGTCGCCCAGCATCGACGCGAGTGAAGGCAGGCGAAACTCAGCGGAGGCCTCATAGCCCTGATCGCCCACGCCTTCGGACTGCAGGTAACCTCGAATGCTGGTGAGGCCGCCAACCGAAAACTGCTCGTTCGAGACCAGGCGGGAATCGGAATATTGGCCGGAGAAGCGGGTCGCGAAGACAAAATCGTCGGGCAGCGCGAGCGAATAGTCGGCACCCAGATTGACGCGAAAGAAGTTCTCGCGCGCATCGATCTCGCGCTGCTGAAACTGATCGACCGGCGTGCAGATCGTGTCGCCCGGCGCGACGACGCAATCGACGACACGGCGGAGGAAGCGCAGCCCGGCCGTGGTGCCAAGCGTCAAGCTGTAACTGGACTCATCATTGGCGCCGGCGAGATTATACTCCAGCGACAGCGGCACATAGCGGATCGGTGCCCGCCCGGCCGATACCCCGTTGACGAAGATGTCTTGTTTGAAGTCCTTGTAGTCGAAGCCGAAGCCAAAAGATTGCGAGGTCGATTTCGTCGGCAGACGGTAGACCGCTCGCAGTCCGACTTGATAGCCATTGCCGAGCACATTGGTGCCGCCAAGAGCGGCGATGTTGCTGTTGGACTTGTATCCGAAGAGCACAATCGTCCAGGGCGAGTTTAGGATGGGTGCGGTATAGGAGCCGGAGATGACTTCGGTCTGCTTTCGGTTCTCCGGCGCTACGATATATGTGGCGCTGAGACTGTGTCCGAGTTGCCAGAGATTGGTGTAGCGCACACTCGACACGGTCCGGATCGGCTTGGTCGCGGGACTGTGGTCGTTGTTGACTTCGATGCTGGCATGCAGCCCGGACTTGTCCTCGACTTTCAGGTCGACATCCACGGTCCCAGGGACTTGGCCTCGGCTGAACGACGGCGTGACGGTGCGGTCGGGGAAACGATTAGCCTCGGCAACCTCGGCCTGTAGCTTGGGAATCGAAATAGGCTCACCTTCCTTCACCGAAGGAATCTGCGCACGTAGAATCGAAAGGGAGTGGAAGCGCGAGCCGGTGACACGCACGCGTCCGACCGGTGCCTCGCTCACCTTGATCTGGACGATGCCTTGCGAAAACAGATCGATCGGCTGATTGGGCAAGTCGACGACGACCGTCTCATAGCCCTTCTTCGTATAGGCATCCTGCAGGGCCTTGACCGCACCCAGCACGTCCTGCTCGGTCCGGTCCGGCCCGGTATATTGGTAAACGGCTGTCTCGACTTCATCGAGGCTGAGCTTGGTGACGCCCGCGACATCATAGGCGGCGACGAGGAAGCGATCCGGTGCGCGTTCCCCGGCCGGTGTCTCTTGCGCGAGCGCCGGCGCTGCCCAGACGAAATGGGCTGCAGCCACACCTGCATAACTGCACCAAACAGAAAACCGCGGCACCAAAGCCCCCTCGATCCCGGTCGACGACCGATGCCGAGTTTGTGTGTCGCTTTCGCGACTCATTTTACGTTATTGAAACATTCTTTTGCCGATCGGCGGCGCGGCGAAGCGCCTCCACGAGCAGAAGCGCGGCGTTTCGCCAGATAAACTGCTCTGATCGCTCCCTCCCCGCTCGGGCGCGCCTGGACCATTCCTCCGCATCCTCGGCGAGCAGCAGGATCATCCTTCTCCAGGCGGCGCTATCGTCGGGTGGCGCATAGAGCGCGGCGTCGCCACACACTTCCGGCAAGGCTCCGCGTGGAGCAGCCACCACCGGACAGCCGACGGTGAAGGCTTCAACCGGCGGAAGTCCGAAGCCCTCTGTTGTCGAGGGAAAGGCAAGGCACAACGCTTGCTCCAGCAGGCCACGCAGTTCGGCGTCGGTGACTCGGCCGGCGAAGATGACCGAGTCGGGTATATTCATTCCGGCTCTCTCGAATTCCGGGCGATCGGCGCCACCCACCAAAACGAGTCGAATATCGTTCAGCGCCCCGTCGTCGAACGCATCCAGAAGCCGCGCGACATTCTTGTGCGCCTGAGTCGTCGAGAGCGAAACCACGTAGCGCCGCGGGTGAAGGGCGAGGCGCGTGACGATCGCCCCATCCGCAGGCACGCGCAAGATATGGTCCGCGCCGTTCGGAATCACATCCACTCGAGCCGCAGGGGCGAGTCCGACCGCGGCGATCTGCTCCCGCGAGAAATCAGAAACGGTCAGCAGACGCCGATGCCGCCGCGCGAGCACAGGCTGTACCGCGTGATACCACCAGCGAAACGCGGGCCGATAGGAGGCCGGAGACAGATGCACCTGCACGTCATGTATCATCGTCACGGCATTCCGGCTCAGCATCGGCCCGATGTTGCAGAGGTTGACGAGGATGCCATCTCTAGCACGCAGGCCGAGGGTCAGCTGCTCCCAGGGGATGCCGCCAAGCGGCCCCACCCGCCGCTTCGGCAGGTCGATCAGCCCCGCACGCTGGTCTCCCGCCGCGGAGTGCCAAAGTTCGAACTCCAGCCCGGTCACCGCGGAATGCTGCTCTTGCCGCAGCGCCGCCAAGGCGTTGCAAAGTTCGTAGGCGACCCGGTGCACACCGGTCATCGGCGCCTGCAGGAACTTGCCATTGACGATGACCTTCATCGAGGCGCTATCAAGCCAGGCCGAGCGGGCGGGCCAATCGCAGGCGGCAGGCGATCTCGAATGCCAGCAAGGGCAGGCCCAGCCCGATCAGCGTCAGAAGAACCGGTGTCAACGGACCGACGGCACCACCGCTTTTCAGCAGCAAGATGCGTGCGCCCGCCACCGCCATGACATGCAGGATGAAGATCGGCATCGAGCGCCGACCGAGCCACGCGAGGGCCGCCGCCGGCGCGCCGTTCAGCTGCTCCGCGCACAGTACGACGGCGGCGATCGCCGCCGCCGTCGCAGGAGCGATCCAGATGAAGCCGGCCAGCCGAGCGATACCGGCGGCATTGGCGGCGAGGAGCGCTACGGCGGGCGTGCGCATCTCCGCAACGATTATGGCGATCACGGCCACGGCGATGATGGCAGCAACTCGGCTCAGGCTCGGCCGCACTGGCCAGGCGCGAAGCAGCCTTTGGCTGAGCGCTAGCCCCAGCGCGTACCAGATGGCCTCTCGCAGCAGTAGCGCGATGATGACCGGCAACGGCACGATGGCTTCGGCGATCCGCAACGCAGCGGCCACCCCCACTATCTGCCATGTCGTCCAACGCGGCAGCGTCGACCAAGCCGCCACATGATAGAAGAACAGAACCCAAAGGAACCAGAACTGCGACACCGGCGCTGTTGGAATGGCGAGAATCGTCGTCATCGGGTCGGACAGGGGCCGGTTGACCATTGCCCCCGCAGCCCAGATCACGATCACCTGAGCGATTGACCAAAGCATGTAGGGCCAGACCAAAGTCGGGCCGAGCAACCGTGCGAACCTGGCGGGGTTTCGCTCCACGCGCGACCGCACGGTCAATCCGCTCAGGAAAAAGAAGAGCGGCATGTGAAAGGTATAGACGGCGAAAAAAATGTTGCGTTGGGCTGTGCTGGCGACGCCGGCGTCGATCAGTCCGCCAAGCGCATGCCCGAGCACGACGAGGATGATGCCCAGGCCCTTGGCGGCGTCGAGCCAGACGAGACGCTCGGACGACTCTTGCTCGACCCGTTTCCCGGCCTGCCCGGTGCTGGCCGAAGTATCGCGCGCCGTGATGTCCGTCATCTCAGGCCAGCTTCAGCGTCAAGGAGCGTGCGACCACGCGCCGCGCGAACCGCTTCCCCAAAGCGATTCCCGGCTTCTCGATGAAGATATAACCGGCCGTGGACAATGCGGCCGCCAGAAGAACGTAGACGATAAACTGCCAGATCGGCGATAACGCGAGGCCATATTGGCGCACCAGTGCGACCGCGATTGGGTGCAGCAGGTAGATCGAATAGCTTGCAACGCCGATCGCTTGAACGAACGCCAGGGATCTGTCCGCGCCGGGCCGGCGCTTTGCCCACAACACCGTCGCGAGAAATACCAAGGGAGCGGCGATCCAGGACATTAACGAGGGGATCAGGCGCACATGGTCGTGTTGGAAGAGGCCAAATGCGACGATGTTGGTTGCGGTGGTCACGCCGACGAACAGCGCGACCCAGCCGATCAGCGCGCGCGCGTCGGTCCGCCCTTCAGAATGCTGGTAAAGTTGGCACCCCAAAATCGCTGCGTAGATCATCGCCGGACGGCCGAGTGGAATACGCGTGTCGAGCAGGAGAGACGCCCCGGCGAGCAGGAGCAGCGCCGCGGGCGCCGCCAGCCCGAGCAAGAGGAGCGCGCGACGGCCGAGCAGAGAGACGGCTGAGATATAAAGGCCGTACCAGATGATTTCGAGCGCGAGCGTCCAGCTGACACCCAGAAAAGGCCGTGCCCCGGCAAAATCCTGCAAGATTAGAAGATTGGCGAGCCAAGTTCCGGGTCCGCTCTGCCACATATACGCCCAGTGCGCGATGAACCCGGTCGCGCCGCCCAAGGCAAGCACCGCGAGCGCGGTGTAATAGAGCGGCAAAAGCCGGAACAGCCTTCGGACCGCGAATGCGCGGATCGTCGTACCTTGCTTCACGGTGAAGGGCATGACGTATCCGCTGATAAGAAAGAAGAGCACGACAGCGCCGGTATTGATGCCGGAAGTGAGCACCGTATGAACCCAGGACAACTGGGCCTGACTCTCCAGAAAGTGATAGAGGCACACGGTCGAAGCGGCGGCGAACCTGAGCGTGTCCAAATGGCCGAACCGCCCGGCCGCCCCCGCGTTCGTCATAGCCGCCCCTTCCGAACGGCTGGCTACACCGGCTCTATGACATAATATGGACTCAGCCCGTCACGATGCCGCAACATCGCGGGCCGAGTGGCGAGACGTCGTATTCGGGCGGCGAAACGCGGGCTGGCATGCGGGGACTGATCTACATATCCGGCTCGGGCCGGAGCGGTTCGACTCTGCTCGAACGCATCCTCCACTCGTCGCCCGATATGGTCGGGCTGGGCGAGTTCCATTGTCTATGGAGATTGGCCGAGGAAGATATCCACTGCGCCTGCGCGCGCGGTTTCCCCGAGGACGATTTCTGGTCGGAGTGCCTGAAAGACGCCGCGGTAGGCCACATCGAGCTTGCGGAACTGCGGGCTTTGGAGAACGAAGTAGCGCGCTTCGGCACGGTTCGTGCCGCCCGCTATGATCTCGACAGCCTGAGGGCGGACGCGCGTATTCGGCGCTTCCTGGCCCCGCAGTTCGCGGTATTCGAGGCGGCTGCGGCACTCTCCGGCGCCGCATTCGTCGTGGACAGTTCCAAAGCCGGGCCCAGAGCTTGGCTGCTTGCAACCGATCCCCGCGTCCATATCGTCCATCTCTACCGCGAGCCCGCGGATGTCATCGCTTCATGGCGAAGCCGCAAGTTCGACCCGGGACTGCGCGGCGACATGAAGCGTCCGTCCATCCGGGCAGCGGCGAGCGAATGGATGAAAGCGGAGTTCCTGGCGCGCAGGCTCGCACAGGTGCGGCCGGTCCAGATGATCGATTACGCGCGGCTTTGCCGGGACCCAGAGCAGGTGGTAGACGAAATACTCGACGCTCTGCCGGTGCCACGGATCGCGCGGCCTGCTTGGTCGGGACCAGCGCGGTTCGGCCCGCGCTCACCTTATCATTCGCTCAACGGCAATCCCGACCGGTTTCAGCTGGGTCCTGTCAACATCCGGTTTCGTGCGCCCGATCATCGGCGCCTGAACTCGATCGATCGCCTGCTCACGCCGTTGGCCGGCGCCGGCCTTAAAGCCATCTATAGCCCGCCCACTTTCTCCTCCAGACGAGACTCGCGGACCGGAGACACCGGATCGTCGTAACTGCGGATACGCATCGTGCCGTCGCGACGCTTGGTGGCGAGGAAGAGCCGCGGCGGCGTATTTGGCGCGCCCAGCCGGATCACCGCGCGTCCTCCAATGCGAAGAAGCGAGAGGGCCTCGTGCGGCCATTCGGCGGCCGCTTCGGTCACGAAGATCGCTGCCGCGAAAGTTTCCGGTATGGTCTGGGCGATGCGCAGATTGCGCAGTTCCGGATAATCGATGCCCGCCAAGCTCGCTTGCGCCAGCACCGCATCTGTCTCAACCACGGTCAGCGATTGGACCAGGCGGGCCAATATGGCGCTGGCGCAGCCCGAACCCACCCCAAGTTGGACCACATGCTCCCCCTTGCGCAAGCGCAGCAGCCCGCACATGAACCCTGTCAGAAAGATTTGATCCTGGAGGTCTTGCGAAGCCCCCTGATCGGAGAGCGTCCGGCGCACTTTCTTCACGCTTTGCAGTACGGCCGTCATCCGGTCGTCGCGCGGCAGATGAACGTCGATCAGCGCTGCACGAAGGCGCTCGACAAAGCGCTCAGCTAAAGCCGGTGGCGTTACCGCCATCCGTCCCTGCTCGACCACCGTCCATGCGGTCCCCCTCATTCGCACGCCAGCCCCCGCTTGGTCGAACAAAGTTTCGCGACGCGAACACCCCGGCGACGGCAATGAGACCGCTTCGTTTCAACATCGTCACGTTTTTGTGTCAGGTTGGCGAATGCGGCGCTCGACCGCTAGCCTAGGGGCTTGGGTATTTCAGTTTCGAAAACCCAAGCGCGCGCAAGTTCGGCTACCGGGTGCTTTCCGTAGCTGCCACTTAGGCACGCTACGTTTTAGATGATCATCTGGAAATTGGCGCCCCACGCAGGATGAACATAACGAATACGTCTCGCAATTCATACTGCTATAGAGCCGCAACTCGAAGCGGTTTGTCCCCTCCGACCCGCGCCGCTTGCCGTCAGCGCTACGAGCGCAATTCAGATCATAGCGTCAGTCAGCGGCCGCGACGATTTGCGCGTGTATCCGAGCAATGCACACGGCGCCCTCGCCGATCGCGCCGCCGACCCGTTTGACCGACCCGGAACGGGCGTCACCGATCACGAAGATGCCCGGCTTGCTGGCTGCGAGCGATCCGTGGGTACGCACGAAGCCCTTGTCATCCAGATCAATTCCGCAGTCGGCGAGCCGGCCGGTCGCAGGCCCCACACCGGCGAAGAGAAACACGTTTCCAGCCTGGATGCGGCGATCACGGCAGCGGTGCTCGGCGTCGGGAGACACGCACGCTGGATTATCAAGTACGGGAACAGCTTGTCGACGGTCGCCTGGTCGAGGTTCTGCCGGAAACAGCGCCGACAGCCGCTATTGTCAACGTCGTGCATTCTGCCGATCGACGTGCATCACCGTCGGTGCGCGCGTTCATCGCTTTCGCTCGCGAGACACTGACGAAAGGTAGCGGATCGAATAATCGCGGCAAGTAACGGTATTTGGTGCCGGCAGGCATAATGAACAGCGACGGCTCGCTCCGGCGTGCGATGGTCTAGTCGCGATCGTCGATCGCGACCTTGTCCTGCAAACGTGCCAGGCCGCGATGGATGTTGACCTTGACCAGCGACGCCGACTGTCCGGTCAGCCCCGCGGCTTCCTCGATGCTGAATCCCTGTAGCTTGACCAACCGGATCACCTCTGCCTGCGCGGGCTTGAGCTGGGCCAGCAGCCCTTCCAGCACGATCGCGCTCGTTACCTGATCGCCATGATCGTCGACCCCGACATTCTCGTCGAGTTCCTCCGTGCGAGAGCGCCCCATGCTGCGCAGCCGGTCGATCCACTTGTAGCGCGCGATCGCGGCGAGCCAAGGCCGGAACGGCCGATCGGGCTGATAGGTGTGCCGTTTGGTGTGCACCGCGATCAGCGCATCCTGTACGGCGTCCTCCAAGAACGCCGGCGGCAGCCGTCGCGCATAGAAGCGCCGCAGCCACGGTTCGATCTCGGAAAGCAGGCGGTGATATGCCCCCCCATGACCCTGGAGCGCCATCGTCATCAGCGCCTGCCATTGATCGTCGGCGGCCGTATCGGGCTTATGGGGGACTTTCGGGGTTGCGGCGGTGACCATCATCGTCGTTGCTCCGTATGGGCAGCCGGATTCGCCGCCGCGACGAGTCGTTTCTGCGCCACCGCGCGCGGCAGGAATACGGACCAGACGTGCATGAGTTCGATGCTCATCTCGTATGCTCCGGAAATAACTGTTTTTCTTCAGTAGGTTAATTTCCGTCGTGGTATGGTTTGGCGCGCCGCTGGGCGTAACGCGACCGCGATCGGCGGCGAACTCGTCATCGTCGCGGCATTGTCGCCGCCTGCAAGGAGACTGAACGATGGCCCACCCCGACCCCGCCCGCCCCGCCCTCTCGTCCGCGTTCATGCCGCTGGTCGGCACGACATCGGCCTTTCTCGCGCTGATCGCGGTCGGCTTTGCGATCGGCGGCGCGGCGATCATGACGATGATGTAAAGCGGTGCGGGGGTGCTTTTGCCCCCGCTCGCTACCTGCTATGCAGCCCCGCATGGAAATGCACCAGGTGCGATACTTCCTGTCGATGGCCAGGCAGCTCAACTTCACGCGAGCGGCCGATGAGTGCAATGTCACTCAGCCGTCGTTGACCCGTGCGGTTCAGAAACTCGAAGAGGAACTGGGCGGCGCGCTGTTCCGGCGTGAGCGGTCGCGCACGCATCTGACCGATCTCGGCCGCCTGATGCTGCCCCACCTCGAACGCACCTACGAGGCCGCCCAGGCCGCAAAGGAGCTGGCGCGGAGCGCCGGCAAGGCGCAGGTCGCCCCGCTGGCGCTCGGCATCGCCTCGATCGTCGACTCGGATACGCTCGACGCGATCCTCGCCGAACTCGTGCAGGGCCTGCCCGGCTTCGAGCTGAAAGTCGTCGGCGGATCGTCCGACGAGCTGATCGAACTGGCGCTGTCGGGAACGCTCGATCTGCTGATCGTCGAAGCGCCGGAGGACGCGCCCGAACGATTCGAGGCCTGGGCGCTCTATGCGCACCGTTATAGCGTGCTCGCGAGCGCCGCGCATCCGTTCGCGGCGGCGGGCAGCGTCACGATCGCAGACACGCGGGACGAGGCGTGGATCGACTGCGGCGGGGCCGGGCGCGCGCGCCTGTTCGCCGCGGCGCGATCGGCCGGGTTCGAGCCCGACGTCCGGCATCAGGCCAACGACGCCGCCCATCTGCGGCGGCTGATCGCGTCCGGACTGGGGATCGCGTTCATGCCGGCGCCGCGCCCCGACACGCGGATCAGCGCGGTCCGGCTGGTCGATGTCGCGGTCGAACGCGATGTGGTGCTCGCGGCGATCGCCGGTCGTCGCCGCTCGATCGCCGCCGACGCCTTCGTCCGCGCGTCACGCGCGCGGGCGTGGGAAGCCGCCGCCTCGGCCTGATCCGAGTTACCCGAGCGCGCGCAGCACCTCGATCACCTCGCTCGGTTCCGCCCGGTTGCGGAAATCCGGATCGGCGAAGGCAAAGCGCGTCACGCCCTCGCGGTCGATCACGAAGATGCCCGGCACCGGCAGCAACCCGCTGTCGCTCCCATAGATTTCGGCGAGGTCGAGGCCCCATTCGCGGTATTGCCGGCGCAGTTCCGCGCCGATGTGAAAGACCAGGCCACTGGCGAGCGCGACGCCGTGATCGACGTCGCAGAGCAGATCGACGTCGGGATCGAGCAGATGCCCGAGCAGCGCCGCGCGGCCGCCCACTTCGGGGGTGATCGCCGCGAAATGCGCGCCAGCCGCGCGCAGGTCCGGCAGCACTTCGCGCCACGCGCGCAACTCGTGCGTGCAATAGGGGCACCAGCCGCCGCGATTGAAGCTCAAAACCAGTGGCCCTTCGGCGATCAGCCCGTCAAGGCTACGATAATGCCCGCCCGCATCGGGCAGCGAGAAGGCCGGAAAGATGTCGCCGACATGCGGCGCGCCGGAGCCGACGCCCAACCCGCGCAGACCATCGACGAATCGATCGTACAAGCCGCGCCATTCTCCCGCACTATCGCGGGTTTCGGCAAGGGTGGCGGAAAGCGAATGTTTGAGCATGGCCAGCCCCAGATACAGCGTCACGCACGGAACTGAAGCCGGGCGTCGGCAATGAAGTCGATGCGCGACGCGTATGGCGCCGCTGCGGCGTAACCCGCGCGGCCCGGCGGACGGATCATGGAGCATCAGCACAAGGAACCATGTCATGTCCGCCAAACCGCGACTTCGCATCATCTCGACCGGACCGACCCCGCAGATCGTCATCGTCGGCGCCGGCTTCGGTGGCCTGGCCGCGGCGCGCGCGCTCGGCCGACAGGGCGTGCCTGTCACGCTGATCGACCGGCGCAACCATCACCTGTTCCAGCCTTTGCTGTATCAAGTGGCGACTGCCGCGTTGTCGCCGGCCGACATCGCCGCGCCGATCCGCACGATCCTGAAGGACTATCCCAGCGTCAGCGTGCTGATGGACGAGGTCGTCGCGGTCGACAGCGCCGCGCGGACGGTGCGCACCGCCAACGGCGGGTCGATCGACTATACCGCGCTTATCTTGGCGACCGGCGCGCGGCACAGCTATTTCGGGAACGACGCCTGGGCCGAGCACGCGCCCGGCATCAAGACGCTCGAAGATGCGGTGCGCGTACGGCGCGACATCCTGCTGGCGATGGAACAGGCCGAGACGATGCGGCAGGAAGACCCGGCGCGTCGTTCGGTGCCGATCACCTTCGCGATCATCGGCGGCGGCCCCACCGGAGTCGAGATGGCGGGCGCCATCGCCGAATTGACGCGCCACGCCGCGGCGATGGATTTTCGCTACATCTCGCCCACCTGCGTGAAGGTCGTGCTGATCGAGGGAGGCGAGCGCCTGCTCGCGGCGCTTCCGCCCAGGCTGAGCGCCGCCGCCAAGGCCAGCCTCGAACAGCTCGGCGTCGAGGTGCGCCTGGGTGTGCGCGTGACCGGCGTCGATGCCGACGGCATCCTCATCAACGGCGATCGGATCGCGACCGCCGCGACGATCTGGGCGGCCGGGGTACAGGCCTCGCCGGCCGCGCGCTGGCTCGGCGTCGAAACCGACCGCAGCGGCCGCGTGCCGGTTACCGCGGCGCTCGCCGTGGCGGGACATGCGGACGTCTATGCGATCGGCGACACCGCCGCCGTCGTCGATGCGCGCGGCCAGACGGTGCCGGGCATCGCCGCCGCCGCCAAGCAGCAGGGGCTTTATGTCGCCGCAGCGATCGTCGCCGGACTGAACGGCCACGCACCGCGCCCGTTCACCTATCGCCACCACGGCAACCTCGCGACGATCGGGCGGCGCCACGCCGTCGCCGATCTGGGTTGGGCGCGGTTCCGCGGCTTTCCGGCATGGCTGATATGGTCGACAGCGCATTTGTATTTCCTGGTCGGATTCCGCAACCGCTTCGTGGTCGGAGCGAACTGGATCTGGAACTATCTGACCTTCGAGCGCGGGGCGCGGTTGATCACTGGATATGACGGCGCACCGCAGCCGACCGCAGCTGTAACCCGCCTCCAGAGCGCGGCGAACTGACCAACATCACTGTTCTGAAGGATATCCCCAATGCGTTTCGCCTCGCTTGCCGCACTCCTGCCGCTCGCCATCGCCGTCGCCCCTGCGCAGGCCGCGCCGATCCGCCCGTACAGCGCCGCCGCGCTCGCCAAGGCGCAGGCCGCCGGCGCGCCGGTGCTGGTCGACGTCCATGCCGACTGGTGCCCGACGTGCCGCGCGCAGGCGCCGAGCATCGCCGAGCTGGCACGCGACCCCGCCTTTGCGAAATTGGTCATCCTGAAGCTCGATTTCGATGCCCAGGTGCCCGAGCGCCGCGCACTCGGCGTCAATAAGCAGTCGACGCTGATCGTCTGGCACGGCAAGGCCGAGCGCGGCCGCGTGACCGGCATCACCGATCGCGCGCAGATCCGCGCGCTCGCTGCATCAGCCCTGAAATAAGCCATGTCCGCACTCAGCATCGCGCTGGCGTTCGTCGCCGGCCTCCTCACCGTGCTCAGCCCGTGCGTGCTGCCGATCCTGCCGGTGGTGTTCGGCGCGGCGGCGAGCCAGCATCGCCTCGGCCCCGCCGCGCTGGCGCTGGGCGTCGCCTTCGCCTTTGCCGCGGCGGGGCTGTTCCTCGCGACGGCGGGCGCTGCGATCGGGCTCGACGGCGAGAGCCTGAAGCCGGTGTTCGGCGGCCTGTTGCTGTTGTTCGGCGCGATCCTGCTGATCCCCGCGCTCCAGCATCTCGCCGAACGCGGATTGACGCCGATCGCCAATTGGGGATCGCAGCGCACCGGTAAGGTCGAGGGCCGCGGTGTCGCCGGACAATTCGGGCTGGGCGCGCTGCTCGGCCTGGTGTGGAGTCCGTGCGTCGGCCCGACGCTGGGCGCGGCATCGGTGCTGGCGAGCCAGGGCAAGGCGCTGGCGAGCGTCGGCATCGTGATGCTGAGCTTCGGCATCGGCGCGGCGGTGCCGCTGCTGGCGATCGGGATGCTGTCGCGCGCGGCCTTGACGCGGGTGCGCGGCAAGCTGGTCAGCGGCGGCGCGTGGGGCAGGCGGCTGATGGGCGCGGGGATGCTGGCGGTCGGGCTGATCGTGCTGACCGGACTCGATCACCAACTCGAGATCATCCTGCTCAACCTGTCGCCCGACGCGCTCACCAACCTGACGACGAGCGTTTGAGCGCGCGATGGCAGCGGCCGGCCTCCTGCTCGCCGTCATCGCCGGTTGCTGCGCCTTCGTCATGGGCTATGCCGCGAACCAGGGTGGTACCTGCGGCGTGATGGCGATGCGCGAGATCGTCGAGGAACGGCGCGTGCATCTGTTCGTCGGCTTCCTGATCGCCACCGCGGCAAGCGGACTGCTTTACCTGCCGCTGACCTGGGCGACGCACGAGCAGGCGCATCTGGTCGGCGGGGTCGCGGTGGGCGTGGCGCTGCTGGCCGGCGCCACGCTCCTGGGGATCGGCGCGTTCGTCAACGGCGCCTGCCTGCTCGGCTCGCTGTGGCGGCTCGGCAACGGCGAGCTGCGGCTGCTGGCGCTCCCGGGCGGGCTGGCGACAGGCTATCTCGCCGCGCTGCATCTAGCACCCCGGTTATTGCCGCATGCTCGGGCCAACCCGTTCGCCACGCCGCATCTCGGCGCGCTCGTGTTCGTCGCGGCGTTTGCGCCGATGCTGGCAGCGAGCTGGCTATGGCTGCGCGGGCGCGAGGCGCATCAGCCGCCGCGCTGGCGGCTGTCGGTGGCGATGCTGGTGCTCGGCGTCGCTGGGGCATTGCTCTACGTGCTGCAGCCGGGGTGGACCTATGCCGATGCGGTGCGGCGCGGCGTCGCGCCGCCGATGGTGATGATGCTGGCGGGCTGGGGCGGACTGATCGCCGCCGCGCTGACCGTGGCGGGCGCGCTGGCCTCGGCGATCCGCGCAGGGTCGTTCGCTTTGGTCGTGCCGACCGCGTCGGCGGTTGCCCGCACACTGGCCGGAGGAGCGATGATGGCGGCCGGCGCGAGCCTGATTCCAGGTGGCAACGACGCGCTTCTGCTCGCCGCGATCCCGGCGGGGACCTTGTCTGGGCTCGCCGCCTATATGATGATGAATGCAGTCGTGCTCGGCCTGACGTGGATCGGCCATCGTGCGGCCGCGCGCGCCTAACCGCCTCGCAGGAGAAATCGATATGCGCCGCGATGTACAGTTTCCCAATGCCGCCGGCGCCTTGCTTTGGGGGGCGCTGGAGCAGCCGCCCGGCCGCGTCCGCGCGGTCGCGTTGTTCGCGCATTGCTTCACCTGCAACTCGAACAGCCACGGCGCGCGCCGCGTCAGCCTAGCGCTGGCCGAACGCGGCATCGCTTGCCTGCGGTTCGATTTCACCGGCCTGGGCAAGAGCAAGGGCGCGTTCGCCGACAGTCATTTCGCGGCGAATATCGGAGATCTGGTGGCAGCCGCGCGGTATCTGGAAGAAACGATCGGCGCGCCGGCGCTGCTGATCGGTCACTCGCTCGGCGGAGCGGCGGTGATCGCCGCTGCCGAGCATGTGCCGTCGGCGAAGGCGGTGGTGACGATCGGTGCGCCGTTCGACCCGGAGCATGTGCTGCACCAGTTCGGCCCCGGCCTAGACAGGATCGAGGCGGAGGGACAGGGCGAGATCGCGATCGGCGGGCGGCCCTTCACGATCGGGCGCGATTTCGTCGCCGCGGTGCGCGGGCAGGATCAGGCCGGGCGGCTGGCGCGGCTGAAGCGCGCGCTGCTGGTGCTCCACGCCGCGACTGATCCGGTGATTGGCATCGAGAATGCGGCGGACATCTATGCCGCGGCGAAACATCCCAAGAGCTTCGTGTCGCTCGACGGCGCCGATCACCTGCTCACCGGCGCCGAGCACGCTGCTTACGCTGCCGCGATCATCGCCGCCTGGGTCGAGCCGTTCCTGGCGCCGGTCGTTCGGTCGCGCGCGGTGGCAGAGGGCGACGTGCGCGTCACCGCGGGCGACGGCAAGTTCGTGCAGCTGATCGACAGCGCGGGACACAGTTTCCTGGCCGACGAGCCGATGCGCGTCGGCGGCGGCGATCTCGGGCCGACCCCTTACGACCTGCTGCTCGCCGGGCTGGGCGCGTGCACCGCGATGACGATCAAGCTGGTCGCCGCGCGTGAGGACATCCCGCTCGCCGGGGTCGAGGTCGAGCTACGCCACAGCCGCCATCACGCCGAGGACAGCGCCGCGCCGGACGGCAAACCGCGGCTCGAACGAATCGAACGCGTCGTCCGGCTCGACGGCGCGCTGAGCGCGGAGCATAGCGCGCGTCTGCTGGCGATCGCCGATCGCTGCCCGGTCCATCGCACGCTGGAGAGCCACCCCGAGATCGTGACGCGGCTGGACGCGGGACGCGGAGCCGCCAGGCCGGGCGCCGGCGAAAGGACATGACGTGAGCGACATCGGTGCGCGCGACGACCTGATCGTCGCCATCGTTCAGCAACCGCCGGTCTTCCTGAACCTTGCCGCCAGCGTCGCGCGGGCGATCGCGATCGTCGCGCAGGCCGGTGCCGAAGGGGCCGGGCTGGTCGTCTTTCCCGAGACGTGGCTGCCCGGCTATCCGGTATGGGTCGATCATGCGCCCGATGCCGCGCGCTGGGCACATCCCGGCGCCGAAGCGCTTTTCGCGCATCTCTTCGCCCATTCCGCCACGATCGACGGCCTGGAGGTCGCCGCGCTGGCCGATGCGGCGGTCGCCACGGGCGTCGATCTGGTCATGGGCCTGCATGAACGCAGCGGCGGGACGCTGTACAACACCACACTGACGCTCGGCGCGGACGGCGTCCGTTACGCCAGGCGCAAGCTCGTGCCGACCCACGGCGAGCGCCTGCTGTGGGGGCGCGGCGACGGCAGCACGCTGGACATCGTGGCGCGCCCATATGGGCGTCTGGGCAGCCTGATCTGCTGGGAACATTGGATGCCACTGGCGCGCGCCGCGATGCATGCGCGCGGCGAGGATATGCACGTCGCACAATGGCCGGCGGTGGGCTGGCGACACCAGCTGGCGAGCCGGACCTATGCGTTCGAAGGCCAATGCGTGGTGATCGCGGCCGGCTGCGTGCTTTCGCGCGACGATGTCATCACGGGCTTCGATAGCGCCGACGGCGATCGCGCGGGCCGCGCGCTGCTCGAATCGATCGAGGGCAGCCGCCTGCTCAAGGATGGCGGCAGCGCGATCGTCGCGCCCGACGCCGACTATCTGGTCGCCCCCGCTGGCGATCAGCCGCTGGTGTGGGGACGGATTCCGCGCGAGGCCTGGCTGCACCGGCCGTATCTCGACACGGTCGGTCATTATGCGCGACCGGATGTCTTCGAGCTCCGCGTCAACGCCGCGGTTCAGACGAATGTGCGCTTCGACCGTCCGGCCGACTGAGTCGCCTCAGGGCGCGAAACAATCGAGATCGTTCGCAACCGTCACCGGTCCGGTATAATGCGCCTTGATCGCGGCGAGGCCGGCGTCGAGTCGGTCGAGCGAGCGGCGCATGTTGTGCGACAGGATCAGCCGCTTCGTACCGAGCGCGACGGCGAGCGTGCCGATCGCCGTCGGTGCGCGGTGGAGGTTCTCGGGCTGACCCGGCCCTTCGGGGATGACATGATGCGCGATCAGCAGGTCGGGCGCGCTGCCGGCCAGCGCGCGTTCGAAACCGGTGCTGGCGGCGCTCTGATCGCCGCCGATCACGATCGCCTTGCCGCCGACCTCGATCCGCACGCCGATCGCCGGGACCGCGCCGTGGTTGACCGGAATGGCGGTCAGCATGATGCCGTGCGGCAGCGCGAACCGTCGCGCCGCGCCGTCGCCGCCCGCCGTGCGGACCTCGCTGATCGCCAGCTTCGGAAGGTCGCCGCTGCCGTCGAGATAGCCCGACAGATAGCGGTACGCACCCGTCTTCGCCGAGAGCCACGCGCCCAGGAACGCGCCGGTCGCGGGGAAGCGTTCATTGCCATCGGGGCCGATCAGCGGCAGCGGCGGGCGCGGCCCTTCGAACGATCCGCTCTTCAGGATGCCGGCCAGATCGGCGGTATGATCGACGTGGAGGTGGGTCAGCACGATCGCGTCGAGCGTGGCGAGCGACGCTCCGGCCTGGCCGTAGCGCAGGAAACTGCCCGGCCCGGCGTCGATCAACACGCGCGGCACGCCGTCGACGCGCAGCAAGTAGCTGGTCCCCGCGCGGTCGCCCTCGGCGATCGGGCCACCCGATCCAAGGATCTGGATCGTCACCGGCGCGGTGGGGCAAGGCTTCGTTTCGCCTGCGGCCTGCGCCGCGGGGGACAATGTGGTCAGCGCGAGCGCGGTGACGTGGAGCCGCACGTTCAGCCGGCTTCGATCGCGTCGATCAGCCCGCCCCGCAGCCACGCCGCCAGCCAGCCACCGATCAGGTCGGGCGTCGCATCGGCGATCGTCGCGCAGCCGTCGGCAAAGCGCGCGCCGCCGATCAGCACGTCGATCAGCGCCGCTTCGCGCGGGTCGGCGGTGCGGAACTGCGGCGACAATCCCTCGCGCCACACCACCAGCCCGATCGGCGCGGCGAGCGCATAATCGTCGGGCGCGCGTTCGTCGCCCAGCGCGTGCCAGATGGCGGCGACATCGGTCGTCACCTGCCGCGCCGCGACCGACGGGGCGAAGCGTAGCACCGCCCGGTCCCAGTCGACCGCCGACAGATCGCCCGGCGTGCCGGGATCGGCCGCCGCGAAGGCCGCGCGCAACGCCCCCTCCAGCCAGGCAAGCTCGGCGACCTCGGGGTCGCCGCGGTACTCGCGTTCGAGAAAATTCTGAAAGTCATGCCCGTACGCGCCGAGCGTCCAGCTGAACGACGGCGTCTCGGCGACATACCGGTCGGCCGCGTCATCGAAGGCCTCGTCCCCCAGCCACAGCGCGGTTCGCGCATAGGTATCGCGCAGCGCATCCCTGAGCGTCGCGCGATAGGCATGGGCGTAGACCGGCAGGCCGCGTCGCCCGGCGAGCGTGACGTCGTCCGTCACCGCCGGATCGCCGGCGACGACATGCGCCTGGAATGCGCGCTGCAGCGTGGCTAGGCTCATGCCGCCTGCCGGTGCGCGGCGATCGCGCGGGCATAATCGAGTTCGGCGACGAGCGTCTCGAGCGGCGGAATATCGTCGTCGCGCTCGATCATCGTCGCGACCGGGCCGAGCCGCTTCAGCGTCTCGGTATAGAGCGCCCACACGCCGTCCGGAACCGGATGATCATGTGTGTCGATCAACAAGCCGTCGCGGCCGTCGCTGTGCCCGGCCAGATGGATCTGGCGGACACGATCGGCGGGAATCCCGTCGAGAAACGCGATCGAATCGAAACCGTGATTGGCCGCGCTGACATAGATGTTATTGACGTCGAGTAGCAGGTAACAGCCGGTGCGATAGCTGAGTTGGGTAAGAAACTCCCATTCGCTCATGTCCGCGCCGGCAAAGCTCACATAGCTCGACGGGTTCTCGATCAGCATCGCGCGCCCCAGCGCGTCCTGCGCGCGCTGGACATTGTCGGTGACAACGCGCAACGCCTCGCACGTATAGGGCAATGGCAGCAGGTCGTGGCTGTTGACGCCATCGATGCCCGTCCAGGCCAAATGGTCCGACACCCACATCGGCTCGATCCGGTCGGCCAGCGCCTTCAGCCGCTTGAGGTAATCGGGATCGACCCCGTCGGCGGAACCGATCGACATCGACACGCCGTGCAGCGCGACAGGATAATTGGTGCGAACCCGGTCGAGCACCGCGAGCGGACGCCCGCCGTCGACCATGAAATTTTCGGAAATGACTTCGGCGAAATCGACCGGCGCCGTGCCGTCGAGATAGGCCGCATAATGCGGCACGCGCATGCCCAGGCCGAAGGCGACGCGCGGGGCGATGAGGTCGTGGCGCATGATCGTCTCGCGGGTAAGTGGGGAGCGGGGAGCCGGATTGCCGGCCCCCCGCCACCGATCGATCAATTCTCGGTCAGCTTGCCGCCTTCCTTGGCGCAGGCCTTCTTGCTCAGCGCTTTGAAGCCCTGGCCCTTGCACTCGTTCTGGCCCTTGCACTCATGGCCGTAGGACTTGCAGTCCGACGTGCCCTTGCAGGTGTTGATGCCGTAGCAGTGGACGACATCGCCCTTCTCCGCGCCCGCGGCGGCCGCCTGGGTCGCCGGAGCGACGATCGCGACCGCGGACATGGCGGTCATCGCGGCGGCGGTGGCGAGGCTGATGGTCTGAGTGTTCATTGTATCGCTCCTGGATCGAAGATGGTGCCGAGGTGGCATCGGCTGTTTCGTCGGCCAAACGATCGGGGTTACAGCCGGTCGTCGAGAATTTTCACCAACGCAGCAGGCGCGGGCCGAGCAGCGCCCCCAGCACCCCGCATAGCATGATGCCGAGCGAATACCAGATGAGCACGAACGCCGCGCTCGCCTCGGTGCAGGCGAGCGCGTAGAAACTGGCGGCGGTGGCCCCGGCGGTCAATCCGATCGCCGCACCCGCGCGGCGCAATCGCGTCGGCGCCTGCCGGCGGACGGCCGCCACCAGCCCCGCGAAGACCGGAACGGCAAGCATCACGATGCGCCAAGGGCAGCGATCCCAGCTGCCGCCAAGCATCAGCGCGCGCCATTGCGACGGGTCCACCGCGGCCAGCTGCGCGCCGGCCAGCAGCGCGAGCAGCGCGATCGGGGCCAGCATCCAGCGCCACCCGCCGATCGTCGCGCCCGGACGCGCGAGCGCGGTGGCGAGCGACAGCGCGAGCGCGCCCACCGTCCCGGCATAAGCGACCTTCATAGCGAACGGCGCGCCATGCGCGAAGGTGCCGAGATCGGGCTGGACGCCGTAGACCGCGACGACCGCGACAAGCGCGGCCGCCGCGCCCGCGAGCAGGCTGGGCGCAATCTCGCGCGCCACCGACCGCGGGTCGACCGGGCGCAGCCCGGTGGAGAGGGAATCGATCAACTGCGCGGTATGCATCTCGGGTTCCATTGTCTCGTCCTGTGCCGGAACGGTGCGGCACATCAACTTCGTAACGCATGTTCGCGCGTGCGCGGCACAGGGTTACACCAGCCGTCGATAGGCTTTCGCTTGCCGGGCGGGCCGGGAAAATGCCGCGCGACTGTAACCGCAGCCGAAGCGCGGTCGAAACTGCCGTCATGACCGGTTGGAACCCACGCCCCCCGGTCACCGCGCGGCGGGCTAATCCCCTTGTCCGCCGCGCGACGGGGCCTCGCTATCTGAAGGAACGACCACATGAAGACCGCAACTTCGGCCGCGCTGGCGGCAATCCTGATGACCTCGCTCGCCGCCGGTGCGGCGAATGCCCAGGCCGCAAAGCCGATGGAGAAGTGCTTCGGCGTCTCCAAGGCCGGTAAGAACGACTGCAAGGCCGGCGCCGGCACCAGCTGCGCGGGGACCTCGAAGGTCGACTATCAAAAGAACGCCTGGAAGCTCGTGCCAGCCGGCACCTGCACCAAGATCAAGACGCCCAAGGGCAACGGCTCGCTGACCGAAGCCTGATCGCGCGACGTTCGGGAGCAAGTACCATGACCCTCACCGCAGGCCTCGGCTTCAAGACCGAGCATCTCGACGACGCGATGGCCGCGACCGCCGATGGCCTGTGGTTCGAGGTTCATGCCGAAAACTACATGGTCGACGGCGGGCTGCGGCTCGCCGCGCTGACCCGGCTGGCGCAGCGCTTCGCGATCTCGTGCCACGGGGTCGGGCTGTCGATCGCCTCGATCACGCCGCCCGATGCGAACCATCTCGCGCGATTGAAGTGCCTGATCGACCGGATCGCGCCCTGCGCGGTTTCCGATCACCTCGCCTGGCAAAAGTGGGATGGCGCGCATCACAGCGATTTCCTGCCCTTCCCGCGCACCCGAGAGGCGCTGGCGATCGCGGCGCGCAACGTCGATATCGTGCAGACCGCGCTCGGCCGATCGATCATGATCGAAAATCCGTCGCTTTATTGCGATCTGCCGGGGCACGAGCTGGACGAAGCGACCTTCCTCGCCGAACTGGCCGGGCGCACCGGCTGCGGACTGCTGCTCGACGTCAACAACGTCTTCGTCAGCGCGTCCAATCTGGGCTACAGCCCGGAGGCCGCGGTCGATCTGTTTCCCGCCGGCCTGGTCGGCGAAATCCATCTCGCCGGGTACAGCCCCGACGGCGACCCCCACAGCGGGCTGATCATCGACAGTCACGACGCGCCCGTCGCCGACCCGGTGTGGGCGCTCTATCAGCGGCTGATCGACCGGATCGGCGCGCGTCCGACGCTGATCGAGCGCGATGACGCCATCCCGGCCTTCGCCGAGCTGATGCGCGAGCGCGATCGCGCGCACGACATGCTGCGGCTGCGGGAGCCGGCCGATGCCTGACTTCGCGCAGTTCCAAGATGATTTCGGGCGCGCGCTCGCTGGTGGCAGCGTGATCGCCGATGCGCGGATCGCCCGCGCGCTCGCGGTGCATCGCAATACCTCGCATAAGGCGGCGATCGATGCGCTGGCGGCCAACTATCCGGTCGTCGCCGCGCTGATTGGCGACGAAGCCTTCGCCGGCGTCGCGCGCGATTATCTCGCGGCGCACCCGCCGGTCGATCCGCGGCTGTGCTTCTACGGCGACGCGTTCGCCGGCTTCATCGCCGCGCATCCGGCGCTGGTTGAATTGCCGTATCTGGGCGACGTCGCGATGGTCGAACGGCTGGTGGTCGAGGCGCTGTTCGCCGCCGATGCCGCCGCGCTGGACGGCGCAGCGATCGGCGCGCGGCTCGATGGTTCGGGACCGATCGCGCCGCACCCGGCCGCGCGCTGGGCGGCGCTCGCCAGCCCGACGGCGAGCATCTGGCTGGCGCACCAGCCCGATGCCGCGGCGGATGCGATCGTGCAAATCGAATGGGCGCCCGAGACCGTGCTTGTCACGCGTCCAGACGATGCGGTGATCGTAACGATCGTCGCGCCTGGCGCTGCGCCGTTTCTCGACGCTTGCGCCGCCGGGCAACCGATCGGCGAAGCGGCGGCGGTTGCCGGCGACGATCTGGCGGGGCTGTTCGCGACCCTCATCACCACAGGCGCTTTTGCCTGACACCACACGACACGAAACGGGGAGACTATCGATGAACCTCTACGCGCGCGTCTGCGTCCTGCTCGAACAGCTGCTGCCGGCCAATCTGCTGCTGCTTGTCATGCGGCTCGGCATCGGATCGGTGTTCTTCCTGTCGGGGCGGACCAAGGTGGACGGCCTGCTCCACATCACCGACCAGACCTATTCGCTGTTCGAAACCGAATATGCCGGCGTGCCGCTGCCGTCGCACCTCGCCGCGCATCTGGCGACCTATCAGGAGCATCTGTTCCCGATCCTGCTGGCGTTGGGGCTGTTCACCCGGCTCGGCGCGCTCGGGCTGCTCGGCATGACGCTGACGATCGAGATCTTCGTCTATCCCGATGCCTGGTCGACGCACCTGAGCTGGGCTGCGATCCTGCTGCCGCTGATCGCGCGCGGCCCGGGAGATTGGTCGCTCGATCGCCTGCTGCGAATCGAGCGTGCCGTAAGCACGGACCCGGAAAGGGAACCTGTGACTAATTGAAATTCCAGCACACGCTCACGCTGCTCATCCCGGATCAACCCGCATGCTTCACCGGTTGCGGCGGTTCGGGGCAACATTAGCATAATGCGGGGTAAACGGCGGTATTTGGCGCGCCCGGAACGATTCGAACGTCCGACCCTCAGATTCGTAGTCTGATGCTCTATCCAGCTGAGCTACGGGCGCGCGGGAAGCGGTCAGATAGGCGGGTCATTCACGGGATGCAACCCCATTGCGGGCGCCTTCTCGGCCTTATAGGCCTGTGGCCATGATCTTCGTGACGATTACAGCAGCGATGCTTCTCGGGGGGGCGCCGCCTTCGCTGGCGAAGCGGCCCGTGGAAGACCGCGGCATGGCCGAGCCGATGCGAGAGGTCGCCCCGCCCGCCCCCGCCGACGCCGCGCTCCAGACACAGATTGCTGGGCTGGTCGAGAAAGCGCGGGGCGGACAGCGCGCCTTTGCCGATCTGTTGCCTCGTGCACGCGCCGCCGCTGCCGGCGCCGGGAGCGAGGGCAGCGAGAGCTGGATCGCAGCGCAGCTGCTCTTGAGCGCGCTGGAGGACGCCCGCGCGGCTTCTACCCAGGCTCTGTCGGAACTAGATTCGACCATCGCCCTGCGCCTGAACGGTGGTAGCGATGCCGGGCTTACCGAATTGCAGGCCGCCGATATCGAGGCCGCGGCCCTGGCCGATGCGCAGCAGCGTGAACTCGATTCGCTGCGAGGGCGCCTCAGCCGCTGACCGCGGCGCTGTGGGCGCGGCCGTTTTCGACATAGTGGGCGACGCCGACGAGGTTGCCGGCGACATCGGCTTCGCTCAACGCGCGCATCAGCTTGGCCGGGCGGCCAGCCCATAGCTCGCGCGGGCCGATCCGCTTGCCCGGTGTCAGCATCGCGCCCGCTGCCAGCATGCCTTCGCTGTCGATCGCGGAGCCATCCATCACGATCGATCCCAGCCCGACAAAGGCGCGGTCAGCGAGCACGCAGCCGTGGACCATCGCCATATGGCCGATCAGCACCTCCTCGCCGATGATCAGCGGCTGGCCGTCCGGATTGCCAGGCCGGGGGGAATCGACATGGCACACGCTGCCGTCCTGAATGTTCGTCCGCGCACCGATCCGTATATGGTTCACGTCGGCGCGGAGCACGCAGTTGTACCAGATGCTGACGTCCGCCCCGATCTCGATATCGCCGATCAGCCGGCAGCCTGGCGCGATAAAGACAGAGGAATGGATACGCGGTTTCTTACCGTGGATCTCGATCAGACTCACCCCGTCCATTCGTCCCTCCCGATCCTGTAGGTCATGTGCCGGCCGTAGGCGGGCATGTCGACATCCAAGGCCGGAATCGCGATCATGCCCAGCCGCCGCACCAGACCCCATGACGCCACATCGTCCTGCACGGCCGCGTGCGCGAGCGTCATCGGAACGCCTTCACGAGCGGCAGGATCGTCGCATAATCGTCCGTCCAGCCGGCAAAGCCCGGTTCGACCAGGAGCGGCCGCCAATGACCGCCCGGCGGTGGGTTGTGGATGACGCGGCGCAGGCTTTCGGAGTCGCGAGTCAACAGGATCCAGTTGGAGCTGTTGATGTAGCGATAGGCCTCCGAATTGGGCGCGATCAGGTCGTCATATTCCGCCGCTTGCCAGCCGCCGTCCCGGGCCGCGGCCGCGACCACCGGCCCGAGCGCCAGGAAACGATTGGAGATATGGACCAGCAACAGGCCTTTCCGTGTCAGGACGCGGCCGTAGATCGCGAACGCCTCGCGGGTCAGCAAGTGCATCGGCGCCGCGTCCGACGAGAAGGCATCCAGCGCCAGAAAGTCCAGGCTGGCCGGTGCGGCGTGCGCCAGCGATAACCGCGCGTCGCCGAGTATGACTTTCGCGTTCGGGTTGCAGCGGGCAAGGTAGGTGAATTTTCCGGATTGGCGCGCGATCCGGATCATCAGCGGGTCGATCTCGTAGAAGCGCCAATCCTGCCCCGGCCGCGTATAGCAAGCGAGCGTGCCGGTCCCCAGCCCCACCGCGCCGATCCGCGCACTCGGACCGGCGATCCGCGGCAGCCGAAGCAGCGCCTGGCCGACACCGGAATAGGCACTGTAATAGCTGGTCAGCTCCCGCTCCCGGCCCGGTGTCAGGATTTGCAGGCCGTGCGCGGTGGTGCCGTGGGCCAGCACGCGAATGTCATGGTCGTCGCGGATCGTGTAGACGCCGAAATAGCTGCGCATCCGGGCATTTGGCGTCATCGAGAGCCGGATCGAATCCCAGCCGCCGGCGACGAGGACAATGCCGGTCAGCCCGATCACGAACGGCGGCCGCTTGCCGATGCAGAAAAAGGTCAGGAAGCCGATCGCTCCGGCGCCCACCAAAGTCGAGCGCTCCCACAGCCATTGCCAGGGCTGCTGGATCGCGATCACCGCGATGATCGCCGTCAGTACCGCCATCGCCAGTGTCAGCCACCGCGCGCGCGCCTTGCCCTCCCAAAGCCGCGCGATCGAGTCGAACAGAAAGGCCTGTGGCACCATCGCCGCGGCGGCCAGGATCAGCAGGGGGTGCTCGTAGGTCCAGTCGAACACCAGCGGCGCGATGAGGCCGGAGAATAGGCCACCCAATGCCCCGCCAATCGCCATGCAGAGATAGAAGCCGGTGAGGTAGATCGGCGCCGGACGTGTCCGGTACATCTGCGCATGCAGCGTCACCGCGACGGCGAATAGCAGCAGCAGTTCGATCGCACAGGTGAAGAAAGGCTGGCGCGGCGCCGGCTGGATCGCCAGCCCGCCCAAGGTCAGCAGGATCAGCGGCGATAGCTGATAGATCGAAATGGCGACGCTCCGCCCTTCGCCGAACGCCAAGGTGAAGCTCAGCAGATAGAGGCCAAGCGGGATCACCCATAGCATCGGCAAGGCGACGATGTCGGTCGTAAGGTAGGTCGTGGTGGAAAGCATCAGCCCCGATGGCACCGCGGCGAGCACGATCCACCACAACCGCCGCTTCAGCGCGGGGCGCGCCTCCGCCGTGTAGCCCGCATCCGACGTGTCCAGGCCCGCCCTGGGCAGGATCGCCGCGCAGGCGAGCGTCAAAACCACAAGGGCCACATAACCCCCGGTCCAGAGCGAGCTCTGCTCGGTCAGCGTCAGGCGTGGTTCGACCAGCAGGGGATAGCTGAGCAGGCCGGTGAAGCTGCCGAGATTGGATGCGGCGTAGAGCGGATACGGATCGCGCCCGCCGGTCGCCGCGGCATACCAGCGCTGCAGAAGCGGGGCCTGGGCGGAGACGGCCAGGAACAGCGGCCCGATCGACAGGAGCAGCAGCCACGGCACCCAAAGCACCGGAGAGGCGCCCGGCGGCGGCGTCCGCGCGATCAGACCGATCGGCAGCAGCAGTGCCGCGAGCGCGAGCAGGACCAGCTGGATTTGCGACTGAACGCGCACATTCACCCGCGCCAGCGCATGCGCCCAGGCATAGCCGCCGAGCAGCAATGCCTGATAGACCAGCATCGCGCTGTTCCACACCGCCGGCGCGCCGCCCAAGCGAGGCAGCGCCATCCGCGCGATCATCGGCTGGACCAGGAACAGCAGGAACGAGCCGACGAAGATCGTCGCGACGAACAATCCGCCGCGATCACGCCGTCCTTCACCCGAGGCGTCCGCTTCCAGGGCAAACGCGGTCGCCATCATTCGGCTTCCAGCGCACCCACCGCTTCGGCCAGTGCAGCCAGCGCTTCCTCGATGTGCTCGGCGACATGCGCCAGCGCCCTCTCGATCGTCCCGGGTTCTTCGACGAACACCGGCGGCACGCCGCCGCTCGACCCGTGATAGGTTGAGCGTTCCGGCAGGCTTTCGAGAAAGCGTTCGGCATGTGCCGCCACTGCCTTCATCAGTGCCGCGCGTGCACCGGCATCCGGCTCGAGCGGGCGCGCGGCTGCGGCCAGCGCCTCGATCCGGCCTGTGTCGATCAACGTCCGAGCAGCCGCGCGGCCAGCGGCGCATGATAGGTCAGGACACCCGAACAACCCGCCCGCTTCAACGACATCAGGCTTTCCAGAACCAGCGCCTCGCGGTCACCCGCCCCGGCCGCCGCTGCCGCCTCGATCATGGCATACTCACCCGACACTGCATAAGCGAAAACAGGAACTTCGAACCGCTCTTTAACGCGGCGGATGATATCGAGATAGGGCAGACCGGGCTTCACCATCACCGTGTCGGCGCCTTCGGCCAGGTCCATCGCGACCTCGCGCAGCGCCTCCTCGGCATTGGCGGGATTCATCTGATAGCTTTTCTTGTCGCCCGACAGCCGGCCGCGCGATCCGACTGCGTCGCGAAACGGGCCATAGAAGGCCGAAGCGTATTTGGCGGCATAGGCCATGATCTGGACGTTGACGAAGCCCTCGCCTTCGAGCGCCGCGCGGATCGCGGCGACGCGGCCGTCCATCATGTCGGACGGTGCGATGATGTCCGCCCCGGCCCGCGCCTGATTGAGCGATTGCTGGACCAAAAGATCCTTGGTCGCGTCGTTCAGCACATATCCGGCATCGTCGACAAGCCCGTCATGACCATGCGCGGTGTAGGGGTCGAGCGCGACGTCGGTCAGCACGCCGATTTCCGGGACCGCCTGCTTGATCGCCCGCGTGGCGGCGCACATCAGGTTCTGCGCGTTGAGCGCCTCCTCGCCCCGCTCGGTGCGCAGATGCTCGGGCGTGTTCGGGAAGAGCGCGAGGCACGGAATGCCGAGATCGCGCGCTTCCCGCGCCCGCTCGACGATCCAATCGACTGACCAGCGCGACACGCCAGGCATGGTCGCGATCGGCTGCTCGACGCCCTGCCCTTCGACCACGAACAGCGGCCAGATCAGGTCGGCGGGCGTGAGAACTGTTTCCGCGTGAAGCGAGCGGCTCCACGCGGATGCACGGGTGCGGCGGAGTCTAAGGGCTGGAAAAGATGCGTTGGGCATGCAACCGACTAGCCCGAACCTGCATTGGGGCGCCAGTGAAACAACTTCCGAAATCGGCGGCCCTCGTCGTCAACGCCAAATCCCGGAAGGGCCGCGACCTGTTCAAGCAGGCGTGCGCGCTGCTGAAGGAGCGCGGGATCGAGATCACCGAAGCGCATGCCGTGCGCGACCCGAAGAATCTGACGCCCACGATCCGCCGTGCGCTGGACAAGGATCCGGCGATGATCATCGTCGGCGGCGGCGATGGCACGCTGTCCTCCACGGTCGACGATTTCGTGCCGCACGATACTGTGTTCGCGCTGCTGCCGCTCGGCACCGCCAACAGCTTCGCGCGCACGCTCGGCATTCCGCTGGACCTGGAAGGCGCGATCGATGTGATCGCGACCGGTGAGCGGCGGCGGATCGACCTCGGCATGATCGACGGCGACTATTTCGCCAACTGCGCCGCGATCGGCATCTCTCCGCTGATCGCGGAGACGGTGCCGCACAATCTGAAGCGTTATCTCGGCCGGGTCGGCTATCTCAGCTGGGCGGCGTGGAAGTTCCTGCGCTTCCGCCCGTTCAAACTGACCGTCGGCAACGAAACGATCGACGCGGTCGAGGTGCGGATCGCCAATGGTTCCTATCATGGCGGCACGGAACTGGTCGAAGACGCCGAAGTGGATAGCGGAGAGATTGTCGTCCAGGCCGTGCTGGGCAATGCCCGCCACCGCCTGATCTGGAGCTGGACCGCCAGCCTGCTCAAGCTGCGCGCCCGCAAACGCACGGTCCGCGAGTTCCACGGGGCCGAGCTGCGGATCGTCACCGATCCGCCGCTGCCCATCTCGATCGACGGCGAGGTGCTGGCCCACACCCCCTGCACCGCGAAGGTCGCGCAGGCGGTGATCGAGGTCGCCGCGCCCGCTAAGCAGCCGGATTGAGGCGGCCGCCGGGCTCGCTGGTGCCGAGCGCCTCCTCGACGCATTCCGCCCGCGGCGGCGGCGATGCCGTCATCCGCGCTTTTCGCCACCCGCCATATCGATAGAACAGCGCGGCGAGGATCACTGTCACCGAGGAGCCGGCGGGGAAGCTCAGCCAGAGCGCATCGGTGCCGAGAACGGGCCTGAACAGCGCGATGAAGCCGAGCCGGACCGGGAACATCGCCGTGGCGAGGATGATCAACGGCGCGATCACCGCACCGTTCGCCCGCACCACGCCGAACAGCACCATCGTGATGCCGAACAGAATGAAATTCCACGTCGCGATCAGCTGAATATGCCGCGCGATCGGAAGCGCCGGGCTGTCGCCGCCAAGGAACAGCGCCAGCGCCGCGCGGTCGAACAGCAGCAGCAAGACAACCATAGCACCTGTGATCGCGACGTTCTGCACGATGCCCGATTTTGTCACCTGCGAGACGCGGTCCCACCGTCCAGCGCCGATATTCTGCGCGGCCATCGCGCTGACCGCCGCGCCGATCGCCATCGCCGGCATTTGCACATAGGTCCAAAGCTGCAGCGTGACGCCGAACGCCGCGGCAGTGTTCAACCCTTCGGCGTTCGCGAAGCCGATCATGATCAGCCCGGCCAGCGAAATGACGATCATCTGGAGGCCCATCGGGAAGCCCTTGACCAGGATCGTCCTGAGCAGCGCGGCATCGGGCTTCAGATAGGCGAGCTCGGCGCCGCGCAGCCTGAGCGGCAGATCGCGCATGTAGACGAACGCGATCATCGCGATCAGGCCGACGGCATTGGCGACCACGGTCGCGAAGGCGGAACCGGCGATGCCCCAGCGCGGCGCCGGGCCAAGGCCCAGGATGAAGACAGGATTCAAGGCGCTGTCCAGCACCACGGCGATGACCATGAAATAGAAAGGTGTGACCGCGTCGCCGGTGCCGCGCAGACCCATCATCAGCAGTATGATGATCAGCGACATCGGGATCGCGAGGAAGATGACGCGCAGATAATCGAGCGCCGGCTGAAACGCGGGAGCAGGTGTTTTCAGCAGCACCAATAATTGCGGAGCGAAAATCCAGCCCAGCGCCGCGATGACAATCGTGACAGGCACGAAGGCGCCCAGAGCGGTGCCGATGATACGTCTTGCCGCATCGAGATCGCGCCGGCCGAAGCTCTGGCCGACCAGGATCGTCGCCGCCATGCCGAAACCGAACACGAACGCGTTCAGCAGGAACATGATCATATTGGCGTTGGATGTCGCCGCGAGCGCGTTCTCGCCGAGGAAACGCCCGACCCACACCGCGTTGATCGATCCGTTCAAGGCTTGCAGGATCGACGAGCCGAGCGTCGGCAGCGCGAAGAGCAGCAGCGTGGAGCCGATCGGCCCCTGCGTCAGGTCGCGGCGCTTGGTCTTGTTCTCGTCGGCCATGCGGTCACGCCCCGAAAGTCACGAAAGTCACGCCCTCCGCGAGAGGCGAAACGCGCTCGATTTGCTCAGTGCGCGCTCACTGGCACAGCGCAGCGATGTAGGACAGGGTTTTCCCCTCTCCCTCAACAGGGGTTTAACCCAGCCGCGCCAGCGCCGCTGTAAGCCGCTCCGCCTCGGCTGCCTTGTCGGCATAGTCAGCGCGGGCTTTTTCGACGGCTTCGGGCTTGGCGCGCTCGACAAAGCTGGGATTGTTCAGGCGGCCGGCGAGCGCGTCGCGCTCCTTTTCCGCCGCTGCGATCCCCTTTGCCAGACGCGCACGCTCGGCTTCGAGATCGATTACGTTGCCCAGCTGTAGCGCGAACGTCGCTTCATCGACGATGATCTGTGCCTCGCCGCCAGCCGCGCTGCTCGGCTCGATCCGCGCAAGCCGCGCGATCGCCGCCGCATTGGCGTCAAGACGCCGCTTTGTGCTCTCGCTCGCCTCGCTGACCGCATAGGGGACGCGCGCGCCCGGCGGCACGTTAAGTTCGGTGCGGGCGGTGCGGATTTCGCTCACGAGGCGGATCAGCCAGTCGATTTCTTTCGCCGCCTCGGGGTCGAGCGCGCGGGCGTCCGCGATCGGCCATTTGGCGACGATCAAGTCATAAGGCCGCTCGCCCATCGCGTGCCACAGCTCTTCGGTGATGAAGGGCATGAACGGGTGGAGCATGACCAGGATCTGATCGAGCACCCAGCCGGCGACCGCTTTCGTCTCGTCCGTGACCCGGCCCTTGATCAGCTCCAGATACCAGTCGCAGAACTGGCTCCAGACGAAGTGGTAGATCGTATTCGCCGCCTCGTCGTAGCGCAGGTCGGCGAGCGCCAGATCGAGCTTCTGGACGGTCTGGACGGTCTCGCCGACGATCCAGCGGTTGACCGGAAGAGTTGCCGTGGGCGGTTCCAGCGATGTCGAGGCAGTGATGCCATTGGCCTGGGCGAAGCGGGCGGCATTCCACAGCTTGGTCGCGAAGTTCCGATAACCCTCGACGCGCTTCTCATCCAGCTTCACGTCGCGGCCCTGGCTTTCCATCGCCGCCAGCGTGAAGCGCAGGGCGTCGGCGCCGTAGCGATCGATCAGGCCGAGTGGATCGACCGTGTTGCCCTTCGACTTGGACATTTTCGAGCCGTCGGCGGCGCGGACAAGGCCATGCAGATACAAGGTCTTGAACGGCACTTCTTTCATGAAGTGCAAACCCTGCATGATCATCCGGGCATCCCAGAAGAAGAGGATGTCGAAGCCTGAGATGAGGACATCGTTCGGGTAATGGCGCTGCAGTAGTCCAACCCTCTCCCCTCCGGGGAGAGGGTGGCGGAGCGGAGCGACACCGGGAGAGGGGCTGTGACTTTCCACGCTCGCTGCGCTTCGCTCTGGCCCCCTCTCCCCGCTCGCCTCCGGCGAGTCGCCCTCTCCCCATTCGGGCGAGGGTTGTTGGTCCGGCCAGCCGAGCGTGCCGAACGGCCACAGCGCGGAGCTGAACCAGGTGTCGAGCACGTCCTCGTCGCGCCGGAGCGGGATGTTGCCGGCTTCGCGCTGCGCCTCATTCTCGGTTTCAGCGACGAACACGCGGCCGTCTTCCGCGTACCACGCCGGAATCCGGTGGCCCCACCAGAGCTGGCGGGAGACGCACCAGGGCTGGATGTTTTCCATCCAGTTGAAATAGGTCTTGGACCAGCTGTCCGGCACGACCTTGATCGTGCCGGAGCGGACCGCCTCGATCGCGGGGCCGGCGAGCGTCTTGGCGTCCACATACCATTGATCGGTGAGCATCGGTTCGATGACGACGCCGGAGCGGTCGCCGAACGGCTGCATGATCTGCTTGTCCTCGACCCGGATCATCAAGCCTTCGGAGTCGATATCGGCCACCACCCGCTTGCGCGCCTCGTAGCGATCCAGTCCGCGATAGGCTTCCGGCACGAGGTTGAGCTCGTCGATCTCCTTCGGTGATGCGGCTGCGCCGGCGGCGATTTCCCGGGCGCGCGCGGCGGCAGTCGCATAGTCGGGGCCGTCGATGCGCATGCGTGCCGCGTCATCCATGAGCCGGTACATCGGGATGCCGTTGCGCTGCGCCACGCCATAGTCATTCTGATCGTGCGCGCCGGTGATCTTGACCGCGCCCGAGCCGAAGTTCGGATCGGGATAGTCGTCCGTGATGATCGGGATCAGGCGTCGCTGATCCTTCGGCCCGACCGGGATCTCGCAGAGCTGTCCCACGATCGGCCGGTAGCGTTCGTCACCCGGATGGACCGCGACCGCGCCATCCCCGAGCATCGTTTCCGGCCGGGTCGTGGCGATCGAAATATAGTCGCGCTCTTCCTCCAAGAGCACGGCACCGTCGGCATCCCGTTCGATGTATGTGTAGGTCCGGCCGCCAGCGAGCGGATATTTGAAATGCCACATATGACCGCTGACTTCGCGGTTCTCGACCTCGAGATCGCTGATCGCGGTCTTGAAGTGCGGGTCCCAGTTGACCAGGCGCTTATCGCGATAGAGCAGCCCTTCGCGGTAGAGCTGGACGAAGACCTTGATGACGGCGCGGCTGAAGCCTTCGTCCATCGTGAAGCGCTCGTTCGCCCAGTCGCACGAGGCGCCGAGGCGACGCAGCTGGCGCGTGATCTGGCCGCCGGACTGCGCCTTCCATTCCCACACTTTCGCTACGAAATCCTCGCGCGAATAGTTGGTGCGCTTGTCCTGGCTCAGCGCCATTTCGCGCTCGACCACCATCTGCGTGGCGATCCCGGCATGATCGGTGCCAACCACCCACAATGCGTCCCGCCCCTTCAGGCGCGCGTGGCGGACGAGGATGTCCTGCAGCGTGTTGTCGAGCGCGTGGCCGATGTGCAGCGAGCCGGTGACGTTGGGCGGCGGGATGACGATCGTGAACGGCTCGGCATCCGGACGTTCCGGGCGGAACAGGTTCCGTTCTTCCCAATAAGGATACCAGCGCGCCTCGATCGCGCCCGGGTCGAAAGTCTTCGGCAACTCGCTCATGCGCGGCGCCTTAGACGAGGGCGCGGCGATTGGGGAAGGGCTAGTTCCCGTGCCCCGCGGCGATGCGCTTCACTTCGCGGTCCACCGTTTCCTGCACGATGCGGGGCAGGTTGGCGTCGAGCCACTCTTTCATCATCGGGCGGAGAAGATCGCGCACCACACCTTCGAGCGTGTTGTCGGCGGCGGCGGGCTCTTCGGGCTTCACCACCATGCGCGACAGCGAGGCGAGCGCGGCGCGGGTGGCGTCGGCGGTGGCGGACGAGAGCAACGGTCCGGCCTTGGGCTCAGCCGGCGGGGCGACCGGGGCCTCGGCCAGTGCGGGCGCTTCCTCGGCGCCGATCATGAGAGGAGTGGCTTCAGGTTCCGCAGGGGCTGGTTCGGGCATGTCGGCGTCGACCAGCGGCTGGGTCAGTTCCAGCACATCGCGGTCGTCGGCGGGCCCGGATAGAGTGCGGCGCGGTGCCGCAACGTCCCCGTCCTCGGCAATTATGCGTTTGATGGAGGAGAGGATCTCTTCCATCGATGGCTCGTCGGTCTTGCCCATGAACCCTGTTACCCGGCTTATTTCGGCCCGATGATCGTTTCCGGCTTCTGTGACGGCGTGTCAACGGTGCGGGTGGTGAGCGTCACCGGCGTCGGGTCGCGATCATAGTCCCATATCTTGTGCCGCACGCGGGCGTAATTCTTGGTCGGGTCGTAGAGCGTGACGCCGTCCAGGTTGAGATCGCGCGCTTCCGCCTGCCCCATCGCCGCCAGCAAAGTGAAGGCCGCGACATAGGCGTTGCGGCGCGCGGTGACGAGCTGGACGCGCGCATTGAGCAACTCCTGTTCGGCGTTCAGCACCTCGATGATCGTGCGGTTGCCGACGCTGTTTTCGGCCTGCACGCCCTCCAGCGACAGGCTGTTGGCCGAGACGGCCCCGCCGGCGGAGCGCACCACTTCCTCGCTCGCCTTCCAGGCGGCATAGGCGGCGCGGACCTGCTGAACGACATTGCGCTCAGCGAAGATCACCTGTTCCAGCGTCTGCGCCTGGCGTGCCTGGGCCTGGCGCACCTGCGCGCCGGGCCGGCCGCCCTGGAACAGCGGGATGCTTGCGCTCAGGCCCGCGGTCGCCTGACTCGATTGCTGAGCGACGCCAGCGCCGATAACGCCGGAACCCAGCGTGCCGAGATAATTCTGGTACTGGCCCTGCACGTACGCCGAGAGCTTGGGCTGGACGCCGGCTTCGGCCACGCGCACGTCGTATTTCGCGGCTTCGCGATTGCGCTCGGCGGCGAGCAGGTCGGGATTGTCCTTGATCGCGATCTGGATCGCATCCTCCGGCGTCGCCGGCAGGTTGGGCAGTGTCGGTGGCGGCGCGAGATCCGCAGGAACTTCGCCCACCAGAGCGATGTAGCGCTCGCGCGCGTTGATGTAGTTGGATTCCGACGTCTGCAGATCGCCGCGCGCGAGCGACAGGCGCGCGTCGGACTGGGCGACATCGGTGCGGGTCAGGTCGCCCACCTCGAACCGGTCGCTGGTCGCGCGGAGATTGACTTCGAGATTGGAGACGTTGTTGCGGTTGAGCTCGACGATCGCCGCGTTGCTGATCACGTCGTTATAGGCGGCGACCACCTGGCTGAAGATGCTCGATTCGGTGCCGCGCAGGCTTTCCTGGCCGCTCAGCACGCGCTGGTCCGCCGCGCGCACCGAGTTCTTGACCGCGCCGCCCTGATACACTGGCACGTTCAGCGTGATGGTGCCGCCGACGCTGCGCGCCGGAAAGGTGAAAGCGTTTGGCGGAGCCAGGAAATTCTCGCCATAGCTGCCCTGCACATCGGCGTTCGGCAGCCCGCTCGCGCGCTGGATCGGCACATTCTCGTCATTGGCGCGCTGCTGGGCGCGCGCGCCGGTCAGCGTCGGGTTATTGGCATAGGCCTTGGCGAGCGCGCCCTGCAGGGTTTCGGCCGAGGCGGGCGCAGAGAGGGCAGCGGCCGCCGTGGTCGCGATCAGGACTGAAAGAAGGGAGCGCATTCGGTCTTATTCTCTCGTTAGAAGACAAAGCTTTTGGGTTTGGCGAAGCCCGGCAAGGCCGCTGCTTCGCAATCGGCGAACAAATCGCAGCCGAAACCGGCGCCGGCCTTACGGCCAAAAGCGAGACGCGAGGCGCCGCGCTCCATCAGCGCGCAGACCAGCCGCCCGCCATCCTTCAACTGCGAAACCAGCGTATCGGGAATATGCTCGATCAGGCCGTCGATGACGATCAGGTCATAGGGGCCATGCTCGGCCGCACCTTCGGCAAGCGGGCCTTCGATCAGTTGCACGCCGGGGACGGCGCGCGCCTCCGCCGTCAGCTCCGTATTTTCTTCCAGTGCGACGACAGTGCCGGCCAGCTTCGCCAGCAGCGCGGCGGTATATCCCGTCGCGGCACCGACCAGCAGCACATGGTCACTTGCACGGATTTGCGCAGCAGTCAGCAGCCGGCCGGTCGCTTCGGGCAGGTTGAGCGCGCGGCCGCCGCCCAGCGGCACCGGGCGGTCGGTATAGGCAACGGCGCGGCGATCGGCCGGCACGAACCGCTCGCGCGGCACCTCCGCCATCGCGGCCACGACGCGCGGATCGTTGACCCCGGTGGTGCGGAGCTGGCTCTCCACCATCGCCCGCCGCATCGCTTCGAAATTCTGCTCAATCATCGGCCCGCCTCTTCGCACAACTGTTTTACTGGCGCAATACACTTGCGCTCCAGCAGCGTCATTATCGGCAGCAGCGGTGAAGGCCAAGCGGGACATCGCGCTTCCCTCAGCAAAGCTTGTGCCATTGACCGCTTCCCTGCAGGAACGCCGCTGAACATGCAGCGATCGTGTCCGGAAACGAACACGAACCTGTTCGAACGCGGACACGCGACCGTTCAAACTTTGGGCTTGATAAAAGCAGCGAAAGCCTGGAAATGCCCCCGCTCCGGCCCGATGGCGGAGTGGTTACGCAGAGGACTGCAAATCCTTGCACCCGAGTTCGATTCTCGGTCGGGCCTCCACTTCATCGATACCCTCAAGCGCTCGTTAACCAGACGGCACAGCTTTTCGGCTACCTTGCCCGCGCTAGAATGCCAGGCGAGGAGACGGCTTGTGCGGCGCAAAGTGCAGGCGGTAGATCAGGACCCGGTCAGCCTTTACGGCTTTTGCCTCGCGCCCGACGCGCTGGAAGAGCTGATCGGCGCGCCCGAAGCGGCGTCTGCTCCACCAACGGAAAGCGGCGAACCAGGCATCGACTATACGCGCTTCGGCAAGATGATTCGCCGCAACCGCGACTGGGTCCGCTAGTCTCTCAAACTGGATTGTAGAGGCTGGGCGATCTCCAATTCAGTTCTCGAGTGCGGTCAAAGGCTGATGTCCATCGGCCTGGTCATCCGGCTGGGATCCGGGTCATGGGGCGGCCGGCCGTAATCCAGGACCGGAAAGAATTTTCCGTCCAGCGACGGCGGACCGAAATAGAGCTGGTCATAGCGATGGACCCGCAGCAGCCATTCCGTACCGTGCTTGCGGAAGGTGCTGTGGTAGATGCCCATGACGGTCTGATATGTGCCGTCCGGCATGCCGACGATTTCGTCCAGCTGGGCGCGGGCAGCCGCAGTGTCGCCGTCGACTTCGATGATCAACGCCGAAACCATCTGCCGGGCGAACGGAAAGCCCTGCATGATTGTCCACCAATGATCGACAATCGCCTGCCGGCCGCGCGTGATGACGCCGAAGGCATGCCATTCCCCGTCCTCGGCATAGCATTCGCCGTGCGTCTCTGGATCGCGGCGAAAGATCGAATCGGCCAGCCGAGCAAGCGTGCGGCGCACGCCGAGATCGCCGTCGAGCCGGTTGATGAGGTCGTCGGTCATATCGATCCTTTCCGGCGCAGCCTTGGTTCAAGGCGGTACTTCGCAAATCGGCGGGCGATCTGAAGTCTCACATTCGATAGGTGAGGAGCGTCTCGCCCTCGCCGTCAAATGCTGGCGTTTCGCGTGCTAGACTGGCCGGTCGAGGCTGGTCGGCGGTTCAGTGAAGAATTTGGGGCCGGCGGGCGTCATGTGGAAGCAATCCTCCAGCCGTACGCCAAATTTGCCCGGCAGATAGAGCCCCGGCTCGTTCGAGAAGCACATGCCGACTTCCAACGGCGTCGTCTCGCCGTGGACGAGGTTGACCGGCTCATGCCCGTCCATGCCGATGCCGTGGCCGGTGCGATGCGACAGGCCGGGAAGTCTGTAGCCGGGACCATAGCCTTCCTTGACGTAGAAGGCGCGGACAGCGTCGTCGACCGCCCCGCAGGGCGTGCCGAGCCGGGCGGTCCGCATCGCGATCCGCTGCCCCTCCGCCACCGTGTCGAACACGCGGCGCACCGCATCGGGCGCGCGGCCGGGGACGAAGGTCCGGCTGATGTCCGACGCATAGCCGTGGACGGAGCAGCCGACGTCGATCAGCACCACCTCCCCTTCCCGCACCGTTTGCTGCTTGCCGGAGCCGTGCGGATAGGCAGCCGCCTCGCCCAGCAGCACCAGGCCGCCATCCGCTTCGCCGCCCAGCGCGTTGGTCGCGGCGACGATCATCGCCACGATCTCGTCGCGCTTCATGCCCTCGCGGATGCGTGGAACGGTCCAGCGGATCGCGGCGATGGTGACGTCGTTCGCTTTCTGCATCAGCGCGATTTCGGCGGGCGTCTTGTGCATCCGGCAACCGCGCACGATTGGGTTGGCGGAAACCATCCGCGCCTGGGGCAGCAGTCTGGCGAGGCCGTCGCTCGCGAAGAAGCGGGCCGTTTCCTCGACGCCGATGCTCGCGCGATCGAGCTTCTTTTCCTTCAGCCATTTGGCGATGACGGCCGTGGGGCTTTCATCCTCCTGCCACACGCGCACTTCGGCGGGGACGCCCAGCGTTTCCTGCACCGACGGCCGCTCGAAGAAAGGTGTCACGATCAACGGCTCGCCCGACGCGGGGATAACGGCCGTGGTCAGCCGTTCGCTGCGCCACCAGCGCACGCCGGTGAAATAGATCAGCGACGATCCCGGCTCGATCAGCACCGCGCCGATGCCGTTCCGCTTCATCAGTTCCTGCGCACGGGCGAGCCGCCGCATCCGCTCCTCGCGGCCGATCGGCACGGCATCCTCCGTCATGTTCTGCAAGCCGGAGGTGTCGATCTCCGCCGCCGAGGCAGGCAGGGGCAGGAGCGAGGAAAGGCCGATCAGGCCGGCGGTTTTGAGCAGGGTGCGACGGTCCAAGCTGATCCTCCCGTTTGTCATGCACCCTAGCCGTCCATGTCGAGCGAAGTCGAGACACGCACTTTACCTTGAAAGCGGAAAGGCAGTGCGTCCCTCGACTTCGCTCGGGATGGGCGGTTTGAGTGTTGACCCGGCGCCTCTAATCGCCTTCCTAAGGTGCATCATATCGGGGACGCACATTGGCCAAACGCCTGACCTACTTCATTCTCGCCGGTCTTGTGCTGGGCATCGCCGTCGGTTGGGCGCTGAACGCCGCGATCGGCGACCCGGCACAGCTGAAGGCGATCGCCGGCTATATCTCGATCGTCACCACCGTGTTTTTACACCTGATCAAGATGATCATCGCGCCGTTGGTGTTCGGCACACTGGTGGTCGGCATCGCGCATATGGGCGACACGGCGGCGCTGGGCCGCGTCGGCGTCAAGTCGATCGCCTGGTTCATCACCGCGAGCCTGATGTCGCTGACGCTGGGCCTGATCATCTCGCACCTGCTGCAGCCGGGCGCCGCGCTGAACCTGCCGCTGCCGCCCGTGAACGAGGCGAGCGGGATCGACCGTAGCGCCTTCGACGTCGCCAAGATCATCACCCATATCTTCCCGACCTCGATCATCGATGCGATGGCATCGAACGAAATCCTGCAGATCGTCGTCTTCTCGGTGTTCTTCGGGGTCGCGATCACGGCGGTGGGCGAGAAGGCGGCGCCGATCGTCAAGGCATCGGAGGCGCTGGTCGCCGTCATGCTGCAGCTGACGGATTATGTGATGCGCTTCGCGCCGTTCGCGGTGTTCGCGGCGGTGACGGCGACACTGGCCGAGCAAGGCCCCGGCGTGATCGGCAAACTCGCCTATTTCATGGGCAGCGTTTACCTCGGCCTTGGCCTGCTCTGGCTGCTGCTGGGCTTCCTCTGCTTCCTTATGATCGGCAAGCGTGCGCTGGAGCTGTTCCGCTACATTCGCGAGCCGACCCTGCTCGCTTTCTCGACCGCCTCGTCCGAAGCCGCCTTCCCGCGCACCCTCGAAGCGCTCGACCGCTTCGGCGTGCCGCCGCGCATCGCCAGCTTCGTGCTGCCGCTCGGCTATTCGTTCAATCTGGACGGATCGATGATGTACATGACGGCGGCGTCTTTGTTCATCGCCCAGGCTTACGGCATCGACCTGCCGCTCGGCACACAGATCGCGATGCTGCTGACCTTGATGATCACATCGAAAGGCATTGCCGGCGTGCCGCGCGCCAGCCTGGTCGTGATCGCGGCGACCCTTTCACAGTTCAATATCCCGGAAGCCGGCCTGCTGCTGATCCTCGCGGTCGATCACTTCCTCGACATGGGCCGCTCCGCTACCAACGTGGTCGGCAATGCGGTGGCGAGCGCGGTGGTCGCGAAATGGGAAGGCGGACTGGATCCGGCTTCCTTGCCGACAGTCGAGCGGCCGGAGGCGCCGACTGACCGGGCGGACCAGCCGCGGCCCGAGGATTGGAGCCCTCAGGCGTAGGCGTAAGGCCCGCCGCGTTCCAAGGCGCGCTGATAGGCGGGGCGGGCATGGATGCGCGCCAGCCACGCGGTCAGGTTCGGGCGTGAGGTGTCGAGGCCCGCGCGCGATCGTGCCGCCTCCAGCGGGAAGCTCAGCATGATGTCGGCGGCGGTGAGTTCATCGCCCAAGAAGAAATGGCGGCCCGCAAGCTGGCTTTCGAGATAATCAAGATGGACGTCGATCATCGGCTGGATGCGCTTCTGCGCGGCCTTGCCGAAAATCGGCACCCGGCTCAGCACCAGCTTCACCAGCAAGGGCGGCATCACCGAGCCTTCCGCATAGTGGAGGTAGAAGCGGTAGCGCAGCACCGCGTCGCGATGCGCTGGCGGGCCGAGTTTGCCGTCGGCCTTTTCCACCAGATACTCGATGATCGCGCCGGTCTCCGCCACGATCGTGTCGCCGTCCTGGATGACCGGCGACTTGCCGAGCGGATGGACACGCCTCAGCTCTGGCGGCGCCAGCATCGTCTTCGGGTTTCGCTCGTAGCGCTTCACATCATAGTCGAGGCCGAGTTCCTCCAGCATCCACAGGATGCGCTGCGAGCGGCTGTTTTCGAGATGGTGGACGATGATCGTCATGCGGTGGCGCTCCATATCCAGGCTGCGGCGCGAAGAATGACGCGATTGCCGTCCACATGCGCCTTCACCATCGCGTCGAGACCATCGAGCAAACGCGCGCGGCCCGTCTCGTCAAGATCGGCGGCGGCGCGGGCGACGGGGCCAATGCGGCGGAAGAAGCTTACGGCATCGGCGGCGGGATCCTCTCCTTCGCCAGCGACATAGCCGAAATCGAGCGGCTGCGCCGCTGCGTCCTGCCAACCGGCTCCGGCTAGAATGCCGTGCACGCGGTCCTCGTCGGCGAAAGCGAACGGTCCGGCCGCATTCGGGTCGGACGGTGCCGGTATCAAGTGGGCGAGTCCCGACGCCCATAAGTTGAGCGCCGGCGCGCGGAAGCAGGAAAAGATCAGCGGTGCACCGGGGCGGGCCAGGCCGCGCAAGTGCATGAAAGCAGCGATCGGATCGGCGAAGAACATGACGCCGTGGCGCGAGACCAACAGGTCGAACCCGGTCTCAGCCGACCATTCAGCCGCGTCGCCCTGGACGAAATGGCATCGCGGAAGATGCGCGGCGCGAGCCTGCGCGACGTTCACGAGTGCCGCCGACAGATCGACGCCGGTGAGGCATGCGCCGGGTAGGCGATCGACGATGGAAAAGCTCGTGGTGCCGGCACCGCAGCCGATATCGAGGATGCGAAGGCCGGTGCCGCCGTTCACGGAGTTGGCGGCGGCGTCTACGAGGGCGGCGTCCACTGGCACGAAGCTGCGATCAGTTCGCCGCCACTCATCGGCCCATACGTCGCCCACGCGGCCCAACCAGTCGGATCTGTCCATCGCCCGAACTTAGCCCGCGCCCGTCGATCGGGCTAGGCCGCCCCGGAGCGTCCGTTGCGGACCGCGCGGGCGGCCACTTCACGCACCAGCTTGGCGGCAAGAATCGCGGTGACCTGGTTGTTGTCGCGTGCGGGATTGAGTTCGACCAGGTCCGCGCCGACGATCGGGCCGCGCACACGGTCGAGCGTGGCGAGAACCTCGCGGACCGAGAGTCCGCCTGGTTCGGGGTGCGCCACGCCCGGCGCATAGGCCGGATCGATGCCGTCAAGATCGATGCTGATATAGGTGGCACGCTCCATCAGCGGCACGCGCTCGGGCGAAAAGCTCCGCATGTCGATGATCTCGACGCCGAACCGCTCGGCCTGTGCGCGGCAGTGGCGGTTAAGGGTGCGGATGCCGACCTGCACCAGCCGCTGGGCGAGGCCGCGTTCCATGATCCTGGCGAACGGCGAAGCGTGCGAACGCGGATTTCCAGCGAAATCGTCATAGAGGTCCGGGTGGGCATCGATATGGAGGATGTCGACCGGGCCGTGATGCGCGGCAACGGCTTCTATCTGGGGAAAGGTGACCGCGTGATCTCCACCCAGCGAGAGGGGGATTGTGCCGTCCGCGAGCGCGCCAGCCACCGCGTCGCGCATCGCCGCGTCGTCGCTTTCGGTTTCGGCGAGCGGGAGGTCGCCGGCATCGTCCAGCAGGAAGTCCTCGCCGATCTCCAGCCCGCACTCGGCAGCGGCATTGCCGCGTTCGCTCCATAACGCTTCACGGATCGCGGCCGGACCGGCGGCGGCGCCGCGTTCGAACGAGCTGTTGCGGTCTGTCGGCATGCCGATAAGGCGGAAGCGGGGCAGTGATGCGTTCATGCCGCCCGGATAGCAAAGGACCCGCCGGTTAGCGACGGGTCCCTGCATTCATCGGCCGTTGCCGATCACATATCGTCGTCCTCGGGGCCGGGGCCGACCATCAGTGCTTCGGCGACGTCCTCGGTCTTGCCGCGGATCGCCTTTTCCAGGTGCGCGGCAAGCTCGGGATTGTCACGCAGATACTGTTTGGCGTTCTCGCGGCCCTGGCCGATGCGGATCGAGTCATAGCTGAACCAGGCACCCGATTTCTCGACCAGCCCGGCCTTGACGCCGAGATCGAGCACTTCGCCGATCTTCGAGATGCCCTCGCCATACATGATGTCGAACTCGACCTGCTTGAACGGTGGCGCGACCTTGTTCTTCACCACCTTCACGCGGGTGGTGTTGCCGACGATATCGTCGCGATCCTTGATCTGGCCGGTGCGGCGGATGTCGAGACGCACGGACGCATAGAATTTGAGCGCGTTGCCGCCGGTCGTGGTTTCCGGATTGCCGTACATCACGCCGATCTTCATGCGCAGCTGGTTGATGAAGATGACCATGCAGCGCGAGCGGCTGATCGAGCCGGTCAGCTTGCGCAGCGATTGCGACATCAGCCGCGCCTGCAGACCGACATGGCTGTCGCCCATCTCGCCCTCGATCTCGGCGCGGGGAACCAGCGCCGCGACCGAATCGACCACCAGCACGTCGATCGCGTTGGAACGAACCAGCGTGTCGACGATCTCCAGCGCTTGCTCGCCGGTGTCCGGCTGCGACACGATCAGCTCGTCGATGTCGACGCCCAGCTTCTTCGCATAGACCGGATCAAGCGCATGCTCGGCATCCACGAATGCCGCCGTGCCGCCACCCCGCTGAGCCTCGGCGATGACATGCAGCGCCAGCGTCGTCTTGCCCGACGATTCGGGGCCATACACCTCGATCACGCGGCCGCGCGGCAGGCCGCCCACGCCCAGCGCGATATCGAGGCCCAGCGAGCCGGTCGAAATCGATTCGACCTGCATCGTTTCCTTGCTGCCCAGCTTCATCGCCGAACCCTTGCCGAACGCGCGGTCGATCTGCGCCAAAGCCGCTTCGAGAGCCTTTTGCCTGTCCATATTCCCCGTCTTGTCGGAATCGACGATCTTGAGCTGCGTCGCCATGCAATAGCCTCCCTAATCGGAAACGCGATCCGCGTTCAACGAAAGCCTTCGTATCCTATTTGTTCCACGAGAACAAGAGCAGAACTTCACAAACTGCCGATATGCTTCATCGCCTCGCGCTTACTTGGGTTGCTGAGGCGATCCGCGTGCGCCGAGACATAGCGCCGGACCCATTCCGGATCGGCGCGCGCGTAGTGACGCAGCGCCCAGCCGATCGCCTTGCGCAGGAAGAATTCGCGCGAGTCGAGCGATGGTTCGAGGCAGGCACGGAGCAGGTCGAGATTGGTCGCGGCTTTGGCCGGAAGCTGACAGAGGATCGCGCTGCGGCGCTTCCACATGTCCTCGCTGGACGCCCATGCCAGCACCGCCCGCTTCATGGGCGCTGTATCAGCCAGGAGGATCGGCCACAGCCGCTGGGTCGCGATCGCGTCGACCACATCCCACCAGGCGCCGGTGACGATCATCTCCTCATACATCGGCAATGCGTCGATCCGCTGGAACGCGCGCGCTGCCCGCAAGCCGGTCAATTCGATCGCGGCGTAAAGCTGCTCGCGGAACCGCGCGCCGCGCCAGATCGTCAACACATCGTCGCGCCAGGCCTCGGCGTCCGCATAGGTCAGGTCCGCGAACACCCGCTTGCACACCGCCCGCACCGGCACCGCGGAGACACCCAGATACGGCATGGCCGACTTCATATAGGCCTGCATCGCGGGCGCGCGGGAGGCGTCGGCGGCGGCCTTCAGTTCATCGAGCAGGCGGTCGGCGATGACGGCGATCGCCCGGTCTCTAGCCGGCCAGCAGCGTTTCGAACGCCTCGCGAACACCGTCGAGGGTGTAGGGTTTGCTGAGCACCGGCACGCCGGAATGGCGATCCGGCACCATGTCGTTGCCGCCGCCGGTCGCGAGAATGAACGGGCGCCCTCGCGCGGTCAGCGCGTCGGCGACCGGCCAGGACGTCTCGCCGTCGCGCAGATTGACGTCGAGCAGGGCCGCATCGAAGCCGCCCTGTTCGACCAGCGCCAGCGCATCAGGCAGAGCATCCGCGCTTCCCGCGAGCCGGTAGCCAAGCGCGTCCAAAAAATCCTCGAGCATCATCGAGATAAGCGGTTCGTCTTCGACGATGAGAATGGATCTGCCCCCGGACATCGGGTGGCCGATAGCGGACGGAAGCGCCTACCGCCAAAGGAAAAATCACTTCGGCGTCAAGGCGGCACGGGCTGCCTCGGCCAGCTGCTGGACCGAGAAGGGTTTGGGCAGGAAAGCGACCCGCTCGATGTCGATCGATTTGCGCAATTGCTCTTCGGCATAGCCGGACATGAAGAGGATCGGCAGCTTCGGATATTGCTTGCGCGCATGGCGGACCAGCGTCGGTCCATCCATCGTCGGCATGACGACGTCCGAGATCAATAAATCGAATGTCTCGCCGGCCTGCAGCCGCTCCAACCCTTCCTCGCCGTTGGCGGCCGTGACGACCGTGTAACCCTGCCGAGTCAGCGCGCGCTCGGCGACCGCGCGGACCATCGCTTCGTCCTCGACCAGCAGGATCGTGCCGGTCCCCCATAGCTCGGCCGGCCGCTCCTTGGGCGGTGCCGGCGCGGCCTCAACCTGCACCTCGGCCTTGTGGACCGGCAGGTAGATGACGAAGCTCGTCCCCTCCCCGATCGTCGAGTCGGCGAAGATGAAACCATTCGACTGCTTGACGATGCCATAGACGGTCGAGAGGCCAAGGCCGGTCCCTTTGCCGACCTCCTTGGTGGTGAAGAAGGGCTCGAAAATCTTGGGCAGCACATCGGCGGGAATGCCGGTGCCGGTGTCGCTGATCGTCAGCGCGGTATAATCGACCGCGGGCATGATGTCGCTTTTCATGCGCCGCACTTCGGCCGCACCGACCGCGAAGGTCTGAAGCGTCAGCGTGCCGCCTTCCGGCATCGCGTCGCGCGCATTGACGGCAAGATTGACGATCACCTGTTCCAGCTGGCCCGGATCGGCGCGCACCGGCCCCAGGCTGCGGCCATGTTTGACGTTGAGTACCACGGTCTCGCCCAGCAGGCGCTTCAGAAGGTTGAAGACCTCGGAGACGATATCCGGCAGCTGCAGCAACTGCGGCCGCAGCGTCTGCTGGCGCGAGAAAGCGAGCAATTGCCGCGTCAGGCTCGCCGCCCGGTTCGAGTTGGCCCGAACCTGCTGGAGATCGTCGTAGTCGCTGTCGCCCGGCGTGTGGCGCATCAGCATCAGATCGCAATGGCCGATGATCGCGGTCAGGATGTTGTTGAAATCGTGCGCGACGCCGCCGGCGAGCTGCCCGACCGCCTGCATCTTGGTCGCCTGCGCCACCTGCCGCTTGAGCCGCGATTCCTCGGCATTGTCCTTCAAGGACAGCAACACCGCCGCTTCGCCCAGCCCGCGGGCGCCGGCGATCGAAAGCGCGACCGGCTCTTCCGGCCGTCCAAGCAACCGCACGGCGATGTCGCCGGACATGGGCGGGCCGGCGGCAAAACGCCGCACGGTGTCCGACACCGTCGCCTTGTCTTCGCGCACGACGAGGTCGCTGGGATAAACCGGCGTTGCCGCTTTCTCGAGGCCCGCCGCGCGAATGAAGGCTTCGTTCAGGAACAGGAAGCGCCCATCGCGGTCGGCCAGCGCGAACCCTAGGGGCAGCATCGCCAGCAAGGTCTGGATGTGGCTGGAGGCGCTGCCTTCGCCGAGGCGCGGCGCGCCGTCATCGTCGATCAGGAAGATCAGCGTCGCGCCGTGGCGGTCATCGGGATCCAGCGGGACCTGGATCAGCCGTACCGGGCTGCCGGTCGATCCCTCACGCTCGAACCGGATCACGCCCCGGCCGTCGATGGTCAGCATCGTCGCCAGATCGCGGCCCTCGATCGCCGCGTCCTGCGAACCGGTCGCCCGCAGCGCGAAAGCGCGATTGCCGCCACGGATGCGGGAGTCGGCACCGATCAGCACTGCCATGATCCCCGCTTCGCCCAGCCGCTCTCCCGCCACCGAATGCGTCAGCCGTCTCGCTTCGTTGAGAACATCGACACTGGAAACCGGCTTGAAACGCCAGATCAGATGGTCGCCACCGATACCGGCGCGCACCACCTCCACGCAAAGGTGCAGCGTGCCGCCGTTCAGCCGCGCGACCTTGGCCTGGCCGTTACGCCATGCCTCGTCCTCGGCCTCGCGCAACTGCGCGATCGCCGAGGTCGGCAAGGGCAAAGCGACCGGCGCCCAATAGCCTTCGAACCAGCTGCCGAAGAGCGTGTTGGCGCAGACCAGACCGCCGTCGTGCTGGGTGACCGCCACGGCCATCGTATCGCTTTCAATCGCGTCGCGAGTCAGCGACCAGTCCTGGACGATCGTCTCTTCCGCACCGGCAGGCGCCGAACGCCGCGAGAAAAAGGCGAGTCCGCCCACACCCGCCACGCCCGCGATGAAACCGCCCGCGAGCGCCGGACTGCCGGCCGCGAGGAAAATCATCGCGCCCGTGACGACCGCCGCCAAGGCGACGATCGCGAGCGGCTTGGCAAGCCTGCCGCGATCATCATCGGCGGCGGATCGGCTGAGCAATGGAGGTTGCGCGCGCGTCGCCATGGCTGTCCTGATCGTGCGCGCGGCGGTTTATTGCTGTTGCGGGGCGCGAGTCTTCTGTTCGGCGCCGGGTGCCGGGACCTTGGTCGTCGCCTGCGCGGACAGCACGGCCGGCGGTGGGCCTTTCTCGATCAGCGCGGCGAGGCGCGCTTCTTCGGGGCAGGCGCCGTTGCAGACCTGCTTCAGCTTGGCGAGATTCTCGCGCGCCTTGGTGACAGCACCCTTCTGCACCAGCGCATCGCCCTGGCCAACGAGCGCGACGCGGTCATTGGGCTCCAGCTCCAAGGCTTCGCGGTAGAAACGAATGGCCTTGCCGTTCAGGCCCTGCGCCTTGGCGACTTCGGCGAGCTCGATAAAGGCCGCGCGGTTCTTGGGATCGACCGCGAGCGCGGTTTCGAGAAGGTCGTTGGCCTGCTCGAACGCGCCCGCCTTGTGCGCCGTGCGAGCCTGCTCGACCAGCGCGACCGAGCGCGGGTCGACCTGCGCATCCGGCTTCTGTCCTTGCACCGCAGTCGACAGGGCAACGAGCCCAAGAGCGGAAGCAAAGGCGATGGGCAGAACACGCATGGAAATCTCCAACAACTTATCTTTGCACGGCTTCTAGCATGGCCGTTCGAGGCTCGCGACGAAAAACCCATCGGTGCCGTCCACGCCTGGCGAGAGCAAGACGCCAGCTCCTCGATCGGTTCCGCCCCGCACGAACGGCCGTGCGGAAGACCAGCCCGGATGCTGATCCAGAAACGCTGCGATCTGGTTTACGCCCTCTTCGTCGAGCAGTGAGCAGACCGCGTAGACGAGCCGCCCGCCAGGACGCACCAGGGCCGCGCCCAGGTCAAGCACATGCCTTTGGGTCGCGACCAGCCTGGCCAGACGATCGGGCGTCAGCCGCCAGCGCGCTTCCGGGTTGCGCCGCCAGGTGCCGGTACCCGAGCAGGGCGCATCGACCAGAACGACGTCGGCCTGCCCTTCGAGATCGCCGAGCACTTCCATTTCCTGGTTCGGATTCAAAAGCCGCGCTTCGATGCCCCCGGCCCCTGCCCGTGCGGCGCGTTCGGGAAGTCGGGACAGACGCGAACGATCGGTATCGCAGGCGATCAGCTGACCTTCTCCACCCATGTCTGCCGCCAGCGCCAGCGTTTTGCCGCCGGCGCCGGCGCAGAGATCGACGACCGTCAGGCCAGGCGCGGCGCGGCAGGCAAGCGCGATCAGCTGACTGCCTTCGTCCTGCACCTCGATCTTGCCATCGCGCCAGAGGGCGTGCTGCTCGACCGGGATTGCCTCCGCGAGCCGAATCCCTAGCGGAGCAAGCTGCGTCTGCTTCGAATCCGGTATCTCGGCGAGCACGTCATCACGTTTTGCTTTCAGACTGTTGACCCGCAGGTCGAGCGGCGCACGCTCCAGCAGTGTCTGCGGATCGATATGCGCGAGTTGCGACTGAAGCCAGGCCGGAACCGCCGACGCCGGGGTAGCCGGTTCGCTTTCCGCGATCGGTGCTGGACCATGCGGAGATCCGTCGAACAAGCCGGCCAACTCCGGGCGCTCCCCGACCAGCCCCAGCGTCGCCGCACGACCGCTTTCCGGCCGCTCGCCCGCGCGGCGGATCGCCTGATAGACAAGCTCGCGCACCGCACGACGATCGCCCGACCCGGCATAGCGCCGCGCCTTGAAATAACTGGCGATGATCGTGTCGGCGGCCGGCCCGGCATCCCGGGCGGCGGCGATGATAGCGTCCAGCAGCTCGATCGCCGCCTGCATCCGGGCAGAAGGCGTCACGGCTCAGCGCGTCGGGTAATTGGGGGCCTCGCGGGTAATCGAGACGTCGTGGACATGGCTTTCGCGCAGGCCCGCATTGGTGATGCGCACGAAGCGGGCACGCTGCTGCAGCTCTTCGATCGTCTTGGCACCGGTATAGCCCATCGCCGCCTTCACGCCGCCGACCAGCTGGTGAATCACGTCCTTGACCGGCCCCTTGTACGGAACCTGGCCTTCGATTCCCTCCGGCACCAGCTTCAGCTGATCCTTGATGTCCTGCTGGAAATAGCGGTCGGCCGAGCCGCGCGCCATCGCGCCGACCGAACCCATGCCGCGATAGGATTTGTAGGCGCGGCCTTGATACAGGAAGGTCTCACCCGGCGCTTCCTCGGTGCCGGCCAGGAGCGATCCGACCATCACGCTCGACGCGCCCGCCGCCAAAGCTTTGGCGACGTCGCCCGAGGTGCGAAGGCCACCATCCGCGATGATCGGCACACCCGATTTCGCCGCTTCCTTGGCGGCATCCAGGATCGCCGAAAGCTGCGGCACGCCGACGCCGGCGACCACGCGCGTCGTGCAGATGGAGCCGGGGCCGATGCCGACCTTCACACCGTCCGCGCCCACATCGATCAGCGCCCGCGTCGCTTCGCCGGTCGCGACGTTTCCGGCGACGATCTGGACCGAATTCGAAATCTTGCGCACACGCTCGACGGCGGCGGCAACCATCCGCGAATGGCCGTGCGCGGTGTCGATCACGATCAGGTCGCACTCGGCGTCCAGCAGCGCTTCGGTCCGCTCGAAACCTTGGTCGCCGACCGTGGTCGCCGCTGCGACGCGCAGACGTCCTCCGGAATCCTTGGTGGCGTTAGGATGAAGCACGGCCTTCTCGATGTCCTTGACGGTGATCAAGCCAACGCAGCGATAGGCGTCGTCCACCACCAGCAGCTTTTCGATCCGGCGCTGATGGAGGATGCGCCGCGCCTCGTCCTGGCTGACATCGGCGGGAACGGTCGCCAGGTTTTCGCGGGTCATCAGCTCGGAGACAGGCTGGTTCGGGTTGCCGGCGAAGCGGACGTCGCGATTGGTCAGGATGCCGGCGAGCTTGCCGGAGCTTTCCACGACCGGGATGCCCGAAATCCGGTTCGCCGCCATGATCGCCTGCGCTTCGGCGAGGGTAGCGCTGGGCGCGATCGTGATCGGATTGACGACCATGCCGCTTTCGAAACGCTTGACCTGGCGCACGGCCGCTGCCTGCTCCTCGACCGACAGGTTGCGATGGAGGACACCGATGCCGCCAAGCTGCGCCATCACGATCGCCATCTCGGCCTCGGTGACGGTGTCCATCGCCGAACTGAGCACCGGGATGTTCAGCGTGATGTCGCGAGTCAGGCGAGTGCGGGTGTCGGCCTGGCTGGGCAGGACCTCTGATTCGGCGGGTTTCAGCAGGACATCGTCGAAGGTAAGGCCGAGTTCGATGTCCATGTGCGCCAAAAACTCCTGAGTCGCAGGTTGGCGGGCCATGTAACCGCGCATCGTGTTTTTCGCTAGGGCGGCTTAACGATTCCTCTGGAAGCGGTGGGTTAAGCGGCGCATCATGAGCGCGCCGTGGGAGGGCAGCATGGAAGTCACCGCCGCAATCTTTGTCTTGATTCTCGTGTTCTTGTATCTTGCGACCAGCGTGAAAGTCGTCCGGCAAGGTCATGAATACACGATCGAACATTTCGGCCGCTTCGTGACGGTCGCGAAGCCCGGCTTCAATTTCTACCCCGCCTTCTTCTACCGGGTCGGCCGCCGGGTGAACATGATGGAGCAGGTGCTCGACATTCCGGGCCAGGAAACCATCACCAAGGACAATGCGATGGTCGCGGTCGACGGCGTCGTGTTCTTCCAGGTGCTGGACCCGGCCAAGGCGGCCTACGAAGTCTCCGACCTGTACATCGCGATCATGCAGCTGACGACGACCAACCTGCGCACCGTCATGGGCTCGATGGACCTGGACGAGCTCCTGTCGAAGCGTGATGAAATCAATGCGCGGCTGCTTTCGGTTGTCGACCATGCGACCAGCCCATGGGGGGTGAAGATCACGCGCGTCGAAATCAAGGATATTCGGCCGCCCAGCGACATTTCCAACGCGATGGCGCGGCAGATGAAAGCCGAACGCGAAAAGCGCGCCGCCATCCTCGAGTCCGAGGGCATGCGCGCGTCAGAAATCCTCCGTGCCGAAGGCGCCAAGCAAGCGCAAATCCTGGAAGCCGAGGGCCGCAAGGAAGCAGCGTTTCGCGACGCCGAAGCCCGCGAACGCTCCGCCGAGGCGGAAGCCAACGCCACGCGTGCGGTCAGCCAGGCGATCGAAACCGGTTCCGCGCAGGCAATCAACTATTTTGTCGCGCAGAAATATGTCGATGCCGTGAGCAAGTTCGCCGAATCGCCGAACGCCAAGACGATCCTGTTCCCGGTCGAGGCGACGCAGTTGATCGGCACGCTGGGCGGTATCGGTGAGCTGGCGCGCGAAGCGCTCGGCAAGGACGCCAAGCCCGCCGCCGAACCCGCCAAGCCCAAGCGCGTCGGCCCGTTCGAAGGCCAGGCATGATGGGCATGAACTTCGACGCCTGGTGGTATTGGCTGATCGCCGCGGCGTTGATGGCCGCCGCCGAATTGCTGATACCGGGCGTCTTTCTAGTCTGGGTCGCCATCGCGGCGGCGATTACCGGGGTCGTTACGCTCGCTTGGGATCTTCCGGTCGCGCTGCAGCTGATCGTCTTCGCCACCAGCGCGGTGATTGCCACGCTCGCCGGGCGCAAGCTCTATTCGGCCAGCCCCGTCCCATCCTCCGATCCGCTGCTCAACAATCGCGTCGAGCGGCTGGTCGGCGAGACGATCGAATTGACCCACGCCATCGTCAATGGCCGCGGCCGGGCGCGGGTCGGCGACAGCGAATGGAATGTGCGCGGCCCCGACGCGCCGGCCGGCACGGTCGTGCGCGTGATGGGCATCGACGACGGCGCGCTGGCGGTGCGGCCGCTGACACCGTTGCCGAGCGAGACGGGTTCGACTAGCCAGCCCTGATGGCCGCCACGATCGCCCTGGTCGACGACGACCGCAATATCCTGACCTCGCTTTCAATCGCGCTGCAGTCCGAAGGGTTCGTGACACGGCTCTATTCGGATGGCGAGGCGGCGCTGAAGGCGCTGATCGACAATCCGCCCGACATCGCCGTCTGCGATATCAAGATGCCGCGCATGGATGGGCTGGAGCTATTGCGGCGCCTTCGCGAAAAGAGCGCACTGCCGGTCATCTTCCTGACGTCGAAGACCGACGAACTGGACGAAGCCTTGGGCCTTGCGCTTGGCGCCGACGATTATATCGCCAAGCCCTTCTCCCAGCGGCTGCTGATCGCCCGCATCCGCGCGATCCTGCGCCGGGTCGAACTTTCCCAGCCCCAGGCCGCGAATGACGAGAGCGTCGGGGAGCCGCTCGTTCGCGGTGATCTCGAAATGGATCCGGCGCGGCACAAGGTGACGTGGAAGGGCCGGGACGTGACGCTGACGGTCACCGAATTCCTGATCCTGGAATCGCTTGCCCAGCGGCCCGGCGTCGTCAAATCGCGCAACCAGCTTATGGATGCCGCCTACCAAGACGATGTCTATGTCGACGACCGCACGATCGACAGCCACATCAAGCGCCTGCGCCGCAAATTCCGCCAGGCGGACGATGATTTCGACGGTATCGAGACGCTGTATGGCGCCGGATATAGATTCGCCGAGTCCTGAACTCGCCGAGCCGCCGACGCGCTGGTCCGGCCGCGTCTCGCTCACGACGCGCATCCTCGCGGTCAATGTGTTCGCGCTCGTCATGCTGGCGGTCGGCTTCTTCTATCTGCAAAGCTATCGCTCGCGCCTGATCGATTTCCGCATCGCCAGGACGGTTCGTGAGCTGACCTTGATCCACGACGCGGCCGAGGCCGTGCCGCAGGCGGCCGTCCCGTCCCTTCTGCGCCAGATGGGTGAGCGGACCGGCACGCGGCTGCGCCTCTACGCACCGGACGGCCGGAAGCTGGTCGATAGCTGGCAGGGGGCCGAGCCGAACTATCTTCTTCGCGACCCCGCCGAGGAAAGCTGGCAGCGGCATGTCGCCCGATTCCTCGACCGGGCGATCGACTTCGTGGTTCGCGCTCGCTCGCCCGGCGACTATGTCGAGCCAGCAGACGACCGCGCCGGAGCCTGGCCCGACATCGGTGCCGCGACGACGGCCAGAATGGCACGCGCGGGGGAGAGCTTCGCGCCCGACCGCACCTATATGATCACGGGCGCGGTGCCGCTGCGCGGCGGCTCCGCGCTCCTGATGACCACCAACGCGCGCGATGTGACAAGGATCGTGCGGGCCGAGCGCTTCCGGTTGGGCATGCTGCTGTTGTTCGTCGCCCTGCTTTCGACCTGGCTGTCCTACTTCCTTGCCCGAACGATCGTGAAGCCGCTGCGCCGCCTCGCCCGTGCCGCCGTCCGGGTCAGACTTGGTCGCGCGCGCGAAGTTACGGTGCCGCGCCTGCACGGACGTCGCGACGAGATCGGCTCGCTCGCCCAGGCGCTGGCCGACATGACGCAGGCGCTGCGCCAACGCATCGACGCCACAGACGCCTTTGCCGCCGACGTGACGCATGAGCTGAAGAACCCCCTCGCCTCGCTCCGCTCCGCCGCGGACGCTTTGCAGCGTGTAGGAGACGACGGGCAGCGCGCACAGCTGATGGCGATCATTCAGGACGATGTACGGCGCCTTGACCGGCTGATCACCGACATTGCCGAAGCATCCCGGCTCGACGCCGAGCTGTCCCGCGCGCGGCTGGAACCGATCGATCTCGGCCCGATGATCGAGACGATGCTGCAGGCGCGCGAAATGCGCGGTCCCAATGCGCGCGGCGTCGAGGTCGCCTTCGCCCGGCCGCGCATCGATACCGCCGTTGTGCACGGAGACGAATTCCGGCTCGTGCGCATCATCGAGAACCTGCTCGACAACGCGATTTCCTTCTCGCCCGACAATGGCCTGGTGCAGATAACCGCGACGCGGTCCGGCGGCGAAGTGATCGTTCGGGTCGAAGATCAAGGCCCGGGCGTGCCGGTGGATATGAAGGAGTCGATCTTCCGCCGCTTCACCAGCGTGCGACCGGAGGCCGAGCGCGAACAGGGCCATTCGGGCTTGGGCCTGGCGATCGCCCGCGCCATCGCCGAGGGCCATAACGGCAATCTGGAAGTCGAAACACGCGAAGAACGGCCGGAGGGCGCGGCCTTCATCCTTCGCCTGCCCGCATTGCCGGAGGCCTGAGCGATGCTGCTGCACGCCAGTTGCGTGGGCATCGGCGGACGCGGCGTACTGATCGCAGGACCGTCGGGCGCCGGCAAATCCGATCTTGCGCTGCGGCTGATCGATCGCGGTGCGGTGCTTGTCGCCGACGATCAAGTCCGGCTGACAGCGGTGGACAGCCGCCTGCTCGCGGCTGTACCGGAAACGATCGCGGGCAGGATCGAAGCCAGGGGGATCGGGATCGTCGCCATGCCGTATCAAAGCCCGATGCCGGTGTTCCTGCTGGTCGATCTCGTCGGTGTCGTCGAGCGTATGCCAAAACCAGTGACGCGCGAGTTGTGCGGCGTCCATATCCCGGCCGTCGCGCTCAACTCGTTCGAGGCGTCCGCGCCCGTGAAAGTCGGGTTGGCGCTGAAAGCCGCCGGCCGATGACCGAGCGGTCAGACCCCGAGCGGCTGTTGCTCGTCACCGGCATGTCGGGCGCGGGCAAGTCCACCGCGCTGAACACACTCGAGGATCTGGGCTGGGAAGTCGTCGACAATTTACCGCTGAAGCTGCTCGACCGCTTGCTCGATACGCCGCCAGCCGAAGGCGCCGCGCGCGATCATCGGCCGCTGGCGATCGGCATCGACAGCCGCACCCGCGGGTTCGATGTCGAAGGGGTCGCGAAGCGGGTCGCCCGGCTCCGCCAGCGTGCACAGTACGATGTCGCGATGCTGTTTCTCGACTGCGCCGGGGCGGAGCTCGAGCGGCGTTACGACGAGACCCGCCGCCCCCATCCGCTCGCGACCGACCGCCCGGCGAGCGACGGCATCATGCGCGAGCGCGAACTGCTGGTGCCGTTGCGTCAAGCTGCCGATTACCTGCTCGACACCACCAATCTCAGCCGCGCCGACCTGCAGCACGAACTGCGCGCGCGCTTCGCCGCCGAGCGCGGGGCGGAAACGGTGCTGTCGGTCATGTCGTTCGGCTTCGCGCGCGGGCTGCCACGCAACGCAGACCTCGTGTTCGACATGCGGTTCCTGCGCAATCCGCATTGGGATCGGGAGCTGAAGCCGATGACGGGCCTCGATGCGCCGGTGCGCGACTACATCGCCGGCGATGCGGCCTATGCCCCAGCGCTGGATCAGATCGAGGCGCTGCTGCTGACCCTGGTCCCGCGCTATGCCAGCGAAGGCAAGGCTTATGTGACGGTCGCGTTCGGCTGTACCGGAGGGAGACACCGCTCCGTCCATTGCGCCGAACGGGTCGCTGGCCGGTTGCGCGAGGCGGGATTTTCGCCCACGGTCACGCATCGCGATCTTGCAGCCCCGCCGCGGGATGCGGTCGAAGAGCCGAAGCGCTCGCTGAAGGATTTTGGGACGAAATGATCGGACTTGTGCTGGTGACCCACGGACGGCTCGCCGCCGAATTCATCGTCGCGATGGAGCATGTCGTGGGACCGCAATCGGCGGTGGAAGCGATCTGCATCGGCCCCGACGACGACATGGAAATGCGCCGGACGGACATCGCCAAGGCGATTCGCGGCGTCGATTCGGGCCGCGGCGTGATCGTGCTGACCGATCTGTTCGGCGGCACCCCATCCAACCTCGCCATTTCGCTGATGCAACCGGGCAAGGTCGAAGTGATCGCCGGCATCAACCTGCCTATGCTGATCCGCCTGGAAGGCGCCCGCCGGACGATGAACGTGAAGGACGCGGTCGCCGCCGCGCGCGAGGCAGGCCGCAAATATATCTCCGTCGCGTCCGAAGTTCTCGGCGAGGCGGCATGAGCGAAATCGCCCGTACCGTCCACATCACCAACAAGCGCGGGCTGCACGCGCGGGCAAGCGCCAAGTTCGTGACGCTGGCGAGCGGGCTTCCGGCCAAGGTCGAAGTCCGCAAGGACGGCGCGAGCGTGACAGGTACATCAATCATGGGGTTGATGATGCTGGGCGCGGCGATGGGCGACACGATCGAAATCTGCGCCTCGGGCGACGGTGCCGAGGATGCCGTCGCCCAGCTCGCCGGGCTGGTGGAGAATAAGTTCGGCGAGGATTGATCCTGTTATGATCCGCCAGATCACCGGCTTTTCCAACGAAACCGTCAAGCGGGTGCGAAGCCTGCGCGACAAGAAGCACCGCAAGCGCGAAGGGCTTTTCCTAGCCGAAGGGCTGCGCATCCTGACCGAGGCGCGCGACGCAGGCGCGCTGCCCGAAATCCTGTTCTTCTCTCACGACGGCGCCGGGCATCCGCTGGCGCAGGGCCTCATCACCGCGACCGAGCACGCCGGCGGCGATGTTATCGAGACGACGCCCGACATCCTCTCCAAGCTTTCCGGCAAGGATAATCCGCAAATTCTGATCGGCGTCTATCGCGACCGGCTGACCCCGCTGGAGCAGCTCAATCGCAGCGCCTCGGGCATCTGGCTGGTCGCGCAGGCGCTGCGCGACCCGGGCAATCTCGGCACCATCTTGCGCACCGGTGATGCGGTCGGCGCGGGCGGGCTGATCCTGGTCGATGATTGCGTCGATCCCTTTTCGGTCGAGGCGGTGCGGGCGAGCATGGGCGCCTTGTTCACGCAGCGGATCGCGACCACACGGTGGGATGGGTTCGCGTCGTGGCTGCGGAGTGGTCCCGGCCAGCTGATCGGCACCAGCCTGCGCACCGAGATCGACTATCAGGCGCCGCGCTACGCCTCTCCCACGTTCATCCTGGTCGGCAACGAAGCCCAGGGCCTGCCAAAGGCCTATGAGGATGAATGCGACGTGCTGGTGAAAATGCCGATGCTCGGCAAGGCCGACAGCCTGAATGCCGCTATCGCGACGGCTGTCATGGCCTATGAAGTGCTCAACCAGCGCCGCACGCGCTAGACGCTCAGGCCGCCGGACTGCGCGACAGCGCGGTTCATTTCCTGTAGCTTGTGGCGAAGCGCCGTCGCGAAGCTCAGCTCGACGGCGTGCCGCACATCGTGGTGCGCATCGAGATAGAGCCGGAGCGTTTGGGCAGGGGCGCACCACATGCGCGATGCGCGGGCCAGCGTCACCGTCGCACTGGCGGTTTCGCCGGAGAGAACGGTCACCTCGCCGATCAGGTCGCCCGCCATCAGCCGGCCCACCTGTTTACCGCCGCTGGTCACTCTCGCCTCCCCGTCCGCGATGTAGAACAGGTGGGTGACCGGCTCCGCCTCCCGGATCAGCGCCTCGTCTGCCTGCCCCGTCAGCCAGAAACCCTGATCCAGGAAATGACGCGCGCGGGCGCGCGGCAGGCCTTTCAGCAGCGCGCCAAGCATCGGTTCCTCGTCGGGCGTGAAACGCACCGCCGCGTTGCTGCGCGCGAACTGAAGCAGCAGCACCAGATTCACGAGCAGCAGCAGCAAATTCCAGAACAACGCCCAAGGCTGGAAACTGAAAACGCCGCTTGCGAAAATGCCCGCGACCGCCGCGGCGGCGACACCGATCCGCACCCGCACCAAACGTGCCGGCAGCATTGCCGCGACCAGCAACAGGTATTGAAGATGGCCCATCGCCCAGGCCAGGCTCGAGGAAGGATCGCCGCTCATACTGCCCCCGTGACTTGCCGTTCCTTATGCGCGTTGGTCGCTAAACCGACAATATCTGTCGCGAAATGATCGCAGCGGGTTGCCAGCGCAGCCCTGTTCTCGCATAAGAAAATCAAAGAAATCGGCGGGTCGCGACGCCGGAACAGGGATTTCTTCAGGGGGCTGCGCGCGAATGAACGGGGTAATTGCCAGCCTTCGCCCGCGCCTCGCCGCCGGGCTGGCGCTCTGCCTTTGCGTGGCGCTCGCGATCGCCGCGCTGTTCATCGCTGTCGCCACGCCCTCTTCCACCGCCAAGGCCGCGCCGGGCGATTCGGCCCAGCATCTTGGCGTCGCGACCTGCTCGGGTTCGACCTGCCACGGCCGTCAGGAAGGCGACGGCAAGGTCGTCCGCCAGGACGAGATCAAGCTGTGGCAGGAGGAGTCCTCCGCTGGCGGCGCCCATTCCCGCTCGCTGCGCCTGATAACGGGCGCACGGGGTCAAGCGATCGCCGCACGGCTCGGCATCGGCGATCCTGGCAGCGCGCAGATGTGCCTGGGATGCCATGTCGACAATGCCGCCAGTCGCGGCCCGCGCTTCCAGAAAGGCGACGCGATCGGCTGCGAGGCTTGTCACGGCGGCGCGCAGAACTGGCTGCAATCGCACTATAGTGTCGGCGCGAGCCATGCGCAGAACGTCGCGCGCGGCATGGTGCCGCTCGAAAGCCCGAAGGTGCGCGCGGCGGTCTGTCTCGACTGCCATTACGGTGCGGCCGGGCCGGGCCAGTTCGTCAATCACAGGATCATGGCCGCGGGTCACCCGCGCATCTCTTTCGAGCTCGATCTGTTCTCGACCTTGCAGCAGCATCATAGCGAGGACGGCGACTATGCCCGCCGGAAGGGCAAGACCGATGATGTCCGGCTGTGGGCGACTGGCCAGGCGATGGCGCTGGAGCGTGCGCTGACGCTGTATGCCACGCCACGGATCGGCACCGAAGGCGTGTTTCCCGAATTCTACTTCTTCGACTGTCACACCTGCCATCGCCGCATTTCCGACGAGCCCGGTGCGCGGCCGACCAATCTTGCCAATCCCGGCCGCCCGATCCCGGACGGCATGCCTGCCTTCAACGACGAGAACATGATCATGCTCTCGGCGGCGGCCCGCGTGATCGCGCCCGATCTGGGTCGCCGGTTCGATGCCGATGCCCGCGCATTCCATGCCGCGCTGGCGAGCGACCGCCCGGCTGCGGTCGCCGCTGCCGCGCGGCTGCGGGAGACGGCAAGCGCGATGGCCGACGCCTTCTCACGCCGCTCATTCGGCCGTGCCGAGACCTTCGCGATCATCGACTCGATAGCCGGCGAAGCGATCAGCTCCCGTTTCACCGACTATGAAGGCAGTGTGCAGGCGGTGATGGCAGTCGATACGCTGCTGAATTCACTGGTGAATGCCGGGATCGTCAATGGCGCCGCCGCTGGCTCGATCCGCGCCGAGATCAATCGCGCCTATGCCGCGGTCAAGGAACCCAACAGCTATCGCCCGCTCGAATTCCGCCGCGCGCTCGGCGGGGCGGCGCGGACAATTCGGACACTGCGTTGATGCGTAAAGGTTCGTTGCTTTCCACGTGCGGCGCAGCCGCGCATCGCTCCACCGGAGCCCTGGCGGCCCTGGCATTGATGCTGAGCGGCTGCGGCGGCGGCAGCAATTCGCCCTCGCCGGCCGCGACCCCGCCGCCAACGCCCGCCCCGACCGCCGTTTATTCGGTGCCGGCTCAGGAAGCGCTGACGCTCGCCGACGTTCAGCGGATCATGGCGCAAGGCGTTGCGGAGGCGAAGGCCAGCAAACGCCCGGCCGTGATCGCGGTCGTCGACCGGGTCGGCAACGTACTCGGCATTTTCCGCATGAACGGATCGCCGCAGAACCTGACTGTCGCGTCGGCGCCTGACGGAAGCAAAACCGACCTGCAGGGCATGGTGATTCCCGCCGAGGGCGGCGCGATCGCGAAGGCTATCACCGGCGCCTATCTTTCTTCCGGAGGCAATGCGTTCTCGACCCGCACGGCAAGTCAGATCGTGCAGGAGCATTTCCCGCCCGCGCCCAACGCCGTCGGGCTGGAAAGCGGCCCGCTGTTCGGCGTGCAGTTCAGTTCGCTGCCTTGCTCCGACCTCAACACGCGTTTCATCGCGAATGGCGGTCCTGCCGCGCTGATCGGACCGAAGCGTTCGCCGCTCGGCCTCTCGGCGGATGCCGGTGGTTTCCCGCTGTACAAGAATGGCGTCCTTGTCGGCGGCGTCGGGGTCATGGCCGACGGCGTCTATGATTTCGATCCGGACATCACCGATACCGAGGGCCTGGACGAGGAATATATCGCGCTCGCGGCCACGTCCGGTTTCGAAGCGCCCGAAGAAATACGCGCCAATCGCATCAATATCGACGGCACCTCGCTGCGCTACAGCGATGCCGTGCCGTCCGGCCTCAGGGCCGATCCTGCCAGCGCGCCGCCCTATTCGGCGATTATCGGCATCGAGGGTTCACTCGCACCCGTGCGCGACTATGTCGACCTGTCTCTCAGAGCCGGTGCCGCCTATGGCACCGAGTCGTCCGGAATCCGCAAGGCGACGGCGGCCGAATTCGACAATCCGGATGCATTCATCCTGACGGACGGCTCGGGTGCCAACCGCTACCCGATCCGCGCCGGCACCGATGGCGGCGCAATCGGGCAGCCGCTGACCGCCGCCGAAGTGCGCGCGGTTCTGGAAGAAGCGTTCAAGATCATGAGCCGGGCGCGGGCGCAGATCCGCCGCCCCCTGGACAGCCGCGCTCAGGTCTCGATCTCGGTCGTCGACACTTATGGCAACGTCCTCGGCATCGTCCGCGCGCCCGATGCGCCGGTCTTCGGCATCGATGTCAGCCTGCAGAAGGCCCGCACGGCGACCTTCTTCTCGAACCCGCTCGCCGCGCAGGAATTGATGGCGGCGACCCAGCCCGAAGTCGCGCAATTCGTGCAGCGGCTTCGCGATTTCCTGGGCGACCAGACGGCCATGACCGGCAAGACGGCGTTCACCGACCGCGCTAACGGCAATCTGTCGCGCCCCTATTTCCCCGACGGAGAGGTCGGGCGTCCCAACGGCCCGTTCGGGCGGCCCATCCAGCAGTTCAACCCCTTCTCGACGGGGCTGCAGTCGGCGCTGATCAAGCCCAACGTCGATGAGCATGTCGCCTATCTGATGCTGAATGCGCCGATCGACACGCCGCCGCGCTGCACGAAGCTCCAGGACATCACGCCGATGCACAACCGGCTATCCAACGGCATTCAGATTTTCCCCGGATCGGTGCCGATCTACCGCGGCACGACGCTGGTCGGCGGGATCGGGATTTCGGGCGACGGCATCGACCAGGACGACATGGTCAGTTTCCTGGGCCTCGCCAATGGCGGCAAGCGCGTGGGCTCGATCAGTCATGCGGCGCCGGAAATGCGCGCGGACCGGATTGTCGTGAAATTGCAGGACGGCCGCGAAGTCCGCCTTCGCTATGTCAACTGCCCGTTCGCGCCATTCCTCGACACGCCCGACCAGAATGTGTGCCAGGGCATATGATGGGCGGCGCCTCTCTGCTGCCGATCGCGCTCATGCTGGCGGCGCAGGCCGAGCCACCGCCACCGCCGCCCGAAGCGATGCCGGAAGCGGCCGGGCAGCCCGCGTCCGAGCCGCAAGATGTGGAAGAACCGGACACCGGCATCATAGACGGCCGTCGCCGCCCCGGTGTCACCCAGCGCGAACTGCCGGACAAGGTCATCCAGGACAATCCGGGCGCTCTCCGCCCGCCACCGCCGGAGGCGTTTCCGGCGAATGAATTTCCGGTGCCGGACCGCTGGCGGCTGATCGAGACGCTGGGCCTCGTCAGGCAGAACGTGCTCGATCCCTATCACCAGAACACCTACAAGGGCGACCGGCCGATCTGTATCCCAACCGACGAGGAGCAGGATCGCCGCCACCAAGCCGGCCAGAAGCGCTGCGCCACGCCGAAGGTGTTGGGCCTGAAAGGCGAGGATTGGTTTTTCACGATCAACGCCGCGTCCGACACGGTGGTCGAACCGCGCAGCTTCCCGATCCCGGTCGGGGTTCAGACCACGAACCGGCCCGACAGCAACAACGTGTTCGGAAAACCCTACAGTCTTGTCCTGTCGCAGACGTTCATCGGCGGCTTCTCGCTCGTGAAGGGCTACACGGCCTATAAGCCGCCCGAGATCGAGTACCGGGTCAGCCTCGCCTATAATATCAACTATGTGACAGTGCCTGAACGGCGGGTGTTGTTTGTCGAGCCGTCGCGCAAGCCGCGCCGTCTCGACCAGTTCCTGGGTGTGCAGGAACTCTTCATCGACAAGCATCTGCGGAACACGTCGGACCGCTATGATTTCGACTCGATCCGCATCGGCATCCAGCCGTTCCAGAGCGATTTTCGCGGTTTCCTGTTCAACGATCAGCAGCTCGGCGTCCGCCTGTTCGGCAGCCGCGACAACAACCGTTTCCAATATAATCTCGCGGCCTTCTGGCGGCTTGAGAAAGACACGAACTCCGGCCTGAACTCGGTCGTTCAGCGCCCGCGCGACGATTTCGTGTTCGTCGCCAACGCCTATCTGCAGGACTTTCCCGTGCCGAGCTTCACCAGCCAGGCGACCGTCGTGTACAATCTCAACCGCGAGCAGAAGCGGATCGAGATCGACGATAACGGTTTTCCGGTTCGCCCCGCTTTGCTGGGCGATCTGCGCGGGCGCGAATATGACGTCGTCTATGTCGGCTATAATGGCGACGGCCATTTCGGCCGGATCAACCTGACCGTTTCCGCCTACGGAGCGTTCGGCGAGGACCGGAACAGTTTCTTCACATCGCGGCCCGCCAAGATCCAGGCCTATTTCGTCGCCGCGGAGCCGAGCATCGATTTCGACTGGATCCGCGTCCGCCTTTCCGCGCTTTACGCGAGCGGCGACAAGAACCCGTACAACAACACCGAAGGCGGGTTCGACGCGATCTTCGAGAATCCGGTCTTTGCCGGCGCCGACACCAGCTATTGGATCCGTCAGACCATTCCGTTCGCCGGCGGCGGCCGCGCGGTCGGGCTCAACGGCCGCAACGGTGTGCTGAACTCGCTTCGTTCTTCCAAGGAACAGGGACAGTCCAACTTCAACAATCCCGGCACGATCCTGGTCGGCGCGGGGGCCGACTTCGACGTGACGCCGACGACCAGACTGACGCTCAACGCCAACCATCTCTGGTTCGCGAACACGGCGACTCTGCAGGCGCTGCGGGTCGAAGGCTCGATCCCGAAAGCGATCGGCTACGACCTTTCGGCGGCGGGGACCTGGCGGCCCAAGGCCAATCAGAACCTCGTCTTCCGCCTGTCGGGCGCAGTGCTGCAGCCCGGTGACGGCTTCAAGGACCTGTTCGGCAGCGCTCCGCGCGACCACCGTTTCTATTCCGTCCTCCTGAACGCGATCCTGACCTACTGATGCGCGCGCTCTCCGCCTTGATCGCCTCGCTGGTGCTGCTGATCGCGGCGTTGATCGGTCCCGGACTGATCGCCTCCTCGGCGGAAAAGCCGATCGCGCGAACTTACCCCTTCTTCCCGCCCGCGCCGCGAGACCGTTCACCCGACGACATGGCGGCGCAGAATGCGGGCTGCATCGGCTGTCACACCGCGTCGGATCAACCGACGATGCACGCCACCCCCGCCGTTGCGCTCAGCTGCGTCGATTGTCACGGCGGCACGCAAGTCAGGGACGCGATCGATCCGCAATGGCGGCATGACGACCCGCGCTACGTGGCGCTGCGCGACAAGGCGCATGTGCTGCCGCGTTATCCGGAAAGCTGGCACTGGCCGTCATCGGCCAATCCGCAGCATGCCTACACGCTGCTGAACCGGGAGAGCCCCGAATATATCCGCTTCGTGAACCCGTCCGACTACCGCGTAGCGCGCGAAGCTTGCGGCGCCTGCCACATGGAAATCATCGGGGCGGGCGAGCGGTCAATCATGGCATCGGGCTCAATGTTTTTCGGCGGCGCTTCCTACAATAACGGCATTGTCCCGTTCAAAAACTACGTCATCGGCGAAGCCTATACCCGCACGGGCGAGCCGGCCAAGATCATGTCGCCGGGCAGCCCGCACGGCACGGTCACCGATGCCCAGAAAAGGCGCGGCGCCCTTCCCGTGCTCTACCCGCTCCCGGCTTGGACGGTGATTCCGCCCGCCGACATCTTCCGCGTGTTCGAACGCGGCGGCCGCAACATCTCGTCTGGCTTCGCCGAAATCGGAATCCCGAATTCAACCGGTTTGATCCAGCGCCTCGACGAACCGGGCCGGCCCGACCTCAAGCAATCCAATCGTGGCCCCGGGACGGGCCTGCGCGTCGCGATCCCGGTGCTCAATATCCACAAGACGCGCCTCAATGACCCGTTCATGTGGTTCATGGGCACCAACGACCAGCCGGGCGACTATCGCAATTCCGGCTGTGCGGGCTGCCATGTCGTCTATGCGAACGACCGCGAACCGCGTCACAGTCTCGCCTATGCGAAATTCGGCCGCGACGGACAGAGCGCGACCGTCGATCCGACGATCGCCGACAAGATGGAGCACGGCCCGGTGCCGAGCCACGGCGCGGTGAAACCCTATGGCGAGGAGACGAAGGAAAAGGGCCACCCGATCGCCCACGCCTTCACCCGTGCGATCCCGACCGCTCAGTGCATGAACTGCCACATGCACCAGCCGAACGTCTTCCTGAACTCGTTCCTCGGCTACACGATGTGGGACTATGAGTCCGACGCGCCGGTCATGTGGCCGGGGCCGGAGAATAAGGCGCCCAAGCCGGCCGGCATGAGCGACGAGGAATACGCCAAGCGCTTCAAGGAGCAGCATTATCCGACCGCGGAACAGGTCCGCGCGGTCAATGAGCGCAACCCCGAAGCCGCCGCCGCGCGGGGGCTATGGGGCGACCTTGAGTTCCTGAGGAACGTCTATGACCTGAACCCAATCCTCAAGGACACCCAGTTCGCCGACTATCATGGCCACGGGTGGAACTTCCGCGCGATCCTGAAGCGTGACCGCGAAGGCAATCTGCTCGATGCGGACGGTGGCAAGGTTTCTCCCGACGACCCCGAGAAATGGCGCAAGGCCGGCGAAGGCAAATTCGTCGAGCCCGGCACCAATCCCGGCAAGACCGTCCACATGATGGATATCCATGCCGAAAAGGGTATGCAGTGCGCCGATTGCCACTTCAGCCAGGACAGCCACGGCAACGGCCTGATCTATGGCGAAGTCGCAAACGCGATCGAGATCGGCTGCAAGGACTGCCACGGCACGGTCGACAGCTATCCGACGCTACTCACTTCCGGGCCAGCCGCGCCGCCCAAAGGCAATAATCTCGCACTGATCCGCAACGCCGACGGCCAGCGCCGCTTCGAATGGACCACGGACGATCACGGCCAGCGGGTGCTGATCCAGCGGTCTATCGTCGACCCGAAGCTGGAGTGGCGGGTCAGCATGGTCAAGGACTCGGTCGACCGCGGCTCGACGCATTTCAACGCCAAGGCCGCGCGGGCCAAGCTGATGTCGGTGAAGGGTGCTGAGAGCGGCCGCTTCACCTTCGGCACAGGCGTCGCCAAGGCTGACCGGGCGCATGGCGATGACAAGCTCGCCTGCTTCACCTGCCATCTCTCCTGGACCACGTCGTGCGGCGGCTGCCATTTGCCGATCGAAGCGAACTGGAAAACCACGCTCCACAAATATGAGGGCGAGGAGACGCGCAATTTCGCGACTTACAACCCGCAGGTCGCGCGCGACGACATGTTCCAGCTGGGCAAGCATCAGACGACCAAGGGCGCGATCATCGCGCCGGTGCGTTCATCGTCCGCGCTGATCCTGAGTTCGACCAACCTGAATCGCGAGCGCATCTATATCCAGCAGCCGCCGATCTCGGCGGCCGGTTTCTCGAGCCAGGCTTTCGCGCCCCACTTCCCGCATACCGTGCGCAAGACCGAGACCAAGACCTGCTCGGACTGCCACTTGTCGGCCAATGACGACAATAACGCGATCATGTCGCAGCTGCTGCTGCTCGGCACCAACTTCGTGAACTTCGTCGGCATGAACGCCTGGACCGGCCTGGAAGGCGGGTTCGAGGCCGTGCGCGTCACCGAATGGGACGAGCCGCAGGCAGTGATCGGCTCCTATCTCCACCGCTACGCATATCCCGATTTCTACAAGCTGCATGTGGATCGGAACGGCCGCGAGCTGAAGGATTGGGTGCGGGGCCAGCGCTTCGATGGTGACCTGTCCGGCGAAACCAAGTCGCCCGAGCTGTTCCGCAATGTCGTCAAAGGCACGGTCGACCGGGTCGGATGCCTGCAACTGCGCGGCGAATATATGTATGTCGCTGAAGGCAAAGGCGGTTTTCGCGTCTATGACGCCGCCTCGATCGGCAACAAGGGCTTCTCCGAGCCGGTTGTTAATGCGCCCTTCTCCGGCCTCGGCCACGACACGCATGTCGCCAGCACCAACGCCACCTGCGTCGCGCTGCCGACCAACCAGCCGATAAACCCGCTCCGCAACACCAAGGAAATGCGGGAGATGAACGAGGAGCAGGCGTTCCATCCCATCTACAGCTATGCCGTGGTGACGGACGCACGGGAGGGCCTGATCCTCGTCAATATCGAGACGATGGCCGACGGCGAGTTCCGCAACAATTTCCTGAAGCGTACCGTCACCTGGAACCCAGACGGCGTGCTGAACGGCGCCCGCCACGTCACGCTCGCAGGGCATATCGCGTATGTGACGACCACGCGCGGGCTGGCCGTGGTCGATCTCGACGATCCCAAGCATCCGAGGCTCGCCGCCGAAGTGCCGCTGCAGGACGCCCGCGCGTCGGTCATCCAGTTCCGCTATCTGTGGGTCAGCGACCGTGACGGCGTGAAGCTGTTCGACGTGACCAATATGCGCGCGCCGGTCCCGCTCCCGTCCGGCACGATCCCGCTCGCTGATGCGCGCAAAATGTATATCGCGCGCACCTATCTTTATATCGCCGGCAAGGGCGACGGGCTGGTGATTGCCAACGTCACGCGGCCAGCAGCGCCCATGATCTACCGCAAGGAGACATTCGGCGGGCAGCTGAACGACGCAGAGGACGTGATCGTCGGTTCCACAAATGCCTCGCTCTTCGCCTATGTCGCGGACGGGCGGAACGGGCTGAAGGTTATCCAGCTGACCAGCCCGGCGAGCCAGCCCAATTTCTACGGCTTCAGCCCCGCGCCGATGCCGGAGCTGATCGCCTGGGCGAAAACGCCGTCGCCCGCGCTCGCGCTCAGCAAGGGTCTCGATCGCGACCGCGCCGTCGACGAGGAAGGCGGCCAGATCGCGGTCTTCGGCCGCCTCGGCTCCCGTCCGTTCACGCGGGGCGAAATGGAAAAACTCTTCCTCGGCCCGCGCGGCATTCCATACAAGGTGCTCGACACGCCGGACATGCGCGATTGGCTGGACTGAACCCCCGCCTGCGATAAGATATAGGGATGCAAGCGGTTTTCGCCTTCCTTTTGGTGTCCGGGTCCGCTGCCCAGGCGCAGAGCAGCGACACGATCAATGTGATCGGCCGCAAGCCCGAGGACGTGCGTCGGGAGGCGCAGAATTTCGTCCGCGCAGTCGGAGTGGCCGAGGAGCCTGTCGCGCGCTGGATCGACCCGGTCTGCCCCGAAGTGCTGGGCGTCGCCCCTGACATCGCCGCGCGCGTCGTCGGGCGCATCCGCCGCATCGCCAAGGAAAGCGGCGTTCGCGCCGCCAAGCCGAAATGTGAAGGAAATCTGCTGGTCGCGTTCGTTCAGAACGGCGCCGATGTGGTGAAAACGGTCGCCAAGCGTTCGCAGAACCTGTTCAAGGATGTCAGTCCACAGCAGCGCGAATGGCTTTATGCCGGCGCACCGCCGGTCCGCTGGTGGCATGCGACCCAGACCCGCACGCGTGACGGCATGCGGGACAATGGCAACGACGCACCCGCCAGCGGCATGGCGCGGTCCGATGGCCCAGGCGGGGTGCCGCTGGCTGGCGACGTGCACTTTCAATACCGCTCCAGCTTTGCCAGCACCCAGGTCGTCCGCGCGATCCGCTTCGCGACCGTGATTGTCGATGTCGATAAAAGCGATGGCAAAGGCCTGGACAGCGTGGCCGACATGGCAGCGCTGGTCGGCCTTGCCGAGGTGGGCCCGAGCGAGCCGCCGCCGTCAGGTTCGATTCTCAGCCTGTTCAAGCCGGACGGCCCGCGCGAACTGACAATGCTCGACACCAATTTCCTGCGCGCGCTCTACAAGCTTCCGCTGGATCGCACGGCGTTGGCGCATCGCGGCCTGCTGGTGAAAGGCCTGATCGCGCCCGTCGACAAATGATGTTGAGAGCAAGTGCCGGGACGCGCCGGCGATCCGTCGCGACCATATCGGATGGCGATCAAAAGGAGCGTCCGATGACCGAGCTTTTCGAAACGACAATCCCCTCGCCTGTCGGCGATCTGCGCCTGGTCGCAAGTGACGCGGGCCTGGTCGCGATCTTGTGGGAGGATGACGATCCGGCACGCGTCCGCCTCGGTCCGACCGCCGAACAGTCGCATCATCCAGTTCTTGCCGAAACAGCGCGACAGCTTCGCGCCTATTTCGCGGGCGAACTGAGCGTCTTCGACCTGCCATTCGATGCCCGCGGCACCGATTTCCAGAAGTCGGTCTGGGCCGAGCTCGCGAGTATCCCGTTCGGCGAGACCCGCAGCTATGCCGACCTCGCTCGCGCGATCGGCCGCCCGACCGCGACCCGCGCGGTGGGCGCCGCCAATGGTCGCAACCCGCTCTCGATCGTCGTCCCCTGCCACCGTGTCATCGGCAGCAACGGCGCCCTCACCGGCTTCGCGGGCGGACTCGAGGCCAAGAGGACGTTACTGGCGTTGGAGCAAAGCTGAGGGATTGGTCCCGTGGCGGCCGTTAGCGAACCCGCGGTTTGCGTCCGGACCGGCGGAAGTCCACCGGCGTCATGCCGGTCTCCGCCTTGAACGCGCGATTGAACGGGCCGATCGATCCGAAGCCGCAGTCGAGCGCGATCGTCAGCACTGGCAGCCTGTCAAGCGACGCGTCGGCGAATTTCCGCTTCGCCGCCGCGATGCGGACATGATTGATCATGTGGTTGAAGTTGCGAAAGCCCAGCCCGCCCGTAATGCATTGGGTCACTTTATAGTCTGCCTCGCCCAGGCGGTGCGCCACATCGGCGACCCTTAGGTCGGACAAGGTATAAACCGCTTCATCGCTGATGAGTGCGGCCAGCCGCTCGCCCAGGCCGCTCTGGTCGGTGGTCGTCTGGCGCCGTTTCTCGCCGCGCTTTTCCAGCAAGGGATTGTCACCGCGATATCGAAGCGCCAAGCCCGTTCCCACAAGCGCCAGTCCGGCGCATGCGGCCTTGATCATACTGCCCCAGGCATCGACGGCGCTGCCGGGGGAAGCGCCATCAATGCCGATTACCGCAATCGTCAGCAGCATCGCATAGCCGCCGGCGAAAACAGTACGAAATCGCAACTCGGCAGGCGCGATTCCGCGATGGATACCCTGCAGCGGCTCGACCATTGCAAGCAGCAAAAGCGTGGAACTTACCAGCGTTTCCGCATTGACTACCATTCTGGCAACCGGCGTCGTGCGGTTCCCGTGAAAATGCAGGAATGTTTCGGCGGCGACGAGCGCCAACACCAGTGCCAGCGGCCAGATCGGCCGTCGCACTTCCGGCATACGAAACAGTGCGCGCGCCAGAAGCCATGACCATCCGCAGGTCGCGCTGCCCGCGATGGATAACAGGTCCGAGGTCAGGCCGAACTTGTCGCCCAGGAGCCGTGCGAGACAGAATGAAGCTGCGGCACCGATGAACAGGGCGCCATACAATCGCGTGGCCGGGACCTTTCGATCGATGGCCGGCGAGTCGGCCGCAGGCTGCGCGTGGACCCCGTGCGCGATGTGCACCATCATCGGCCTTCCCCCACAAAATGTAATCTCAGAAAACTATGGCCGATTTCCAAATCGGCGAGACTGCCATCGTCAACCGCTTCACCCGACCGCCAGCAAGAGCTTGCGCGGGAGGTGCTACGAGTGATGAGTATATCGGAAACAGCAACGGAAAGCGGCGCGATAGGTGACTTGACGCTGCGTCGATCGGCCAGCGCGTGGTTCCTCGTGGCGGCCGTGGGCCAGATCGGGTTCGTTGTCATGATCCTGGTGCATTACGGCAGTAACACGGTGTCGGGCAACCTCGCCCGTTGGAACGACAAGCCGCTCATCAAAGGCTATATCCCGGGCGACACCGCCGGCAACGTCATGTTCGCCGTGCATGTCCTGCTCGCCGCGGTCGTAACCCTTGGCGGGCTCACACAGCTCGTGCCGGCGATCCGCGAGCGCGCGCCGTGGCTGCACCGCTGGAACGGCCGGCTGTTCTTCATCCTCGCATTGCTGATGGCGATCGGCGGGCTGTGGCTGACTGGGGTGCGCCAGACCTACCTTTCCCCGATCTCCGGCATCGCGGTTTCGATCAACGGCCTGCTGATCCTGATATTCACCGCCATGGCGTGGCGACTGGCTGTCCGCCGTCGGTTCGCCGCCCATCGCCGCTGGGCGATGCGCGCCTTCATGGTGGTGAGTGGCGTCTGGTTCCTGCGGGTCGGAATCATGGCGTGGATCATAAGTGCCGGCCGCCTGGGAATGAACAGAACCATGTCCGGCCCGGCCGATATGGCGCTGCAATTCGGCTCATACCTGGTCCCCTTGGCGATGCTGGAGGCCTATTTCCAAGCGCAGCGCAGTGGCGATGCGACCGTGAAACGCCTTGTCGCGGGGGCGATCCTACTGATGACCGGCGTCACCGCGATCGGCGTCTTCGGCACGATCGCGTTCATGTGGCTGCCGTACATGATATAAGGCGAGCTAAGCGAGGAATGGCGGCGATTGGCGCACCCAAGAGGATTCGAACCTCTGGCCTCTGCCTTCGGAGGGCAGCGCTCTATCCAGCTGAGCTATGGGTGCGTGGCCGCGCGCTTAGCAGGCCGCGCCCCGCTGTCCAAGCCTTTCGCTTACCGTTTCCTTGGGGCCGGCGTGATCGGCTGGAACGGCGCCAGGCCGCAGCTCGCGCCACGCATCGGCGGGGTCGAGCCTTGCAGCACGGTGATGATGTCCTGCGCGCAGAGCTGGTTCAGCGACGTCGCGTAAGTGAAGCGCTGCTCGAAACCCAGTTGCGGGCAACGCTGCGGCAACACCACGCGGTAGGTGCTGCGCGAGCCGTTGCCGAAATCGATCACCCGGTCGCTCAGCACCCGGCTGTTGCGGATCGACATGAGCGGCACGCAGCTCCTTGCGGGCCCGGCGACCTTGGCGCCGTCACCAAAAGTCTGGCCGTCGGCGGACAGTTCGGCGGCCGCCTCGTTCTTTGGGTCGCGGGCGATGAGCTGGGTCGCGGCGAGGCTGGCGGAGACGATGCCGATCGTCGCAAGGACAAGAAACGCGCGCATGAGGACCTCCATGCTTTAGGTGCCGATCATCCTCCTCGCCACGAGTGCCGTCAACCGGGTGCCGGCGTCTTTGGCTTGAACGGGCACAGGTCGGCGACCGCGCAGCGCCAGCATTCTGGCTTGCGCGCCTTGCAAACATAGCGGCCGTGCAAGATCAGCCAATGATGGGCGCCCTGGCGGAATGGCCCAGGCACCCCCTTTTCCAGCCCCTTCTCGACCGCCAGCACTGTCTTGCCGGGCGCAAGCCGGGTGCGGTTGCAGACGCGGAAAATGTGCGTGTCCACTGCGAAGGTTTCCTGGCCGAAGGCGGTGTTCATCACCACGTTCGCTGTCTTTCGGCCGACGCCGGGCAGCTTTTCCAGCGCATCACGATCGGCGGGAACCGCGCCGCCATGATCGTCGATCAGCGCCTGGCTCAGGGCGATCACATTCTTCGCCTTGGTATTGAACAGGCCGATCGTCTTGATGTGCTGTTTCAAAGCCGCCTCGCCCAGCGCCACCATCTGTTGCGGCGTCGTCACTTTGGCGAACAAGGCACGCGTCGCCTTGTTGACGCCGGCATCGGTTGCCTGGGCGGACAGCACGACAGCGACCAGCAGCGTGTAGGTGTTGACGGATTCAAGTTCGGTTTCGGGCGACGGGTTCTCCTCGGCCAGCCGCCGGAAGAACTCGAAAATGTCCGCGCGCTTCACAAGCCGAGCATTTCCGCCATCGTGTAGCGCCCCGAACCGCGCCCGCTCAGCCACAGCGCCGCCTTGACGGCACCGCGTGCGAAGATGGCGCGGCTTTCCGCGCGGTGGCCGAGTTCGATCCGCTCGCCCTCGCTCGCCAGCACGACCATGTGATCGCCCGCGACCGATCCGCCGCGCAGGGACGCGAAACCGATCGCCCCCTCGACGCGCTTGCCATTGCGATCATGCGCTGGAGCGTAGAGCGCGATCCCCCGCCCCGCTGCCGCCGCCCGGCCCAAGAGCAACGCAGTGCCGCTCGGCGCGTCGATCTTGTGGCGATGGTGCATCTCGACGATCTCGATGTCCCAGTCCGGCCCCAGCCGCGCCGCTGCCTGCTCCACCAGCGCCGCCAGCACGTTCACGCCCAAAGACATGTTGGCCGATTGCAACACCGGGATCTGCGTCGCGGCCGTGTCGATCAGCGCCTGATGCGACTCGCCGAGGCCAGTCGTGCCGATCACCAATGGACGGCCATGACGGCGGGCGGCGTCGAGATGACCGGCCAGCGCGTCCGGCACGGAGAAGTCGATCAGCACGTCGCTCGCCTCCGCCAGCGCACTCGCGCCGGTGAAGGGACCGATCACCGCGCCGTCGCGATCGACACCGCCGGACACCTCCGCGCCGAGCTCCGCTGCGACATCAGCTATCGCGCCGCCCATGCGGCCGGCGGCGCCGAGAATCCCGATCCTTGTCATGGCGGCGACGTTTGGCGATTTTCGCGTGTCCGACAAGCGGCTAAGACGAGTCGCGAGGGGCCAAATATTTGGAGTGCGTTCGATGCGCTATCTGCTGCTCGCCCTCGCGCTGCTCGCGCTCACCTCGTCGGCGCGGGCCGCACCCGATTGGGGGACCGCGCGCGATGTGGAAGTCCGCCTCACCAACTTCGCGTTCACGCCGGACAAGATCGAGCTGAAGGCCGGCCAGCCCTACCGCCTCCATTTGGTCAACGCGGCAAGCGGCAGCCATAATTTCGATGCCGCCCAATTCTTCGCCGCTGCCCAGGTCGCGCCGTCTGATCAGGCGAAGCTCGCCAAAGGCACGATCGAACTCAAGGGCGGAGAGACGGCGGACATCCGCCTCGTCACCCCCGCCGCCGGCAGCTACAAGCTCCGCTGCTCCCACTTCCTGCACTCGACCTTCGGCATGACGGGCGAAATCATGGTGCGGTGAAAGGCGGACTGCAAAACCCGGTCATTCTCACCGGTGCCGGTGTTTCGTCCGAAAGCGGTCTCGCCACACTTCGTGGGCCGGAGGTCTTTGGGAAGGGTGTTGGGTCGAGACTGTATGGCTTTTGTAGTTACATTCGCGCAGCGTAGTGGGGGAATGTCCGAAAACGACCCGTCGCGGACGATGCAGTGAGAAAGCCTCATGAACGAAGAGGAACTTGCGGAGATCGAGCAGCGGTGCGTTCGCGCTACGGCCGGTCCATGGGAGTCTTGTGTTGAAGGCCGCGACTGCACGTCCGGCGAGAGCTTTATCATGACCGGCGGACCCGATCTTTATATCAGTGGTGCAACAACTGCCGATCTGGATTTTATCGCTGCCGCGCGACAAGACATCATCAAGCTTGTTCTCGAAATCCGCCGCTTGCGGGGGGTCGCTGGGTAGCCGCTATCGTCCGTCTTCGACCCAATACAGACTTAGGTCGGAAGTTGCGTGCGCCACATAACCCGCCACCCACGGTCATGTTGTTGCGCTAGAACGAGAATATCACGACCCTGCGTCCCTTGATCGATACCTTGATCACTCCACGACATATCCCAATCATATTCGACGACCGCCGTTGAACCGCGCCTGGTTACAACGTGGTCCGATGTCTGAAAGCGAGTCACGTCCGAGCGGCTCATAAACTCACGACAACTCTCAATCGAGGCGTCCACACCTTCCATCCTGTGCTTTCCACCCGGCGCGACTAAGATCACGTCATCTGCAAGGTAAGCCGACAGATCGGTGAACCGCCGCTCTATCCAGCAACGGTCCATCTCCCCCACAAATGCGATCATATCGTCAGCCATAGAAGCAAGGTGATCCTAAAACGCGCTGAAAGATAGCCCGACGAACGACGGCTTTCCGCAACTTCTTGAACACTAGCGTTCCGGTTCCTAACCGCTCTTAGCGGACATGAGCTGATCGGCTATCGGGCTGTGATGGGTTACATCTCCAATATCGTTGTCCTGACAGGCGCTGGCATCTCCGCAGAGAGCGGCCTTGCCACTTTTCGCGGGCCGGATGGCCTGTGGGAGGGCCACCGGGTCGAGGACGTGTGCACGCCACGGGCGCTCGCGCGCGATCCGGTGCTTGTGCACGCTTTCTACGATGCGCGGCGAGCGAAGCTGGCCGAGGTCCAGCCCAATGCGGCCCATCACGCATTGGCACGGCTCGACGCCGAATGGCGGGGCGAGCTGCTGATCGTCACGCAAAATGTCGACGACCTGCATGAACGCGCCGGCGCCAAACGGCTGCTGCACATGCATGGCGAGCTGAAATCGGCGCTATGCGCCGCATGCGATGATCGAATGCGGTGGGAGGGGCCGATGGGCGGTCACCCGCCCTGCCCGTCTTGCGGCGCCGCCAAGCTTCGCCCCGACATCGTTTTCTTCGGCGAGATGCCCTATGAGATGGAGCGGATCGACGCCGCGATAGCGCGCGCGGATCTGTTCGTCTCGATCGGCACATCCGGTGCCGTCTATCCCGCCGCCGGCTTCGTTCAGACCGCCCGCCACTACGGTGCATGGACGCTGGAGCTGAACCTCGAATCGTCCGCAGGCAGCTATTTGTTCAGCGAAAGCCGGATGGGGCCGGCGAGCGATCTGGTGCCGGCCTGGGTGGATGAAGTGCTTAACCCCAGCCGCGGTTTGTGAGTTTCGTTTCGTCGACTTGAGACAATAGATGCGGCAAATAGACGCCGTATCCATGTTCGCTTGCGCCGCTGAAAGCCGTTCTGTCTCGGCCGACTTCCTTTTGAACGGTCGAGACGAAATGGCGAGTCGCATCTTCTACCAGGAAACCCATTTTGAGACGCTCAGCATCGCCAGCGTTGGGCCAGTGACAGGCCACTTGATGAGCAACCACAAGATAGTCCAGCATTCTAGGACGAAGACCTCTGTACGCTGCAGGCTTATCCAAACCGAAATCGCCGCTAGGCACGTTCGTAAAATATAACCTGCCTTGCTCGATTAGAACCGATGTGGAGATCACCAGTCCTTCCATTCGCTTTTCAGCATGTTCAATCGGCAGACGCTTCCCCGCCTGACGGCATATGATAACAATAGTCTGCAGTGCCTCTATTGCCGATAGGGCCCAAGCTAACACGTCGTCACGTCGTAATTGCTCTGTACGACGGGACAAATACCAGCCGACTAGCCCGCCAGCCGCGACCACTAACGCAATCAGTGCCGATACAACCGCCGCAGTGACTTCAATCGTCAATCTACCCACTCCAAGCCGATGTCCCGATAGACGCCGCGATCCTCGTCCCAGCCGGGCTTTACCTTGACGTGCAGGTATAAATGCACCTTGCGGCCGAGCAGCGTCGCGAGTTCGGCACGTGCGCGTTCGCCGATCGTCTTGATCTGCGCGCCGCCCTTGCCGAGCACGATCGCACGCTGGGTCGCGCGGGCGACGAGGATTTGCTGATGAATCTCGACCGACCCGTCCTCGCGTTCCTTATACTGCTCGGTCTCGACCGCGCTGGCGTAAGGCAGTTCGGCGTGCAGTTGGAGATAGAGCTGCTCGCGCGTCACTTCGGCCGCGAGCATGCGATCGGTGATGTCGGAGACCTGGTCCTCCGGGAAATGCCACGGGCCTTCCGGCATCCGATCGGCCAGCGCCCCCTTCAGGTCGGCGACGCCGTCGCCGGTCTGGGCGCTGACCATGAACACAGCCTCGAAAGCCAACGCGTCGGTCAGCCGCTGGGCGTGGACCAGCAATTTATCCTTCGCTGAGATATCGACCTTGTTGAGCACCAGCAGCTTCGGCTCCGGCCGGCCCTTCAGTTTCTCGACAATATCCATGACCTTGGGGCCAAGCCCGGTCTTGGCATCGACGACCAGCGCGATCAGGTCGGCATCGGTCGCGCCGCCCCAGGCCGCCTGCACCATCGCCCGATCGAGCCGGCGGCGGGCTTCGAAGATGCCGGGTGTATCGACCAGCATGACCTGCGCATCGCCTTCGATCGCGATGCCCATCAACCGGGTGCGCGTGGTCTGCGCCTTCGGGCTGACGATCGCGACCTTCTGCCCGACCAGCGCGTTGACCAGCGTGGACTTGCCCGCATTGGGCGCGCCGACCACGGCGACGAGGCCGCAGCGTTCGCTCATGCCAGTTGCTCCAGCAGCGCCTGCGCGGCAGCCGTCTCAGCTTCCTGCTTCGACGCGCCTTCCGCGCTCGCTTCGCCGGCGCCCTTGATGCTGACGGTGACGGTGAAACGCGGATTGTGCTGCGGCCCTTCGCGCGCCGTGACCGTATAGGCGGGCGGCTTGCGGCGGTGCGCGGCGGCCCATTCCTGGAGCGCGGATTTCGGGTGCTGCGGCGCGCGGAGCTGGAGGTCGAGCCGGTCCTCCCAGCGCGCCTGGATGAAGGCGCGGGCGGCGGCGAATCCATGTTCCAGATACAGCGCCCCGATCAGCGCCTCGACGACATCGCCCAGCACATTGTCGCTGTCGGCCGCGCCGTCGTCTCGCGCCTGCTTGCCGAGCCGCAAATGCGGTCGCAGGCCGATCTCGCGGCCGACCTCGGCGCACACTGCGCCAGAAACAAGTGCGTTCAGCCGCCAGGAAAGCTTGCCCTCGGGTTCGTCGGGATAGCGTTCATACACCCAGCTCGCGATGGTGAGGCCCAGCACGCGGTCGCCCAGGAACTCCAGCCGCTCATAGTCCGATTCCTCGCGGCTGCTGTGCGTCAGCGCGCGCTCATACAGGCTCAGGTCACGCGGGGTCGCGCCCAGTGTCGCTTCGATCCAGTCCGGCAAGTCGGTCACGCTGCGCCAGTGCGGGTGCTTGCCGCCAAGGTCAAGCGTCAGCGCCCGCGATCATCCTCGTCGTCGGGCGGCAGCTGATGGATTTCCCAAGTGTGGTTCTGCACGATCGTAGCTTGCACCGGCCGCCCGTCCGGGTCGAGCGACGGGCGGAAGCGAAAGCGTTCGACGATCAGCCGGCACGTCGTGTCGTCCAGCACCCTCACACCGCTGGAGCGGGTCACGTCGCAACGTGAGACGCGCCCGTCTTCCTCTACCTGAAATTTCACGCCGACCGTGCCGCCCGCGCCTTCCTCACCCGCCGCGCGCGGATAGTCCGAATCCTTGATCCGTCCCTTGATCTGGCGCGGCGGGACCCAGCCGCCACCGCCGTCGCCGTCGCCCTCGCCCCCGGAACCCCGGCCATTGCCCCAGCCGCCGGCACCATAGCCCGGTCCGGGAATGTCGGCGGAGCCGGCCGACGGCGCGCTGCCCACGCCCGCGATCGGCGCGACCGGCAGCGGGTTCGGGGTCGGGACTTTGATCGGCGGGGGCGGCAGCACGATCTGGGTCGGCTCAGCGCGCAGATTGGGCGGCGACGCCTCGCCCTCGGGGCGCGGTGATTTTACTTTGTGCTCGATTTTGGTCCGCGGTTTGGGCGGGTCCGGCTCGGGCAGCAGATCCAGCATCGTCAGCTGTTCAGCCGCCTTGCGCGGCAGGTCGAGGCGCAGCCCGGTCAGCAAGGCATAGCCGATCAGCGCATGCACCAGCGCGACACCCGCGATGGACGTTACACGTTGCCGGCTCCAGCGATCGACTGCGTACATATACGACCCTAACCGCGATCAACGCGTCAGAGCCGCGTATCGCCGCATGCGCCTGAACGACGGCTGAGCCTCATCGGTTCAGATAGTGGAGACCAAGTCCGGGCCGCGGCCAATCCATGCGCACCAGTCGCCCGGTGCCGGATAAAGTGATATAGGCCGTGCGCAGGTCAGGCCCGCCCCAGCAGATATTGGTGGTGAAGGGATCGCCCGTTTCGACGAACTCCACCAGCTGACCGTCGGGGGAGACCACCGAAATCCCGCCCTGGCCGATCGTTGCCACGCAGATATTGCCGCATTCTTCTACCGCCAGGCTATCCAGCCAGCTATTGCCAGCCGGGCGATAGATAAAACGGCCCCGCGACCCCATCGCGCCTTCCGTCGTCTCGATCCGGCCCGGTCCTGCAAGATCGAACGCCCATAGTTTAGCGGTGAAGGTCTCGGCGACATAGACGCGCTTGCCATCCGGTGACAGGCCGATCCCGTTTGGATTCTCCATTGGAAAGACCGCTTCCTCGACGCCGCTGCCATCCGCGCGGGCGTAGAACATGCCGCTCACATCCCGGGAACGATCGAAGGATTTGCCGAGATCGGTGAACCAGAACCCGCCGGCGTCGTCGAACACGATGTCGTTCGGCCCGCGCAACTGGACATCGCCAGCGTGGGTGTAGAGCGTTTCCACCTTGCCGCTGGCCGGGTCGACTCGTTGAATGGAGCCACCTTTCCAGCTTGGCGGAGTGCCGTGCGGTATCAGCAAGCCGCCCTGCTCGGACCATTCAAAGCCGCCATTGTTGCAGACGTAGAGCATCCCGTCCGGGCCAAGCGCGAGGCCGTTCGGCCCGCCGCCGGTCATCGCGACGGTCTCCACCTTGCCGTCGCCCCAACAGCGGCTGATCCGCCCTGCCTCGATCTCGACAAGGACGACGCTGCCGTCCGGCATCGCCAAGGGGCCTTCGGGAAAGCGCAGGCCGCTGGCAATTTCGGTGAAGGTCGGCATTGTTTAATCCCTCCGGCTTGGCTGAGCTTGTCGAAACCCCATTCTTGTTCTTAGGGGGTATGAGAAAGTGCAGGGCTTCGACAAGCTCAGCCAAGCCGGAGTGAAGAAAATGGCCACGGCAACTTACGATGCCGATCTGAAGCTGTTCGTGAACGGCGCGTGGCGCGCGAGCGAGGATCGTGCACCGGTGTTCAATCCGGCGACCGGTGCGACCCTCGCCGAGGTGCCGCTAGCGACCGCGGCCAACCTTGACGAAGCGCTGGAGGCAGCCGACCGGGGCTTCAAGCTATGGAAGGCCACCGATGTCGAGGCACGGGCCGCGATCCTGCACAAGGCCGCCGATCTGGTCCGGGAGCGCACTGACCGTATCGCGACGCTGCTGACGATGGAACAGGGCAAGCCGCTCGGCGAAGCGCGTGGTGAAGTCGCGGGTTCGGCGCAGCTGTTCGATTATTATGCCGAGGAAGCGAAGCGCTCCTATGGCCGCGTGCTCGTGCGCCCCACCGGCCAGCGATCAATCGTGATCAAGCAGCCGGTCGGGCCAGTCGCATCGTTCACGCCGTGGAATTTCCCCGTCTACCTGATGGTCAAGAAGCTGGCGGCGGCGCTTGCAGCGGGCTGTTCGGTGATCGCCAAGCCGCCCGAGGAAACGCCAGGCTGCACCTCCGCGATCATGCAGGCGCTGGCCGATGCCGGGCTGCCGGCAGAGGTGGCGCAGCTGGTCTTCGGTGTACCGGACACGGTGTCGCGTCACCTGATCGCGTCGCCGGTGATCCGCAAGGTCAGCTTCACCGGATCAGTAGCGATCGGGCGGCATTTGATGAAATTGTCGGCGGACGGTCTGAAGCGCGTGACGATGGAGCTGGGCGGACACGCGCCGGTGCTGATCTTCGACGATTGCGATCTCGACCGCACACTCGACATGGTCGTGCCGCAGAAATTCCGGAATGCCGGCCAGGTCTGCGTCTCCCCCACCCGCTTCTACGTGCAGCAAGGGATCTACGACCGCTTCGTGAAGACGTTCGCCGAACGCACCGCCGCCTGGCAGACGGGCAACGGCCTTGAGGCGAGTTCGAAAATGGGTCCGCTCGCCAATCGCCGCCGGCCGGACGCGATCGAGGCGCTGGTCGAGGATGCGGTCGCCAAAGGCGCGAAGCTGGCGGCCGGCGGTGAACGCTTCGGCGAAGGCTATTTCTACAAGCCGACCCTGCTCGCCGATGTGCCGGCCGAAGCGCGGATCATGAACGAAGAACCATTCGGTCCGGTCGCCGTCGCGGCGCCGTTCGCGACCGAGGAGGACGCGATCGAGCAGGCCAACCGCCTGCCCTTCGGCCTCGCCGCTTTCGCCTTCACCGAGAATGGCCGCCGTGCCAACCGGCTGGGCGATCTGATCGAAGCCGGCATGGTTGGCCTCAACACCTTCGCGATCAGCGGCGCCGACACGCCGTTCGGGGGCGTCAAGGATTCCGGCTTCGGCAGCGAGGGCGGGCCGGAGGGCCTCGACAGCTACATGGTCGTCAAAGCGATCCACCAGGCATGAGCAAGCGCACCGGCGGCCGCATCCTGGTCGACAACCTCGTGGCGCAGGGCTGCGACCGCATCTTCACCGTGCCGGGCGAAAGCTTCCTGGCCGTGCTCGATGCGCTGCACGACACGCCGAGCATCGATCTCATTGTGTGCCGGCAGGAAGGCGGCGTGGGCTTCATGGCCTGCGCGGACGGCAAGCTGACCGGGCGGCCGGGTATCGCCTTCGTGACGCGCGGGCCGGGCGCGACCAACGCCTCGATCGGCGTCCACGTCGCGATGCAGGATTCGCTGCCGATGATCCTGTTCATCGGCGACGTCGCGCGCGGCGACCGCGACCGCGAGGCGTTCCAAGAAGTCGATTTCGGCCAGATGTTCGGCCCGCTGTCGAAGAAAGTGCTGCGCATCGAGGATGCCCGCCGCATCCCCGAGTATATCGCCCGAGCCTATGCGACGGCGATCTCGGGACGGCCCGGGCCGGTGGTCCTGGTGCTGCCGGAAGATATGCTGCTCGACGAGGTCGAGGCGCAGGACAGGCCGCAAGTGGATCGGCCAGAGCAGACGCCCTCTGCGGCCGATATGAACGTGCTCCAGGCCCTGCTCGCGAAGGCGGCAAATCCGATAGCCATTGTCGGAGGAGCGGATTGGGGCGAAGATGCCGCGTCGGCCTTTTCTGTGTGGGCCGAGAGAGCCGGCCTTCCGGTTACCGCCGGCTTCAGGCGACAAGATTCGATTCTGAACAGCTCGGCTGTCTGGGCGGGCAATCTCGGGTACGGGCCGAACCCGAAACTGGTCCAGCGGATCAAGGCGGCCGACCTGCTGCTGGTCGTCGGCGCGCGTCTGGGTGAAGCCACCACCGACGGATATACCCTCATCACACCGGATCATCCGGGCCAGACGCTGGTCCACATTCATCCGGATGCTGACGAACTGAATAGCGTCTATCGTGCCGATCTCGCCATCTGTGCGGGCATGGCGGCATTCGCGGCGGCGCTGGCGGCTGGCCCCGCGTTTCAGGCAGGCGCCGAAGCTCATGCCGAATGGCTGGACTGGTCGACCCCCAAGCCCCGCGAAGGCGCGACGCTCGACCTTGGCCAGTGTGTGCTGGCGATGCGGGAGGCGATGCCGGACGATACGATCATCTGCAACGGCGCCGGCAATTTCTCCGGCTGGTGGCATCGGTATTGGCGCTATCACGGGAATGGGACGCAGCTGGCGCCGACCTGCGGGGCTATGGGCTTCGGGCCGCCGGCCGCGGTGGCGGCTTCGTTCAGGCATCCCGACCGCAGGGTCGTCGCGGTTTCCGGCGACGGCGATTTCCTGATGAATGGGCAGGAGCTGGCGACGGCGGTCCGCTATGGCTGCGACGTGCTGGTGATCGTGGTCGACAATGGCTGGTACGGCACGATCCGTATGCACCAGGAGCGCGAGTATCCCGGCCGCGTCTCCGGCACTCAGCTGCTCAATCCCGATTTCGCGGCCCTCGCCCGCGCCTTTGGCGCTTGGGCGGAGACAGTCGAAACGACCGAAGCTTTCGGCCCTGCGCTGGCACGTGCGCTAGGACAAGCTGGGGTCAGGCTGCTGCACCTGAAGACCGACGTTGAGCAGATCAGCCCGGCAATGACGATCAGACAGTTGAGAAACAAATAAAAATCCGCTCGAAGCGAATGGAGAATGGGGGACGGATGCAAAAAATCTTCAAGCTGCTTGCGGTCGCCGCGCTGGCAATCGGCACATCCGTTCTCGCCCAGCCGCGCGACCTGAACCCCGCCCCTCCGCGCACCGAAGGGCGCGGCCCATTCCCCAAGCTCGTCATCCGTGGCGTCACGCTGATCGACGGCACCGGATCGCCGCCGATGGGGCCGGTCGATATCGTTATCCAGAACAACCGCATCGCCGACATCCTGATCGCCGGTACGCCGGGCCTGCCGCTCAAGCCGGGCCGACCGCCCAGTGATGCGACCGAGGAGCTGGACGCGACCGGCATGTATGTGCTGCCCGGCTTCGTCGACGCGCACGTGCATGGCGGCGATCTCGAAAAATCGCCGAACCTCGAATACGCCTACAAGCTCTGGCTGGCCCACGGCGTGACCACGGTGCGTGGCGTGCCGCTCGCCGGTGCCGCGCTTTCTACAGCCGAGAAAGGCCGCAGCGCCCGCAACGAGATCGCCGCGCCGCGCATCTGGAACTACCAGACGCTCGGCTCCGGCTGGGGCAAGGTCGATAGCCCCGAAACCGCGCGGACCTGGGTGCGCTGGGCAGCGAAGAACGGCATCGACGGCATCAAATTCTTCAACCGCCCCGGTGAGACGCCCGAGATCATCGGCGCCGCGATCGACGAAGCGAAGAAAGCCGGCCTCGGCACCGTCGCGCATCTCTCGCAGACCGGTGTCGCGCGGCTGAATGCCGTTCAGGCTGGACGGCTCGGCCTTGGCACCGTCACGCACTTCTACGGCCATTTCGAAAGCCTGATGAAGGCCAACCAGATCCAGGCCTTCCCGACCGACTATAATTATCTCAACGAATATGACCGGTTCGGACAGGTGGCCGCGATCACCGATCAGAGTGCCGATCCCGGCAGCCCCGAATGGTGGGCCTATCTGGAAGAGCAGAAGAAGAACGGCGTCACCTTCGACCCGACCTTCACCATCTACAACGCCAACCGCGACCTGATGCGCGCGCGCACCGCAGATTGGCACAGGGACTATACCCTCCCCGCGCTCTGGACATTCTACAAGGCGAGCCGCGAAAATCACGGCTCATATTTCTACGACTGGACCACCGCCGACGAAGTGCGCTGGCGGCGCTTCTACGACAAATTCCAGCGGCTGATCGGCGACTATCGCTCGATCGGCGGCCGGGTGACCACGGGTTCCGATTCCGGCTTCATCTACCAGCTCTACGGCTTCGGTTACATCCAGGAGCTGGAGCTGCTGCAGGAAGCGGGCTTCACGCCGCTGGAAGTTGTCCGTTCCGCCACGCTGAACGGCGCACTGACCTTGACCGAGCCGTCACACCAGCCGCGCCAGTTCGGCACCGTCGAACGCGGCATGCTCGCGGATCTGGTGATCGTTCCCGAAAACCCGCTCGCCAACTTCAAGGTGCTTTACGGCACCGGCCGGCTCCATTTGAGCCCCAAGACCGGCGAACAGGAACGCGCCGGCGGCGTGCGGTGGACCGTCAAGGACGGCATCATCTACGACGCCCCGGCGCTGCTAGCCGAGGTGCGGGAGATGGTCGCGAAGGCGAAGCGCGAGAGCGGGGTGACGGTAGAGCCGTAAAGCCGCTGGTATCGAGCGAAGTCGAGATACGCTTCTCGACTTCGCTCGAAGCAAACGGGGTTTGGTCTACTATGCTTTCCGCGCGGCCACATATCGATCGACCACGCCTTCCAGCACCGTCATCGGCACGTTGCCGCCCAGCACCAGCGCGTCGTTGAAGGCCTTGAAGGCGAAGCGGTCGCCCAACGCCGCTTTCGCCTTGTCGCGCAGGCGGCCGATATAGGTGTGGCCGACCTTGTAGCCGCAGGCCTGGCCCGGCCAGGCGCAATAGCGGTCGACTTCGCCCCGCACTTCCTCGACCGAGGAGCCATTGGTGGTCGAGAACCACTCGATTGCATGGGCGCGCGTCCAGCGCTTGGCGTGCAAGCCCGTGTCGACCACCAGCCGGCAGGCGCGGAACGACAGGCTTTGCAGATAGCCGAGCCGCTCGGCAGGGTTTTCTTTGTAGACGCCCAGCTCGTCCGCCAGCTGCTCGGCATAAAGCGCCCAGCCTTCCGAATAGGCGTTGAAGGCGAGCAATGAGCGGATCAGCGGCAGCTTGAACGTATATTCGCCCTGCCAGCCATGACCCGGAATCGCCTCGTGATAGGCGAGATCGGGCAGGCCGTATCTGGTCCACAGCTCGGTGGTACGCAGGTTGATCCAGAGGCGGCTTGGGATCTTGCCGTCGATGCTGCCCGGCCCACCATAGGCGCCCGGTGCGCCCGGCTCCTCGGCCAGCGGCAGCCGCTTCACTTCGACATTTCCTTTAACTAGCGTGTCGAACGCCCGCGGCATCATTCCGCGGATATGGGCGATGCGGTCCTGCAGCAGCGTGACGATCTGCGCGCGGCCCTCGTCATTGTCCGGGAAAGTGAAGCGCGGGTCCTTGCCGAGCGCCGTCATCCGCGCGCCGACCGTGCCGTCAGCATAGCCCAGGCCCTTCAGGATGCCGTCCATCTGCCGCTGGAGGTCGGCGAGCTGATCCAGCCCCATCTGGTGAACTTCATTCGGACTCAGGCGAGTGGTCGTGCCGGCGCGCAGCGCCCAGGCGTAATACTCTTCGCCCTTGGGCAGCTTCCACACGCCTGCGTCGCTGGTTGCCTTGGTCCGGTGCAGTTGCATCTCGGCGATCTGGCGTTCGAGCGCCGGCCCGATCTTGCCGCGCGCGATCGTCGCGGCCCTGGCGGCGTAGTCGCCCTTCATCTTCGCGGTGCGCCTGCCGATCGAGGTAACGATGCCCCAATCGTCGACCTTGCCGTGGCGCGTCGCGCCGAGCTGCTTCAGTGCCTTGTCGAGCAAGAAATCGGGCGCGATCACGCCCTGCCCCCGCGCTGCCTTCAGCCGCTCGGTCTCGCCGTCAAGCTGTCCGGCATAGAGCGCCATGCGCGCGAGATAGGCGTCGGCATCCGCCGGCGCCTCGATCAAATGGTCGCTGTCCAGCATCTTCGGCGTGTCGAGAAACGCGCCGACATTCTGGATCACCACATAGGGCGCGTTGCGATAGCCGCCGACCGCCACGTCACCATAAGGGAAGGCGAACCCTTCCAGCGCGGTTTCGAATGCTGTCTTCACTACCTCGACATTGGTGCGCATCACCGGCGACAGGGCGTCGAGCTTCAATGGCTTCAGCTGCTCCAAGGCCGCACGAAGATGCGCCTGCACGGCTTGCTTGCCGGTGGCCGAGGTGTCGGTCAGACTAGATTTCAGTCCAGCTCTTGCGCCCTTGTCGATACCAAGGCCCGTCGCGGTTTCCGGGAAGTCGCGAAGGAACTGCTCAGTGATCGCATCCAGTGCGCCCGCCGCCCGTGCATCCTCGCTGCTTGTCGCCTGAGCCAAGGCGTGGCCCGGCAGCATCGACAGGGCTGTGGCACTCGCGCTCCAGGCAAGCATGTCGCGACGGCTTGGATTCATCTTGCTCTCCCGATCTGTCGCCGGCAGCTAGCCGGAGCCGTCCCGGCTGCGCAACACGCTCTCCGGCGAATGGCGCGCTTTTGGTTGACAAGCGTGCCTCTCTCACTTAGCTGCCCGGCTTCCCGTGCGGGACTTTTCTCGCGCGGCGATCAGCTTTGATGGAATGATGAGGGCCATGTTCGCAGTCGTGCGCACTGGCGGCAAGCAGTATCGCGTTGCCGCGGGAGACAAGATCGTCGTCGAGAAGCTCGACGGTGAAGCCGGAGCCAAGGTCACCTTGGGCGACGTGCTGCTCGCCGGCGAGGGCGGCGAGCTAAAGGCCACTGCCGGCCTAACCGTCGCGGCCGAGATCGTCGCGCAGGAAAAGGCCGACAAGGTCATCGTCTTCAAGAAGCGCCGCCGCCACAATTATCGCCGCCGGAACGGCCATCGCCAGCAGCTGACGATCCTGAAGATCGTCGCCATCGGCGAGCAGAAGGAAGCCAAGGCGAAGCCGGCCAAGGCCGAAGCAGCGCCAGCGGCTGATACCGCCGTGGAGGAAGCACCCGCCAAGAAGGCGCCGGCGAAGAAGGCTGCTAAGCCCGCCGCGGCCGATCAGGCCTGAAGCGCTTAAGGAGTATCGGAAATGGCACATAAGAAAGCAGGCGGCTCCTCGCGCAACGGCCGCGATTCAGCGGGCCGCCGCCTCGGTGTGAAGAAGTTTGGCGGTGAGGAAGTCCTCTCCGGCAACATCATCGTGCGCCAACGCGGCACCAAGACCTATCCGGGCCGCAATGTCGGCCTCGGCAAGGATCACACGCTGTTCGCGACCGCGGAAGGCCGCGTGCGATTCCACGAAGGCAAGCTTGGCCGCAAATACGTATCGGTCGATGCGATTATGGCCGAAGCGGCCGAATAACAGGCGAACGCATTGTCGGGTCGCCTAGGGGGCGACCCGAAAGTTCCGGCTCGGCCGGAATGACAAGGGAGACGGGATAGCCCCCGATCTCCCTTTTTCTATCTCTCCCTTGATCCATGTCGCCTTGCCGTAACGAAAGTTTGGCTAGGGCGCGAACGAGGAGAGTGGATATGTTTGTGCGGACGGAGCGGTTGTTGCTGCGGCAGGGCTGGATCGAGGACGCGCCGCAGCTGGCGCGCGGAATCGAGGAAGCGATCGCCCGCAACACCACCCGCATGCCGTGGCCCTATTCGCTTGAGGCGGCCGAGGCTTGGCTCAGCCACGACCAGGATAGCCACGCGCCGACCTGCCTGATCTTCGCGCGCACCGCGGGCGCGCCACGTCTGATCGGTGGCGTGGCCCTGCACCAGGACGCGTTTGGTCATGAACTCGGCTACTGGATCGCGCGGTCCTATTGGGGACTCGGCTTCGCGACCGAGGCCGCGAGCGCATTGCTGAGGACTGCGCGCGCGTCCTTGCGCATCGATCGCATCCACGCCGGCCACTTCGCCGACAACCCCGCCTCCGGCCGCGTTCTGCGCAAGCTCGGATTCCGGCCAACCGGCCGAACCGAACGCCGCTTCAGCGCCGCGCGAGGCCATGACGTCGATTGCACGCTCTACGCGGAAATGTGCGATGAACCGGCCACGTGCTGTCTTGAGGCGGCATAGTCACAACCGTTTGCTTCGAGCGAAGTCGAGAAGCGTAAGTTGCAGCACCCGGCGTTTCTCGACTTCGCTCGAAGCAGACGGAGACTTAGCTTCGCGACGTCGCCCCCACCGATGCTATAGGCTCACCAGGCCCAGGCGGATCGGCATTGGGCGGGACTTCGTCGATTTGCATCTCCGCCGTCGGGATATCTTCGCCGAATGTGCGGACCTTCACATGCACCGCGCCGCTTTCGATCGTCAGCTCGTTGAAACTGGGCGGTGTCGAGCGGATGCGCAGCGACAGCGTGCCTGCGCCGATCATTCGCACCGGCCCGTTCGCGGTCCGCGCGATCAGATCGAACGGATCATGGACATGGCCGCTGAGCACGGCGGTGACGTTCGCCTTCGCAAGCGCGGCCAGTGCCCGCTGCCCACCCTTGGTCAGTGCCTTGCCGCGCGTGTTCGCCTCGACCAACGGGTGATGCGCGGTGACGAGGACCACCTGCGGGTCGGCGATTTCGCCGATCGCCAGCAGCGATTTTCGAAGCGCATTCGGTCCGACATAGCCGCGCGACCAGTTGAACCGCCACTGCGCGCGGGCGGTCGTCTTCAGCGGCACGATCGACACCCCCGGCAGGTTCAGCTCGCGCTCCACCAGCCGCTCGATCCGGTGAATGCGGCGATAGGGCGTCGCGAACCGCTCGATCAGATTATAGTAGGGCAGATCGTGGTTCCCGACCTCGACGGTCACCGGCGCAGCCAGTGAGAGTATCCAGTCGCAGCACGCCTGAAACTCGCGTGACCGCGCGCGCATCGTCAGATCGCCGGTGATCGCGACAGCGTCCGGCTGTTCCGCCGCGATCCGATCCTTCACCCAGGCAAGCGCCTTGGTATCCTCGCAGCCGAAATGCAGGTCACTGATGTGGAACAGCCGCGTCATTACATCTCCCAACGCACATGTCCCCAATGAGTCGCGGGGTTTCGCGGGTCAATATCCGCGCCTAAGGGAAGCGCGTGACCAAGCCCAGCATCCTCGTGACCGGCGGCGCCGGCTATATTGGCAGCCACGCGGTGCTGGCGCTGCTGGACGCCGGCTATCCCGTGGTCGTGCTGGATAACCTGATGACGGGTTTTCGCTGGGCAATCGATCCGCGCGCGGCGTTCGTGCAGGGTTCGGTCGACGACGACGTCCTGGTTCGAGACACGCTGAAACAGCATGGCGTCGCCGCGATCATGCATTTCGCCGGTTCGATCCTGGTGCCTGAATCGGTCGAGAACCCGTTGAAATATTACAAGAACAACACTGCAGCCTCGCGCGCCTTGATCGAAAGTGCCGTCGCTTCCGGCGTGCGGCACTTCATCTTCTCATCCACCGCGACACTGTACGGCATCGTCAAGGACTGGCCGATCCGCGAGGATTTTCCGATTCAGCCGATCAATCCCTACGGCACCTCCAAGCAGATGACCGAGATGATGCTGGCGGACATCGCTGCCGCCCATCCGATCAATTACGCGGCGCTGCGCTATTTCAACGTAGCCGGCGCGGATCCGCAGGGCCGTTCCGGCCAGGCGACCGCTGGCGCCACGCATCTGATCAAGGTCGCTGTAGAAGCGGCGATCGGCAAGCGCGGTCATGTGGCGGTCTTCGGCACCGACTATGGCACGCGCGACGGCACGGGCCTGCGAGACTATATCCATGTCAGCGACCTCGCGGCGGCCCACCTGGATGCGCTGGAAGCGCTGATCGCGAAACCGGAACGCAACCTCACCCTCAATGTCGGCTACGGCGCCGGCTCGACTGTGCTGGAAGTGCTCGACGCAGTCGATCGTGTCACCAACATGACGATCGAGCGCCGGATCGAGCCGCGCCGCGCCGGCGACCCGCCGATCCTTGTGGCGGACAACAGCGCCATCCTCGCCGCCCTACCCTGGCGACCCAAGCGCGCCGATTTGGACCTGATCATCACCGACGCGCTTGCCTGGGAACGCCAGCTCGCCGACCGCGAGGGAGATGCCGCGTGACCGACGGCGAACTCGCGCTGATCCTCGCCCGCGCGCAGTTCGCCTTCACCGTCTCGTTTCATTTCATCTTCCCGTCTTTCTCGATCGGCCTCGCGTCGTACCTCGCGGTGCTGGAAGGGCTGTGGCTGAAGACTGGCAAGCCAGTCTATTTCGACCTCTTCAAATACTGGCTGAAGATATTCGCCATCACCTTCGCGATGGGCGTCGTTTCCGGCATCGTGCTGTCCTATCAGTTCGGCACCAATTGGTCGGTATTCTCGGACAAGGCGGGGCCGGTCATCGGCCCGCTGATGGCCTACGAAGTGCTAACCGCCTTCTTCCTCGAGGCCGGGTTCCTCGGCGTCATGCTGTTCGGCATCTCCAAGGTCGGGCGCGGCCTGCATTTCGCCGCGACCTGCTGCGTCGCGGTCGGCACCTTCATCTCGGCCTTCTGGATTTTGTCGGCGAACAGCTGGATGCACACGCCCGCCGGCTATGAGATCGGCGCGAACGGCCAGTTCCTGCCTGGCATCAGCTGGCTGGCGATCATCTTTAACCCCAGCTTCCCGTTTCGCCTCGCCCACACGGTAACCGCCGCCTATCTCACGACGGCGCTCGCCGTCGGCGCGACTGGCGCCTGGCACCTGTTGCGCGATCGCGAAAATCCGCGCGCGCGCAAGATGTTCTCGATGGCGATGTGGATGCTGACGCTGGTCGCGCCGCTGCAGATCTTCCTGGGCGACGCGCATGGCCTCAACACGCTGGAGCATCAGCCGCAAAAGGTGATGGCGATGGAGGGCCATTTCCAGAGCCATGAGCATGGCGCGCCGCTGATCCTGTTCGGCCTGCCCGATCAGGATGCCCAGCGCGTCGACTATGCGATCGAGGTGCCGAAGGCCTCGTCGCTGATCCTGAAGCATGACTTGAACGCACCGCTGGCCGGCCTCGACACGATCCCGCGCGTCGAGCAGCCGCCGGTGGCGATCGTCTTCTGGTCGTTCCGGATCATGGTGGGCCTTGGTTTCCTGATGGCCGGGCTGGGCCTGCTGAGCCTTGTCGCCCGCTTCGCCAAGCGCCTTTACGACTGGCCGCTGCTCCACCGCTTCGCCCTGGTGATGGGGCCGGCGGGCTTCGTGGCGGTCATCGCCGGCTGGGTGACGACGGAAGTCGGCCGCCAGCCCTACACGGTGTATCGGCTGCTGCGCACCGCCGACAGCGTATCGCCGCTGGCCGCACCGGCCGTGACCGCTTCACTGGTTGCGTTCGTGCTGGTCTATTTCGCCGTGTTCGGGATCGGTGCCTGGTACATCCTGAAGCTGATGGCCCACGCGCCTCAGCCGCACGAGCCGGAACTGGCCGAGACGCCGATCCGCAGTGCCGGCATCACGCCGGCACCGCAGCGCGGCGCGGGATCGGGGCCTCGGCCAGAAGGCGCGGCATGACGCCAGATCCCACGCTCACCGTCATATGGGCTTTCATCATCGCCTTCGCCATTGCGATGTATGTGGTGATGGACGGGTTCGATCTCGGCATCGGCATCCTCTTCCCAAAGCTGCGGGTGGGCAGCGAGCGCGATGCCGCCATGAATTCGATCGCGCCGGTGTGGGACGGCAACGAGACCTGGCTGGTGCTGGGTGGCGGCGGGCTGCTCGCCGCCTTCCCTCTCGCCTATGCCATCATCCTGCCAGCGCTCTACACGCCGCTGATCGCGATGCTGCTGGGGCTGGTATTCAGAGGCGTCGCGTTCGAGTTTCGCTGGCGTGATCCAGCCCACCGCGCTTTTTGGGATCGGGCTTTCTTCGCGGGTTCCATAACGGCGACACTGGCACAGGGCATCGCTCTCGGCGCGTTGCTGCAAGGCATCAAGGTCCAGGGCCGCGCCTATGCGGGCGGCTGGTGGGACTGGCTGAGCCCGTTCAGTCTATTGACCGGCACCAGCCTGGTGTTCGGCTACGCGCTGCTCGGCGCCTGCTGGCTGATGTGGAAGACGGAAGGCCGCGTTCACGACGATGCCCGCCGCTTCGCCAAACCGCTCGCGGCGGCGACACTGGCCGCGATCGCCGCGGTCAGCGCCTACACGCCGTTCCTCGAGGGCCGATATTGGGAGCGGTGGTTCGACTGGCCGAGCGTGCTCGCCACGGCACAAGTGCCGGCGCTGGTCGCGATCGTCGCGTTCCTGCTGTTCCGCAGCCTCGCCAAGGGCCATGAGCGCGCGCCGTTCTTCTTCGCGCTCGCTTTGTTCGGCCTGTCGCTGATGGGCCTGGCCATCTCGATTTTCCCAGAGGTGATCCCGGGCCAAGTCACGATCTGGCAGGCGGCGGCGCCAGCCCGCGCGCAGACGTTCATGCTGGTGGGCGCGGTCGTGCTGATCCCGATCATACTCGCCTATACCGCCTGGGCCTATTGGGTGTTTCGCGGCAAGGTCGCGGACGAAGGCTATCACTGACCCGCCCGGATCCTGGTGGAAGCGCCTCGCCTGGTTCGCCGCGATCTGGGCGGCGAGTGTAGCGGCACTGGCCGTCTTCGCCTTCTTTCTGCGGCTTTGGATCGCTTAGTCGGCGCCCTGATCCATGATAGGATGGATGCCTGAGTCGAAAGGGAGACGAAAGATGGGCCTGCTGGACGGTTTGCTTGGGCAAGTCACCCAGGGCGTGGACATTCAGAACCTCGCGGCCAAGATCGGCCTTTCGCCCGAACAGGTCGAACAGGCCGTGCAGGCGCTCGGCGTCGCGCACACCGCGCCGACCGATACGGTCGAAACGGCAGCGAACGCGACCGGCCTGCCGACCGATAAGCTGCAGGAAATTGTCGGCCATATCGGTGGTGAAGGCTCGCTCGGCCAATTCGCTCAGCTGCTGAACAGCGAAGGCGGCATCGGCGGTGCGATCGGCGGATTGGCCGGGAAATTCCTGGGGAGATAGTTCCCGTTTCGTCATTGCGAGCAACGCGAAGCAATCCAGCCCAGCATCAAGCCCGCTGGATTGCTTTGTCGCTACGCTCCTCGCAACGACGGCGCTACTCCAGCTCCAGGATCACCGCGTCCACCGCCAGGCTGTCGCCCGGCTTCGCCTCGACGCTCTTCACGGTGCCGCCCTTCTCCGCGCGGAGGATGTTTTCCATCTTCATCGCCTCGACGGTGGCGAGCGGCTGCCCGGCCTCGACCTTGTCGCCCTGCTTCACGTTCAGCGACACCAGCAGGCCCGGCATCGGGCAGAGCAGGAAGCGCGACAGATCGGGCGGCAGCTTCTCGATCATGTGACGACTGAGCGCCGCGATGTGCGGCGGCCAGACATCGACCAGATGTGACGCGCCCCGCGTCGTCAGCTTCCACTTGCGGCCCTTGCGCTCGACGCGGACCGCGATGGGATCGCCGTCGATCACGCCTTCGAACAGCGCCTGACCCGGCTCCCACTCTCCTGCTAAATCAAGGCTGCGTTCGCCGTCGATCGTGGCGACCAGCCCATTTTCGTCCTCATCAAACGAGACATGGCGATCGCGCTTGCCGATGCGGACAACGCGCTCCGCCAGGGTATCGAGACCGCCGTTCAGCTGGCCGCTGATCTCGCCGGCGCGGACCTCGCTTTCCAGACCGATCATCGCCGCGATCGCGGCGAGGCCGTCGGTCAGTTCCTCGGACGCCGGCGCGCCGTGGAAGCCGTCCGGATATTCCTCGGCGATAAAGCCGGTCGTAATCGCGCCTTCACGAAAACGCGGGTGCTGCATCAGTGCAGAGAGGAAATCGATATTGTGGCCGGGGCCGTCGATCTCGAACCTGTCGAGCGCGGCGATCTGTGCGTCGATCGCCGCCTCCCGCGTGGGCGCCCAGGTGATCAGCTTGGCGATCATCGGGTCGTAGAACATCGACACTTCGCCGCCTTCGGTGACGCCGTCATCGACTCTAACGATTGCCATACCCTCTCCGCTCGTCCCGAGCGCAGTCGAGGGGCGTGTCTCCGAGATTGTGCCAGCGCCCCTCGACTGCGCTCGGGACGAGCGGGTTTGCGGGGGGCGGTAACGGACAAGCCTACCAGTCGATGGCAGAAACCCGCGATACGGATCCTCGGCATAGACCCGGTTCTCGACCGACCAGCCGTCGATCTTCACATCCTTCTGCGTGAAGCCGAGCTTCTCGCCCGCCGCCACCCGGATCATCTGCTCGACCAGATCGTGGCCGGTGATTTCCTCGGTCACCGGATGCTCGACCTGCAGCCGCGTGTTCATTTCGAGGAAGTAGAAGCTCTCGCCGGTCGTGTCGGCGCCCGAGACGATCAGCTCGACCGTGCCCGCCGAATAATAGCCGACCGCCCGCGCCAGCGCGACCGCCTGCTCGCCCATCGCTTTGCGCATCTTGGGCGTGACGAACGGCGACGGCGCTTCCTCGACCACCTTCTGGTGGCGGCGTTGCACGGAGCATTCGCGCTCGTTCAGATAGATGATGTTGCCGTGCTGGTCGCCGAGCACCTGTATCTCGATGTGGCGCGGGCTTTCGATGAATTTCTCGATGAACACGCGGTCGTCGCCGAAGCTGGCGAGCCCCTCGCGCTTAGTCGCCTCGAAACCTTCGCGCACATCCTGCTCGAACCAGGCGAGCCGCATGCCCTTGCCGCCGCCGCCGGCCGAGGCCTTCATCATCACCGGATAGCCGATGTCCGCCGCAATCTTCACCGCCGCATCGGTGTCGGCGATCTCGCCGAGGAAGCCGGGTACGACGTTGACGCCTGCCGCCTTGGCGAGCTTCTTCGACTCAATCTTGTCGCCCATCGCGGCGATCGCGTTCGGCGGCGGCCCGACAAAGGCGATCCCCGCCTCGGCGCAAGCGCGCGCGAAGCTCTCGCGCTCGGAGAGGAAGCCATAGCCCGGGTGGATGCAGTCCGCGCCCGTCTCCTTGGCGGCAAGCAGGATCAGGTCAGCCTTCAGATAGGATTCCGCCGCCGGCGCCGGCCCCAGCCGCACCGCTTCATCCGCCATCATCACATGCGGCGCGCGCGCATCGGCGTCGGAATAAACCGCGACCGTCGCGATCCCCATCTTCTTCGCCGTGCGGAACACCCGGCACGCGATCTCGCCCCGATTGGCAACCAGGATTTTCTTGAACAAGCTCTCAGTCCTTCTGGGTGGCTAGCACTTTGGCGATTCGTCGCTTCAACCAATGAAACAGAAAGAAACAACCCAGCGCGTAAACGAGGAACGGAACAAAGGAAGCGGCGGCCCAGATTGATACCGCCCATTGCAGCGGCGCACCTCGCGCCGACTCCCAAGCGGCGAATTGCAGGCCGCTGATTGCGGTCCAGAAAATGGTCGAGCCAAACGCAAACAGGATTGCGGCGATCCGAATCAACTTCATTCCGCAGCCACCCGCATCGGTTCTTCGCCTATGAGAGGCGTTAGGCCGAGTTTGGCGAGCAGGACAGCGTCTTTGTTATCGCTGGCGCTGGGGGTGGTGAGGAGCTTGTCGCCGGTGAAGATGCTGTTCGCGCCGGCGATCATGCGGCGTTCGCCGCCGGTGCGCCGCGCAGCAGCCCATCCGTGCTCAGGTCCTCATCGATCTCAGGCCAATGGATCCCGTAACCCCCGCCCGCGAGTTCCCAACTCGCTCGCTGCTCCGGCGTCGCCCGCAACAACCGGGGGTACCAGGCAAGCGGCACGGAGATCGTCCGGCCATCCATCAGGTCCACGATCAGGCTGTGCGCGTCGCAACGCACGTCGAGTACACGTTCGTCCGTGATTTTAGCCGAAAAACCCATGCCAGGCCTCCAAGAACTCTCCGCGATGCTGCTCAACGAGGCTCGCGACCTCGCCAATCTCGCGAGCACGAAACCCCCGGCTCTTTGCCACCTCGAGTGTCTCCAGCCAAATCTTGATGGTTGCGCTGCCGCGATCGACATGCACATGCGGCGGCTCGTTCGGCTCGTGGCTGTAAAAATAGAATCGGAACGCGCCGATACGCAATAAGGTCGGCACTATTCGGCCGCCACCCGCATCGGCTCCTCACTTTGCAGCGCTGTCAGACCCAGCTTGGCGAACAGCGCCGCGTCGGCATTGTCGCCGGCGTTCGGCGCAGTGAGGAGCTTGTCGCCGGTGAAGATGCTGTTCGCGCCGGCGAGGAAGCAGAGGGCCTGGGTCGCCTCCGACATGCTCTCGCGGCCCGCGCTCAGGCGCACCATGCTCAGCGGCATGGTGATGCGCGCCACAGCGACGGTGCGGACGAACTCGAGATCGTCGATCTTGGCCATCGGCGTGTCGGCCAGCATGTCGCCCAGCACCGTGCCCTTGACCGGCACCAGCGCGTTGACCGGCACGCTTTCCGGGTGCCGCTCCAGCGTCGCCAGCGTGTGGATGAAGCCGACCCGGTCCTCGCGCGTCTCGCCCATGCCGACGATGCCGCCCGAGCAGACATTGATCCCCGCCCCGCGCACGTTCGCCAGCGTGTCGAGCCGGTCGGCCATCGTCCGCGTGGTGATCGCCCGCTCATAATATTCCGGGCTGCTGTCGATATTATGGTTGTAATAGTCGAGACCCGCCTCGGCGAGTTGATCGGCTTGGGACGGTGTCAGCATGCCCAAGGTCATGCAGGTCTCCAGCCCCATCGCACGGACGCCCTTCACCATCTCGACGATGGCGGGCATATCGCGGTCCTTCGGGTTGCGCCACGCCGCCCCCATGCAGAAGCGCTGCGAGCCGGCATCCTTCGCCTGCGCCGCCATCTGCAGCACCGCGCGCGGATCCATCAGCTTGGTAGCCTTGACGCCGCTCCCCGCATGCACGGACTGCGAGCAATAGCCGCAATCCTCCGGGCAGCCGCCGGTCTTGATCGACAGCAGCGTGCAGAGCTGGACCTGGTCCGGAGCGTGATGCGCGCGGTGGATAGTGGCCGCGCGGAACACGAGCTCGGTGAAGGGGAGATCGAAGAGCGCGCGGATTTCCTCGCGGGTCCAATCATTCCTCACCTTCCCCGGCGAAGGCCGGGGTCCAATGCACGCTCCCGACTGGACCCCGGCCTTCGCCGGGGAACTGGTCAGCATTTCACTCACTCCGCAGCTTCCTCGACCGGCGGCATGTTGTGACCGAGCAGGCGCAGCACGTCCGCCGCGCAATCGACCACGTTCGAACCCGGCCCGTAAATGCCCTGCACGCCATGTTCGCGCAGATAATCATAATCCTGCGGCGGGATGACGCCGCCGGCGATCACTTTGATGTCTTGCCGCCCCTGATCGCGCAGCCGCTGGATCAGTTCGGGGATCAAGGTCTTGTGACCGGCGGCCAGGCTGGAGGCGCCCACCAGATCGACGCCGTTTTCCAGCGCGAGCACAACGGTTTCCTCAGGCGTCTGGAACAGCGGGCCGGAGACAATCTCGAAGCCCATGTCGCCAAATGCAGAGGCGATGACGTTGGCGCCGCGGTCATGGCCGTCCTGGCCCATCTTGGCGATCAGCAGCTTCGGCTTGCGGCCGATGCGGCGCTCGACGGCCTTCACGCCATCGACCACCTGCCGCCAGCGATCATCGCCCTCATAGGGCTTGGCATAGACGCCCTTCACCGGCGTCGGCAGCGTCGCATAGCGGCCAAAGCCCGCCTCCATCGCCGCCGAAATCTCGCCCAGCGTGGCGCGCGCGCGCGCCGCTTCGACCGCGAGCGCCAGGAGATTGTCTTTCCCCGTCGCGCCGATCCGCAGCGCCTCCAGAGCCGCCAGGCACACGATCTCGTCCCGCCCTGCTTTCACGCGTTGGATACGCGCGATCTGCGCCTCGCGGACGCGGTGATTATCGACTTCGAGCGTCTCGATCTGCGCCTCATCCCGAAGGCGGTATTTGTTGACGCCGACGATCACATCCTCCCCGCGATCGACCCGGGCCTGACGCGCGGCGGCGGCTTCCTCGATCATCGCCTTGGGCCAGCCGGCGGCCACCGCCTTCGCCATGCCGCCTTCCGCCTCGACCCGCTGGATGATCTCCCAGGCCTTGTCGACCAGTTCCTGGGTCAGCGCCTCGACATAATAGGAGCCGCCCAGCGGATCGACGACCTTGGTCATCCCCGTTTCCTCCTGGATCACGATCTGCGTGTTGCGCGCGATCCGGGCGGAGAAGTCGGTCGGCAGCGCGATCGCTTCGTCTAGCGCATTGGTGTGCAACGACTGGGTGCCGCCCAGCATCGCCGC